>Ga0070741_10005240_pt1 | contig 29044 bp, 26 predicted proteins | sample Coa_R1_4_FD_66440 | JGI IMG/M metagenome (GOLD analysis project Ga0070741, IMG submission 66440) | Surface soil microbial communities from Centralia Pennsylvania, which are recovering from an underground coalmine fire - Coalmine... | ecosystem: Environmental > Terrestrial > Soil > Unclassified ... | reverse complement strand
GGCGACGTGGAAGATGCGCCGCTCCTCCTCGACGTCGGCCGACAGCCGGTGGGGGAAGAGCCCGGCGTCGGCGCCGAAGACGACGACCTTCGGCCACTCCCGGCCCTTCACCCGGTGGACCGTCGCCAGGTGCACGCCCGCTTCGGCCCGGTCCCCGGGCCCGGCCAGCGCCTCCTGCAGCCAGCCTTCGAAGGTGGCGGCGTCCGGGTGCAGCGGCGCCACCTGGAGCAGGGCGGCGAGGTCGTCGCCGTTGCTGGAGCGGTCGAGGACGCCCTTGCTGGCATCGAGCGTCTCCATCGCCTCGCCCAGCCCGATCGTGTCGCGGATGAAGCGCAGCCCGTCGGCCGTGGTGGCGCCCGGCTCGGCCAGGGCCCCGGCCAGCGCTTCGAGGTCGGCGGCGTAGCCCTCGACGCGGTCGGCGTCCTTCACGAAGGCGTCCTTGTCGGCCAGCCACTGCGCCAGCCCCCGGATCGACCGCAGCGAGGTCGTGGCGTCGCGGGCCAGCATGTCGATGACCTTGGGCGAGATCTTGCGGGACGGGCGCCGCACGGTGGCCCGCACGTCGGCCCGGTGGATCTGGGAGGGGTCGGCGGCGATCCGGAGGTAGGCGAGGGCGGCGGCCGTCCCCGCCCGCTCGAGGATCCATGGCCCCACCGCCGGCCGGTAGGGGATCTTGGCCTGCTGCAGCAGCAGCTGGACCGGCAGCAGCGACGAGTTCACCCGCGTCAGCACCGCCATGTCGGCCCACGGCGCGCCGTTCTCCGCCCAGCGCTGCACCTGTTCCACCGCCGCCGGCGTCATCTCCTCGGTCTTCACCGCCCGCACGGTGAGCCCCTCGCCGGCGGCGTCGATGGCGTCACTGGCGTCGGGGGACGGGCGGATCGTCTTGCCGATCCGGCGGCGGTTGTGGCCGAGCAGCGTACGGGCGGCCTCGACCACCGCCGGCGGGCAGCGGTAGTTGACCTGGAGGTCGTAGGAGGCGGCACCGGGAAAGTACTGGTCGAAGTCGATGAGGAACCCGGGGTCGGCACCGGCGTAGCCGTAGATGACCTGGTCGTCGTCGCCGACTCCGAACACGTCGGCGGCCGGGCCGGCGATCAGCCGGATGAGCAGCAGGTGGGCCGGCGTCAGGTCCTGGAACTCGTCGACCAGCAGCGTGCGGGCCTCGGCCCGCACCTCGGCCCGGAGCTCCGGGTCGGCCAGCAGGAGTTCGACGGCGTGGTAGATCTGGTCGTCGAAGTCGAGGCGGCCGCTGTCGTGGAGCGCCTGGCGGTAGGCCGGAAAGGCGTCGGCGATGCCGGCGGCGTCGGGATGGAAGTCCTCCGCCTTCTCGGGCGGCACCAGCCCGAGGCGGATCGTGGCCAACGCGTCGAGGTACGGCGCCAGCGGGTCGGTGCCGACCCTGCGGGCCGTCTTCACCAGGCCCGACAGCACGTCGCGGCAGTAGGGCTCCTCGGCGAGGAGCCACTGCCCCCGCCGGGAGCAGACGTTGAGGCCCAGCGAGTTCAGCGTGCGGATCGTCGGTTGGAACCCCGCCGTCCGCTCCCGGAGCTGCTCGGCGGCCATCACGTTGTAGGCCACGGCGGTCACGAGACCGGGCTCGTAGCCCCGGTCGAGGAGCAGGTGGCGGATCCGCTCGGTCAGCACCCGGGTCTTCCCCGACCCGGCCGGGGCGATGATCCGGGCCGGCCCCCCGGGGTGGGCCACCGCCGCCAGCTGGTCGGGCGCCAGATCGGCCGAGGGCGGCGAGAACCGGGCAGGGGTGAGGAGCCCGGCGTCGATCGAGTCCCGGTGGACCACGACCGGCGCCGGCCGCTGTTCGAGAACATCTCGCTCAGCGAAAGGTTCTTCGGAAACGGTGGCCGAGACAGCCTCGGACGGCAGGCCGACCGGCCGGCGAGGGCCGCCGTCGCACCAGGCCGGAGTGCCGTCGGGGAGCATCACATCCCCCGGCCCTCCCAGCGTGGCGCCGATCCGGGCGGCCCGCACGCCGTGCCACCAGACGGGCTCGCCCGGCTTGCGGGCGTCATAGCTGTTGGCCCAGACCAGGAACTGGAGCCGTTCCCGCTCGAAGGTGAAGCCCGGGTCGAGCTCGTAGGGCGGCCGCCGCTCCGCCTCGGGCGCCCGGAGCGCCTCGACCGGCACGGCCAGCTCGACGACGACCCTCCGCCGCCCGCTCCAGGACTCGTGGAGCCGGGCCGCCGTCGCCGCCAGCGCCGCCGGCGACCCCAGCACGGCCTCGTTGACGACAACCCGCGGCGCGTCGCCGAACGGTGCCGGCGCCGCCGCCCCCGACAGGACCACGACGCCGCGCCCGAGTTCTTCCGGCCCGGGAAAGGTCATGCGGTGGACGGTACTCGGCCCCTATGACACTCCCGCCCGGGTTTTCGGCGACCCGCCCGACGGGAGCTGCGCCCGGCGGTCGAGGACGTGGTCCACCATCCCGTACTCCTGCGCCTCGGCGGCGGTGAACCACCGGTCACGGTCGAAGTCGGCCACGACCCGCTCCTGCGGCTGGCCGGTGTGGAAGGCGATCCGCTCGGCCAGCAGCCGCCGGAGATAGGCGATGTGATCGGCGTGGACCACGATGTCGCTGGCCACGCCCGACATCTGCCCCAGCGGCTGGTGCATCAGGATCTGGCTGTGGCGCAGGGCGTAGCGCTTGCCCGCCGTGCCGGCCACGAGCAGGAACTGCCCCATCGAGGCGGCCAGGCCCATCGCCACGGTGGCGACGTCGCTCTCCAGCGAGCGCATCGTGTCGTAGATGGCGAAGCCGGCGTCGACGGAGCCGCCGGGGGAGTTGATGTAGAGCGAGATGTCCCGGCCGGGGTCGAGGGCGTCGAGCACGAGCAGCTGGGAGCAGACACCGTTGGCCAGGGCATCGTCGATCTCGCCGCCCACGACGACGATGCGGGCATCGAGCAGCCGCCCGGCCAGCTGGCCGCCCGGCACCTCCAGCGGAGCGGCGAAACCGGGCACCGGCGGGCCTGGCAGGGGCGGGCGGGGACGGGGATCATCGGGTTCGGGTGCCACGGCTCCTCCTGTATCATGCAACCATCAGGTTGCACATGAGGATAGCGGACGCGCAACGGTTTGGTTGCACATCATTGGAGGAGCGGGCGCCAATGGCCGAATTCGGGGTGGTCCGGCGGACCGTCGTGTTGCCGGCGCCGCCAGCGGCGGTGTGGGCCGCCCTCACCGAGGCCGGCCGTCTGTCGGCCTGGCTCGGCGGCGACGTCGAGGTCGACGCCATCCCCGGCGGCCAGATCGCCGTGCAGGAGGACGGGCGCCTCCGTCGGGGCGTCATCGTCGATTTGGACCCGTTGCGGCGCCTCGAGATCCGCTGGCTTCCGGCCTCGCACCGCTTCGGGTTCGTCTGGGGCCCCGACGAGGAACCGGCCGGCTCGGCGGGGGGCGTCGAGTTCCGGCTCGAGCCCCTGCCGCAGCCCGCCGCCACCCGGCTGACCATCGTCGAGCGGGCGCCGTCGGGCGCCGGCCGGGCTTCGGCGCTGGCGGTGGCCTGACGATGGACCGCGATGTGTTCGAAGCGCTGGCCGACCCCACCCGCCGGGCGGTCGTGCGCCGGCTGGCCGAAGGCGGCCCGGCCACGGCCACCGAACTGGCCGGGGAGCTGCCGGTGACCCGCCAGGCGGTGGCCAAGCACCTGGCCACCTTGGCCGAGGCGGGCCTCGTCACCTCGGACCGCCGGGGCCGGGAGACCCGCTTCTCGTTCACGCCCGAGCCCCTGGCCGACGCCGTCTCCTGGATGGCCGACGTCGGCCGGCAGTGGGACGGTCGCCTCCAGGCCCTGTCGCAGTACCTCGCCACCGGCGAGCCGCCGCGGAAGCGCCGCAAGCCCGGCTTCGACACCGACCGCTGACCGGGAAGTGCCCGGCCGACAGGCCGGAACAGCACTTCCCGGAACGTAAAGGACGGGCGCCGAAGGCGCCGCCACGCCGTCCGGGGGGCCGTTGGGGGGCGGAGCCCCCCAACGGTTATTCGACCGGGAAGTGCCCGGCCGACAGGCCGGAACAGCACTTCCCGGAACGTAAAGGACGGGCGCCGAAGGCGCCGCCACGCCGTCCGGGGGGCCGTTGGGGGGCGGAGCCCCCCAACTGTTATTTGGCCGTGGCGGCGTCGAGGTTGATGAGGCCCCGGCAGGTCTGGCTGTTGGCCTCGCAGCCGACGCCCTTTTTGGCCGTGTCGAGCAACCGCTGCACGGCGCCCTGCTGGCTGTAGCCCTCGGCCAGGAGGAGGGCGATGGCGCCCGACACGTGGGGGGCGGCCATCGACGTCCCCGCCAGGTAGGTGTAGGCGTTCTTCTGGCCGCTGATCCAGAACGTCGAGTAGATGTCGTCGGCCTTCTTCTGGTCGGCGGCGCCGCCCGGAGCGGCCACCGCCCACTTGGCGTTGCCGGTTGACGTGGAGTAGCTGGCCGGCTGGTCGTCGGGGCCGGTGGCGCCGACGATGATGGCGTTCATGTCGCCGTAGTTCGAGCCCTCGAGCCCGAGGCCGGCGGTGTTCGAGTTGCCGGCGGCGATGACCGGGACGGCACCGTGGCTCCAGGCGTAGTCGACCCCTTCCTTCAGTTCGTTCTCGCTGATCAGGAGGTTGAGCAGCTGGGCCGGATCGCCGAGCGACAGGTTGACGACCTTGGCGCCGTGGTCGACGACCCACTTGATCCCGCCGATCACGTCGGACCCCTGGCCGGAGCCCTGGGCCCCGAGCGCCTTGGCCACCACGAGCACGGCACCGGGGGCGACGCCGGCGATGCCCTTGCCGTTGTCGGCGATGGCGGCGGCGATACCGCTGACGTGCGTGCCGTGGCCCTGGTCGTCCTGGGCGCTGCCCTGGCACTTGGCCTGGTCGCCGCCGGAGCCGACGCAGCTGGTCGAGGCCACGACCTTGCCGGCGAGGTCCTCGTGGGTGAGGTCGACGCCGGTGTCGACGATCCCGATGCGCACGCCGGCGCCGGTCGTGCGCGTCCACGCCTGCTCGGCGCCGATGTGGCCGAGCGCCCACTGGTTCTTGAAGAACGGGTCGTTCGACGCCCGCGCCCCCACCATCGGCACGACCATGAGCGCAGAGACCGTCAAACCAAGCAGCGAAATCCGCCAACTACGCATGCCCTTCACTCCTCACCGCCGCCCTTCGAAAGCCTTTTTTGTCCTTGGAAGGGTTTTCCCCGGTCGCAGAGCGGCGGAAACGGCCCGAGACTTCAGGAGCCGGCCGGCGCCTCCGCCTTCGGCAGGAGCACTTCGACGGCGAGACCTCCGCCGGGCCGGGGCCGGGCCGTCACCCGGCCCCCGTGGGCCGCGGCCACCGACCGCACGATCGACAGGCCGAGGCCGGCGCCCGATCCGGAGCCCGCCAGACGGTCGCTGCCGAGGCGGCGGAACGGCTCGAACAGCCCGTCCACCTCGGCGGCGTCGATCACCGGACCGGTGTTGGCCACCGCCAGCCGAACCTCGCCGGGATCGGCCCCCCGGCCCGTTTCCACCTCCAGCCGGCCCCCGGATGCATTGTGCCGTATGGCGTTCTCGATCAAGTTGCCGGCCAGGCGCCCGAGCAGCGCGCCGTCGCCCGTCGTCGGGGCGGGGTCGAAGCGTCCCTCCGTTTCGACCCCCGCCGCCGCCGCCTCGGCCGACGCCTGGGCCAGCGCCTCCCGGGCCAGCCCGGCCAGGTCGACCGGTCCCCGGACGGCCGGGCCCCGGTCGGAGCGGGCCAGCAGGAGGAGGCCGTCGATCAGCGCATTGCTGCGCTCGGTGGCCTGGCGGACGATCTCGGCCATCCGGCGCAGCTCCTCGGGTGGGGCGTCGGGATCGGCCAGGGCGACGTCGACCTCGGTGCGCATGATCGACAGCGGCGTCCGCAGCTCGTGGGAGGCGTTGGCCACGAAGCGTTTCTGGCTCTCGAACGCCGCCTCGAGGCGGCCGAGCATGGCGTCGAAGGTGTCGGCCAGCTCCTTCAGCTCGTCGTCGGGGCCGTCGAGGCCGATGCGCTCGTGGAGGTTCTCCTCCGACAGGCGGCGGGCCGTGGCCGTCATGCGGTGCAGGGGGTGGAGCACCCGGCCGGCGATGGCCCAGCCGAAGCCGACCGACAGCACGGCCATGACCGCCAGCCCCTGCAACGACTTCACCACCAGCTCGTGGAGCGTCTGGTTCCGGTAGGAGTCGGTGAGGTCGCGCAGCACGTCGGAGACCTTGCGCCCGTCCGGCGTGGTCGGCTCCGGGACCACGACGGCGCCGCTGCCGACCGTCGCCCCCACCGGAGCGCCCTTGGTGCCGATGATCACCTTGGTCGGCGCCTGGCCGAAGCCGATTTCCCCGCCCGCCCCCTTCTGGGCGAAGAAGGTCACCGACGGATTGCTCAGCGTGGTGACGCTGCTCCGCACGAGCGCGTAGTTGAGGGAGAGGAGGAGGGCGCCGGCGAGGAGGAACAGCCCCCCGTAGGCCATCGTCAGCTTCAACCGGACGGTGGGCCGCAAGAGGCTCACGGGGCCGCGATCCGGTAGCCGGCGCCGACGACGGTCTCGATCACCGGCGGGTCGCCGAGCTTGCGCCGCAGGTTCATCACCGTGACGCGGATGGTGTTGGTGAAGGGGTCGGCGTGCTCGTCCCACACCCGTTCCAGGAGCTGCTCGGGGCTGACGACAGCGCCGCCCGCCCGGATCAGCACCTCCAGCACCGCCAGCTCCTTGCGGGTGACCGGGAGCGGCCGCCCGGCCCGGGTGACGTAGTGCCGGGCGGGGTCGACGACGATGTCGCCCACCTCGAGGACGGGCTTCACGGCCAGCGACCCCCGCCGGGCCAGCGCCCGGATGCGGGCCACGAGCTCGGCGAAGGCGAACGGCTTGCCGAGGTAGTCGTCGGCGCCGAGCATCAGCCCCTCGACCCGGTCGTCGAGTTCGCCGGCGGCGGTGAGCATGAGGATGCGGGGGATTTCGGCCGCCCCCGGGGCGGGCGCGGAGGCGATGAGCGACCGGCAGACGTCGTCGCCGTGGACGACCGGCAGGTCGCGGTCGAGGACGACGACGTCGTAGCCGTTGGTCGCCGCCTTCTCCAGGGCCGCGCCGCCGTCGCCGGCGACGTCGACCGCCATCCCCTCCCGGCGCAGGCCCCGGGCGATGGCCTCGGCCAGAACGTCCTCGTCCTCCACGACCAGCACGCGCACGGCGCCATGGTGCCCGGCGGCGCGTAAAGCCGCCATAAAGCCCTGGCTTTACCGGCGTTTTAGGGCCGCCGGCGTACCACTCCGGTCAGCGTTTCCCACACCCGTTCCCCGAAGGAGTTCGCCGCATGGTCCAACTCGGCCGGTTGCACCGGCTTCCCGTCCTCATCCTGCTCTCCGCCGGCCTCGGCGCCGGCGCCGTCGCCTGCTCGGGCTCCGGCCCGGGGGGCGCATCCAACGGTGTCGCCAGCATCAAGAGCGGCGACCACAACACGACCGCCACCACCGCCAAGCCGGGCTCCGGCCCGACCGACCCCGAGGACGCCGCCCTCGCCTACGCCCGCTGCATGCGGGACCACGGCATCGACATGCCCGACCCCGACACCAGCGCTGGGCCCGGGGTCGTCCGGTTCAGCGCCGGCCCCGGCGGTGGCCTCGACGCCGGAAAGACGAAGGTCGAGGACGCCGACAAGGCCTGTCACGACCTCCTCGGCAACGCCGCCCCCCAGAACGTCGACCCCAAGCAGGCAAAGGAGATGCAGGACCAGGCGCTGGCCTTCTCCCGCTGCATGCGGGAACACGGCGTCGACATGCCCGACCCCACGTTCGGGTCCAACGGCCAGATGACCATGAAGATCGACCCGTCCAGTGGCATCGACCCGTCCGACCCCAGGTTCCAGGCCGCCCAGCAGGCCTGCGGGTCGGCGTTCGGCCCGGCCGGGGCCAAGATCGGTGCCGCCGTCTCGGGCGGATCGGCCGGCGGCGGCGCTCCCGGCGCCAAGGGCGGCATGGTGTTCGCCACCGGCGGCGGCCAGGGCAGCGCGTCCAGCGGAGGTGGGAAGTGAACCGCCGCCGGACGGCGGTGGCGGCCGGCGGCGTCGCCGTCGTCCTCGCCCTCGGCGTGGCCCTGGCCGGCCTGCCCGGCGGCGGCGCGAAGGCCGACGACAGCGAGCGGCCCCGGCTCGGCTCGGCCGAGGTGACCCGGACCACGCTGGTCGATCAGCAGTCGTTCGACGGCACGCTCGGCCACGGCGACGCCGCTCCGGTGGTGAACCGCCGGGCGGGGACGCTGACGTGGATGGCGCCGGCCGGCTCGACCGTCGACCGCGGCCAGCCGCTCTACGAGGTCGACGGGCGGAAGGTGCCGCTGCTGTTCGGCGACCGTCCCGCCTGGCGAGCGCTCGGCCCCGGGGTCAGCGGCCCCGACGTCCGCCAGCTGGAGGAGAACCTCGTCGCCCTCGGGTTCGCCAACGCCCACAACCTCGACGTGGACGAGACGTGGACGGCGGCCACCACCGACGCCGTCAAGCGGTGGCAGAAGGCGGCCGGCGTCGACCAGACCGGCGTGGTCGATCTCGGCGACGTTGTCTTCGAGCCCGGGGCGGTGATCGTCGCCTCCCAGACCGGCCACGTCGGCGAGGACGCCCGGCCCGGCAACGACGTCCTCGCGGCCACGCCGGCCGCGCCGGTCGTCACGGTCAAGCTCGACGCCGCCAAGCGCGACCTCGTCGCCGCCGGCGACACGGTCGACATCGAGCTCCCGGGGGACAAGCGGATCCCCGGCACGATCACGTCGGTCGGCACCGCCGCCGCCAGCAGCAGCAACGGCGCCGCAGGCGGAGGCGGAGACGACCCGCAGGTCGAGGTGACCGTCCGGCCCGACGGCTCGACCGGCGGACTCGACGGCGCACCGGTGTCGGTCGACATCACCCGCCAGAAGGCGGAGAACGTGCTGGCCGTGCCCGTCGAGGCGCTGCTGGCGCTCTCCGAGGGCGGCTACGGCGTCGAGCTCGAGGCCGACCACCGGCTGGTCCCGGTCACCACCGGCCTCTTCGCCGACGGCCGGGTCGAGGTGTCGGGGCCCGACCTGCGGCCCGGCCTGAAGGTCGTGGTGCCGGCATGAGCACCACGAACTCCATGGGGGCGATGACCGCCCCGCCCGTCCTCGAACTCCTGGGCGTGACGAAGGAGTACCCCGGCTCCCCGCCGGTGCTGGCCCTCGACTCGGTCGACCTGGCCATCCACCCCGGCGAGCTGCTGGCCATCGTCGGCCCGTCGGGGTCGGGCAAGTCGACGCTCCTCCACGTGATGGGGACGCTCGACCGGCCCACGGCCGGAACCGTGCGCCTCGAGGGGCGCGACGTGACCGACTGCTCCGACGCCGAGGTGTCCCGGCTGCGGGCCGCCTCGATCGGGTTCGTGTTCCAGCGGTTCTTCCTGCTCGAAGGGTTGACTGCCCTCGACAACGTGGCCGCCGGGCTCTTGTACCGGGAACGGGGACTCACGCCCGCCGAGCGCCGGGAGCGGGCCGCCGCGGCTTTGGAGATGGTCGGTCTCGGCCACCGCCTCCGCCACCGGCCCGGCGAGCTGTCGGGTGGCGAGTGCCAGCGGGTGGCCATCGCCCGGGCCCTGGTCGGGCGGCCGGCGCTGGTGCTGGCCGACGAGCCGACCGGCAACCTCGACTCGGCCGCCGGCGCCCGGATCCTCGACCTCCTGCTCGAGCTCCACGCCGGCGGGGCGACCATCGCCGTGATCACCCACGACAACGAGGTGGCCGATCGGCTGGGCCGGCGGCTCTCGATCCGGGACGGCCGGATCGAGGCCGACCGCTTCTCGGGGAGGGCGGCCTGATGGGCGACCTCCTGGCCCTGGCCGTCGGCGGGCTCCGGTCCCGCCGGCTGCGGTCGGTCCTCTCCGCGGCCGGGATCGCCCTCGGGATCGCCGCCATGGTGGCCGTCCTCGGCATCTCGGCCTCGAGCCGCACCGACCTGCTGGCCCAGCTCGACGCCCTCGGCACCAACCTCCTCACCGTGGAGCCCGGCCAGACGCTGTTCGGCGCCAACGCCACCCTGCCCGACCAGGCGCCGGGGATGATCAGCCGGATCGGCCCGGTGCAGGCGACGGCGGCCACCGCCCCGGTGTCGGCCACCGTGCGGCGCACCGACCACATCCCGGAGGAGGAGAGCGGCGGCATCGCCGTCCGGGCCGCGGAGCCCCAGCTGGCCTCGACGCTGCGGGCCACGCTGTCGTCCGGGCGGTTCCTCGACGGCGCCACCGACCGCTACCCGACGGTGGTCCTCGGCTCGGTGGCCGCCGGCCGCCTCGGCATCGACGGCGTCGGCGGACGGGTGTGGCTCGGTGAGCGATGGTTCACGGTGATCGGCATTCTCGATCCGGTGCCGCTGGCCCCCGAGATCGACCGCTCGGCCCTCATCGGCTTCCCGGTGGCGGAGGCACTCCTCGGCACCGACAGCGCCCCCGGGACCATCTACCTGCGGACGGACCCCTCGCAGGTCGACGCCGTCCGGGCGGTGCTGGCGCCGACGGCCGACCCGCAGCACCCGGAGGAGGTGCGGGTCAGCCGGCCGTCCGACGCCCTGGCCGCCCGGCGGGCCGCCGGAACCGCCTTCACCGGGCTGCTGCTCGGCCTCGGGGCAGTGGCGCTCGTCGTCGGCGGTGTCGGCGTGGCCAACGTCATGGTGGTGTCGGTCCTCGAGCGTAAGCCCGAGATCGGCCTGCGGCGGGCGCTCGGCGCCACCCGGGGCGACGTCCGGCGGCAGTTCCTGGCCGAGTCGCTGCTGCTGTCGGGGGCCGGCGGGATCGGCGGCGTGGCCGTCGGGGCGGCGATCACCGCCGCCTACGCCGCCGGCCGGTCGTGGGGCGTGGCCGTGCCCGTCCCGGCACTGGCCGGGGCGATGGCGGCGGCGCTGCTGATCGGCGCCGTCGCCGGCCTGTACCCGGCGCTGCGGGCGGCCCGCCTGGCCCCCACCGACGCCCTCCGGACCTGAGCCACCGGCTTCGCCGCCCTCTCGCCGCCAACCGGCGTTCCTCGGGAACACCCCCTGTTCCTGAGGAACGCCGGTTGGGGCGCCCCCGACTGCGGGGGCCTTGTTCAATGGGGTACGCCGACGTACCGTATGCGGATGACCAAGCGACTGGGGATGTTCCTTGGGCTGGGGTTCTTCGGCGTCCTGCTCCTCCTGACCGGGCTGGCCTGGGATGCGGTGGCCCACGCCCACGACCCGTCGCTCGCCGGGCGGGAGGGCATCTTCAACCTCCGCAACCCGGGTCATGCGCTCATGGGCCTCGGCATCGGGCTCGTGCTCGTCAGCCTCATCGGCGGCTGCGAAACGCTGCTGGCCTCGGCGGCGACCGGCCGGTGGGCCCGGCCCAAGGTCCGCTCGGCGTTCCTCACGCTCAGTACGGCGCTGGTGGTGACGGCGGCGGCGGTGACGTCCTGGGCGGCCGGCGGGGCCCGGCACCCGGCCGCCGGCCACGGCGGGGCCGGTTCCCCGGCGGCGGTGGCGGCGGGCGGTCCGCACGGACACGCCGACCTCGGCGCGTCCGGCTCCGGCGGGAGCGGCGGGGCCCCCGGCGACCACGACCATGCGCAGAGCGCCGATCCCGCCACCGGTGGGGCCGGTGGCGGCGCCCATGATCACGACGGCCTCGACGCCGACACGTCGAGCCCCGCCGCGCCGGGCGCCGCGCCGGCCGGGCACGTCCACCCGGCCGCCGGCGCCGGCCACGACCACGCCGTCGGGAGCGCCGCCGCCGACGGGCAGGAACACGGGGGGACGGCCGGCGCCGACGGCGGGAGCCACACGGTCGGCGGCGATCACCACCACGGGCCGCCGGCCGGCGCCACGCCGCCGGAGGCGGCACCGCCGGATGCGCCGCAGGGCACGTGGGCCGATCTCCGCTACGGGCCGTTCGTCGTTCCACCCTCCGGCGCCGGCGGCGACGTCCACGGCGCCGACATCGCCGTCCCCAGCCTGGCCAAGCCGTGCAGCAACTGCTTCCTGCTGCAGTTCCAGCCCGACCTCGTCTACGCCGACGGCACGTCGGCCAACCTCGACACCGGCATGATGCTGCACCACGCCGTCCTGTTCTCGGCCGGCCGGCCCGATGCCACCTGCGGGCCCGATCAACCGTTCCCGGGGAAGCTCGGCCAGCGGTTCTTCGCCTCCGGCAACGAGCGGACCCCGGGCCTGTTCCCGCCCGGCTTCGGCTACTACGTCGACGGCGGGAACTGGAGCGGGATCTTCCACGTCATGAACCACTCGGAGGCGGCCAAGGCCGTCTACTTCCGGCTCCGGGTGCGGTGGTCGCCGGCGGCCGCCGGCGGCGTGCTGCCGCTCACGCCGGTGTGGCTCGACATGAACAACTGCCGGACGTCGGAGTACGCCGTCCCCGCCGGCCCGTCGTCCTCCCACTGGACGTGGACGTCGACGCTGACCGGACGGATCGTCTCCACCGGCGGGCACGTCCACAACGGCGGGATCCGCACCACGCTGTCGAACCGGACGACCGGGCAGCACCTGTGCACCAGCTGGGCCGGCTGGGGCAGGAACCCGGCCTACCAGGGGTCGATCGAATCCATGAGCGTCTGCTCCTGGGACCGGGTCGGTACGGTGCAAAAGGGCGAGGTGCTCGATCTGGAGTCGGTCTACGACGCCCCCCAGCCGGTCCCCGACGCCATGGGCATCATGATGGCCTTCGTCTACGAGACCGCCGACCTGGCCGCCGGCACCGACGCCCCGCCCTCCGTGCGGGGCGAGGGCCGCCCACCGGTGGAGTCGACGCCGCCGCCGTCCTCGCCCCACGACCACCACCCCTAGCGCCGCCGCCGCCCCGACCAACCGCCTTCCCCACCGCGCCCATCCCGGGGTCATTAGACGCCGTTGAGCGGCGAGCAGGCGGTTCGTCGGGTATCCACCACTTGGCGGACGGGCTCTGCCACAGTCCGGCCGCAAGATGTGGGCTGCTCCGACACCGCCGCCGCGCCGTCTCCGGCCGGCCGTCGTCGTGGCCGCCCTGCTGGCGCCCGTCCTCGGGACGAGCTTCGCTCCCGGACCGCTCGGCTTCCTCGGCCGGCCGGACCGGCCGCCCCGGCCGCTGGTCGAGCACTCCCACATCGCCGGCGCCGAGGGCGGCACGGCCCAGCACCTCGTCGTCGCACCGGCCGGCCGGGGCCCGTCCGGGCCGGCCGCCGCCGCCATCGCCTCCGCCGCCACGCCGGCCGGGGCGCCCGCCCCGGACCTGACCGCGGCCGGCCCGGCCGCCCCGGGCGCCGCCTCTGCCCCTCCGGCCCCGGGCCTGGCCGCGGCCGCCGGGACCGGCACCGCCGTCGACGCCCCCGACCCGCCGGTACCGCCGGCGGCCGCCGCCCTCGCCGCCGTCATCGACGCCCACCTCGCCGACCCCCGCCTCGACGGCACCACCGTCGGCTTGTCGGTGTGGGTCGACGGGCTCGGCGAGATCAGCCGCCACGGCAACGTGCCGCTGACCCCGGCCTCCAACGAGAAGCTCCTCACCGCCATGGGGGTGCTGTCGCTGCTCCCCCAGACCGACACGCTGGTGACCGAGGTCAGGGCCACCGGCCCGCAGGACGGCGGCGCGCTCGGCGGCGACCTGTTCCTCGTCGGCGGCGGCGACCCCACGCTCCACGCCCGCGGCCCGCACTCCCTCGACGACCTCGCCGCCGCCGTGAAGGCCCGCGGCATCGACGAGGTCCGGGGTGCGCTGGTCGGCGACGAGAGCCGCTACGACCATCAGCGCGGCGCCCCGGGCTGGCTGCCCGAGCACGTGCCGGTCTACATCGGGCCGCTCTCGGCGCTCGTCGTCGAGCGCAACCAGCTCCGCCCCGACGCCGACTACGCCGCCGATCCCCTGCCCGGCGACCTGGCCTACTTCCGGGCGGCGCTGATCCGGGCCGGCGTCCGGGTCGACGGGCCCAACGTCGCCGGCACCGCCCCGGCCGGCAGCGCCGTCCTCGCCGCCCTCCCCTCGCCCCCGATCGGCGACCTGGTGGGCGAGATGCTCAACCAGAGCGACAACCTGGCCGCCGAGCTGCTGGTGAAAGAGGTCGGCCACCACAGTGGCGGCGGCGCTCCCGGCTCGACGGCCGGCGGGCTGGCGGCCATCACCGCCGCGGTGCAGCAGCAGCTCGGCGTCGCCCTGGCCGGGGTGGCGGCGGACGGCTCCGGGCTCTCCCGGGACGACCACCGCTCGGCCCGGGAGTGGAGGACGCTGCTGCAGTCGGCGCTCGCCCGCCCCTGGGCCGGGCGCCTCGTCGGTTCGCTCCCGCTGGCCGGGCGCACCGGCACGCTGACCCGTCGCTTCGCCGGGACCGCCGCCGAGGCCAACGTCCGGGCCAAGACCGGCTGGATCGACGAAGCCCGGTCGCTGTCGGGCTATCTGACCACGGCCGGCGGGCGCCACGCCGTCTTCTCGGTGGTCATCAACGGGACGACACCAACGTCTGCGGCCCTCAACGCCCTCGACGGCCTGGTGGCGGCCGTCGCCGGGGATCGTTCCTAGCGGCTGCGCCGCCGGCGGGGGGAACCGACCGGCCCGGGTCAACGCCGCGTTAAGCCTGTGACGCAGGTGAAGGTTCCCGAGCCGGGGTGTCGAATTCGGACAACGTGCCCCCCGGTGCCGACGTTCCCCCGATCGGTTGCGATTTCGTCCTCGCCCTCGACGCCGCCCGCCGGGGCGACGAGCGGGCCCTGGCCGCCCTGTGGCAGGAACTGCAGCCGGCGCTCCTCCGCTACCTCCGGGCCGTCGACGCCGATGCCGCCGAAGACATCGCCTCCGAGACCTGGCTGGAGGTGACCCGCCGACTCGACCGGTTCAGCGGCACCGAACGCGACTTCCGGGGCTGGCTGTTCACCATCGCCCGCCACCGCCTGATCGACTCCCGCCGCCGGGCCGCCCGCCACCGGACCGCACCGGTGGCCTGGATCCCGGAGCGGGCGGGACGCGACGATCCCGCCGCCGACGTCCTGGCCGACCTGTCGACCGAGGAGTCGCTCCGGCTGGTGTCGCAGCTGCCGCCGGAGCAGGCGGAGGCCGTCCTCCTGCGGGTGATGCACGGGCTCGACACCGAGCACGTGGCCCGGATCATGGGCAAGCAGCCGGGCAACGTCCGGGTCCTGTCCCACCGGGGCCTGCGCAACCTTGCCCGCCGGCTGGCGGTGGCCGCCGCCGACTCCGGCGCCCCGGCCCCCCTGGCCGAAGTGGCCGCCCTCTGACCTCCGGCCCCCGGGCCGTACTCCGCCACCTTCTGCCGTAGTTCCGCCGCAGTCGAGCCCCGGCGGAGGAACGGATGCGGCTAGGGCTGAGCCGTGAACGTCGGCCCGGGGCCGGCGCCGGGCAGGGCGTCGAGGCCCGACGGCAGGTTGTCCTTGAGCGAGGCGTAGACGGCGCCGAGCTCGGCCATGGCCGGGGCGCCGACGACACCGGCGAGGGCGGGGAGCAGATCGTTCTCCACCATGGGCACGTGGCCGTCGACGGCGGCGGCCACACCCCGGAGCACGTCGTCGAAGGCGGCGTCGTCGGGGTGGGCCCGTTCCAGGGCCGCCAGGAGCGGGCGCAGCCCGTCGTGGTCGCTCTGGCCCCGGCCGGCCAGCTCGACGCCGCCGGGGACGACGTCGCGCAGCGCCGGGTAGAGGATCTGCAGCTCGGCGGCGGTGTGGGCGGCGAGCTCGTCGACGAGGCGGTGGGCCAGCGGGAAGCGGTCGGCCCGCCTGCGGTCGGCGACGGCGGCGAGCAGCCCGGCGATCACCTGGTGGTCATGGGCGATGAGCTGGGAGAGATCGGGCGGCATCGCACCAGCCCCCTTCACACGAGGCGGCGTTCGGTGGCCCAGCGGGTGAGCTCGTGGCGGCTGGAGAGCTGCAGCTTGCGCAGCACCGACGAGACGTGGGTCTCCACGGTCTTGACCGACAGGTTGAGGCGCCGGGCCACCTCCTTGTAGGCGTAGCCGCGGGCGATGAGCCGCAGGACGTCGCGCTCCCGGGCCGTGAGCTGGTCGAGCTCGGGGTCCGACGGCAGCGGCATCGTCCCGGCGAAGGCGTCGAGCACGAAGCCGGCCAGTCTCGGGGAGAAGACCGCGTCACCGGCCGCCACCCGGCCGATGGCCTCGGCCAGCTCGGCGCCGGAGACGGTCTTGGTCAGGTAGCCGCGGGCGCCGGCCCGGATGACGGAGATGACGTCGTCGGCGGCGTCGGAGACCGACAGCGCCAAAAAGCGCGGCACCGCCGCCGCCTCGTCGCCGGCCTCGGACGGCGCCGCCGCCAGCACCCGGCGGATCAGCTCCGCGCCGCCGCCCCCCGGCATGTGGACGTCGACGAGGACGACGTCGGGCCGGGCGGCGGTGATCCCGGACAGCGCCTCCTCCACGTCGCCGGCCGTACCGACGACGTCGACCCGGCCCTCCAGCTCGCTGCGGACCCCCGACCGCACCAGCGGATGGTCGTCCACCACGAAGACCCGGACACGGTGCTCCTTCCGCTCGGACTCGTTCATCGCGGCTTGTCCTCTACCCGCACCGGCGCCCGGGGGACCGACAACTCGACCTCGGCCCCCTCCCCCGGCGCCGAGCGGACCTCGGCCGTCCCGCCGTGGCGCCGCACCCGGGCCGAGATCGAATCGGCCACGCCCCGCCGGTCGGGGGGCACGGCGGCGGGGTCGAAACCCCGGCCCCGGTCCCGCACGAACAGCGACACCCGCTCCGGTTCGACCTCCAGGTAGACGTCGACGGTGTCGACGCCGGCGTGCCGGGCGGCGTTGAGCGCCGCCTCCCGACCGGCGGCGACCAGCGCACGTCCGGCGTCGTCGAGGGGCGCATCGCCGACGAGGACGGCGTCGAGCCGCACGCCGTAACGGTCCTCGACGTCGTCGAGCTCCCGGCGCAGCAGGGTCGCCACCGTGGCCTCGCCCGCCTCCCCGTTGCTCCCGCCGCCGTAGAGCCACGTCCGGAGCTCCCGCTCCTGGCGCCGGGCCAGGCTGCGGACGGCCTTGTCGTCGCCGGCCCGCTTCTGGATCAGGGCCAGCGTCTGGAGGACGCCGTCGTGGAGGTGGGCGGCGACTTCGGCCCGCTCCTCGGACCGGATCCGCTGGCGCCGCTCGTCGGCCAGGTTGCGGGCGAGCCGGGCCATCCCGGGGCCGAGCAGGAGGACGGCGCCGGCGGTCAGCACCGCCGCCCCGGCCGCGCTGCGGCCGATCAAGCGGAGGTCGCTGACTGCGGCCAGCGTCGCCACCCCGCCGACGAAGACGAGGCTGACGCCGACGGCGACGACCAGCGGCCGGAACCGGTCGCGTCGCCCGGTGACGAGCGCCGCTCCGCCGGAGGCGCCGCCGCCCTCGCCGCCGCCGGGAGCCGACCGTCCGCCCCAGCCCCAGGCGAGCCCGGCGCCGACGATGCCGAGCACCGCCGGGGCCACGACCGAGCCGGGCAGCCAGGCGGTGAACTGGCCGAGGAGGAGGACGGCCCCGGCCACGATGGCCAGGACGGCCACGGCGTCGAGGGGGTCGGCGGGCCGGCCGCCGATGCCGAACCCGGCCGGCGGACGGGCACCACCGGCCGGGGCGCCCGCGGCCCCCGGGCCCGGCCCGGCGTCGACGTCGCCCCCGGGCGGCAGGAACGCCCAGGCCAGGGCGTAGAGGAGCGCCACCGCCGGCAGGTTCCCGAGGGCGAGGACCACGACCACGGCCCGCAGGGCGGCGACCGGCACACCGAGGGCGGCGGCGAGACCGTTGCACACGCCCGCGATCCACCGGCCGTCACGGCGGCGGGTCAGGCGGGAGGCCGACAGCGGATCCCGAACACTCATCGTCCGGATGATCGCACGGGCGGTAGTGAGGGACCATCGGGGAAGCCCCCGGTCGGGCCGGTGGCCGGCTCAGGGTACGACCAGGGTCATCCCCGATACTCCCGGCGGCGCCGACACCCGATCATCGGGCCATGGAACCTGAGCTGCCATCCGACCCGTCCCCGCCGCCCGCCGAGACCGGCCCGGCGGTCGGCGACGCCCGCCCCGACGACACGTCACCCGCCGAGCCCACCTCCGGCGACACGGCGCCGTCCGCCGACGCTTCCGCCGCCGACCCGCCCCCCGCCGAGCCCACCGCCGGCGGCTGGGCCCCGGGATTCCAGGTGCTGCGGTCCCGGACGGACCGCAAGCTCGGCGGCGTCGCCGGCGGCCTGGCCGTGGCCACCGGGCTCGACCCGGTCCTGGTCCGCTTCGCCGTTGTCCTCGGCTGCCTGACCGGCTGGGGCCTCCTCCTCTACCTCGTCGCCTGGGCGGTGATCCCCGAGGAGGACCCGGCCCGCTGGCGTGTCCTCATGCCGGCGCCGGAGCGGACGGGGAAGCACCTGCGGATCGGGCTGGCGGTGCTGGCCGGCCTCGGCGTCCTCCAGGTGCTCGGCGCCGTCCTCGGCATCCTGTCCTCGGCCCTGATCGGCCTCGGGCTGTTCCCGTTCCGGATCTTCGGGCTGGCGCATCGCCGGTTCGTCCCCGGCGAGGCCTTCCTCGGCCTGCTGCTCCTGGCCGGCGGGCTCGTCCTCCTCTTCCGCCGCCACCTGCCCTGGGTACCGGCCGACGGCCCCGGCGCGGTGGCGGGCCCCTGGACCGCCACCGGCGCCTGGCCCTCCTCGCCGGCCGGTCCGTCCGCCCCAGGCGCCACCTCGAGCCCGAGCGGCCCGTCCGCAGCCGGCACCTCCGCCTTCAGCGGCCCGTCCGCCGCCGGCCCGCCGGGCGCCAACCCGTCCGCCGCCTGGGGTCCCACCGCAAGCAGCGCGGCCGGATCGCCGGCGCCTGCCTCACCGGGCTTCGGCGCCCGGGCGTCGGCCGCCGCCCGGGCGGCCGTGACCAACGGGCCGCTGCTCCTGGTGCGGGCCGTCGGCTGGCTGGTCGGCCTGTGGTTCCTGGCCGCCGCCGTCCTGGGCGGGCTCCTCTGGCTGACCGGCGCGGTGCACCTCCATCTGCCGGTCATCCCCATCGCCGCCGGCCTCGCCGCCGTCGGGACCCTCGGCTACGCCCTCCTCCGCACCCGCCGGCCGGCCGCCGTCGTCGGCGCCATGGCGCTCCTCCTGGTGCCGGCCGCCCTGGCCTTCGGCCTCGGCCGGCTCGACGGCCAGGCCGGCCGCCGGTCGGTCACCCCGACCGCCCTGGCCGACCTGCAGCCCGCCTACCGCCACGCCACCGGGCTCTTCGAACTCGACCTGTCCCGGTTGCCGCTCCCCGCCGGCCAGACCTCCGTCCGCCTGTCGATGGGCGCAGGCAAGATCGAGGTCACCGTCCCCTGGGACGCCGACGTCGACGCCACCGCCTCTGTCGGAGCCGGCACGTTCGAGCTCTTCGGGAACCGCCAGTCGGGCGTGAACCTGGACGGCCGGACCCACTCCGTCGGCCAGCCCGGCGCCCCCGTCCTCGTCCTCCGGGCCCGGGCCGGCGCCGGGGCCATCGAGGTCCGGCGGGCCGCCGAGCCCTTCACCCACGAGGCCCTCCGCACCGGCCAGCCCGTCCCGCTGCAGTGCGTACCGACCACCGGCACGGCGATGCGCTGCTCGGCGGCCGACGGGGTGACGCCGATCCCGGCGCTGGGTTGTGTCGTGTCGGACAGCGGCGCGGCGCTGTGCCGCCCGGTCGGCGAGCCCGAACCGGCCGTCGCCTTCGCCAATGATCCCGGCACCCGGCACTGCCAGGTCCCCGCCGGCGGCGGCGACTCGACCTGCACCGCCCCAGTCTCTGGCACCACACCGGCGACCACCGCCCCGACCCCGCCCCCCGAGCCGGCGCCGCCGGTCCCGACGCCGCCGGTCCCGACGCCGCCCAACGCTCCGCCGGGCCAGTACCTGTGCACGATCCCCGACGGCGGTGGGCCCGCCACCTGCCATCCGGCCTGACCCGGTCACGGCCGCGCTTTGCTGTAACAGTTGCAGCAAAGCGCGGCCGTGAACGCTCGTTAACCCTGACGGTGAACGATGCGGCCCTCGGCCACCGTCAGCAGGACATCGCCGGCGCCCTCGTCGCCCAGCAGCACCAGGTCGGCGTCGGCGCCGGCGGCCAGGCGCCCTTTGGAGGACAGGCCCAGCGCGTCGGCGGCGTTGCCGGCCACCGCCCGGGCGAGGTCGGCCCAGCCCCAGCCGGTGGCGGCGGCGAAGCGGCGCAGCGCCACGTCCAGCGTGAGGACGCTGCCCGCCAGCCGGCCGTCGGCCAGCCGGACGGCGCCGCAGCAGTGCTGCGCCGTCCGCCCACCGAGATCGACGTCGCCCTCGGGCAGACCGGCGGCCCGGACGGCGTCACTGACCAGCACGACCCCACCCGGCCCCTTGGCCCGGGCCAGGACGGCCATCGCCCCGGCGTGAACGTGGTGCCCGTCGGCGATGAGCTCGCAGCGGAGCTCCGGCAGGGCGAGGGCGGCGCCCACCGTGCCCGGGTCCCGGTGCCCGAACCCGGCCATGGCGTTGAAGGTGTGGGTCACCTGCCGCAGCCCGGCGGCGACGGCGGCGACCATCTCGTCCCACCCGGCCTCGGTGTGCCCGGCGGCCACCGTCACGCCCCGGCCGACCAGCTCCGCGATCACCGCCTCCGACCCCGGGAGCTCCGGCGCCAGCGCCACCAGCCGGACGAGCCCGCCGCCGGCCGCAAGCAGCCGCCGGGCCTCGTCCCGGTCGGGCGGCCGGATCCCGGCCGGGTCCTGGGCCCCGGCCCGGGCGGGGTTGATCCACGGCCCCTCGAGATGCGCCCCGAGGATGGTGGCACCGCCCTCGACCGGGCCGGCCACCCCGGCGATCGCCTCCACCGCCGCCTCGATCGCCGGCGCCGGCGCCGCCCAGGTCGTCGGGAGCAGCGCCGTCACGCCGTGGGCGGCATGGAAGCGGGCCATGCGGCGCAGCCCGTCCGCATCGGCGTCCATGGCGTCGGCCCCCCCGCCGCCGTGGACGTGCACGTCGACGAAGCCCGGCAGCAGGACGCCGCGGCGGCCGTCGACGACGAGGCCGAGCGCCCCCACCTCGGCCCGCACCCCGCCCGGCGGCTCGCCCGGCCCGAGCGCCTGGATCCGGCCCCCGGCGGCCACCAGCCAGCCCGGGGACCACACCCCGTCGGCGGCGACGACGGTGGCCCCCGAGACGAGCAGCGGCGGCGAATCGCCCGGTCGGGCGGCGGCGGTCATCGGGGTAGAGATAGCCGACGCCGATGGTCTGAGGCCACGAGAAGGTGGGTAGGGTTCGGGTCCAGTCCGGTGAGAGAGGAAGTTGCCCATGGCCGAGCACGATCCTGTCCCGGAGGCCGACGCCCTCGAACAGGCGCTTCCGGCCAGCGACGACCCCGAGCTCGTCGGCGTCGAGGACGCGCCGGAGATCGACCTGGAGGTGTCCGAGGCCGACGCCGTGGAGCAGAGCCGGCGCCGGGCCGTTCTGGCCGAGGTGGCCCGCCGGCCGATGCCGGTCGACGCCCCGGAGCACGACGTCATCGACCAGCGACTGGCCGCCGGCGCCGAGGACGACGAGGACGACTTCCGGTAGCGGCATGGCTCCCGGCACCGGTGCCTTCCTCCTTCCCGACCGCCCGGTCGACAGCCTCGACGCCTGGCGGGAGATGGGTGGCGGCGACGGCCTCGAGGCCGCCCGCCGCCTCGGCCGCCAGGAGACGGTCGACGAGCTCCGGGCCTCCGGCCTGCGGGGCCGGGGTGGCGGCGGCTTCCCCACCGGCGCCAAGTGGGCCGGCGTGGCCGCCGCTCGGGGCACGCACCGCTACGTGGTGGCCAACGCCGCCGAGGGCGAGCCGGGCACGTTCAAGGACCGCCGGCTCATGCGCACCAACCCCTACCAGCTCATCGAGGGCGTGGCCATCGCCGCCTTCGCCGTCGGCGCCCGGGAGGCGTTCATCGGCCTCAAGGCCAGCTTCACGACCGAGATCGACCGGCTGACCCGGGCCCTGGCCGAGATGGCCGACGCCGGGCTGGCCGGCGACGTCCCCATCCGCATCGTGCCCGGCCCCGAGGAGTACCTCCTGGGCGAGGAAAAGGCGCTGCTGGAGGTCATCGAGGGGAAGGACCCGCTCCCCCGCCTGCTGCCCCCCTACCTCCACGGCCTGTTCTCCACCGCCCCCCAGATGGGCTGGATCGCCGCTCCCCTCGAGCTCGGCCACCGGGGGCCCCACGAGTCCAACCCGACCCTGGTCAACAACGCCGAGACGCTGTCGAACGTGCCGTGGATCCTGGCCCGGGGGCCGGACTGGTTCCGCACCATGGGCACCGCCAGCTCGCCCGGCACCATCGTGGCCACCGTCGTCGGCGACGTGACGACACCGGTCGTCGTCGAGGTCGAGATGGGCACCCGGCTCTCGGCCCTGCTCAACGGCCCGGCCGGCGGCCCGCTCCCCGGCCGCCGCTGGAAGGCGGTCTTCTCCGGCGTGGCCAACCCGGCCATCGACCCCAACCGGGTCGACCCGCCGATGACCTACGAGGACTTCACCGCCCACGGCTCCGGTCTCGGCGCCGCCGGCTTCATCGTCTACGACGACACCGCCTGCATGGTGAACGTGGCCCGGGTCTTCTCCCGGTTCCTGGCCGTCGAGTCCTGTGGGCAGTGCCCGCCCTGCAAGCTCGGCTCGGGCGAGATCACCGAGCGCCTCGAGCGCATCGAGGGCGGAACCGGCACCGACGACGACATCGGCCACATCGGCACCTGGCTCGGCCAGGTCACCGACGGCGCCCGCTGCTACCTGGCCACCGAGGAGCGGGAGGTCGTCAGCTCGATCCTGCGCTGCTACCCGGAGGAGTTCGTCGAGCATCTCGAAGGGCGCGGCTGCCCGAGCGGGCGCGAGATCGTCCTCCCGAAGATCGTCGACCTGGAGGACGGGCGGGTCGTCTACGACGAGTCCCAGGCCCGCAAGCGCCCCGACTGGACCTACGCTCCGGCGTAGCGGCCTTCGCCGGCCGCCGGCACCGGCTAGAACGCCGGGCGGCCGCCGATCGCCTCCGGCTCGCCGCTGCAGGTCACGCCGTACTCCGGGCTGTACTTCGGGTTCTGGCGGAACGTGTCGATGAAGCGCTGGAGCCGGGGGTCGTGCGGCGAGGAGACCCGGAGCTGGTGGGCCCAGGAGCTGACGACGATCGGGGCCGGCAGCCCGGGATAGGGGCTCAGGTCGATGTAGCGCTCGCCGGTGTCGCGGCGCTGGCCGCCGATGGTGACCACCACGTTCGGCTGGCGGCGGACGAGCCGCTCCAGCACCGCCACGTCCTTCGGCGCCAGGCCGGGCCGCCAGGTGATCCACACCACCCCGTGCTCGAGGTTGTGGCCGGCCCGCTCGTTGGGGACGGGCTCGTCGTAGACGCCGCAGTTCATCCACTTGCTGTTGTGGTCGCCGCCCGCCGGTGGGTTGACGGCGTAGCGGATCGGCCCGTCGTCGTGGTTGTGGGGCAGGGCACCGGGGACGGCCGGGCCCGTGCTCGCCGGCCAGCCCCTCGTCTCCCAGGCCACGACGCCGGGGATGCCGGAGTCGTCGGGGACGACGATCGGCGGCGGCTCCACCGTCACCGGCGAGGGAGCCACCGGAGCCGGCGGCAACGATCGCGACCCCGTGTGAAGGTAACCGCCCGGCTCGAAGGCCACCGCCACGATGGTGATGACGAGCCCGGCCAGAAAGGCCACCGCCGCCGGATAGGCGAAGCCTCCCTTCACTGCCCGATCACCATCTCCCGCACCCGGGCCAGCCGGCCGAAGGAGGCCAGCACCTCCTCCTGCTGGTCGGCCAGGTGCCGGACCAGGATGTGGTCATACCCCATGTTGGCGTACCGGCTGAACCGCTCCGCCACCCGCTCCGGACTGCCGACGACCGTGGCCGCCGGGTCCATCCCGCGGTAGCCGCCGTCGAGGACGGGCCGGGCCACCCGCCGGGCGTCGGCGTCGTCGCTGCCGACGTGGACGTCGCGCCGGAGCACCACCTCGCCCGGGGGGCGGTCGTGGGCTTCGCAGGCCTTGTGGTAGGCCTGCGCCAACTCGGCCGCCTGGTCGTCGGTGGCCCAGGGGGCGGCGATCCAGCCGTCGCCAAGCCGGGCCGCCCGGTCGATGGCCGGCGGGGCGTGGCCCCCGATCCACATCTCGAAGGCCTCGGCCGGCGTCGGCGCCACCCGTACCCCGTCGACCTCCTCGCCGGCCAGGAGCCGGCGGATCACGTCGAGGTGGTGCTCGAAGACGGCGCCCCGCCCGCCGGTCGGTGCGCCCATGGCCGCCATCTGGTCGCCGCCGCCGACGGCGCACTGGATGACGAACCGGCCCTGGGCCAGCGCCGCCAGCGTCCCCACCTGCTCGGCCACCAGCACCGGATTCCAGGCCGGGAGCAGATACAGCGCCCCGGCCGGGCGGTCGCCCCACTCCGCCAGCAGCCGGCCGAGGACGGCCGAGTTCTGGTAGTAGGGCACCGGGCCAGTGGCGTGGTGGTCGCCGACGAAGAGCGAGTCGAGCCCGGCGGCGGCGGCCGCCGCCGCCCGCTCGACCATCCACCGGGCGCCCTGGCGGGGGTCGGCGACCGGATAGGAGCTGCGCAGCGACGTCCCGATCCTCATGGGGCTCCAGCCTGCCATGCATCCACGAACCGGCCCCAGCGCGGCGATAGCCTCGAAATCACAACGTTGCAATTCCAGGAGGGCGTCCGTGGGCGAGCAGTCCCCCGAGGTGCGATTCGAGCCGTGCACCGCCTTCGAAACCGGGCCCGATCCGGCCGCCGGCGCCTGTCTGGCCTGCGGCTGGCTGGAGGAGGACCACTGGCTGGCCGAGCTCGAGCGGCGGGCGTCGGCCGAGGCGGTGACGACGGGCTCCTAACCTCTCGGGCATGCCGGAGCTGCCCGAGATCACCGCCCTGGCCGAACGGCTGGCCGAGCACGTCGCCGGGCGCGCCTTCGCCGGGGCGGTGCCGCTGTCGTTCTCGGGGCTCAAGACCGTCGTCCCGCCGCCGGAGAGCCTCGTCGGCGCCACCGTCGAAGCTGTCGGCCGGCGGGGCAAGTTCCTCGTCTTCGACCTGGGCGGCCCCCGGTTGCTGGTGCACCTGTCGCAGGGCGGGCGGGTCGACGTCGAGGACCCGCCGAAGACGACGAAGCCCAAGGGTGCCGTCGTCCGGCTCCGGTTCGAGGGCGCGCCGGCCGTCCTCGTGAAGGAGTACGGCACGGAGCGCAAGGCGGGCTGGTGGGTGCTGGCCCCGGGCGACGACGGGCCGCTGGCCAAGCTCGGGCCCGACGTCGACTCGCCGGCGGGCGAGGCGCTCCTCCTCGGAAGCGACGACGCCCGCCGGGTGCACACGATCCTGCGCGACCAGCGCACGATCGCCGGCGTGGGCCGCGGCTACAGCGACGACGCCCTCCACGAGGCCGGCATCTCACCCTTCGCCACGCTGGCCTCCCTCGACCGTCCGGCCCGGGAACGCCTCGTCGCCGCCCTCCGCAGGGTCCTGGCCGACGGGCTGGCCGCCGAGCGCCGGCGGACGGGCGGGCTGCCGGCCAAGGTCGTCGACCACTGGGTCGTCCACGGGCGCCACGGCCAGCCCTGCCCCCGCTGCGGCGCCGAGCTGCGGCGCATCTCCTACGAGTCGCACGAGGTCGCCTACTGCCCGCCCTGCCAGACCGGCGGCAAGATCCTGGCCGACCGGCGGCTCTCCCGCCTCGTCAAATAGCGCTTTTTAGAGGAAGCCCTTCTCGGGGCCCTGGTCCCGGAAGGCGCCGGCGAAGGCTCCGATCGGCCCCCCGGTCCCGGCCGCCATCGCCGCCGCCCCGTCCGGGCACAGCAGGCGGCGGTGCCAGGAGGTGGCCGCGGCGGCCACCGACATCGACGGGCGGGGCGCCACCAGCACCCAGGGGTCGCGCCGGGCGAGGTCCCGCAGATCGTCGAGCGTGGCTGGCGCCGTCGCCGCCGGCCGGTACCAGACGATGACGAAGCCGTGCTCCAGCGAGTGGACGAGGTGACCGTCGGCCGGCACGTCGGTCTGGTCGTAGAAGCCGGCCGGCGCCGGCACCGGGTCGTGGTCACCGCCGGCCGGCGGGTCCACCCCGTAGGTGGCGGCCGGCACGTGGGCCCGGCCGGGATCGCTGCGGCTGTCGGCCCGGCAGCCGTCCTGCTCCAGCGAAGTCCGCAGCGCCGCCGACAGCGCCGGCGGCTCGGCCGACGCCGCGCCGGAACCGGCCCGCAGCAACTTGACCCCCACCACAACCAGCAACCCCGCCACCAACAGAGCCCCCAGGCGGACGTTGCTCACAGCGCCGATACGTAGCACAGCCGGGGACGCAACGGGCGGCGTCCCCGGCTGTGCGGGTGTCGGCTCAAGCTCACCGGCGGGCGAGACGGCGGCGAGCCGACCACCTCTCTGAGGCTTCCCGTCCTCGGGGGGGGTTCAAGGGTGGCCCTTCGGGACTGATATTCCCGCCCAAGCCCGCCGCAAACGCCCTGGCGCGCAGATTCCTTCCGATTTCCTGGGGATGGCGGATCTTCCCTCAAGGCCCGCGGCCCCCGTGCCGAAAGAGGGGTTGTCTTTCCCCTCACCAGGAAGAGGAGGCCGTCATGGCCCGGATTCCGGCGATGTTCCACCGGACCCAGAAGAACGGTGACCCTGGCCGGCGTCAGAGCGGCGACGGGGCCAACGGCAGTCCCACCGGGCCCAACCAGCCCGGCGGGTCCGCCGCCGGCCAGCCGGCGCCCTTCCTCCAGAACCGGCGGAACCAGATCATCGCCGCCCTCGTCCTGCTCTCCGTGCTGCTGATCCTCCCGATCTTCGGCATGAGCCAGTCGGCGACCAACGAGCAGCAGCTGTCCGACGTCCTCGCCGCCCTGCCGAAGGCCGAGCTCAGCGGGCACAAGATCGTCAAGGCCGACCTCGACGACGACAACCGGGTGCTCGACCTCACGCTCGACAACGGCAAGGACGTCACCGCCTCGTACCCCAACGAGTACGGCACCGTGCTGGTGAAGGACCTGCAGGACGCCGGCATCCCCTTCGACACCCAGCCCGTCCACCACGCCTCCCCCATCGGCGGCATCGTGGCCATGCTGCTGCCGGTGGCGCTGATCATCGCCTTCTTCGTGTGGATGTCGAAGAAGGGCGCCATGGGCACCGGGGCGGCCAACGCCAAGGCCTTCACCGCCACCAAGGCTGAGCTGCCCGAGCCTCCCTCGGCCCGCTTCACCGACGTCGTCGGCTGTGACGAGGCGGTCGAGGAGCTGTCCGAGATCGTCAGCTTCCTCCACGACCCGACCCACTTCGACGCCGCCGGCGCCCAGATGCCCCGCGGCTTCCTCCTGGTCGGCCCGCCCGGCACCGGCAAGACGCTCCTGGCCCGGGCCGTGGCCGGCGAGGCCGGCGTGCCGTTCTACTCCGCGGCCGGCTCCGACTTCTCCGAGATGTTCGTCGGCGTCGGCGCCGCCCGGGTGCGCGATCTCTTCGCCAAGGCCAAGAAGACCGGCGGCATCGTGTTCCTCGACGAGATCGACTCCGTGGGCCGGGCCCGCAACGGCAGCGCTCCCGGGGGCGGCGCCAACGACGAACGGGAGTCGACCCTCAACGCCCTGCTGGTGGAGATGGACGGCTTCGCCAAGGAGTCGAACGTCGTCGTGATCGCCGCCACCAACCGGCCCGACATCCTGGATCCCGCCCTCACCCGGGCCGGCCGGTTCGACCGCCAGGTCACGGTCGCCCCGCCGGACCGCCGGGGCCGCACCCACCTGCTCGACCTGTACGCCAAGGACCGGAAGATGGCCGACGACGTCGACTTCGTCGCCCTGGCCCGTCGCACCCCCGGCCTCACCGGCGCCGACATCTGCAACCTCGTCAACCAGGCCGCTCTCGAGGCCGCCCGGGGCAAGCGCAACGTCATCACCAACGCCGACTTCGACGAGGCGCTGGCCACGGTGATGATGGGCCGGGCCCGCAAGTCGGCCATCGTCACCGAGATGGACCGCAAGGTCACCGCCTGGCACGAGGCGGGCCACACCGTGGCGGCCCTCGTCCTCCCCGACGCCAACGACCCGGTGCAGGTCACGATCGTGCCCCGGGGGCCGGCCGGCGGCGTCACCTGGATGGGCGGCGACGACAACGCCTTCCTGACCCGTTCCCAGGCCCGGGCCCAGCTGATCGTGGCCCTCGGCGGACGGGCGGCAGAGGAGCTCCTCCTCGACGGCGACTTCACCCAGGGCGCCTCCGGCGACCTGCAGTCGGCCACCGGCCTGGCCACCCAGATGGTGACGAAGTGGGGCATGTCCGACCTCGGCCTCGTGGCCATGGACCCCGACCGGATCATGTTCGGCGGCATCGGCGACAAGGTCCACGCCGAGATCGACGGCATGCTCAATCAGGCCCTGCAGGGCGCCCGGCAGGTGCTGGCCGACCACCGTCCGCTCTTCGACGCCGTCGTCAAGGAGCTCCTCGACGAGGACACCGTCGACGTCGACCGCCTGAAGGCCATCTGGGCCGAGGTGGAAGGGCAGCCCCTGGAGCCGGTCGCGGCATAGCCCGTCGCGCCGCGGGGTAACGTCCCCGCGGTGAAAATCGGCATGGTGGGTCTGGGCCGGATGGGCGGGAACATGGCCGAACGGCTGCGCCGGGCCGGCCACGAGGTCGTGGGCTACGACCGGGATCCGAAGATCGCCGACGTGAAGTCGCTGGCCGAGCTGGCCGAGGCGCTCCCCGCCCCCCGGGTGGCCTGGGTGATGGTGCCGGCCGGGGAACCGACGCGCTCGACGATCACCGAGCTCGGCGGGCTCCTCGGAGCCGGCGACCTCGTCGTCGACGGCGGCAACTCCAATTTCCGGGACTCGATCGCCGCCTCGGAGGAGCTGGCGGCCAAGGGCATCGGCTTCTGTGACTGCGGCGTGTCGGGCGGCATCTGGGGGCTGGAGAACGGCTACGGCCTCATGGTCGGTGGCGCCGACGACCACGTCGGGCTGATCTGGCCGGTCCTCCAGGCGCTGGCCCCGGCGGACGGCGGCCTCGTCCACGCCGGCCCGGTCGGCGCCGGCCACTTCACCAAGATGGTCCACAACGGCATCGAGTACGGGATGATGCAGGCCTACGCCGAGGGCTACGAGATCCTGGCCGCC
>Ga0070741_10005239_pt1 | contig 29054 bp, 31 predicted proteins | sample Coa_R1_4_FD_66440 | JGI IMG/M metagenome (GOLD analysis project Ga0070741, IMG submission 66440) | Surface soil microbial communities from Centralia Pennsylvania, which are recovering from an underground coalmine fire - Coalmine... | ecosystem: Environmental > Terrestrial > Soil > Unclassified ... | reverse complement strand
GCGACCGACGGCTGCGGCGTCGTCGCGTTCGCGTACCCGCTCGACCGAATGGCTCACGCCTTCGCGCGCCTCCCGCACCTGCCGGAGGGCGATCGCGTCACCGCCGCGATGCGCGCGCGCCCGGAGCTCGTCGGCGGGCCCGACGGCGCCGACTTCCACCTCATGCAGCTCGCGCCCGGCTGGTACGCCAAGGGCGGAGCAGAAGGTCTCCTCTGCGCAGGCAACGGCGACATCGGTGTCGCGCTCAAGAGCGAGGACGGTGCGTCGCGGGCCCTCGAGCCGGCGCTCGCGGCGTTCCTCGCCCGGCTCGAAGTCGACCTCGCGCCGCTCACTAGCACAAAAATCGACAACAGCAGGGGCGAGATCGTCGGTGAGTTGGGAGTCTTTACGAACCGGTGACTCGCAACTAAGATCCGGACTCTTCGAGGTGAGGCCGGGAGGGAGAGACCGGCCCGACGCTCTTCACCCCCAAGCCGCCGGAGGTCGACGACGTGCTCACCGTTGATATCTCGCTTCCCGAGGTCGAAGAGCTCCAGAAGCTCGTCGCCGAAGGGCAGGAGAAGGGATTCCTCACATACGACGAGATCGTCAACGCGCTCGAGGACGTCGAGCTCACGAAGGAGCAGATCGAAGACTTCTACACGTACCTGATCGACCACGGCATCGACCTGATGGAGGGGGAGCAGCACAAGACCCCTCCGCACGAGCAGCCGCAGCCGGAGGACGACAAGGCGGCGGCGACGCCGAAGCTCGATCTCACCGTCGAGCCGTCGCTCGACTCCCTTCGTCTCTACCTGCGCGAGATCGGGAAGGTGCCGCTGCTCACCGCCGACCAGGAAGTGAGCCTCGCGAAGCGCATCGAGCGGGGCGACATGTCGGCCAAGACGCAGATGACGGAGGCGAACCTGCGCCTCGTCGTCTCGATCGCGAAGGGGTATCTCGGGCGGGGCCTCAGCTTCCTCGACCTGATCCAGGAGGGCTCGCTCGGCCTCATTCGCGCGGTCGAGAAGTTCGACTACCGCAAGGGCTACAAGTTCTCCACGTACGCGACGTGGTGGATCCGCCAGGCGGTGACGCGCGCGATCGCCGACAAGGCACGCACGATCCGCATCCCCGTCCACATGGTCGAGAAGCTCAACAAGGTCGTGCACATCGAGCGCCAGCTCGTGCAGCGCCTCGGTCGCGAGCCGAACGCGGAGGAGATCGCCGACGAGCTCGAGATGACCCCGGAGGAGGTGCGCGAGATCCTGCGCATGGCGCAGCTGCCGGTCAGCCTCGAGAAGCCGATCGGCGAGGAGGAGGAGTCCGCGCTCGGCGACTTCGTGCAGGACGAGACCGCCGAGTCTCCCTTCGACACCGCCCAGCTCTCGCTGCGCCGCGAGGACATCGAGAGCGCGCTCGGCGCGCTCCCGATCCGCGAGCGGCAGGTGATCGAGCTGCGCTTCGGCCTGCGCGGCGGCCCGCCGCGGACGCTCGAGGAGGTCGGTCGCGCGTTCGGCGTGACCCGCGAGCGCATCCGTCAGATCGAGAACAACACGCTCAAGAAGCTCGAGCATCTCCCGGAGGCGCAGGCGCTCCGGGACGCGGTCTCCTAGGCCTTCTGCTCTTTCGGCTCGACGCGCTCAGCGGGCACGAACAACTTGCAGTGCGGGCACTTGAACCCGCGGTAGCGCTGGGCCGCGCCCTCGAGCAGCTCCGCAGCGAAGGTTCGGTGGCAGTGTGGGCACTCGACCTCGAACGACCCGGTCATTCTGCCGAGGGTACCGGTTCCGTCCGGTCCGACCCCTACGCTGCCCCGCGATGGAAGAGAGCGTGTTCCGGCGAGGTGTCGCCGAATTCGTGGGGACGTTCACGCTCATCTTCATCGGCGGAGGCGCCGGCGCGATCTCCGGCAACGACATCGTCGCCGTCGCCCTCGCCAACGGCCTCGCCATCGGGATCATGGTCTCGAACTTCGGCCACATCTCCGGCGGGCTGTTCAACCCGGCGATCACGCTCGGGTTTCTGAGCACGCGGCGCATCACGCCGCGCCTCGCGGTCGCATACTGGATCGCACAGTTCGGCGGCGCGGTGATCGCAGCGGGGATCCTCCGCTGGCTCGTGCACAAGCCGCGCTTCCTGGGCGCGATTCCGAGCGCGGGGCACTTCGGAGCCGGTCGCGGGTTCGTCCTCGAGGCGATCATGACGTTCTTCCTCGTGGTCGCCGTCTTCGCGACCGCCGTCGACCCGCGCGGAGCGTTCAAGTCCATCGCGGGTCTGGCGATCGGTCTGACGATCACGATGGACGTGTTCCTGGGCGGCCCGCTCACCGGTGCGGCGATGAACCCCGCCCGCGCGTTCGGGCCGGAGCTCATCGGCAACTTCTGGGGGCAGGGCTGGATCTACTACCTCGGGCCGGCCCTGGGCGCCGTCGCCGCAGCGGTCGGCTACGACTGGCTCTACCTGCGGCCGCTCGCGCCGACCGTCGTCGGCGCGCCGGAGTCAGGCGTCGCCGAGCCGCGGCCGGGCGAAGCGGCCGAGAGCTGAGAGACATCGACGGTCGTCTCGACGTCGACGTCGAGCGAGACCCGAACGAGGCAGGACGCTTCCGCCTTCTCGACGAGCGTGCGCGCGTGCTGCTCCTCGCCGGGATCGGTCGCGATCGCGACGTGCTGCTCGAGCCGTACGAATCCGAAGGTCCCGTCGTGGCGTCGCCCGACCGTGCCGACGGCATCGACGGCCAGCGACCGAAGCGGCAGGGCCTCGCGCTCCGCGAGCCCGGTGATGGTGACGGCGAGACAGCTCGCCGCCGCGGCGCCGAAGAGGTCCTCCGGACTCCAGACGGATGGATCGGCCGTGCGGTTGAACTCGGGCGGTGAGGTCACCGTCACCTCGCTCTTGCCCTCGACGTGCACGCGGACGAGCCGGCCCGTCTCCCATTCGACGGCGACCGGAAAGGCGTACTCCTTCGGTCTCATGCCTTCAGGGTCGTCCGCTCCTGCGGCGACCGCATCCGCGGAAAACGCCTAGTCGAGGAAGGAAACGTACGTCTCGACCGGGTCGCGCTCGCGCGGCCCCGGATCGCGCACGGCGTCCCCGAAGTGGAGGAGCCCGAGAACTCGTTCTCCGCGCGGGATCGCGACCGCTTCGCGACCCTTCGCCGTTCTCAGGATCCCGGGGGTGCGCCAGTACGAGCCGAGCCCGCGCTCGGTGGCGGCGAGAAGAACGAGCATCGCCGCCGCCGCTGTCGCGCAGACGTCCTCCTCGTCCTGCACGAGGTCTCCGCCGAGCGCGGCCGAGACGACGACGAGAGTCGGAGCCCGATCGAGCTTCGCGGCCTCGCTCGGGCCGGCAGCCTCCTTGAGGCGCGCAAGCGTTGCAGGCCCGAGCACGCGGAAGCGCCAGGGCTGCGTCAGATGGTGGTTCGGCGCCAGCCTCGCGACGTCGAGCAGCTCGAGCAGCGTCTCGTGCGGCACGGGCTCGGCCCCGAACACCTTGTGCGTCCGGCGCGCGCCCGCGAGCTCTGCGAGCTTCACGGCAGTCGAGCGGTGAGATGGAGCTCGACGCCGGCGCGGCGCAGCAGCTGCGAAAACGGGCAGCCCTCGTCTGCTCTCGCGAACGCGGACTGGAGCCCGGCGTCGTCGAGCCCGTGAGCGGCAACGGTCGCGTCGACGTGGGACGCGACGATCTGGTGGCCCTGTCCCTCGACCTCGTCCATGACGATGCGGCACGACACGTCGAGGCGCCCCGGCGGCGTCCCCGCCTGCGTCAGCTCGCTCGCGAGCGACATCGTGATGCAGCCTCCGTGCGCGGCCGCGAGGAGCTCCTCGGGGCTCGTCTTCCCCTCGGCCTGTCCGATGCGCGTCGGCAGCGAATATCCCAGTCCCGAGAACGCGCCGGTCCCGCCCGAGATCGTTCCGCTGCCGCGGGCCACGTTGCCCTCCCACGTGAGGGTGGCTGTCCGTTCGATCCGCGGCATCAGTACTCGTACGCGAGCGCGCCGTCGGGGTAGTACGCCTCCGCGGGCGAGCCGGCCGGGCGGAAGACACCGAGCACCTGCATCTCGCCCGGGCCTGCGTTCTCGAGCGAGTGGACGAGCTCCGCAGGCAGATGAATGCACGACCCGGGTCGTAGCTCCGCCGACTCTCCGCCGATGTGCAGCATCCCGGTTCCCTCGAGCACGTACACGACCTCGTCGTAGCGGTGGTAGTGGTCGGGCGCGCGGCCCGGCGGGATGTAGCCGACGAACTGCGTCGCCGACGGGCAGGGCGCGAGCAACCGGAACATGCGGCCCGCCGTCGCCTCGCCCGCCTCGACCGCCTCGATCTCGACGATCGCGTGGTCGGCGCCGTTCGCGGGCAGCGGGTCGCGAACGAGCACCGACAGGAGTTCGAGGTCCGCCGCGTCGTCGACGCTCCAGTGCGTTCCGGCCGCGACGTAGAGCGCGGTGCCCGGCCCGAGCTCCACGTGCTCGCCGCCCACGGTGGCTGCACCGCGGCCGCGCAGGACGTAGACGACCTCGTCGTCGACGGAGGAGCCGGTGGCGCCGGGGCCGTCGAAGCGAAGGAGCCGCTGCTCGAACTCGGGGCAGCCGCGCGCCGCCCCGAAGAGCGTCTCCTCGTCCTCGGACTGGATGCAATATCGCATCCGCGCCAGCCTACAGCGGCTAGAGTCAGCGCCTCGTGGGGACAACCCAAAGGAGGGTTACTCGATGGTCAGAAGGTTCGGACTGGTCGCGGTGGCAGCGGCAGCGCTGGTACTGGCGATCGTCTCGGCCGCCTCGGCGCGCCCGACGGCGCACGCTGCGGCCACGGCAACGTGCTCGAAAGGCGTGTCGATCGGCATGCAGGCGCCGATCACGGGCCCGGCCGGATCGATCGGCAGCGATCAGCTGCACTGGGCGCTCTTCTACTTCACACAGTGGAACAAGACCCACAAGCTGAAGATCCACCTGGTGCAAGAGGACACGCAGCTCGATCCGTCCAAGGCTTCGACGACGGCGCAGGCGCTCGCTTCGAACGCGTCGGTCATGGGCGTCATCGGCCCGGCGGGAAGTGACGAGGTGCAGGCGGTCGCGCCGATCTTCAAGAAGGCGGGGCTCGCGTTCGCCTCCGGCTCGGCCACACGCGTGTCGCTCACGAGCGGCGCCTGGAAGGGCTACTTCTTCCGCGACGTCCCGAACGACGGCGTGCAGGGCCCGACCGACGCGAGCTACATGGTCGAGAAGCTCGGCGTGACGTCGGGCTCGAAGGTCATGGTGGTGGACGACCAGGAGTCGTACTCGACCGGCCTTGCCGACATCGTCGGGCAGTCGCTTTCGAGCAAGGGCGTCAATGTCGATCGTGAGTCGGTGAGCCAGAAGGCGACCGACTTCTCGTCGCTCATCGCGAAGGTCGACTCCAGCACGAAGGTCGTCTTCCTCCCGTTCCAGGTCGCATCCGAGGCCCAGCTCTTCGCGCAGCAGCTCCAGGCGCAGGGCAAGACCGCGGTCGCCTTCGGCAGTGACGGCACGTTCGACTCGTCCAAGTTCACCGTCAACGGGAGCTACATCTCGTTCTTCGCCCCGGACGTCACGACGATCCCGGCCGACGCCTCGATCGTGACCGCGTTCCACAAGCAGTTCCCGGGCGCGACGAGCCCGTTCGGCGCTCCGAACTACGTGCTCGCACAGGCGTATGCGAGCGCGGTCACAGCGGCGTGCAAGGACAACAAGATCAGCCGGGCCGAGGTTCGCAAGGACCTCGCGAAGGTCAAGCTGTCGAACACGATCCTGGGCGGCCCGCTCAGCTTCACCGCGAACGGCGACGTCGCCGGCGCGAAGTTCCACATCTTCAAGATCGAAAACGGCAAGTACGTCACGATCGCGTAGTCATCGAGACAGGGAGCGTGGCCGGTAACCCGGCCGCGCTCCTCCTCGTATGAACTGGAACCTCTTCCTCACCGAGCTCGTTGCCGGCATCTCGCACGGCAGCGTGTACGCGTTGATCGCGCTCGGCTACTCGATGGTGTACGGGATCCTGAAGCTCCTGAACTTCGCTCACGGCGACGTCTACATGGTGGGCTCGTTCATCGGCTTCGGGATCATCGGTGTCTTCGGCGGTGCGACGAATCTGAGCGTCAGCGTCTGGGTGCTCCTCTTCCTCATGCTGCTCGGCGCGATGCTCGGCGGCGGGCTCCTCGGCGTCATGATCGAGCGCTTCGCATATCGCCGCCTGCGAAACGCCCCGCGAATTGCACCGCTGATCACTGCGCTCGGAGTGTCGTTCTTCCTCGAGAACGCAGCGCAGCTCGTTCTCGGCGCGCAGTATCAGAGCTACAACAGCTTCAGCTGGAAGAGCCCGATCGCCCTCGACCACTTCACGCTCCCGGCGCACGCGGTCATCAGCTACGCGGAGGTGATCATCATCGTCGGCACGATCGTGCTCGTCGTCGGGCTGACGCTCTTCGTCCAGCGAACGCAGCTTGGCAAGGCGATGCGTGCGACCTCGTTCGACCGCGAGGCGGCCGCGATGATGGGCATCGACGTCGACAACGTCATCGTCGCGACGTTCTTCATCGGCTCCGCGCTCGCAGGCGCGGCCGGTGTTCTCAACGGCATCGAGTACCAGCAGGTATGGCCGTACATGGGGTTCACCGCCGGTCTTTACGCGTTCATCGCCGCAGTCGTCGGGGGCATCGGCAACCTGCCCGGAGCAGTGCTCGGCGGGCTGACGATCGGGCTCGCCCAGGCTTTCTCGATCGGCTACATCTCGTCGACGTTCTCGGACGCCGTCGTGTTCGCGATCCTCATCGCGGTGATGATCGTCCGCCCGAGCGGCCTGCTCGGGCGCGCGGCGGTGCAGAAGGTCTGATGGCGACCGACCCGACCGATCCCAACGCCCCCCGCGTCGGCGTCGACGAGTGGGTCGCATCGCACGAGCAGCGTCGTGTGCGCCGGACGGGCCTGCTGGGCGTCGTCGAGCGCGAGCTCGAGCGCGTGCCGAGCCCGGCCTTCTACCTCGCCTTCGGCGTCGCCGCGGCGATCCTCCCTGCGCTGACGAGCAACGGCTACGTCATCAAGGTCGGCCTCGACACGCTGCTCTACATGCTCCTCGCGCTCGGGCTGAACATAACAGTCGGCTACGCGGGGCTCCTCGATCTCGGCTACGTCGCCTTCTACGGGTTCGCCGCCTACGGCTACGCGATGCTCGCGTCCCCGAAGTTCGGGCTCCACTGGGCGACCGTCGGCGTCATCCCACTCGTCGTGCTCGCGACCGTGATTCTCGGATTCCTCGTCGCGCTCCCGTCGCGCCGTCTCGTCGGCGACTACCTCGCCATCGTGACGCTGTTCTTCGGCGAGCTGTTCGCGACCGTGTACCAGAACGGCGAGCACATGTCGCTGCTCGGATTCACGAAGGCGAAGGACGTGACGGGCGGCCCCAACGGGATCCCGAACATCGATCAGTTCCACGTCTTCGGCGCGCGCATCGGGACGCTCAACTACACGGCGTACTACTACGTCGCACTGATCTTCTTCATGGTGCTGCTCCTCGCCATGTACCTCGTCGACCGGTCCCGCACCGGCCGCGCGTGGAAATCGCTGCGCGAGGATCCGCTGGCTGCGGAGCTGATGGGGATACCGGTGAACCGGCTGAAGCTCGTCGCGTTCGCCTGCGGCGCAGGCATCGCCGGCCTCGCGGGCACCGTCTTCGCCGCTGCCAACACAGCGGTGTTCGCCTCCGAGTTCGACTTCACCAGCGGGCTGCTGATCATCGTGTACGCGATGCTCATCCTCGGCGGTGCCGGCAGCCTCGGCGGCGTGATCCTCGGCGCGCTCGTCGTCAACGTCTCGCTCGAGGTGCTGCGAACACCGGGACACGCAACCTGGGTGTTCTACGTCCTGATCGCTGGGACGCTCGTCGCGCGGGTCCGGCCGTGGCGATGGCTCGCGCTCGTGATCGCCGGCACGGCCGGCTTCGGCTTCGTCGTGCACGCGATCGTCTCGGCGGCGTGGCCGCGCGGCGTGCACGGTCAGGCGCCCGTCGGCGGCGTTCTCGGCAGCGGCCTCGGACACTGGGTGATCCTCCCCTCGAATCCGATGACCATCGGAAACGTCGCCTTCGTATTCCTCGTTCTCGCGGTCCTCGCTCTGACGCTGCTCCGCGGCTGGGCTCAGCGGCTCGCGATGATCCCGACGCTCTACCTCGCCGCATTCGTGTGGGAGAACCGGCTCGCGGTCGAGCCGAGCGTGACGCGCCTCATCCTCGTCGGCGTCATCCTCATCGTCCTCATGAACGCCAGGCCGCAGGGCCTGTTGGGGACGTCGCGCGTGGAGATCGTCTGATGACGGAGAAGCTGCTCGACCTACGCGGGGTCTCGAAGAGCTTCGGCGGCCTGCGCGTGATCAGCCAGCTGGACCTGCACGTCGACGAGGGCGAGATCGTGAGCGTCATCGGCCCCAACGGCGCCGGCAAGACGACGCTCTTCAACCTCGTCACCGGAGTGTACGCACCCGACGAGGGCGACATCGTCTTCGAGGGCGGGACGCTTCTCGGGCTCGACCCGCACGAGATCACGACCCGCGGCATCGCCCGCACCTTCCAGACGCTGCGGCTCTTCCTCAACATGACGGTGAAGGAGAACGTCATGGCGGCCGCATACGGGCACACGCGGGCCGGCATCCTCCGCTCCGTCCTCCGCACGCCGGGCATGCGCCGCGAGGAGCAGGCGATCGCACAGCTGGCAGAGCAGAGGCTCTCCTTCTTCGGGCAGCGCCTCATGGGCTACCGCTGGGACCAGCCGGCGTTCAGCCTCTCGTACGCGAACCGGCGCCGGCTCGAGATCGCGCGCGCCACGGCGACGAACCCGCGCCTGCTGCTGCTCGACGAGCCCGCCGCCGGGATGAATCCGGTGGAGACGCACGAGATCGCCGAGCTGATCGGCCGCCTGCGCGACGAGGGCGGCTACACGATCCTCGTCATCGAGCACGACATGCACGTGGTCGAAGGGATCTCCGACCGCGTCGTCGCGCTCGACCACGGCGTCAAGATCGCCGAGGGCTCCTTCGAGCGGGTGGCGACCGACCCGCGCGTCGTCGAGGCCTACCTCGGCACCAAGGCGGCGGCGAGCAAATGAGCACGCTGCTCGAGATCGATGCGGTCGACACGTATTACGGTCCGATCCACATCCTGCAGGGGTTGACGCTTCGCATCGAGCCGGGCGAGCTCGTCTGCCTCCTCGGCGGGAACGCATCCGGCAAGTCGACGACTCTGAAGACGGTGCTCGGCCTCGTCCCGCCGCGCAACGGCACCGTCACCTTCGACGGCGAGAACGTCACGCGCCGCTCGACGAGCTATCGCATCCGGAAGGGGATGGCGATCGTCCCCGAGAACCGTCGGCTCTTCGCCCCGATGACGGTGCTCGAGAACCTGCAGATGGGCGCCTATCTTCACGGCGGCGGCACGAAGGAGGACTTCGACCGCGTGTACGAGCTCTTTCCGCTTCTGCACGAGCGGCGTACGCAGCTCGCCGGCACCCTCTCCGGCGGCGAGCAGCAGATGGTCGCGATGGGCCGCGCGCTCATGTCGAAGCCGAAGCTTCTGCTCATGGACGAGCCGTCGATGGGTCTCGCGCCGATCCTCGTCGAGCGCAGCTTCGAGATCATCAAGCAGGTGCACGAGTCGGGCGTGGCGATGCTCGTCGTCGAGCAGAACGCGAACGTCTCGCTCTCGATCGCCGACCGGGGCTACGTCCTCTCGACGGGGCGGCTGGTGCTCGAGGGGCCGGCGGCGTCGCTCCGGGAGGACGAGGACCTCCGTAAGGCATATTTAGGACGATGACCGATGTCGTCGCAACGGTGGTGGCGACGAGGAGCTCGGCCCCGCGCCCGGTCGGGTCGAAGCTCGTCGTCCGCGAGGACGGGAGCATCGAGGGCTCGGTCTCCGGTGGGTGTGTCGAGAGCGACGTCGTCCTCGCCGCGCAGGAGGTGCGCAAGACCTGCGTGCCGCGCCTCGTCACGTACGGCATCACCGACGACATGGCCCTCGGCGTCGGCCTCCCGTGCGGCGGCGAGATCGACGTGTTCGTCGAGCCCCTGCGCCAGACGGCCGAGGACGTCGTGCTCACGGTCATCGCCGGCGAGGACGTGGGCGAGCGCGTCCACGATCCCGAGCTCGAGCTCGCCGCCCGCCGCCGCGGCCGCAGCCACGTGCTCGAGTTCGAGGGCCGCAGGATTTTCGCCGACGTCTCCGGCCCCCCGCCCCGCCTCTTCGTCTATGGAGCCATCGACACCGCCGAGGCGTTGTGCGCCGCCGCGAAGCTGCTCGGCTGGCGGACGATCGTCGCCGACGCGCGGCCGCGCTTCGCGACCCGCGAGCGCCTGCCGAGTGCGGACGAGATCCTCGTCGAATGGCCCGAGGAGGCGCTTGCACACGTCGAGCCCGATGCCTCGACCGCAGTCGTCGTCTTGACGCATGACGACAAGTTCGACCTTCCGATCGTCCAGGGCGCGCTCGCGAGCCAGGCCTTCTACCTCGGCTGGATCGGCTCGCGCCGCAACCAGGAGCGCCGCCGCGGCCTGCTCCGCGAGGCGGGGGTCTCCGACGATGAGCTCGAACGCATCTCGGGGCCGACCGGTCTCGACCTCGGAGCCGAGTCACCGCAGGAGACGGCGGTTTCGATCCTCGCCGAGATCCTCGCCGTCCGCTCCGGCCGCACCGGCGGCCGCCTCCGCGACGCGCAGGCCCGCATCCACGCTCAGGCAACGGGAGCCGGAAAAAAATAAAATCCCGCTTGCAAAGCGGTTCAAGCGGCCCGTAGGATCGCGCGGGTGACCAAGGGGCATCGAGGGGCGCTCACCATCGCACGTAGCCAGGAGCCGTAGGCTTGCTCTTGCGCGAGGTCGAGTACGTCAAGCCGTCCTCGCTCGCTGAGGCGCTGACGACGCTCGCCGGGAACGACGGAGCGCGGGCGCTCGCGGGCGGCCAGACGCTCATCAACGTGATGAAGGCGAGGGCAGCCTCCCCCGACGCGCTCGTCGACCTGAGCGGCATCGACGACCTGAAGGGGATCGAGCTCGGCGCCGACGGGACTCTCTCGATCGGCCCGATGACGACGTACGCCGAGATCATCGACTCGGCCGAGGCGAAGGCGCGGCCGATCCTCGGCGCGGTGTGCGCGCAGATCGCCGACGTGCAGGTGCGGAACCGCGGCACCATCGGAGGGAACCTCTGCTCGAACGACCCGACGAACCACCTGCCGCCGCTGATTGCGGCGATCGGAGCGGAGCTGACGATCGCCGGGCTGGGCGGCGACCGCACCGTGCCGGCGCAGGACTTCTTCCTCGGGGTGTACATGACGGCCGTGCAGCAGGGGGAGCTGCTGACCCGGATCACGATTCCCGCGGGCCGGCGCGACGGCTTCGCCGCCGTCACCCTCGGCGTCGACGGCACGTGCATCGTCAACGCCGCCGCCAGCGCGAACGGCTCGCTGCGGATCGCGCTCGGCTGCGTCGACGCCGTCCCCGTGCTCGTCGAGGCGGAATCGCCCGAGCAGGTGCGCGAGGCGGTCCGGGCGGCGAAGCTCCGGCCGCCGTCGGACGTGCACGCGTCGACGGAGTACCGCGCGCACCTGGCCGAGGTGCTCGCCGAGCGCGCCGCCCGGCAGGCGGTCGAGCGCTGATGGACGTCACGGTCACGGTCAACGGCACCGTCTACGAGCGCGACGTCGAGGCGCGGAAGCTGCTCATCCATTTCCTCCGCGACGACCTCGACCTCACCGGCAGCCACATCGGCTGCGACACCGGCAACTGCGGAGCCTGCTCGGTCATCGTCGACGGCAAGCTCGTGAAGAGCTGCATGCTGCTCGCCGTCCAGGCGAACGGCGGCGAGGTCGAGACCGTCGAAGGGCTCGCCGAGGGCGACCGGCTGACGGAGCTGCAGCAGGCCTTCAGCGACCACCATGCGCTCCAGTGCGGCTACTGCACGCCGGGAATGCTGATGAGCGCGACCGCGCTCCTGCGCACGAACCCGAGCCCGAACGAGGAGGAGATCCGCAAGGCGCTGCAGGGCAACATCTGCCGCTGCACCGGGTATTGGAACATCGTCGAGGCCGTGAAGGCGGCGGCGCGGTGACGACCGTCGCGCCCGAGAAGGTCCAGGTTGGCAAGAGCTGGATGGGGCAGAGCGTGCCGCGCAAGGAGGACAAGCGGCTGACGCAGGGCGAGGGCGTCTTCGTCGACGACGTGAAGCGGCACGGCATGGGCTATCTCCATTTCGTGCGCGCCCCGTACGCCCACGCGCACATCGCCTCCATCGACGTCTCGAAGGCCGAGGAGATCCGAGGCGTCTACGGCACCCTCACCGGGGAAGAGGTCGCCGCCCTCACCGACCCGTTCTTCCAGATCGCAGGCGCGCCCGGCGGCCAGATCAAGGATTTCTCGCTCGCCGTCGGCAAGGTGCGCTACGTCGGCGAGCCCGTCGTCGCGGTCGTGGCCGAGACGCGCGAGCTCGCGCGCGACGCCTCCGAGCTCGTCGAGGTCGAGTACGAGCCGCTCGACGCGCTGGTCGACGCCCGCAAGGCGCTCGAGCCGGGCGCGCCGGTGCTGCACGACGACGCGGGCGGGAACCTCATGTGGCAGGGCGTCTACGAGTGGGGTGACCTCGACGGCGCCTTCGCGGATGCGGACCGGGTCGTGAAGATCGACGAGCTCCACTTCCACCGGTTCAACTCGACCCCGCTCGAATGCGACGGTGCCCTTGTCGAGTACAACCGCGGCACCGGGCAGTGGACGATCCACACGAACAACCAGTTCCCCGGCTTCGCCGCGATCATGATGGGCCCGGCGATGCGAACCGGGCTGGACAAGCTCCGCTTCGTCACGCAGGACATCGGCGGCGGCTTCGGCAACAAGATCACTTCGCATCCGCAGCTCGTCGTCTGCTGCCTTCTCGCACGAAAACTCAACCGGCCGATCCAGTGGACGGAGTGGCGCACCGACTTCCATCTCTCGATGTCGCACGGCAACGAGCGCTGGTTCCACGAGACCGAGGTCGCGGTCAAGAACGACGGGACGCTGCTCGGCTTCCGCACGAAGGCGCTCGACGACGCCGGCGCCTGGCTTCGATACGAGCCGCTCGGCGGGGTCATCTGGGCGCAGGTCACGCCCGGCATGTACCGCTGGCGCAACATCCGGGTCGACTTCACGCAGGTCGCGACGAACAAGGCGCCGGTCTCGCCGAACCGAGGCTACTCGCGCATGCAGCACCTGTGGTTCACGGAGCGCGTGATCGATATCGTCGCGCACGAGCTCGATCTCGACCCGGTCGACGTGCGGAAGCGCAACTACATCCGCGCCGAGGAAATGCCGTACGAGACGCCCAACGGCTGCGTCTACGACTCCGGCGACTACGCGCGCATGCTCGACGTCGCGCTCGATCTCGTCCGCTGGGACACCATGAGCGACCGCCGGTCGGATGCGGCGGCGCGCGGCAAGCGGCTCGGGGTCGGCATCGGGTCGACGCTCGACTCGGGCACGAACAATTTCGGACAGTCGCGCCTCATCAATCCCGAGCTCCAGTTCTCGGGGAACAACGAGGTGGCGACGGTGAAGCTGGACATCTTCGGCGAGATCGTCGTCACGCTCGGGACAACACCGCAGGGGCAGGGCCACGAGACCACCGCCGCGCAGGTCGTCGCCGACATCCTCGGGTGCTCGGTCGACGACGTGCACGTACGTGCGGGCCACGACAGCTACTGGAACTCACACGCCGGTTTCTCCGGCACGTATGCGAGCCAGTTCGCCGTCACCGGGCTCTCGGCGGTGAAGGGCGCGACCGAGATGCTGGCGGCCGAGATCAAGAAGCTTGCGGGCGCGGTCTTCGGCGGCGTTCCGGAGGAGGCGCTCGAGCTCGCAGACGGCGGCGTGCGCATCAAGGAGAATCCCGAGGCATTCCTGCCCTTCATGGCCTGCGGAGCGATCATCAATGCGAACAACGCGGGCCTGCCGGAGGACCTCGGCGTCACGCTCAACTGCCGTTACGTCTATCGGCCGCCGTTCCAGGTGCCCGACGTCGAGCGGAAGTTCGGCAACCTCACGCTCACCTACGCGGCGCAGATCCACGTCGCCGTCGTCGAGGTCGATCCGGAGACCGGCTACTACGACATCGTCGACTACGCGGCCGTCGACGACTGCGGCAAGCGGATCAACCCGCAGATCGTCGAGGGCCAGGTGATGGGGGCGACCGCCCAGGCGCTCGGCGCCGCCGTCCACGAGATCTTCGAGTACGACGAGGACGGCAACCTGCTCACGCCCAACTTCTACGACTACCACGTCCCGCACGCCCTCGACATGCCGCCGCTCGCGACCGGCTTCGTCGAGAGCCCGTCGCCTTTCACCCCGCTCGGCACGAAGGGCATGGGTGAGGGAGGCGGCGCCGGTATCCACGCCGTGTGCGCCGCAATCCAGGACGCGACGGGCGCGATCGTCACCGACAGCCACAACCCCTACCAGCGGGTCTGGCGGCTGCTGCAGGAGACCGCGTGAACGTTTCCGGTGAAAAGAACTTCAACGCGCCTCGGGCCACCGTCTGGGAGGTGCTCAACGACCCCTCGGCGATGGCGAAGATCATGCCCGGCGTCGAGAGCTTCGACGTGCACACGGACAGGCGCTGGACGGCGAACGTGAAGATCCCACTCGGTCTCGGCGGGCTGAAGATGAAGATCGACATGGAGAAGGTCGAGGAGCGTGAGCCCGAGTTCGCGAAGATGGCGATCAAGGGCAACGGCGTCGGCGCGATGCTGACCATGGCGACGTCCTTCGACCTGCAGGAGGCCGACGGAGGCTGCGCGATGAAGTGGTCGGCCGAGGTGAGGATCGCAGGGCCCGTGGGGTCGATGGGCCAGCGTGTGCTGCAGCCGATCGTGAACCAACAGGTGGAGCAGGTGCTCGCCGCGCTCGACGTGCAGGTGCAGGAAGCTCTCAAGTCCTAGTGGCGGTCCCCTTTCGCATCGGGGTGATGCAGCTGACGATGGAGCCTCTCGACGAGATGCTCGCGTCGGCGCGCGCGATGGACGACGCGGGCATGGACACGATCTGGCTCGCGGAGGCGTACCCGTGGTGGCGGAAGCACGGCATGGAGGCGAGATCCTCGACGGGCGTGGCCGCGCTGATGGGGCGTGAGACGAAGCGGCTCACGATCGGCTGGGGGATCATCGCGGCGTCCACGCGGCATCCGGTCCAGGCGGCGATGGACGCTCGCGTCGTGCAGGAGGCCGCCGGCCCGGGCCGCTTCATCCTCGGCTTCGGGACGTCGAAGATCTTCCTCAACAACACGAAGACTCAGACGAACAAGACGCTCGGCCCCATGCGCGACGCCGTGACCATCGCCCGCGGCGTCCTCGGCGGCGAGCGGTTCGAGTACGACGGCGACACGTGGAGCGCGGACGTGCCGGCGTTGGCATCCGACGCGCACGCGCCTCGCGAGGTCCCGCCCGTCTACGTCGCCGCGACCGCGCCGAAGATGCAGCGGCTGGCGGGCGAGATCGCCGACGGATGTCTGACACCGTCGATCACGACGCCGCCCTTCGTCCGCTACACACGCGAGAACGTCGGCGGCGACATCGACGTCGGCTGCACCGTCGTCGCGTCGATCCACGAGACCGACCGCGAGGCCGGCCGCGACGGCGCACGCGAGATCGCCGGCATGTACCTCGCCAACAAGGTGCAGAACATCCAGGGCGCGGCCGACACGCTGCTCGACCTCGCGGGGATCGAGCAGGACGAGATCCGTCCCGTCGCCGAGGCCATGGAGCAGGGAGGCCGGCTCGCCGCGAAGGCGAAGGTCTCCGACGCGCTCCTCGACAAGTGCCGGCCGATCGCGGGCACGCCCTCAGACTGCATCGAGGCGATCGAGGAATATCGTGACGCCGGATGCACACATGTCATGCTCGAGCTGTGGGGAGCGAACCGACGGGAGCAGATCGGGCTGTTCGGCTCGAAGGTGCTGCCGCACCTCCGTCCGCGATAGACCGGATGCTGGCCGACGCCCGATCCCGGATCGCGCGCTACACGCCGGCGGAGGCGTTCGAGGCCGGCGACGGCGTGCTGCTCGTCGACGTTCGAACCGAGCGAGAGCGGGAGCTTCGCGGCGTCATTCCCGGGTCGAAGCACGTGCCGCGATCCGTCCTCGAGTGGCGGGCGGACCCGAGCTCGGAGTGGCATGACCCCGAGCTCGTCGGCCGTCGGCTCGTGATCGTGTGCGCGCAGGGGTACTCCTCGAGCCTCGCCGCGGCCAATCTCGTCGAGCTCAGTGTGGACGCTTCCGACCTCGCCGGCGGCTTCGAGGCCTGGGCGGCGTCCGGCCTCCCGGTCGAATGAAGATCGATCGCCGGCGGCTTGTGGAGTGGGCGGGCCGGGCGATCGGCACGCCGAGCTTCACCGGCGACGAGCAGGCGATGGCGGAGCTGATGGCGCAGACCCTCGACGACATGGGCCTGCACGTGCAGTGGCAGCAGGTCGAGGACGGCCGCGCGAACGTACTTGCGACTCGTGCCGGCGCGGGCGGCGGCAAGAGCCTCATGTTCAACGGCCACATGGACACCTCGTACAGCGGACGCGAGCCGTGGTTGCGCACTGTCCCGGGCTTCCAGCCGGAGGCGTTCGAGCGCGACGGCCGCCTCTACGGCCTCGGCATCTCGAACATGAAGGGCGCCCTCGCTTGCTACGTCGAGGCGCTGCGGACGCTGGACGACGACGGGGTTCGCCTGAAGGGGGACGTCCTCGTCGCCGCCGTATGCGGTGAGATCGAGAAGACCCAGCACGGCGACGCGCAGGGCGCACAGTACCGCGGCTACGCGGCGGGCACCCGCTACCTCGTCTCGCACGGCGGCGTCGCCGACATGTGCCTGCTCGGGGAGCCGACCGAGGGCAAGGTCGTGCTCGGCCACTTCGGCTCCCTTTGGGTGCGCATCCGCGTGCACGGCGGGTTCATCCACACCGCGTTCAGCGAAGGCAAACGCCGCGACAACTCGATCCTGCGGATGCACGACGTGCTCGCCGCCGTGCAGGAGTGGATCCCGATCTGGGAGGACGATCCCGCGAATGCGTATCGCGGCGCGAAGGCCATCGTCAACGTCGGTGCGATCGAGGGGGGCTTCGGCTGGCGCGTCTCCCGCACGCCGCACCACACCGATCTCTTCCTCGACGTGCGCGTGCCGCCGACGAAGCCGATGGCGCAGGCGCGCGCCGAGGTGCTCGAGATGGTGCGCGGCCTCCCACACGACGCGGAGGCCGAGATCTACGTGACGGCGCCCGGGGCCGAGATCAGCGAGGAGCACGAGCTCGTGCGCGCGGTGGACGACGCGCACGAGGCCGTGTTCGGCGCGAAGCCCGAGCGCGACGTCACCCGCTGGTTCAGCGACGCGTCCGCGCTGACCCGTTACGGCGTCCCGACGCTCAACTACGGCACGTCCACGGGGCTGATGGACGTCGAGCTCGGCGAGAACCTCGAGATCGATGGCCTCGTGAAGACCGCAGAGGTCTATGCCCGCGTCGCCGTGGAGGTCTGCGGCGTTGCCTGATCCCCGGTTTCTGGACAAGGCATGAAGCTGGTCACCTATGACGAGGGCAAGGTCGGCCGGATCGACGGCGAGGAGGTCGTGCGCCTCGACGTCCCGGACATGCGCACCTATTTCGAGCGCGGGGGGTCCGACGACGCCGGCGAACGCGCGCCGCTCGCGGCCGTGACGCTGCGCGCGCCGATCGTCCCGAAGAAGTTCTTCCATACCGCCGGCAACTTCCGTGAGCACGAGGAGGAGTCGAAGCGCGTCAACTGGTCGCACGAGATCGCGCCGTGGATCGTCTTCTTCCAGAACGTCGACGCAATCGTCGGTCCCGACGAGCCGATCGTGTATCCCGAGCAGCTGACGAACGAGCTGGACTACGAGCTCGAGCTCGCCGTCATCATCGGGAAGGCGGGGAAGTGGTTCTCGCCGGAGGAGGCGATGGATTATGTCGCCGGCTACGTGATCTTCAACGACATCACGGCGCGCGACATCCAGCGCCGCGAGATGCGCAGCGGCGTGTTCTCCTTCTGCAAGGCGATCGACACGTTCTGTCCCCTTGGGCCGTGGATCGTGACGCCGGACGAGATCCCCGATCCGCATGACCTGGCGATGACGCTGCGCGTCAACGGCGTGACCCGGCAGACGTCCCACTCGAGCCGCATGTCGACGACCATCCCCGAGATCATCAGCCACTACTCGCCGCTCGGCTACTCGGCGGGCGACGTGCTCTCCACCGGTACGGTGAGCGGCGTGGCGGGCTTCAGCGAGGACGCAGCGTCGCTCTACCTGCGGCCCGGCGACGTCATCGAGGCCGAGATCGAGCGGATCGGAGTGCTCCGCAACCCGGTGATCTCGTGGGCGGAGGGGCATCCCGGTGCCTAGGAAGGCGTTCATCACCGGCATCACAGGGCAGGACGGCTCGTACCTCGCGGAGATCCTTCTCGAGAAGGGCTACGAGGTGTACGGGATGATCCGCCGCTCCAGCTCCTTCAACACGGGACGCGTCGACCACATCTTCGGCGACATCGAGCTCGTGTTCGGCGACCTCACCGACGGGTCCGTGCTCAACCAGCTCATGCGGACGATCCGCCCGGACGAGGTGTACAACCTCGGTGCTCAGAGCCATGTGCGCGTCAGCTTCGACGTGCCCGAGTACACGGCGGACGCAGACGCGATGGGGACGCTCCGCCTGCTCGATGCGATCCGCGAGGAAGGCGTGCAGTGCCGGTTCTATCAGGCGTCGTCGAGCGAGATGTTCGGAAACGCGGCTGAAGTCCCGCAGCGTGAGACGACGCAGTTCCACCCCCGCAGCCCGTACGGCGTGAGCAAGGTGTTCAGCTACTGGATCACTCGCAACTACCGCGAGGCATACGGCATGTACGCGGTGAACGGGATCCTCTTCAACCACGAGTCGCCGCGGCGAGGCCCGACGTTCGTGACGCGCAAGATCACACGCGCGGTCGGTGCCATCCTCCGCGGCGAGCAGGACGAGCTCCGGCTCGGCAACCTCGACGCGCGCCGCGACTGGGGATATGCGCGCGACTACATGGACGGTGCGTGGCGGATGCTGCAGGCGTCGGAGCCGGACGACTACGTCCTGGCGACCGGTGAGACTCATTCCGTCCGCGAGTTCCTCGACGAGGCATTCGGTTATGCCGGACTCGAATGGAGCGACTACGTGACGATCGACGAACGGTATTTCCGCCCCGCCGAGGTCGATCTCCTCATAGGCGACTACTCGAAGGCGAAGGAGCGGCTCGAGTGGGAGCCGACGGTGCGCTTCCAGGAGCTCGTGCGGATGATGGTCGACCACGACCGGGTGCGCGAGCGCAGCGAAGAGCATTACGTCTGACGTGACCTGGCCGCTCGACTCGTCGAAGCTCGAGCGCGTGCGGGCGCTCATGGCCGAGGAGGAGCTGGACGCGCTCGTCGTCCGCGCTCCCGACAACGTTCTCTACCTGACGAACTTCTGGGGGATGAAGGGCTACGACGCCTGTGTCTTCCCGCGTGAGGGCGAGCCCGTGCTCGTCTGCCTCGAGGCCTCCGCCGAGGACGCCTCGCGGACGGCGTGGACGTCCGAGCTGCGCTTCATCTCCGGGTATCACCCCGACGACCCGCGGCCGCCCTTCGCGCGCACGCTCGACGCTGCGGTGGAAGCCGCTCGCGGCTACGGGCGGGTCGGCCTCGAGCTCTCGCTCGGGACGCAGGCGTCCGACCGCATGGTCGGCGAGCCGACCACCTTCACCCGTGCGTGGTTCGACGCGTTCCCCGGTGCGGCCGACGCATCACCGCTTCTCGCCCGCGCCCGCGCGATCAAGACCACGCAGGAGGTCGATCGGATGCGCATCGCCAACGCGATCGCCGCCGACGCGATGGAGCACGTGCGCGGCCGGCTCCACCCAGGAATGAAGGAGTCCGAGGCGGCGGCGATCTGGCAGGGATTCGTCCACGGACAGGGGACGGCCCGCGCCGACGTCGAGCTCGCCCTGCCGTTCTCGCTCGTCTGGGCGGGGAAGGGAATCAAGACGTTCACCGCCACCGCCGATCTCCCGGTCGTCGCGGGAGAGCCCGTCCTCTTCGAGATCTGGGTCTGCGCCGACGGCTACTGGGCCGACCACACGAAGAACCTCGTCGTCGGCCGCCTCCGCGACGACTACGAGGAGCTCCGCGCCCGCCTCATGGCGGTCTACGAGTCCTCGCTCGAATCGATCCGGCCGGGCGCTTCGATGGCGGAGCTCGATCGGGGCGTGCGCGATGCTCTCGCCGACATGGGGTACGCCGGCCAGCCGACCCATCCGATCTGCCACGGCATCGGTGCGCGCGCACACGAGCCTCCGTACCCCCATCAGGCCGCCGGCGGTGCATTCGAGGAAGGGATGGTGCTCGCCTTCGAGCCCGGCGTCTACTGGGAGGGCGGAGGCGGGCTCCGGGTCGAGGACAACTTCCTCGTCACCGCGGCGGGAGTCGAGAAGATGTCACCGTTCCCCGACGGAGTCGTGCGTTGTCATTGATCTGGACCGGTTCGCTCAGCCAGCCGTACCGCATCGGCGGCCACGTCGGCCTCTACGACACGACACTCCGCGACGGCGAGCAGACGGTCGGCGTCGTCCTCGACGCCGAGCAGAAGCTCGAGATCGCTCGACTGCTCGACGCGCTCGGCGTCGACCGCATCGAGGCCGGGTTCCCGCGTGTGTCCCAAGACGACTGGGACGCCGTCAAGCTCATCGCCGAGGCCGGCCTGCGGGCGGAGGTCTGGGGCTTCTCGCGCGCGGTCCCCGCCGATCTCGAGGCCCTCGTCGAGCTCGGCGTGCGCCACGCGGTCATCGAGTCGCCGATCTCGGACGCGAAGCTCGAGGCCATCGGCGTCCCGCGAGAGACGATGCTCGAGCGAATCACGAACGCGATGCGATTCGCCGCGGACCATGGCATCTACGCCGCGTTCTTCGGGGTCGACTCGACCCGCGCCGACCTCGACTTCATGCGATTGGTATACGAGGCCGCGGTCGATGCCGGCGCGCGCGAGGTCGTCGTCGTCGACACGCTCGGCGTCGCGGCCCCCGAGGCGGTCCGCGATCTGGTCGGGAGGATGATCCAGTGGCTCGACGGGACGCCCGTCCACTTCCACGGCCACAACGACTTCGGGCTCGCGACCGCGAACGCGGTTGCCGCCGTCGGGGCGGGGGCGACCTGGATCCATGGGACGATCAACGGCATGGGCGAGCGGGCCGGCAACGCGAATCTCGGTGAGGTCGCGCTGACGCTCCGGGCGCTGTACGGCGTGGAGTCGAACCTCGATCTGGGCCGCATCCGCGCCGTCTCGGCGCGTGTGCAAGAACTGTCCGGCTACGAGCTGGAACCGTGGAAGCCGGTCACGGGGGAGACGCTGTTCCGCCGCGAGTCGGGTGCGGTCGCGTCGCAGTTCCACGATCCGCCCTCGATCGAGCCGTACTCCTCGGACCTGGTCGGCGCCGAGCGCGGCCTCGTCCTCGGGAAGAAGAGCGGCATCGACTCGATTCGCATCAAGGCCGAGGAGCTCGGGCTCGACGTGCCGGAGTCGCGCCGGGCGGAGCTGCTCTCGCAGGTGAAGGCGTTCGGCGCCAGCAAGCGCGGGCTCGTGACCGACGAGGAGTTCCGAGCGATGGTCGAGGGATGAACAACCGCACGATGCCGCCGTGCACGGTGATGCCGGTGCTCGTGTATCCATCGGTGCGCGAGGCGGTCGACTGGCTTTGCAATGCGTTCGGATTCGTCGAGCGCTGGGAGGCGAAGGGGCACCGGGCGCAGCTGCTCGTCGGAGCCGGCGCGGTCGTCGTCGTCGACGGGGAGGCCGCCGGCTCGTGCGGCGCGCACTCGATCATGGTGCGCGTCGCCAACGTCGACACGCACCATGGGCGTGCGCTGCTCTGGGGCGCCCGCATCCTGAGCCCGCCCGCCGACTATCCGTACGGCGAGCGCCAGTACACGGCCGAGGATCCAGGCGGGCATCGCTGGACGTTCTCCGAGTCCATCGCAGATCTCGCGCCCGAGCAGTGGGGCGGGAAATCTGGGCCCGGAATGGCGCGTGGCTGACTTCGACGCGGTCATCATCGGCAGCGGCGTCAACTCCCTTGCGTGCGGGGCGCTGCTCGCGAACGCCGGCTGGCGCGTGTGCGTGCTCGAGCGCAACGAATGGCTCGGGGGCGCGATCCGCACCGCGGAGCTGACCGGGGCGGGGTACCTGCACGACGTGTTCAGCGCCTGGCATCCGCTGTGGGTCGGCGGCGCTGCGCACGCGGAGCTCGGCGACGACCTCGCCGCCCGTGGGCTCGAGTACCTGAACACGGATCTGCCGACGGCGACGGCGTTCCCGGACGGCTCGGCGGCTTTCCTCCTGCGTGATGCCGCAGGGAACGCTGACGAGCTCGGGCCCGAGTGGCCAGGGGTCCTCGAGCGCTTCCTTCCGAACGCGGACATCGCGTTCGGTCTGCTCGGCACAGAGCTGTGGAGCTCCGCCGGGCTGGCGCTGGCGGCGAAGGCGTACCGGCGCCTGGGCCGCTCGGGCGTCGCCGCGTTCAGCGGCGAGCTGCTGCAGTCGAGCCGCGATTGGCTCGTCGAGACGTTTGCATCCGAGCGCGCGCACGGCGTCCTCGCACCGTGGGTCCTGCACACCGGCCTCGGCCCGGACGACGCCTCCTCGGGATTCATGACCCAGGTGATCGCAGTTGCGGTGCAGGAGGGCGGCATGCCGATCCCACGGGGCGGCGGCGCGAGGCTCGCCGACGCCCTCGTGCGGCTGATCCGCGACCGGGGCGGCAGCTGCGAGACGGGATGCGACGTCGAGCAGGTCATCGTGCGTTCTGGTCGCGCCGTCGGCGTGCGTCTCGCCGGCGGCGAGAGGATCGAGGCCACCCGCGCGGTGGTCGCGAACGTGACGCCGACGCAGCTGTACGATCGCCTGCTGGACGGGGTGACGGGTCCGGACGCCGCGCGCCGCTTTCGCTACGGCCGGGCAGAGATGCAGATCCACTTCGCGCTGTCGGAGCCCGCGCGATGGGACGGCGACGAGCGACTGAACCGAACGGCGATCGTCCACGTCACGCCCGGCCTGGACGGCGTGTCACGCGCGGTGAACGAGGCGACGCGCGGCCTTCTCCCGGAGGAGGCGACGATCGTCGTCGGACAGCCGCTGACGATGGACCCGTCGCGCGCTCCCGATGGGAAAGGATTGCTGTGGATCCAGCTGCAGGAGCTCCCGTCTCGGCTGGAGTGGAACGACGAGCAGCGAGAGCGGTACGCCGATCGGATCCAGGCCCGCCTCGCCCGGCACATGCCGAATCTCGAGTCGTCGATCGTGCAGCGGGTTGCGCTCGGGCCGCACGACCTCGAGCGGATGAACGTGAATCTCCGGCGGGGCGACCCGTACGGCGGCGCGCTGACGCTCGACCAGAACTTCCTGTGGCGGCCGTTCCCCGGCAGCCGCGGGCACGTGACGCCGGTCGACCGGCTCTGGCACATCGGTGCGAGCACCTGGCCCGGCCCCGGTCTCGGCGCCGGCTCGGGCACCATCGTCGCGAAGAAGCTTCTCGAGCCGCCCGTCGTCGGTCGCGCGGTCAAGAAGCTGCGCGGCCTGGCACGGCGCTGAGGCCTGTGGGCGAACTTCCGGGCATCTGCTCGGAAGCCGCCACGCTCCGGTGACGCCGCCCCCGTCACTATTTGCCCCACCCAAGAGGGTGGGGGGATGGAGGTGGGAACCAGACCGGCGGGAGACCGTGCTTGCCGTCACTGTGTCGCCCTCGTAGATTCCTGACACCGCGCGTTCGCCACGAGAAACGAGGGACGATGAGATTCAGCATCTACAGCGAGCTCCAGAGCTGGCCGGGCAAGTCCTATTCCCAGCTGTACGGCGAGGTGCTCGAGCAGATCGAGAACGCCGACCGCCTGGGGTACGACGCGTACGCGGCGATCGAGCATCTCTTCTTCCCGAAGTTCTCCGCGTCGGCGAACGTCTTCGGCCTCTTCGGCATGGCAGCGGCGCGCACGAAGAGCATCAAGTTCCGGACGATGCTGCACATCCTTCCGTACCACAACCCGCTCGTGCTTGCGGCGATGATCCACGAGTTCTCGCTCCTGACGAACGAACGGTACGAGTTCGGCGTCGGCCGCGGGCACGGCTGGATCCCGCTCGCCGCCGGGCTGCCGCTCGACGAGAGCGCGCGCCCGCGGTACGAGGAAGCACTCGATCTCTTCATCGAAGGCTTGCACAAGGACCGGGTCACGTTCCACGGCGACTACTGGAACGTCGACGACAGTCACGTCATCCCGTTCAGCGGACATCGCTTCCGCGTCGTCCTCGGCGGCACGTCGGATCGCACGTACGACCTCGCTGCGAAGCACGGCTGGGCAGTCGCGGTCCCGCCGCTCCTTCCCTATGCGGCGTTGAAGGACCAGCTCGACCTCTATCGCACGAAGTGCGCGGAATACGGGACGACTCCGGACATCATCTGGATCCACGCCTGCTACATCGACGACGACCGCGATCTCGCGAAGCGAGAGGCGGAGCGGCACATGCGCGGCTTCCTGGAAGGAAACGCGTCGCCGCTGACCGAGTACGCCCCTCCGCCCACGGACAAGCTGAACGCGGCCGGATACGGGTTCTACGCCTCCGGCATCATGGAGAAGCTCGCCGCGACGCCCTACGACGACATGATCGCCGGCGACATCGTCTGGGTCGGCACGCCCGACGACGTCGTCGAACGGATCCGGGAGACGATCGAGGTCTGTGACGGACTCACCGAGATCGCGATCACGACCAACCCCGGCGGCGTCGCCCACTGGAAGGCAATCAAGGCGCAGGAGCTCTTCGCGGAGCACGTCATCCCCCGCGTGCAGGAGCTCGTCTCCGAGCCGGTCGCCGCAGCTCTCTAGAAGGCGAAGATCGAGCGCCCTTTGAGCTCGACTGCGTAGATGTCGCTGGCGAGCTCGAGATGCGCGTGCAGCGCCGCCGCCGCTCGGCCTGCGTCGTGTGCCGCGCACGCCGACAGCAGCTCTCCGTCGAGCTCCTCGTGCCGGTCCTGGAGCGCGCCCTTCTCCGCGAGCAGCACGGGCCGGTAGCGCTCGCAGCTGTCCCAGCACGGCCGGATGAGGCGCACGAGCCAGAGGGACCGCGCTGCCTCGTACACGGTGAAGTGGAATGCGGTGTGCTCGCGCATCGCCGCCCGGGTGTCGGCTCGGTGCCGCGCCTCGTCGTAGGCGGCGAGATGCGCGCGCGCCTTCGCCTCGTCCTCCGCGTCGAAGAGCTCGGCTGCGCGCCGTACCGCCATGGTCTCCACGGCGAGGCGGATCGAGAACAGCTCGCGCAGCTCCTCGACGTCGAGCCCCATCACCTTCGCGCCGTGGTGCGGCACATGCTCGGCGAGCCCGAGCGCCTCGAGCTGCCGCACCGCCTCGCGGATCGGCGAGATGCTCATCCCCAGCCGCTGGGCGAGCTCCTCGAGCCGTAGGGGTGCGCCCGGCGGGAGCTCGCCGAGGATGATCGCCTCGCGGAGGCGCTCGAGCGCGGCTTCCGCCATCGTGCGGTGCCGGACCACGGCCACGGACGCGGAGCGTGAACGACACTTGATCACATGTCAAACCCTGTGACACGATCACTCCGGCGTGTCGAGGGAACCCGGCGGTCTGCCCCGCATCTCCGTATCGCAGGTGAGCACGCTCGCCGCGAGCTTCGCCGACGACGTCCGGGCGTACTCCGCCGCGGGCCTCGACGGCATCGGCGTGTGGGAGCTGAAGCTCGGAGACGGCCCCGACGACGACGCCCTGGCCGTCCTCCGCGAGAGCGGCCTCGGCTCGGCCACCGCCGTTCCGAGCGTGCCGTCGATCAATCCGCTCCCGCTTCTCCCCGGGCCGGAGGAGCCTCGCGACCGTGTGCGCGAGATCCTCATCTCGCTGAACCGGCTCGCCGCCTTTCAGCCGACGGCGATCACCTGTTTCACGGGCCCCGGGGACCGGGCGGTCGCGCTGCGAGGGCTGCGGGAGGTCGCCGCCGAGGCGGAACGCCTCGGCCTGCGCGTCGCGCTCGAGCCGTTCCAGCTCGAGGGCATCGAGAGCTGGTCGATCCTGAATACGCTCGGCGACGCCGCCGCAGTCGTCGACGAGATCGGTTCCCCGGCGGTCGGTATCCAGTTCGACGTGTGGCATCTCTGGAACACGCCCGATCTCTTCGACGAGATCGACCGGCACGGCCGGCTCATTGCGGGCGTGCACGTGAACGACTGGCGCGAGCCCACGCGCGGCTGGGCCGACCGCGTCCTCCCGGGCGACGGCATCGCCGGCGTGCCTGCCATCCTCGGCGCGCTCGAACGCGCCGGATGGAGCGGCTTCTACGACATCGAGGTCTTCTCGGACAACGGAACGTTCGGCTCGGCATACCCCGACTCGCTCTGGGATGTCGATGCCCGAGAGCTCGCCGAACGTGGCAGGAGCCAATTCCTGGAGTGCTGGGAGGAACGGAGGGTTGCGGCATGAGCCGCTCCCGGAGAGGAGACGGAGTGAGACGCATCGCAATTCTCGCCGTCGCGGCCGCGGCCCTCGTGGTTGCCGCGACCGCGGCGGCGCGCACGAGCGCCGGGTCGCCGATCGTCATCGGCTGGGCCCATGACTCGACCGGACCGATGGCGCCGTTCGACGGTCCGGCACTCGCTGCAGCGCAGATCCGCGTCGCTCAGATCAATGCGAAGGGCGGTGTCGACGGGCATCCGCTCGCCATCAAGACATGCGACACCCAGGGCGACAACCCGGCCGTGTCGAAGACCTGCGCCGACAAGCTCATCGCCGGGGGCGCGAAGGTCATCTTCACCACCTGCGACGTCGACCTCGCGGCGCCCGTCGTACAGGAATCGATCAACAAGGGCCTCCTGACGATCGCGCCGTGCATCGGCACCGATCAAATGGGCCCGAAGCGCTTCGGCGCGAAAGGCGCTCTCGCCTTCAGCTTCGGAAACGTTGCGCAGGACGAGGGGTCGGCGATGGCGCAGTTCGCCTGGGCGAAGGGATGGCGGACCGCGGATCTTGCGACCGACACGGTCATCGTCTACTTCAAGAACGTCGTCCAGGCGTTCGCGGCCCGGTGGAAGCAGCTGGGCGGCAAGATCGTCGATCAGGAGACGTACCAGGATCCGGCCTTCCACGGCAACAACGTCCAGAACGCGGTCAGCCGCATCAACTCGCACCAGGCCGACGTGATCGTGACGTCGACCGCCGGGGCATACGGTGCGCTCGCCCCGCTCATCACGGGCCTTCGCACGCTCGGCAACAACACGCCGGTGCTCAACTCGTGGGCGGGCGACGGCGTCTACTGGCTGCCGAAGAGTCCGAAGGTGACGAACTACTACTTCGTGACGTACGCAGACGCGTTCGGCGGCGACCCGAACGCGGCCATCAACGCGCTCGCGAAGAAGATCCACGCGGCCACCGGCGGCTTCGTCACCGGTCCGGCCGCGATCGACGGGCTTGCGACGGCGATCCGCGAGGCCGGTGGGTCGACGAACGGCGCAGCGCTCGCTGCGAAGATGGTGACGTTCCATCACGTCCCCACACTGTCGGGGCTCGTGACCTTCTCGCCGCAGCTGCACAGCGTGTTCCACCGTCAGTACCGTGTCATCGAGATCAACAACAACGTGCCGCGGCTCGTCGCCGAGGTCGTCGCGAAGGTCGTTCCGAAGATCTAGTGGCGGCGGAAGCTGCGTCGGACGGGAGGCCCGGAGACTCGCTCCGGGCCTCCTCCGTCTCTCGATCGTTCGAAGGCGTCCAGGCGCTGCGGGAGGTGACGCTCGAGCTCCGTCGCGGCGAGGTGCTTGGTTTGATCGGCCCGAACGGGGCCGGGAAGTCGACGCTCGTGAACGTCCTGAGCGGCTTCGACCGTCCGACGCAGGGGCGGGTCCTGTTCGAGGGGCGCGACATCACCCGATGGCGCGCGAGCAGGCGGGGCCGGAACGGGCTCGCGCGCACGTTCCAGCACAGCCACGCCTTCCGCGGCCTGACGGTGCGCGAGAACGTCGAGGTCTCGGCCCTCGGCGCGGGCTTGTCGCCGGGGAAGGCCGCCCGGCGCGCGGGAGACGTGCTCGAGCTGCTCGGCCTCGACGCCCACGCGGACGTTCCGGCGGCCGCGCTCGCGCACGGCGACGAACGGCGGCTCGGAGTCGCACGCGCGCTCGCGACCGAGCCCCGCTACGTCCTGCTCGACGAGCCGGCAGCGGGGCTGCCGGAAGCAGAGGTCCCCGAGTTCGCCGCGGTCGTGCGCTCTCTTCGAGACGACCACGGGGCGGGCGTGCTGCTCATCGACCACAACATGACGCTCATCATGGACGTCTGCGACCGCATCCAGGTCCTGGACCAGGGCGTGACGCTCGCACAAGGCACGCCCGCCGAGATTCGCGCCAACCTCGACGTCGCCGCCGCGTATCTCGGCGAGACGGCCGTCGCGGAGGAGTCGTGACGCTCGTCCTCGACGGCCTGCGTGTCCGCTACGGCGCAGTCGAGGCGGTTCGCGGCCTATCGCTCGAGGTCGAGCGCGGCGAGATCGTCGGGCTGATCGGCCCGAACGGAGCCGGGAAGTCGTCGACCCTGCACGCGATCATGGGTGCCGCCCCCGTCGCCGGCGGCGACGTGCGGCTGGCGGGCGCGTCTCTCCTCGGCCGCAGCCCCGAGGACGTGGCGAGAGCCGGTGTCGCGCTCGTCCCGGAGGGGCGGCGGATCCTGGGCGAGCTCACGGTGGAGGAGAACCTGCGGCTCGGGCTCGCGGCGAGACGAGGCCGCGTGAACGGGTCCGCGCTCGATCCGGCGTTCGAGCTCTTTCCCATGCTGCGCGACTTCCGCCGCAGGCCGGCAGGCGCAATCTCCGGCGGCCAGCAGCAGCAGCTCGCAATCGCGCGCGCGATCGTCGCCGAGCCCGACGTCCTCCTCCTCGACGAACCCTCGCTCGGGCTTGCGCCGCGCGTCGTCGACACGCTCTTCGGGACGCTCGCCGCGATTCGCGACCGTGGGCTCGCCGTGCTGCTCGT
>Ga0070741_10005238_pt1 | contig 29056 bp, 30 predicted proteins | sample Coa_R1_4_FD_66440 | JGI IMG/M metagenome (GOLD analysis project Ga0070741, IMG submission 66440) | Surface soil microbial communities from Centralia Pennsylvania, which are recovering from an underground coalmine fire - Coalmine... | ecosystem: Environmental > Terrestrial > Soil > Unclassified ... | reverse complement strand
CCACTTTAAGACGATGGAACGGTCCGGCTTGACTTAAATTGCTGGGACGATATCCCAAGGCATATTGGCTGCGCAGTTCGCGGCGAATCTTAGATAGGGCATGGCTTACGTCGCCGTCTTCGCTCGCTCGCAGGGTTTGTCCGTCGGTGGATTGCGCCAGCGTCCGGAGAAGGCTGTTGCCAAAATGCGCTTCATCGCTGCCTTGCCAATGGTCCTGCGCGGCGATGGTTTAGATGGTCGCATGGGCCTGGAGAGCGCGGCGGGTGGCCTGTTGCAGGGTGGCGCGGCTGCTGTTTTCCTGGCCATCGCTCACCAGGATCATGATGCGGCGCGAAGGCGTGCTATCGTCCTGACGAAGGAAGTCAGCAGCCCTGGAGACAGCGTCAAACACCGCAGTTTCGCCGCGCGGCTTCACTCGCGGCATGGCATGCATGATGTCTTTTGGATTTGCCGTGGCCGGCTGCACCAGCCTGACCTGTTCGTGGAAGGCGATCAGCATGGCGGAATCGTTAGGACGCAATATGTCTTTGAGGAAACTTCCCAGCGCCGCGCGTTCAAAGTCGAAATCCGCGGTCACGGAAGCGCTGATATCGAGCAGCAACGCGATACGCAGGGGCAGGTCCGTGCGGCTCTGAAAGAATGTCACCGTGTTTTGCCGTTCGCCGTTGTCGAGCACGGTCAGGTCAGATGGCGTGAGGTCTTTAACAAATCGTCCCTTGTGATCGGTGACACTGAGGACGACGCCGACTTCGCGAACCTCCTTGGAAACGACCAGCGCCGGGAGGGTGGGAGACGGGCTACTCAGCTCAGGGGCAGTGAGGGCAGGAAGAGTGGTTACGGTACCGATGAAGTTGCTGGAGAGGCCGGGTGTCTGGGCAAAAACTGGATTTACGAATGGTAGCAACAGGCACATCCAAAAAAATGACGCGAGCTTACGGGCCATGGAGAACCATCCTTCACGGGCGACTAAGATGGCTGCGTTCGGCAGGTACGATGGCCTGCAAAATAGCGCCGATACGTGCCAGCTTGCGATGCAAGTGTGGGTCTGGACCAGGGAAGTTCCTGGAACGACAACCGTTCATTGCCCAGCCATGAACCGCATGCCTCCAATAATTCACACCTCGGGTACCGTGTTGCCGTAGAATTAGACGAAGAAGGCACTCCCTGGGGTGGCAGATGCGCCAGCTAGCTCAAAACGCGAAAGTCCTGAACTCCTGGAAAGAAATCGCGGGTTATCTGGGGCGAGGTGTGAGAACGGTACAAAGGTGGGAAAGCAACCTCGGTTTACCTGTGCGGCGGGTGGCTGTAAGCGAACGCAGCCCGGTGTTTGCCTTCGTCAGCGACCTAGACTTCTGGCTACACACCCACGCAGCGCATATCCAACTGAGCGCGGTGACTAGCCCGCAAGGTGACAAAGAGGAACGTGACTACTCGCAAAATCCCTCCGCGCGCCAGATACGACTGCGGCACTCCTTGGACCTGGTCCACGATCTGGTTACGCAAGCTAACCGGCATCTTGTCCAGACGGAGCGGCTGTTGAGCAACTTGCGAAGTTTGCGTCTTCTAAGCCAAACGCCGGGGGAGACTATTCATCTTCAAGTCCCGCTGGCCGCCAATCCTGAGTTGGACAATCCCAAAGAGCGGCGCGCGTGGGTAAAACTTGGCGGGACCCTGCAGCGAATTATTCATTAGGCCTGTTATTTCTTCTTATTTCTCGGCCGACCGTTAAGCGGCCGCTTTGCGCGCGCGTTCTTCATTTTTTTCTGCGGTTGGTTGTGCCGTTCGTCCTTAGCCTGGGGTTCGAACATCACCAGTACCTTGGGGTCGCTTCCTTCGCTGGGAATCAGGCTAAAGTGTATGTCGACGAGGAAGTTGTCCTTGCCGCCCAAGGGTTGCCGCCGGGCGACTACAGGGTGGTTTTTCAGCAGTGCTGCGGCGTGGCGGTGTTCGATTAATTTCCGCATGCGCGGGGCGATCGGCAGCTGATCGAGCATCAGGTCCATGGGCGGCTTGCTACGGAAGCCAAACATGCGCAGGGCGACGCCGTTCCAAAATTCGATGCGGCCTTCCTTGTTCACCAAGAGAACCGGGAGGCGGATCTTTTCCAGGGTTTGCTGGTAAACGCTATTGAGCTGATCCAGATGCTTGGTGCGCTCGTCCAGTTCCTGGTTGGTGGTTTCCAATTCCTCGTTCAGCGACTCCAGTTCCTCGTTGGTGGACTGCAGTTCTTCATTCGTCGTCTCGAGCTCTTCATTCGACGACTGCAATTCCTCACTGGTGGATTCCAGCTCCTCCACAGTGGTCTGCAATTTTTCTTCAAGGGTGTTGTCGTCGCAGTAGATGAAGGTTCCGTTCCGGACACCACGCTCGTCCGGCATGGGGCGGATGCTGATGTTTAGTATCCGCTCTTCATCGCCGATTCGAATGCGGGTTTTGAAGTTCACCGTTTGGTTCTTGAGTTGCGACAATCGCAACTGCGACGCCAGGTCAGGGATGCGCTCGCAGAACTCGGTATCTTGCAAACGTTTGCCCACTACGTTAAGCGCCGGTAATCCGTAGTTGCTGAACGCGGCCGGATTGGCATGGGTGATGGTGCCGTCTGGCCCGAGAATCAGGACGCCCTGGCGCAGAGTTTCCAACAAGTAACGCTGCTGCCGGCGCAAGTTGTTCAATTCCGGGTTGGAGAGGGGAGAGGGTGCTCGCTCGTCCGTCATACGCTCTTCCGTTCTGTCCAGGTTGGGAGCTGGGGAAATGCGCTGGAACATTCTCCAACGTGGGTTCAAGCGGCGAAACTGGGTTGAATTGGTCAGCTGCGATTCCGACTTACCAAGAAACAATATTCCGCCCGGATCCAGCGCATAACGCAACCTGGGAATGACCTGCCCTTGGAGATCCGAGTTGAAGTAGATCAGGACATTGCGGCAAAGCAGCAGTCCGACATGGGAAATGGGAGCATCCTGCGCCAGGTTGCCCTTGCCAAAAATCACCAGACGGCGGATGTCCCGATTGACGCGGAACAGTCCTGTTCCGTGAAAGTACTTTTCGCGCCATTCTGGACGCATATGGCGCAGGGCGTCGCCCGAATATTCCCCGCGCCGCGCCGCGGCCAATGCCTGGTCGTCGACATCGGTAGCATAGACCTTGACATCGAATTCCTGAATGCGCGGGCCCAGAAGTTCTGTGAGGAGAATGGCAATGGAGTACGCCTCTTCGCCGCTGGCGCAACCTGCGCTCCAGGCACGAAACACCGACCCCGGTTTCATAGCCCCTAGCACAGGCGGCATGATTTCGGTGCGCAGGATCTCCCATGCCGGTGGGTCGCGGAAAAATTGCGTGACATTAATGAGAATGGTATTGAGCAGCTCGTCTACTTCGTCGGGATGTTCGCGAATGAAGTCCCGGTACGCCGCGTAGGTGGGGATGCTTAGCTGGAACATGCGCTTGCGAAAACGGCGCTCCAGGCTAGTGCGCTTGTAGCCACGGAAATCGAAGCCGCGGTCCTGGAAGAGCTCCTCCAGCAGATCCGTCAGACCGAATTCTTTGCTCATTTCCGAACGTGTTCTCCCGTGCACAGTTGGATGATTCTCTCGCCCATGTCAGCCAGAGGTACGACGTGATGGACGCACCCGGTATGAATAGCGGCGTCCGGCATAATACGGAATTCGGCGGTAAGCGGATCCTGCGCCAGGGTGGTCCCACCCGCCTCGCGAATGGCCTGGATGCCAACCGCTCCATCACGATTGGAGCCGCTCAAGATAACGCCGAGAGATCTCGAACCGTACATGCCCGCGACTGACTCGAACAGCAGGTCGATCGAGGGCCGGGAGAAATGCACCAACTGCGAATGTACGAGTTGAATCTTGCCCGGTCCTACCAGTAGATGCTCATCAGGCGGCCCAATATACACGATACCGGGAAGAATGGGTTCGCCGTGCTCGGCCTCTTTGACCTGCTTTGCTGTCTTGCGCGCGAGCAACTCAGCCAGATGGCTCTTGTGCGCCGGATCGAGATGTTGCACCACGACGATGGCGGGGAATTCAGAGCCAATCGGGCGCAGGACATCGGTCAATGCGCCCAACCCGCCAGCCGAAGCGCCAATAGCTACTAAGTCATAACGCCATTGGGTGCGATAGCGGGCAGGACGGGTTCGGGAGCGGAGTTGGGGCACAAGACCTCAGTCGTGCAAATGTCAGAGATGAGGAATGTGAGCGATTGTACCCGCACCGTGGGGAATGGTAAAAAGGTGAGATGCCGCTGGCCGGATCAGGTGCCAGTACCTTCGCCCATCTCGAGCTGTCGGTTCTCTACGGCACGGTCGAGAAGGTTACGCAAGGTCTTCGCGTGCTCGCGACTGCTGTCCGCACGTTCCTGGAAACGCTTAGCAACCCGGGCCCGGTCGTGCAGGGAAGAACGGTCGGCAAGGCGTTCCAGGAACTCGGAATGCTCTTCCAGGGTGCGAATGCCGGCCCACGAAGTTCGCTCCAGGGCGTCACTTTGGTCTTCCAGAAGACTCTCGGGCGAGTAGCTATGTCCCACACGGCAACGGAATCGCTCCAGGCCGCCTTCCTCGAATTGCACCAACGCCCCGCCGCATTCAGGGCAGGCGAAGCGACTTCCGCCATTGGGTAAATTGATCAGGTTCTGGTCTGCTGCGACGGGCCTTTCGGTTTTGTCTTCCATAACTAGCGATAACACTTGGGGAGCTATTTCCGCGGCAGGAACGATGTAGTCAATGTCGCCGGCAGCAATTGCGTTGGCAGGCATTGAGGGAGCATTGGCATCTTCGGGATACTGCACTATAGTGATGCCGCCCCGGGTTTTGATGTCAACCAGTCCAGCCGTGCCGTCATCGAGGTTTCCGCTCAGGACTATCCCAATCACCCTTTGTCCATATGCCTGGGCTGCCGACCGAAACAGCACATCAACGGCGGGACGGTGCCGGTTCTCCCGCGGGCCGGAACTGAGCCGGATGCGGCTACGCTCCACGATCAGGTGACGGTCGGAAGGCGCCAGGTAGATCCTGCCCGAAGAATCGGCGCATTATTGAAGCCGTAGAGAGCTGGGATTGTGGTCACGCGGTTCAATAACTCAGGCAACACGCCCGGACTGCCCTTACTGGTATGGAGGACCACAAACACGCCGGCTGCGAAATCCTTGGGAAATCCCTGTACAAGGGTACGCAGGGGCGTTCAGGGGCGTTAAGGAGCCCGCCGACCCGCCCATGAGGACAATATCTTCCAGGCACGGCGATTGGATGCTCTCCGGCATGCCTGGGTAGTTCCGAACGTGAGTTGCAGGAACTTTTTGACCGGAAGGCCAAGCGGGTGTCGGAGTCATTAGGCAGGGGTGATAACCAGAACTGCGGAAAACGAAACGGCCCCATTTCTGGGGCCGGCTCATTCAAAGAGGCAGGGTGGCGGGAATGTCAGGAAAGGCGATGCAAGGAGCCGCTCCGGCAACCAGAACGGGCGAACGGAAGTTGTCGAGAACAACGGAAGAGAGTTGACATGTGCGGCCTCTTTATCTGCAACGGTACTTGCACCTGCCGCGCCAAAGGTGCTTATCACAATGCACTGTGACAAGCTTCCATCGAAGACGATTGATTCCTAACTGCTTAATCTAAATCCTGCCGTGAAATTGCACAACTAATCTTGGCGGCATGAGGGGGAAACAACTGCACAATCCTGCACATTCCATGCAGCCCTGCGACGTTCTGTAACATTTCGGTTAGCGCGGACTATCCGTTCGGTTGCGGGTAATAGGAGCTTTATCGCACTACGATAGAGCCGCGGGGCTGGGTTGGGATGCTGCGTGGGATTGTCCGAACCTGGGGCGTGTCTGAGAAGGTAGGCAAAAGCAAAAACCCTGCCAGCGGTCGACAGGGTTACGGAATTTATGGGAGCCGGATCAGTCTAGCTGTTTCCCGCTACCGTGCGAATCTTGTCGGGAAGGAAATGGTACGGCGGCCACGGTCCGCTGATGACGAGCTCGCAATTCTTGAGCTGCTTGGCCGCACTGGAGTAGCGGTTCTGGTACTTTTCCACCGACTTCGAATCAATGAGGTGGGCAATATCGATCAGCATCCCGTCCTGCGCCACTCTCTTGCAGCTAACCTCTTCCTCCAACGGATTGAACAGCTTGTGAACCTGCACTGAGAGGGCTCGGGCCTTGGTCTGGCGCTCCCGCTCGCGAGATGCCTTCTCCCGGAGCTTGATCAGGTATTCGCCGCCAACCGTGTCGGGCAGTTCGATATCGATCATTGCGTCCTTCAGCGAACCATCGCGAACGACCAGTTTCAGGTGCATTTCGGACTTGCCGCGGAGACGTTCCACGCTTTGCCCGAAGGCGCGGCGGTTGGACCGGACAGCCTGGCGCAAGGCGTCTTCGGTGTCAAAGATCGTCCCAAAGCGGAAGGGCAGAACGGTGGAGTTGCGGAAACACATGCTTACGACCCGCGCATGCTCCAAAACTGCCTTTTCGTCCAGTTTGCCGGTGATCCGGTCATATTCGCTGACCACGACCGCAAATTCACCGCTGGGGTAGCCAAGTACCGGCGAATTACATACGCCCTGAACTCCTTCCAGCAGGAAGGGGCGCCGGGAACGTGTTCCATTGCTGAGGGTTTGGTGTTCCGTGAGGCAGTATGCGTACCACGCCATATCGATCTCTCCGAACCTGGGCAAAGGCAGAACCGCCGCCTTTGCAAGTTGGTGCCGACTATTGTTTTCTAATCCTGGAAGAAAGGGCGGTACCACGACGAGAGAACGCTATTCATCTTGCGTTCATCTGCATCTTACGTCTTCCACAGAGGAAATTGCAACCATTTCGTGGCACGAGGCATCTTTTCCGCCGCAAATTCCGTGACTGATGGTCACGCCTCCGCTTTTCCCGCGTCCTTGTAGGCGTTTCGCGGTGGTTATCAGGGAATTAACAGGGCATCTCAGGCGAAGCACCCGGTTTCGACCGGTGGAAAAGCTCGCAAGGATTTCCACGGGCCGGTCACGATCAGCGTCGCAAGTCATTCATTGCACTCGGGAACTTCGGTAACCTACCCAGCGGCTGGCGGCAGGTGATAAAGAGTGGCAGGGCCTCGGCTATTCCCCGCACAGGCTGATTCCCCGCTTGTTCACGGCACCATATCACCTCTATGAATTCTGCCGCCCGAATGCAACTGATCGACGGAACGACACCGGTGGTCAGCAGCGACGCCATGCGAAAGGTCATGACTATGGCGGAGAAGGTGGCGACCCACGACGCCGCAGTGCTCATTGTCGGCGAGACCGGGAGCGGCAAAGAACTGGTGGCGCGCGCCGTTCATCAGCACTCGCTGAGGTGTGGAAAACCTTTCATCGATGTCAATTGCGCCGCTTTGCCGGAACACCTGGTAGAGAGCGAGTTGTTCGGATATGAAAAGGGAGCCTTCAGTGGGGCCGACGCTACGAAGCCGGGATTGTTTGAGTTGGCGGACCAAGGCACGCTGTTCCTGGACGAAATCGGGGAACTCGACGCCAAAGTGCAAGCCAAGTTGTTGCGGGTGCTGGACGGAATCCCCTACTACCGGTTGGGCGGGCACCGCAAAGTTGCTATCCAGGTGCGCATCATCGCGGCGACTAACCGCGATCTGGAACAGGAAGTCCACGCCGGAAAATTCCGTAGCGATTTGTACCACCGCCTGACGCAATTTCAGCTCAGGGTTCCACCGCTGAGGGAACGGCCGGACGACATCGCGGCCTTGGCCGAGCACTTCGTTCGCGAGCACGATGCCTCGCTGCAATTAACCAGCGAGGCATTGGAAATCCTGCAGCGCTATTCGTGGCCGGGCAACGTGCGGGAGTTGAGGAACACGATTTTTCGCGCGGCGATGCAGATTAAAGCGGGAGCCAAAGAGATTCGAGCCGCCGATCTGCCGGCGGTGATTTGCGGAATTCCAGAGAACGCGGGGAAAGCCGGTTTCAGCGGCAACCTCGAAGACATGGAAAAGCGGATGATCCAGGAGGCGTTGGCGGCTCACGGCCAGAGTCAGCAAAAAGCCGCCCAGCAATTGGGAATCTCCACCCGCACCCTGCGCCGCAAGCTGGAAAAATACAAAAAAGAAGCCGGGCGAGCGGGGACGGCGCCTGCCGCTACAGGGCGCGCCGAACAACAGCGCTACTTCCGCGTGACCTTGGAGATGCCAGTCCTGCTGACTGTTGACGGCAAACAGGTGGAATGTCAAAGCGTCAACTTAAGCTCCGGCGGCATATCGGTGCACTGTCCCATCACTCTGGCTCATGGCGCGGCGGTGGAGATCGCCTTCACCATCCCGGATTCCGAAGTGACCATCGAGACGAAGGCAAAGCTGGCGTGGACGAGTCCCGGTGGCCTGGTCGGCCTCAGCTTCTCCGCCCTCCATCCCGCCATGGAGCGCCAGCTGGAAGATTGGCTGCTACAGCGCGCGCGGCAAGAAGGCTGGACTCCCGCGAAGAAGTGACTAGATTGCCGGTCTACCAAGGCCGGTGTGATTCAGGTCACCGATATCCCTTTGCCTGGCGCGGATCATTGTGACGCGTAGCCAAGCCGCAACCGACGCGGCGATCCATTGCGCAAGAGCTGAAAGGGTGTAGCGGGGGGCATGCAGTTTTCGTCGTTCCTGACCCAAAGCATCGTGCACTATCTGGACGCGCTCGCCGATCGTTTTCTGCCCGCCGACAATACGCCGCCTCACCAAAAGATTGGCCGCCGAGGGGAAGAGGACGCCTATTTTTACTTGCGCCGCCTTGGCTACGTAATGGTGGCCCGCGACTACCGCTCGCCGCATCGCCGCGGCGACATCGACTTGATCGGCTGGGACAAAGATGTGCTTTGCTTCATTGAGGTTAAAAGCCGAACTACGCACGACGTGAAACCCGCAGAGGCCGCCGTCGATGAGGACAAGCAACGCGTACTGCGCGGGATGGCGGGAGATTACTTGCGACAGTTGCGGGAGATTCCGCAGTGGCGTTTCGACGTGATCAGTGTGTACTATGACTCTCGCCCTGCCCGACCGAAGTTCGAGTTGTTCAAAAATGCCTGCCCCGTATCGTAGAATGTCGGGTTTGGGGGTTAGTGAAAGGATTCAGTACACGTGCCAGAACTTCGTAAAGACCCGATCGTAGGACGCTGGGTCATTATTTCCACCGATCGCGCCAAAAGGCCAACAGACTTTGTTCGGGAAGGCATAAAAATCAAGGGCGGATTCTGCCCGTTCTGCTACGGAAATGAAAGCAAGACGCCACCGGAAATCCAGGCGTACCGGCCAAATCCGAATGGCGGACCTCCGCCGCAGCGGGATTCCCCGGGGTGGACGGTGCGAGTAGTGCCGAACAAATTTCCGGCGCTGGGGATCGAAGGCAATCTGAACCGCCAGGCCGAGGGCATGTTCGACAAGATGAACGGCATTGGCGCGCACGAAGTCATCATTGAAACACCGGATCACAACGCCACGCTGGCCACGCTCGCGCCCAAGCGTATAGAAGACGTGTTGTGGACCTTCCGTGACCGCATCCTCGATCTGAAGAAAGACCGGCGATTCAAGTACATCCTGATCTTCAAGAATCATGGCGAGGCGGCTGGGGCGTCGCTCGAGCACGCGCACTCGCAGTTGATCGCGCTGCCGATTCTTCCCATATACGTGGTGGAAGAACTGGAGGGCGCCAAGCAGTACTACATTTTCAAGGAACGCTGCGTGTTCTGCGACATTATCCGGCAGGAGTTGGATACGGCGAGCCGGGTGGTAGCCGAAAACGAGGACTTTCTGACGCTGGCACCGTACGCGCCGCGGTTTCCGTTTGAGACCTGGATTCTGCCAAAGCAGCACGAGTCGGCTTTCGAAAATTCGTCGTCGCACATGTTCGAGAACCTCGCCAAGGCGCTCAAAACTTTGCTGATGAAGGCAGACCGGGTGCTGGACAATCCGCCCTACAACCTGGTGTTTCACACGTCTCCTGTGCAGGATCCGAATAACGATCACTATCACTGGCACATCGAGTTCATGCCGAAGCTGACCAAGACGGCGGGATTCGAATGGGGGACGGGTTTCTACATCAATCCCACGCCGCCGGAAGAAGCCGCGAAATTCCTGCGCGAAGCCAGCGTGGAAGAGCCTATGCCGACTACGGTCGGTTAGCCCCGGTAAGAACAATTTCGAAGGAAAAGCGGGCACGGTGAGGAACCGTGCCCTTCGTTTCAGTAAGGAGAGAACGCTCTCGTCGGTTTTTGGGCCCGGTTCGCTTCGGGCGGGCGAGCGCTCGTTACCTGATCCCTCCCGGAATCCATCGATAGCAAGCGCTCAACCCAAGGCACCCGAGACGTGGGCCTAAAACGAGCGGCAACAGCGTAGGGCGGTTGGGCCCAGCCGTTGTCACGGAGATGTAAAAAGTTTGTCGATTCGGCTGGGTTGGCGGTGGCCGGGGCGTTGAAGGTGGGGTGGTGGCTAGATCATGCAGAAGCCGAGTGATGAAAAAGGGCACGGCGACGACCGTGCCCAGGAGTTGTCAGGAGAGAAAACCAACAGGTGATATGAGGCAAGGGTACGGGACAGCGTGGTGGAGGTTGTCAGGATGCTGTCAAATGGGTGTCAAAAGAATTGGCTGGTTGCGTCCGGATGAAGACACGCGGGTCGGGCGATGGCGGGTAGCGGAATGAAAACTAAGACTCGGCAGCTATCCCTGGGTTCGATCCAGGAATTCCTCGTGCCATGCCATCTGAATGGCTTCGAGCTTGCTTTCGTTGGATTTTTTGGGATCGTCCTTGAAGTTCGGCAGCTCGGTGACGTAACGATGCAGGTCGGTAAAGCGCAGCGCCAGCGGATCGACATCGGGATGCTTTTCGGAAAGTTCGATGCCGAGATCCTCGGCAGTGTCCCAAGTTAAGTCTTTTGGCATATGTCTTCCCCTGGCGTCGGCGCGAGAGCCACGTTGTCCGAGGCGAAGCCTGAACGGCTTGCCACTCAGTGCTCCTCAGAAACGTAGTTGCGATTCCAGGCAGGAATTTCCACGACTACTTTCCCAGGCCTGGTAATCACTGCCTGACAGCCGAGGCGAGAGTTTAACTGGAGGTCTGCCGCCATGTCCAGACGGTCGGCTTCATCGTCGTCCATCTCGGAAAGGTTTTCGGCGCCTTCCTTCACCCACACGTGGCAGGTGGTACAGGCGCAATTGCCGCCGCAAGCGTGGTCGAGACGCACGCCATTATTCAGGGCGACATCGAGGATCGACTCCTCTTTGCCGTGATCTTTGTAGGGCAACTTGCCGTGCTCGAATTGCACGGTCCTGCCTTCAGGCAGGAAGGTCACCTGCACGGTGTTTTCACCGGGAGCCTCGACTGTGGCTGTGGCGCCGGTATGGGTTTTCTCGTCTGACATGTCTACTCCGTTTGAATTTCTTGGCTTCGCTCAGGACGACAACAAGGTTCTATTCGAAGTCGGCCTTGGCCACCGGGTGTCCGGCCTCCGGGCCTTCGCCCATATCGGCCTGATCCATGGTTTTGCCCTTGAGCGCCGTGCTGACGGCGCTGTCCATCATCAACTCGGCCAGGCGCATGGTAGCTTGATTCAGCGTCTCAATAGCCTTGCGGATCGCCTGGTAGTCCTGTTCACCTTTGACGGCATTCAGGGCCTTGTCGAGCTTCTCGATTTTGTTGCGCTCGTCTGAAGTCAACTGCCGCCAAGCGTCGCTCTTTTTGCCCTTTTCGAGAGCAGCTTGAATGGTGTGGGCTTCATTACGAGCTTCGATCAATTGTCGCTGCCGGAAATCCTCTTCCGCGTAGTCGAAGGAGTCCAGGATCATGCTCTCGACCTGGCTGTCGGTCAGCCCGTAGCTGGGCTGAACTTCGATTTCCGCTTCCTTGCCGCTGCGCTGCTCGCGAGCCGACACATGAAGAATGCCGTTGGCATCGATCAAAAACCGCACCTCGATGCGCGGCATGCCCGCGGGCATGGGGGGTACGCCTTTCAGGTCAAAACGGGCCAGCGAGCGGCAGTCCTTAGCCAACTCGCGCTCGCCTTGCAAAACGTGGATGGCGACATTGGCCTGGCCATCGACCTGGGTGGTATAGAACTGGGTGGCGGAAGCGGGAATCGTGGAATTGCGGAGGATGATCTTGTCGCTCACGCCGCCCGCGACTTCGATGCCCAACGAAAGTGGGGTGACGTCGAGCAGCAACATGTTCTCGGTGGCTTCCGAGCCGCCGCCGAGAATGTTGGCTTGCACGGCTGCGCCGAGGGCCACCACCTCATCAGGATTAAGGCCGGTGTGCGGCACGCGCTGGAACAGGTTCTGAACCAGTTCCCGCACCTTGGGAATGCGCGTGGAACCGCCCACCAGCACGACCTCGTCAATCTGCTCAGGCTTAAGATTCGCATCTTTCAAAGCCTGCCTTGCCGGGCCAACGGTGCGGTCAAGGATGGGCTGAATCAGTTGCTCGAACTGCTGGCGCGTGATTTCGCGCCGATACCCCTTGCCGCCGGGAAGGTCAATATCGAGCCGGGTAGAGGGCTCGGACGACAGCGCAATTTTGGCCTCGATTACCGCTTTGCGTATGGTTTGCACGGCCTCGCCGCTGCGCCGGAGATCGAGTCCCATGTCGCCGCGGATATCGTCGAGCGCGATGTTGATGAGCAGGTTATCGATATCGTCGCCACCCAGGTGAGTATCGCCGTTGGTGGAGATAACCTCAAAAATGCCGTCCTGCAGCTTGAGAATAGAGATGTCGAAGGTGCCGCCGCCGAGATCGTAAACCGCGATGGTGCCGTTCTGCTTCTTGTCCAAACCATAGGCAAGAGACGCGGCGGTGGGTTCATTGACCAGGCGCAGAACTTCGAGGCCGGCGATGCGCCCGGCGTCCTTCGTAGCCTGACGCTGGGCGTCATTGAAGTAGGCGGGCACCGTGATCACAGCTTTCGTGACCGGCTCGCCAAAGAAACGTTCGGCATTGCGCTTGAGCTGGCGCAGGATGAACGCGGAAATTTCCGGCGGGGTAAAGTTCTCGTCGCCGAGCCTGATGCGCAAGACCTCTCCCGGTTGCAGATCTTGCGAGAGGCGGAACGGGAAAAGTTTGAGCTCTTCCTGAATATCTTCGACGCCGCGCCCCATCAACCGCTTAATGGAGTAGACCGCGCGCTCAGGAGTTTCGATCAGGTACTTGCGGGCTGCGTTGCCGACGATGATCTGATCCTCTGGGCCGAGGGCAACGACCGAGGGGACGAGGTTCGACCCGTCCTCTCCGGGGAGGACTTTGGGCGATGCGTCGCCGGTGCCGCCATTCGCCTGCTGCGCCGCCATGTAGGCGACCAGCGAATTGGTGGTCCCAAGATCGATTCCGACTACGCGTTCAGAAGGCATGTGTTTCGTTCAATCGTTTGAAGCTCATCATCAGCTGTAGTGCTGGCTAACTTTCCAGCACGTCATTCACATCTCTTACCAAATTCCTGATGTAGTTGCGACGGTTCAGCAGGTCGACGATCTTGTTGCGGATGGCCGCCCTCTCTTCTTCCGTGCCCGAGTCCACGGCGCGATCCCAGTCATTCCAGTAGCCTTGCAGTTCGTGGAAGAGCGCCTCAAACTTTTCCTGCAGTTCAAGCTTTTGACGGCCGAGTTCTTCAATGAGCGCGGGATCGTCCTCCCCCAGCTTCTTCTGCATGCGCAGTTCCTCGAGCTTCATATTCAGTTCGAAGACTTCCTCGAGCATGTCAGGAGGGACAACCTGTTTTTTCACCTGGCCGGTCGCACGAGCCTGTTCGGTAGCTGATTTCGATTGCTCTTCAAGTTCCACGCCTTCGAGACGGAGCAGGTACTCCGTTCTCTTGATGGGGTCTCTCAAGGTGCGATAGGCGTCGTTAAGTTGCGAACTCTTCTCCAGACTCCAATGCTGTTCCTGGTCATCGGCCTGCGCGTACAGATCGGGATGCAAGCGGCGGCTCAGTTCGTAGAACTCGCGTTGTAATGCCGAGGTGTCGAGGTTCAGCTTGCGGGGCATGCCGAAGAAGGTGAAGTAATCAACCGGCACCGGGGGCTGCACCTTGCCGCAGGCGCTGCAGAAGTGGGCGGCGCGCATGTCGCCGCAGGACCAGCAGGCTGCCGTGACCTCGCCGGGCATGATCAACGAAGATGTCGATTTAGGCTCGTCTGCCATTTGAAAACCGCCAGAAACACATTCACCACGGCTGTCAGACCTTCGCGCTTACGCTGGCCCGGGCTGCGTGAGGGTGGCGCCGTGGTGATCTAAAAACTTCAGAGCGCGGGTTTGACGCCCGCGCACGATTAAGCGGTGAACGAAGTGCCGCAGCCGCAGGACTTGCTGGCATTCGGGTTCACGAAAACGAAGCCCTGCTGCATCAGGGTTTCCTGGTAATCCAGCGTCATGCCGTGCAAGTAAATGAACGACTTCGGGTCGACGAACACGCGAACGTCTCCGTATTGAAAAATGCGGTCACGCTCGCGAGGCCGGCTGTCGAAACGGATGTTGTAGCTTAAACCGCTGCAACCGCCACCTTGCACGCCAACGCGCAGCCCACCCTCTTCCGGCGAAACGCCTTCTTTCAGCATGGCGGCGCGAATTTTGGCGATCGCCTTCTCCGTCACCTGGATCCCCTTGGGGGGAGCCTTAGGTTCCGGAGGAGCGATCGTGTTGGTGGCTTCGTCAGTCATCGCGTAATTTAGTGAGCGCCCTGCGTGCCCGCGGAGACCGGCGCGGGCTCGTTGCTGCCGTTCTTCTTCTTCCAATCGTGGATGGCGGCGCGAATCGCGTCTTCCGCCAGCACGGAGCAGTGGATCTTTACCGGGGGAAGCGAAAGCTCCTTCACGATCTCGGTGTTTTTAATCTGCAGCGCCTCTTCCACGGTCTTGCCCTTCACCCACTCGGTGGCGAGCGATGACGAGGCAATCGCGGAGCCGCAGCCGAAGGTCTTGAACTTCGCGTCCTCGATGACGTTGGTCTGCGGGTTCACCTTGATCTGCAGCTTCATGACGTCGCCGCATTCCGGCGCGCCAACCAGGCCGGTGCCCACTTCCTGGCTGTTCTTGTCGAGAGAACCCACGTTCCGCGGATTCGAATAGTGATCCAGAACTTTGTCGCTATATGCCATATCTTTCTACGCTCCTAAAATTATTGGCCATCCTGCTACTGGCTTCCGGCGTGAGCCGGAACCCTCGAGGTGGACGCTTACTCCGCCGCCCACTTGACCGATTTCAAATCCACGCCCTCTTTCGCCATCTCGTACAGCGGAGAAAGTTCGCGCAAGCGCTGCACTGTCTCGACCACGCGATCGGCAACGTAGTCGACCTCGGCTTCGGTGTTGAAGCGGCCGATGCCGAAGCGTATCGAACTGTGCGCCAGATCGTCTCCCGTGCCCAGCGCCTTCAATACATAAGATGGCTCCAGCGTCGCGGAGGTGCATGCCGAACCGCTGGAAACAGCCACATCGTTGATGCCCATCAGCAGCGATTCGCCTTCGACGTAGGCAAAGCTGATGTTGAGGTTCCCGGGCAGGCGGTGCTCCATGGTGCCGTTGATGTAGACCTCGTCAAGCCGGCTCATGATGCTGTCTCTCAGGCGATTGCGAAGTCCGGCGAGATGACAGGCTTCCCTGGCCATCTCCTCAGTCGCGAGAGCGCAGGCCTTTCCTAAACCGACGATGCCGGGCACGTTCAGCGTTCCCGAGCGCATGCCGCGCTCATGTCCGCCGCCATCGATGATGGCGGAAATCTGCACGCGCGGATTCTTGCGGCGCACGTAGAGCGCGCCTACACCTTTCGGTCCGTAAATCTTGTGACCGGAAATGGAGGCGAGATCGATGTTGTCTTTGATCACATCCATGGGAACCTTACCGACGGCCTGAACCGCGTCGGTGTGGAACAACACCCCGCGCTCGTGACAGAGCTTGCCGATCTCCCGCCAGGGTTGCAGCACGCCAATCTCGTTGTTGGCCGCCATGATGGTGACGAGAATCGTCTTGTCGTCGATGGCGCGCTTCAGGTCGTCAAGATCGACCAACCCATCTTTCTGGACGGGAAGGTAGGTGACGCGGTAGCCGTATTTCTCCAGGCGCTTGCAAGTGTCGAGCACCGCCTTGTGCTCGGTCACGGCGGTGATGATGTGATTGCCCTTTTCGCGATACATCTCGGCGACACCCTTGATGGCCAGGTTGTCGCTCTCGGTCGCGCCCGACGTGAAGATAATTTCTTTGGGAGTTGCGCCGATCAGCTTCGCGATCTGCTCACGCGCCGTTTCTACGCCCGCTTCCGCGGCCCAACCAAAGGCGTGGTTGCGGCTGGCGGCATTGCCGAAGCGATCGGTGAAGTAGGGAAGCATTTCTTCCAGTACGCGAGGATCCACGGGCGTGGTCGCGTGATTATCCATGTAGATGGGCAGCTTGATTCCGTTGGGGGAAAATTGCTGCTCCAGGGTGGTCGTCTTTACATCCGTGCTCATAAGTGCGTCTCCTACCTTCGTGAAAACCGTTTTCAACCCAGGGTGACCAGTTCAGCGAGTTTTTTCGCCTCCTGCGGTGCCGTGTCCTCGCGCATCTGCGATATGGAGATGCGCCGTAGTACTTCCTCGATGCTGCGATTCACTTTGCGCAGGGGCTCGCGAATCGTGCACCGGCCGGATTGACCGCACTCTCCGCGAACCGTGATGCAGGAGGTGATGAACAAAGGCCCATCGATCGCCTGAATCACTTCGAAGGCCGAAATGCTGGCCGCCTCGCGCGCCAGGTTGTAGCCACCATTGATGCCATGCTGCGAATGCAGCAGGCCGGCCTTGGTGAGCTTTTGCAGGATCTTGGCGAGAGCTTCCTGCGGAATGCCGTAAGACTCCGCCATATCCTTGGCGCTACACGAACCTTCGTCGGCATGCTCGGCGAGATGCTTCATCGCCATCAATCCGTAGTCAGCTTTCTTGGTTAACTTCAGCATGCGCCTATAGATACGAAATACGACCGGAAGCGTCGTATAAAACTACGACCATTTAGGTCGCAATTCATTGTAACGCGGGGAAACGCGGGTTCGCAACCCAAAGCCGGGAAAGGGCGATTTTAGAACCCAAGCCGCTGTCACCTGGGGCTGACCTGCATTTATTCACAGACCTGGAGGAGGGTTTTGAGCGTCCAATACATCGCTTCAGAGCGCGGATTCGAAGCGCCTGATTGGCACTTTGGGGACTTGACAAGCCGGGGGGCCGGTCTAAAATACCGGGAAATCTCGGGCAAGTTCAGCCGTCTCAGAGACCATGGCCCGAGTTCTATGAGATATATTCCCGCCTCCAGTCCCCACACAGAGAAGGAACATGGATCAGTGTAAGCACCCTCGCGTCCAGATCGTGGCCCGAGAAGAAGATGCCGAATTTGTCGAATGCCTGGAATGCGGAGAGGTATTCGAATCCACCGAATTCAAAGATATGGCCATTGAAGAGAAGACCCAAAGCAGCGAATCCTGATATTCCAATCGGCTGTAAGTGATGAGGGTTGAGCGGAAAAGCCGAAGTGTGCTTCGAACTGAGCTGGATGCGGGCCGGTTCGGTAACCAAGGTAATGGCATGCTCGTCCTTCGCCTTGTAACGCTTGGATCGCTTTGCTAGCTTCATGCTAACTCACCCGTCCTGGGAGAATGCATGGCCCTTGTGGCCCTCGTCGTCGATGATTCCATGCTGATCCGGCATACTGTCTGCCGCTTTCTGCAGGAACGGGGCTTCACCGTCGAGTCTGCAACGAACCCCTTGGAAGCGCTGGAAATTCTGGCCCATTTGCGGCCGAACCTGATCGTCACGGACATGCAGATGCCGAAGATGACGGGCAGCGAGTTCATCACGCTGCTGAAGCAGAACCCGGAGACGCAGAGCATTCCGATCTTCGTTGTGTCAGGTCGCCAGAGTGGTTTCGACGGGAATGAAAACCGCGCCGACTATTGCATATACAAGGACATTGACGTCGAGTCCCAGCTAGGTAAGGCGCTCGACGCAAGCATGCGTGGTCGCGCAGCATCGTCGGCAAAGTAGAAGGGCGTCTTTTTTACTTGTCTCGTCGTGGCCCAATCCAAAAACTCAAGCTCATTTGTCCGTCCAAACGCAACGTGCTTGCAATGAAGTCCACCGTCGGTCTTGATCTTTGGTGATCTTACCGCTTGCCGTCCGCATTGCTATGGTGAGGCCGGAGTGAAGGGAAGGCTCCGTCCCGTATGGGCAAGACCGCGTTCAAGTTGAAAATCCTGTATTGCGAATCGGACCAGGAAATCCTCACGAAGCAGGCGGCGGAAATGACGAAGGCCGGCCACCAGGTGCAGACCGCACTTGGGCGTCACGCCGCGCAAGAGTGCTTGCGCAACGACGCTTTCGACTTGGTAGTGCTCGGCTCTACCCTCAGCAAAAACGATCGCCACCACCTACCGTACGTCGTAAAGAAGGCGCATGAAGGCACGCGCGTGCTGGTGTGCCACACGGGCGGACACCATCATGAGGTCGACGGCACAGTCGACGCGGAGCGGGGCGTTCCTGCACTGCTGGACAAGATTGCTGCGATCATTGCCGACCAGGCAGCGGTCTCCCACTGAGATCCCCAGCAGGGGACGCCAGTGTAAGGAGCTGGCGAATCGCTGCTAGCTGGCACCGCGAAGAGGCATTCCCGCCTCGGCGGAGAAATCCATCGGCGCAAAATCGTTGAGCAGGAACTTGGGGTACGCCGCGGCCGCGATCATAGCGGCGTTGTCGGTGGATAGCGGACGGGAAGGGAAGAAGACGGGCAATCCCTCCAGAGACGCCTGCTCTTCGAAGCGACGGCGCAGTTCGTTGTTGGCCGCGACGCCACCGGTGACGAACAGCGTAGCCACATCATAAGCCCGGGCTGCCGCCAAGGTTTTCTCCACCAGATCCGCAACCGTGGCACGCTGGAACGAGGCGACCAGGTTAAGCGTGTCGCGATCACAGAGCGAGAGATAGTCGTCAGTTGTGGGTTTTGATATCTGGGACAGACGCGCGCGCCGGGCCTCGATGGCGGAGGTCATGCCGTGGGTTTCCACATAGCGCAGGACCGCGGTCTTGATGCCACTGTAAGAGAAATCGACGCGGGGCGGAGCGTCGTCCCCACCTTGCCCGGAGTTGCCGGCCCCGCGATCCCGCCGGTCAGGATGCTTGATGTGCGAGGGCGGAAACTTTACGGCAGTGGGGTCTCCGTGCGGCGCCAGGCGATCGATAACGGGACCGCCGGGATATCCCAAGGCGAGCAGTTTGGCGACTTTGTCGAAGGCTTCTCCGGCGGCGTCATCGCGTGTATGGCCGACGTTCCGGTAGGTCCAGGCCTGGTTATGTTGCTCCGCAAGATACAAATGCGTGTGGCCGCCGGAGACCACCAAGGCAAGCACGGGGAATACCAGGTCGTGATTGCCCTTTTGCCTTTCTTCGAGCAAAACGGCGTGAATGTGGCCTTCCAGGTGGTTCACGGCAATGAGTGGCTTTTCGAGTGCGAAGGCCAGCGCCTTGGCGTAGCTGATGCCGACCAGCAGAGCTCCGGCAAGTCCCGGTCCCTGGGTCACCGCAAGCGCGTCAATGGAGTCGTAGGTTGCATGGGCTTCGGCGAGAGCATTACGGACGACCGGCACAATGGCGCGCAGATGCTCACGTGATGCTAATTCGGGGACCACGCCGCCGTAGCGCTGGTGTGTGGCAATCTGGGAGAAGACGACGTTCGAAATGATCTGCTCGCCCGAGCGCACCACGGCCGCGGCGGTTTCATCACAGGAGCTTTCGATACCAAGAATGTAGGCGTCGGCCATGCTCCTATACTATTCGAGGACGCGGACGGCGTGCGCAAGGCAGCCAAGAGAGCCGCGTCTCACTTTCCTACTGTTTGCCTATGACGGAACAGGAATTCGCAATCTCGGTGGTACGCACCCTGCGACAGTCAGGTCACGCGGCTTACCTGGTTGGAGGCTGCGTGCGGGATCTTCTTCTTGGACGCGAGCCGGCGGACTACGACGTGACCACCGATGCCACTCCCGATGAGGTGATGCGAATCTTTCCCCATACATGGGCAGTGGGCGCGCAGTTCGGAGTCGTGCTGGTGCCAGTTGCCGATCATGCCTGGCCATACGCCGAGCCCGGAACAGCTGACGACGATCTCGCGGCGCACGGTCGCGCCGGCACGGTTGAAGTAGCGACGTTCCGCAGTGATATCGGTTACAGCGATGGGCGGCACCCAGACCAGGTGCGCTACAGCAAGGATCCACGCGAAGACGTGGAGCGGCGTGATTTCACCATCAATGGTTTGTTGCTGGACCCAGTCACAAATGAGGTGCTTGACTTCGTGGGCGGCCGCGCTGATCTGAAGGCCGGCATTGTGCGAACGATTGGCGATCCGGTGCGGCGGTTTACCGAAGACAAGCTGCGCATGCTGCGCGCAGTACGTTTCGCGGCGCGCTTTGAATACAGGATCGAGCCATCTGCATTTGCCGCCATTCAAGACCTGGCGGACGAGATCCACCAGGTTTCGCGCGAACGCGTGCGCGATGAGTTAAGCAAGATGCTGACCGAAGGCCATGCACGGCAGGCCTTTCTGCTGCTGGATGAATCTGGATTGCTGGAAGAAGTGTTGCCCGAAATTTCCGCTATGAAGGGAATTGAGCAGCCGCCCCAGTTTCATCCCGAGGGCGATGTTTTCGTGCACACGCTCCTTCTTCTCGACAAGCTGCCACAGCCTTGCCCATTGACGCTGGCCTGGGGCGCTCTGTTGCACGATGTAGGGAAGCCGCCCACTTTTCGGGTAGCGCCGGACAGGATCCGTTTCGATGGGCACGTGGAGGTTGGAGTAAAGATGGCGCAGGAAATCTGCCGGCGCCTGCGCTTTTCGAACCAGGACACGGAGCAGATCCTGGCGCTGGTGGAAAATCACATGCGCTTTGCGGAAGTCACCCGGATGAAAGCATCGACCTTGAAAAAATTTATCCGCATGCCCAAATTTGACGAGCACTTGGAACTACATCGGATTGACTGCCTTTCGAGTCACGGCAACCTGGGTTCCTACGAATTTACTCGCGAAGCTATCGCATCCACGCCGCCGGAAGAGGTCCGTCCACAACCGCTGATCACCGGCCGCGATCTAATTGAAGCGGGCTACAAGCCGGGTCCCAAGTTTAAGGAGATCCTCTCCGATGTGGAAGATGCGCAACTGGAAGGGCGGCTACAGCAAAGAGGCGAAGCGCTAAATTACGTGCTGGGCCGTTTTCCCCAATGATGCGGTATGCGGCAAGTGGAGCCGGTCACTTCTCCGGATCTACAGCCTGGTCAAGATAAATCCAGAGCACCCGGGATAGCAGCGTCAACATCGGCGCAAAAGGCAGAAACAAGAGAACGGCCCAGATGGCGATCTTGTCCAATCGCCACGAGGTCACGAACCAGAGTCCAACCGCAAGCACCAGGATAGCGATCAGCGCCAAGGCATAGCTGATATACATGGCGCCAAGAAAATATCCTGGCTCCCGGTGAAATTTGAGCTGGCAGACAGGGCATGCCGGATGCATTCGGGGAAATCCCAGGTAAATGGAAGAACGAAAAATGCGCGCCGACCGGCACCTGGGGCAAAGCTGGCGCAGAATGCCTGATATTCGAGAGTGGGACCGAGCGCCGTCAGTCATTTCGTTGTGCAGCAGCGCCTCACCGCTGTCGTCCTGATCTGGTCTCCTTTCCCGTCTTAAGGATCATGCCGATGCAGGATTCCATACTGGTTGTCGTTACCTTGGTCACGGTGTTATGGAGCAGGAGCCAGTCTATGATGCGGATATCGGCTGCGCATTATGAAAAAGCTCAGAGTGCTCCTCTCACTGACGACTAACGACAACGATTACCAGATCGAACAGGCGTCGGCTGCGGAAGAAGCGGCCAAGCGCCTGGGGCTCGATCTGGAGATCATTTTCGCCGACAATGACGCCATCACGCAGAGCCAGCAGCTGCTGAAGGTGATTCAGTCGTCATCGACTACTCCGCCGGATGCCATCATTTTCGAACCCGCCGGGGCCACCGCGTTGCCACAAGTGGCGCGCGCGGCTGCGGCTGCCGGAATTGGCTGGATCGTCGTCAATAAGGATGTGGACTATATCAGCGAGCTGAGGCGCACCTGCAGGGTGCCCATGTTCTGTATCACCTCCGATCATGAGGAGATTGGAAGAATCCAGGGACAACAGCTTGCCGCGCTGCTGCCTAAAGGTGGATCGGTGTTGTACATTCAGGGCCCCGCGGAAAGTTCAGCCGCGCGCCAGCGAAGCAGCGGGTTTTATGAAACCAAGCCGGGGGACTTGCAGGTGCGAACCCTGAAAGCGCAATGGACCGAAGCCAGCGCAAACAAGGCTGTCAGCGCGTGGCTGCGCCTGTCTACTTCCCGGGAAATGAAGATCGATGCGATCGCGGCCCAGGATGACTCCATGGCGATGGGCGCGAGGAAAGCCATTCAAGAGCACTTAAGCGGTGTCGATCGTGAGCGCTGGCTCGCATTGCCGTTTCTCGGCTGTGACGGACTGCCCAAGACCGGACAGGCCTGGGTACACAGCCGCCTGCTGGCCGCGACCGTAATAGTGCCTACCAACACGGATCTTGCTTTAGAAGTGCTGGCGAAAGCAATGCAGTCGGGAGCTCAACCGCCGGAGCGCAAGATGACGGTCCCCAAGTCTTTTCCGTCGCTTGAAGTGCTGGCCGGACATCGGCTGGAGCGCGGGGCCGGAGCCGGCCACGGGCACTGAAACAAGCCAGAACGGGCTTCCAGCGCGATTTAATTACCCAAGCCGGAGAGCTTTTCACACTCGAGCAACTGCTTCTCTGCGACCTCCGCATCAGGAGCGTGAGGCGCAAGGTTCAGATAGTTGCGGATATGCAGCGCCGCTCCGCGATAGTCGTGCTTCAAGGCGAGAATAACCCCCAGCAGGTACTGCATCTTGGGGAAGCGCTGAGTTGAATCCAGTCCCACACCGCGTAACGCGGATTTCTCCGCCTGATCGATCTTCTTTAGGTTGTAGTTCGCGGCTGAGTTCAAGAACCAGAATTGCGGGTAGTTGACAGGATCTAATTGCAACAGGTGATCGGTATTGTCCACCACCTCCTGCCAGCGTTTTTCTTCCAGAGCGATCTGCGCCAGCTCGGCGTACGGCACGAGCAGCTTGGGATCGGCGGCAAGGGCGGAGCGGAACGAGTCCTGCGCGGCCTCCAGGTTGCCGAGCTTAACCTGCACGCGTCCAAGTTCCTGCCAGGCAATGGCATACCGGGGGAATTCGTGGACAGCCTTCTCAAAATTGCTGGACGCGCTCTGCCAGTCACCTTTGCGAATCGCGTTTTGCCCTTTTTCGTACGCGGACCGCGCTTTCTTGGGAGCTTCGGCGGTGGTGGCGCTGATCATGAGTCCTTGGGCCTTGGACTGCGGCGAGAGCACCAGGGTGCCAACGGTGATGGTCGTCTGGTCTGCGGCACTGTGAGGCAGGTCGACCTTGGAGGAAATGTAGCCGGTAAGTTCGGCGCGCAATTCGCAGTCCTGGGCGCCGAAGTTGGCGGTATAGACGTCGGGATCGGATTCGCTCGCGCCGAGCATGTTCGAGTTTGTTCCATTGAGCTGCAGAGCGAATCCACCCTTGGAATCCGTGTACCCGAGAGTACGGACATGTCCCGCACATACCATCTGAATGGCGGCGGGTTGGGGAAGCATGGAGCCGTCTTCAAGCGCAGTCTTGCCCGTCAAGAAGATGGAGCGGTAGGCTGAACGGCTGTTGTTTTGGGGTGAATCAGGCAGGGAGCCGAACGCCCCGGGACGCGCCTGAGCTAGGGAAGAGGTCGTTAGTGCGACCAAACAAACAATCAAGGGTACGGGTCTTACGCTTACCGTCATCGCATCCTCCGGATGACCGGCAATGAGATGAGGGCATATGACCCGGCGATGCTGCCGCCCCTAGTTCCAGATATTGGAGTTTGCTATGGATTTCTCTGTAGAGAAGGCTATTGGGGGTGTACAGAGTAGCGGGAAGAACACCGTAGAATACTGGAACTTAAAGCGGCCATTCGGTTTTGGATGGGCAATACGTCGAGTTACCTACCTCCGGAGAGCCCGTCTAATCGGAGTGTTTTCTTATCGACGAGAGGCGTTGAACTGGCGATGAAAAAAGCGATTCTGCACCTGAAGAAGTCCGATCCCGTCATGGCCGAAATTATCGAGCGCATTGGGCCATTCCGGATGGAATATGGCGAGCCAACCTTTCATAGCCTGGCCGAGGCAATCCTTTATCAGCAACTGAACGGCAAGGCGGCCGTAACGATTTTCAATCGCTTCGCCGACGCGGCTGGTCGACCGCTTACGCCAGAAGGCATCCTGAAGCTCACGCCGGAGCAAATGCGGGCGGTTGGCCTGTCAAAGCAGAAGAGCTCCTATCTTCGAGATTTGGCAGAAAAGACCAAGTCGGGGGCGCTGAGCTTTGAACAACTGGGGCACATGTCAGACGAGGAAGTTATCAAGCACCTGACGCAAGTGAAAGGCGTGGGTGTCTGGACGGCGCACATGTTCCTGATGTTCACTTTGCGGCGTCCGAACGTGTTACCAACCGGCGATTACGGGGTCCAGAGCGCCATCAAGAAGTACTACCGCAAGCGGAAGCTGCCGAAGCCGGCCCAGATGGAAAAGATCGCACGTGCCTGGGAGCCGTATCGCAGCGTCGCATCCTGGTATCTATGGAAGAGCATGGATGTGAAGACCCTTTGAGGCGCCTTGGGCGTGGATGCTCCACCTTGTCGCGTTCCCAAAACGAGCCACAGCGGCGTGTAGTATCTTTAATGGACGCGGGTTTTCTGCTGAACTGGCGAGTAGTCTTATTACTATAGAGTCATGGCGAACGAAACAAAAATCCGGGTTTTAGTCGCCAAGCCGGGACTGGATGGTCATGACCGGGGTGCGAAGGTGATTGCCCGCGCCTTGCGCGATGCCGGCATGGAGGTCATCTACACCGGACTGCGGCAGACGCCGGAGATGATCGTCAACGCAGCGCTGCAGGAAGACGTGAACGTAATCGGGCTCTCGATCCTCTCGGGAGCGCACAATGCGATCGTCCCCCGGGTCATGGACTTGTTGCAGCAAAACAAAATGGACGATGTGCTGGTGCTGGTGGGCGGCATCATTCCTGACCAGGATATTGACGCATTAAAGAAGGCGGGAGTGGCGGCCATCTTTCAACCCGGCACAGCGATGGACGACATCGTGAAGTTTATCCGCACCCATGTGAAGCCGCACGGGGTGGCCGCAGGATAGAATCGGCGCGAGTGCCGGGCGGTGCGGTTCGTTCCTCTCGTATCCGAACATCTGCAATACAATTCTGACATGGGTGAAATCACCGCCACGCGGGCGCGCGAGCTTCTGTCCCATGCGATAGGTCCCGCGCCATGGTATTGGAAAACCTTTCCGGCGTTCACGTCCGCGGCGGGCCAGCGCTGGAGTTGGACGCATCATGGCGAACAAGGGCCTCTGGCGTACCTGGTGACGCTTGCCCTCGAGCAGGAGCCGGAGAAGCCGCGGTTGGCCCTGAACACCTATTGCCGTCCATTCATGGTGGCTCCATCGCACCTGGGAATCTGGTGTCCGGAGGGACGCTGCCTGCGGCTGGTCTGCTTCGATCCGGATTCCTTGAAGGCGTTCGAAGTTGGGGAAGTGGTGGGCTGGTTCAAGCAATCGAGCGAGAGAATCTATAGTTCGACGGCGCCGATCACCGAGTTCGAAATACCGCTGGCGATGTCCGAAGGCACGCACAAGATCGAAGTTCCCCCTGAGTTTGCATCGGTTGAGGAGTTGATCGCGCCCAGCAGCTTCAAAGCCTTGTCGCAGGATGACCCCGCCTTCGCGCTGTTCGTGTTCTACCTGCATGCGGGACTCGTCGAGGTCTTGCCGCAGAAATGGTTCACGGCGGCGCAATACGAGGTGGGACGGCAGTGGATTCCGCGAGCGATGCGCGATCCGGAGTTTCACAGGATTGTTGGTGAATGTTATGGCGTGGGCACATTTCTGCTCGAGGAAGATGGGTGCCGTTTGCAAAAGTGGATTGAAAGAAAATAGATCGAGGCCAACCGCCATTGCCGAGTAGCGTCCCGCTCATGGGCACCGCATTCTACGAAGTAGAGACCGTGCAATCAGTGCGGGTTTTGCGACTGTGCTCGGAAGACGGCACGAACCGGCTGAGGCGCGCTTGTGTGCTGGCGCTGATTGACGGCGTTGGGCAGCTCAGAAGCGAGGCGGCTCCGCTGATCATTACCGGCAATCGCAAGTTCTTTTCCGCGGGCGCCGATTTGAACGAGATTGCGGCGCTCAACGGCCCGGAGGCATACGAGTTCTCGGAAATGGGCCAAGCCTTGATGCATACGGTGGCGAGATATCCCGCTGCCGTGTATGCGGCGGTTCACGGCTATTGCATGGGGGGCGGACTCGACCTGGCGCTCGCCTGCACTCGCCGGATTGCGGCGCCGGATGCCATCTTTGGCCACCGAGGAGCGGCTTTGGGGCTGATTACCGGATGGGGAGGAACCCAGCGCTTACCGCGGCTGATCGGCAGAGCCCGCGCACTGCAGATGTTTATCGCTGCTGGACGACTCCACGCGGCGAAAGCGCTGGAATTTGGCCTGATTGACGCGATTGCCCAAGATCCCGTGGCAGAAGCGGTTGCGCGCATCGACAGCCAAGCGAATCGAACATCGTTAGAATAAGTTCGCCGGGTCTTCCCGGTTTGCGCGCTTCCTCCCGGCTGGTATACCGTAAATTGCGGTATCGAGGCCATGGCTGATCGTACGGACACCCTGCAACCCGCAAGTTCTTCGACGCTTCTCCCCACCAAGGTGGATCCCACTTCCCCCCGCTTTGAAGCGAATATGCGCTTTATGGCCGACCTGGTCGCGCAGGTTCGCAACGAAGAGGAGACGATCTCCGAGGGGGGCGGCCCGAAGGCCATCGAAAAGCAACACGCGCACGGGCGTATGACGGCGCGCGAGCGCATCCAGGCTCTGGCCGATCCCGGCAGCTTCTTTGAGCTAGGAATTTACGCAGCCCACGGCATGTATGAAGAGTGGGGTGGGGCTCCATCAGCGGGAGTAATTACCGGGTTGGCCCGAATTCATACGCGCCTGGTGATGCTGATTGTCAATGACGCGACGGTCAAAGCGGGTGCGTTCTTCCCGATGACCTCGAAGAAAGTTATTCGCGCTCAGAACATTGCGATCGAGAACCGCATTCCGACCGTTTACCTGGTGGATTCAGCGGGAGTGTTTCTGCCACTGCAGGAAGATGTGTTTCCGGACACCGACGATTTCGGGCGGGTATTCCGAAACAACGCCGTGATGTCGGCCATGGGTATACCGCAGATCGCGGCCATCATGGGGATGTGCGTGGCAGGCGGCGGGTACCTGCCGGTTATGTGCGACAACGTCCTGATGACGGATGGAAGCGGACTCTTTCTGGCGGGGCCGGCCCTGGTGCAGGCGGCGATTGGACAGAAATACTCGGCGGAGGAGCTGGGCGGAGCCGCCATGCATGCGGGGATCAGCGGCACGGTCGATTTCCGCGAGCCCAATGACGAGGCTTGCATACGCCGAATCCGGTCATTGGTGGAGAAGTGGGGATATCGGCGGCAGTCAATCTGGGACCGGAAAAAGCCGGTTGAGCCGGCACTGGCGGCGGAGGAAATTTACGGCGTTTATGACTCCTCGCCCACCAAGCCATATGACATGAAAGAGATACTGGCGCGCATTGTCGACGGCAGCCAGTTCGATGAATATAAACCCGAGTACGGGAGGACGATCCTGTGCGGCTACGCGCGTGTCGGCGGGTTTGCCGTTGGCATTATCGCGAACCAGAAACTGCACTCGCAGCAAATCGACCATGAAGGCCACAAACGCATGGAATTTGGCGGAGTGATTTATACGGAGTCGGCGGAGAAAGCGGCGCGCTTCATCATGGACTGCAATCAGAACCTGATCCCGCTGGTGTTCCTGCACGATGTGAATGGCTTCATGGTGGGAAGAGACGCGGAGTGGAGCGGCATCATCAAGGCAGGCGCGAAGATGGTCAACGCGGTGTCGAACTCGGTGGTGCCCAAGATCGCCGTAATCCTGGGCGGCTCGTTTGGCGCCGGTCACTACGCCATGTGCGGAAAAGCCTACGATCCGCGATTTCTGTTTGCCTGGCCAACGGCCCGTTATGCGGTGATGAGCGGTGAATCGGCCGCTGGAACCCTGGTGGAAATCAAACTCAAACAACTGGAGCGCGGCGGAAAAAAGCTCAGCGACCAGGAACGCAAAGAACTATACGAATCAGTTAAGAAAACCTACGACCAGCAGACGGATCCGCGTTACGGCGCCGCAAGGTTGTGGATCGACCGCATCATCGATCCGGTCGAAACCCGCAGCGCCATCACGCAGGCGCTCGAAGCGGCGGCGCTGAATCCCGACGTGCCGGAGTGGAAAGTCGGCGTGCTGCAGACATGAGCGGGCGCTCGAAATGAGGACTGAGAGAACAGGGAAGCCGCATCAATCGAGGGGATTCTGACGGGTTTGTTGCACTCTATTCTTTACAACATCGTTCACAGCTGGGCTGATGTCTGATCAAGTCAAAATCGTCGAATGCCCGCGCGATGCCTGGCAGGGCCTCCAGGGCCAGATTCCCCGTTACATTAAGGCCGACTACCTGAAGGCGTTGATCGCGGCCGGATTCAAGCACATTGACGCGGTTTCGTTTGTCTCGCCAAAAGCTGTGCCGCAGATGGCGGATTCGGAGCGCGTGATCGATGAGCTCGATCCTCCGGATGACGTAGAGATCATCGGGATCGTCGTGAACGAGAAAGGAGCGGAGAGGGCGATCAAGACGAACGCGGTGCGCACGCTCGGGTTTCCGTACTCGGTTTCCCCTACGTTCCTGAAAAACAATCAGCGGCAAAGCCTGGAAGACGCCATCGACGAGCTGGAGAAGATCAAGAACAAGGCCGATGATGCCGGTCTGGACGTGGTGGTCTACATTTCCATGGCGTTTGGCAACCCCTATGGCGATCCGTGGAAT
>Ga0070741_10005237_pt1 | contig 29059 bp, 27 predicted proteins | sample Coa_R1_4_FD_66440 | JGI IMG/M metagenome (GOLD analysis project Ga0070741, IMG submission 66440) | Surface soil microbial communities from Centralia Pennsylvania, which are recovering from an underground coalmine fire - Coalmine... | ecosystem: Environmental > Terrestrial > Soil > Unclassified ... | reverse complement strand
CGTCCTCTCCGACATGCGGGCCCTCAAGCTGATCGGGCTCGGCCTGGCGGTGGCGGTGGCCATCGACGCCAGCATCGTCCGCATCGTGCTGGTGCCGGCCACCATGGAGCTGCTCGGCGAGGCCAACTGGTGGCTGCCGAAGTGGCTCGACCGGATCCTGCCCCACCTGGCGGTGGACAGCCCGCCGGAGCCGGGTCGGACGCCGGCACCGGAGCTCGCCCCGGTGGGCGGGCCCGACCCCGACGCCGACCCCGACGCCGAGCGGGTGGGCGCCGGCCGGCCGTAGCGTCCCCACTCTGCTGCACCCTGCCGCACCGTTCGTGGCCGGGGCCCTCGCGGCCCCGGCCACGACGCATTCCCGGCTGCTTTTGGGGCGCGTGGGCCACCGTGAGCGTGGCTCACGCGGCCCAAAAGCCGGCCGGACGGGCGAGGACCGGGTTCCTCACGCCGCCGGCCGTTCGGTCGCCGGGCCGCGCTCGCCGGCCAACTCCGGGAACCAGCGGCGGAGCCGGGCGTCGAGGAGATCCGGAGTCTCGACGACGTCGAGCCAGGTGGCCCGTTCCACGACCCACTCGTCGGAGCGGACGGCGGCGTCGCGGGCGGCGTCGCGGCGCCGGTCGCCGGGGCTGGTGTGGAAGAGCCGGCCGTCACCCTCGAGGTCGAGGCGCCGGTCCGGCCAGGCGAGGTCGAGCCGCACCCGCCGGCCGGGGAGCCGGAGCCAGAGCTGGCGGACCGGCTCTGGGTAGCCGCGGGCCCGGAGGAACTCGAGCAGCCGGTCTTCGAGCCAGCTCTCCGTCGGAGCGCCGGCCCGTACCTGCTCGGCCACGAGCTCCCGCAACAATTCGGTTCCGTCGCGGCCCCTCGCCCCCCGCCGCTGCAGGAACCGCACCAGCCCGGGCAGCGTCGCCAGCGACCGGCAGAGGACATCGTTCACGGCGCCGCCGGCCCGCCCCGGGGCGACGGCCGCCAGCTGCAGCAGAACCTCCGCCGGCATCGCCACCGGGACGGCGCCGATCGTCGTCCGTTCGAGGCCCTTGGCGCGATGGGCCACGACACCGTCCAGGACCGGAGCCCGGCGTTCGCCGACGCAGATCTCCACCGGGGAGTACCGCTCGAAGCCCCGGAGGCGGAAGAGCCGGGCCGCACAGCGGTGGGACGCCACACCGCCGGTGGCCAGACAGGCGGCCAGGGCCGCCTGCTCGTACGTCGGTTTCACGGACGGCACCCGGTAGACGTTCTCGTGCACGATCACCAGCCCGCCGCAACCGGTCCGGCCGTCGATCTGGCGCCGGCTGAGCCCGCCGGCGAGGAGCTGTGGGCGGGTGGCCAACCCGAGCTGGCGGGAGGCCAGCCGGGAGATGACGAGGTCGGCAGGGGTCATGGCCCGAGCCAACCACGGGGGTGTGACACCGCCGACGTCCTGTCACAACCTGGGGGGCTGTCTCGTCGAGGGGGTGGCAACGGAGAGACGCACTCGCAGGGAGGCGACGATGGACGAGCGCTTTGATGTGGTGGTGGTCGGAGCGGGGCTGGCGGGGCTGACGGCGGCGGCGACGGCCGCCCGGGGCGGGGCGTCGACGCTGGTGCTCGACGGCCACCAGCCCGGCGGACGGGCCAGCAGCGACGAGCGGGGCCGGTACCGCTTCAACCGGGGTCCCCACGCCCTCTACCAGGGCGGCGAGGCGACGGCGGTGCTGGCTCGCCTCGGCGTGTCGGTGACCGGGGCCGTCCCGCCCGGGAAGGGCGCCCGGGGCCGGCTCGGCGACCGGGTCGACGTCCTGCCGGCCGACCTGCCGACGATGCTGCGTTCCCGGCTCGTGAGCCTGCGGGGCAAGGTGGCGCTGGCCCGGTTCCTGGCCGGGGTGAAGAAGTGGCGGCCGGACGACGTGGCCGGCCTCACCATCGGGCAGTGGCTCGACGGCTTCCACCTGCCCGAGGACGCCCGCCGGCTGGCCCTGTTCCTGGTGCGGACCGCGACCTACCTCAACGACGAGCAGCACGTCTCGGCCGACGTGGCCGCCGGGCAGATCCAGATGGCGCTGGTCAACAACGTCCGCTACCTCGACGGCGGCTGGGGGTCGCTGGTCGACGGGCTGGCACAGGCCGCCCGCCGCCAGGGCGCCGAGATCCGGACCGGTGCCGCCGTGCAGTCGATCGGCAACTCCGCTCCGAGCGGCGGAAGGATCACGGTCGTGCTCGCCGGCGGACGGCAGGTCTCGGCCGGGGCGGTCGTGCTCGCCGCCGGGACGCCCGACGCCGATGCCGGTCTCCTCGGCGGACAACCGGCGGCATGGAAGGCGCTCGGCCCCGAGGTGGAGGCGTCGTGCCTCGACATCGGCCTGCGGCAGCGGCTGGCGCACCCGATCCTGTTCGGGATCGACCCGCCGATCTACCTCGTCGACCACGCCTGGTCGGCCCGGGGCCTGGCTCCCGACGGCGGCGGGCTCGTCCATGTCCTGCACTACCTGCCGCTCGGTGACGACACGCCCGCCGGCGCCCTCCGGGCCGGGCTCGAGGAGCACGCCCGGCTGGCCGGCGTCGATCCCGCCCTGGTCGAGGAGCAGCGCTTCCTGCTGCGGATGACGGTGGTCGGCGCCACCCCGACGCCCGCCTCCGGCGGGCTGGCCGGCCGCCCGGGCGTCGACAGCACCGGCGTGGACGGCGTGTACGTCGCCGGCGACTGGGTCGGCCCCAAGGGCTGGCTGGCCGACTGCGCCCTCTCCAGCGGGGAGGCCGCCGGGGCGGCGGCGGCCTCGTCCTCCGTTGGACGGCGCCGGGAGACCGTCAGTCAGGATGTGGCGTGACCACCATCCCCGACGACGGGACGGCGATCTTCGCCGCCGAGCGAAGCCGGCTGACCGGCATCGCCTACCGGATCACCGGGTCGCTGGCCGACGCCGAGGACGTCGTCCAGGAAGCGTGGCTGCGCTTCTCGGGGGCCGGGCCGGACGTCATCGAGCGGCCGGCAGCCTGGCTCACCACCGTCGTGGCCCGCATCGCCCTCGACCACCTGAAGGCCGCCCGGCGGGAACGGGAGGTCTACGTCGGCCCCTGGCTTCCCGAGCCCATCGCCTCCGACCCGCTGGCCGTCTCCCGGCCCGGGCCGGAGGAGATGGTCGAGATGGCGTCGTCGCTCACCCTCGGGTTCCTCCACGTCCTCGAGACGCTCTCGCCGGTGGAGCGGGTCGTGTTCGTCCTCGCCGACGTGTTCGACGTGCCGTTCAAGGAGATCGCCGAGACCGTCGGGAAATCGCCCGACGCCTGCCGGCAGCTGGCCTCCCGGGCCCGGCGGCGGGTCCATGACGCCCGTCCGCAGCACTACTCGCCGCCCGACGACGAGGCGGCCCGGGTGGTGGGCGAGATGCTGGCCGCCACCACCGCCGGCGACGTCGAGGGGCTGGTGAAGCTGCTGGCGGAGGACGCCGTCCTCGTCAGCGACGGCGGGGCCCACAAGCGGGCCGCCCGCCACCCCATCCGGGGCCGGGACCGGCTGGCCCGGTTCATGGCCAACCTCGGAAGGCGCTACGCCGCCGAGGCCACGATGGAGCCCGTCGCCCTCAACGGGGAGCTCGGCATCGTCATCTCGCTGGAGGGCCGGCGGGAGGCGGCGATCAGCTTCGAGGTGGAGGACGGGCTGGTGCGGGAGGTCCACATCATCGTCGCCGACGACAAGCTGGCTGCCCTCGACCGCCACGTCGACGTTCTCTGACCCGGAAGAGCCGGGCCCGCTCCGGTGTTGGCACCGGGCATGAACGGCACCGATTCTGCTTCCCTGTCCGTCTTCGACGTCTCGGAGGAGACGTTCACCCGCGACGTGATCGACCGCTCCCGGGAGGTGCCGGTCGTCGTCGACTTCTGGGCCGCCTGGTGCGGGCCGTGCCGCCAGCTCGGGCCGGTGCTGGAACGGCTGGCCGTCGAGGCCGCCGGGTCGTGGGTGCTGGCCAAGGTCGACGTCGACGCCAACCCCGGCCTGGCCGCCGCCTTCGGCGTGCAGGGCATCCCGGCCGTGCGGGGATTCAAGGGGGGCCGGGAGGTGGCCGAGTTCACCGGGGCGCTGCCCGAGGCGTCGGTCCGGGACTGGCTGACCCTGCTCGGCCCGACCCCGGCCGATCTGGCCTACGAGGAGGGCGTCGGGTTGGAGGCGGCCGGGCGGCTCGAGGAGGCGGCGGCGGCCTACCGCCGGACGCTGGCCGAAGCGCCGGGCCACGCCGAGGCCGGCCCCGCCCTCACCCGGGTGGAGCTGGCGCTGCGCACGGCCGGGCTCGACCGTGGCGAGCTCGTCCGCCGGGCGGAAGGGGGCGACGTCGACGCCGTCCTCGACCTGGCCGACCTCGAGGCCCAGGGCGGCGACTTCGAACCGGCCTTCGGGCGGCTGGTCGAGGCGCTCCGGCGCACGGCCGGGGACGACCGGGAACGGATCCGCCGGCGGCTGGTGGCGCTGCTCGAGCTGCCGCCGGCCGACGACCCGAGGGTGACTGCCGCCCGCCGGGCCATGGCCAGCGCGCTGTTCTGACTCCGCTGCTCCGCCGGGGCGGTTCTAGCGGTGGGCGCCGACCCGCGTCGGCGCCAGCGACGGGTCGGCCCGGGTGACGTCGTCGGGGCCGTCGTTCCAGTCCCGCAGCGAGTCCTGGTAGAGCCGGCGGACGACGATCAGGAAGTAGATCCCGGCCGGAACCGAGAGCCAGTCGATGGTCAGGCCGTGAATGTCCTGCTGGTAGCGGCCGGCCACGGCGTAGACCGCCCACACGGCGTGCATCAGCGCACAGGTCGGGAAGATGATCGACAGCGACAGCCCCGACACCGACCAACCGCCCATCGAGGGCCGGTTGGCCAGCTGCGTCCGCAGCACGAACCAGCCGATCGTCATGTAGAGCCCGACCAGGATGACGTTGGCCCACACCGCCATGCCCGGCCGCACGTGGGGCCCGGCCAGCACGAAGGCGCCGGCGACCGCCAGACCGGCGACGTAGAGGCCGCTGACCACCGGCACCGCCCGCAGCCAGCGGGGGTCACCGGGGATGAAACGGTCGCCTCGGCCGCCGAGGAAGGCCTCGAGCCGGAGCCAGAGCCAGATCACGCCGACCGGCAGGCCGATCACCACCGCCAGCAGGTCGAGGGGGCCGCCGAGACGGCCGTCGACCGCCACGTGCAGGCCGTGGTCGAGGTGGTGCGGCCCGCAGGTGAAGGCCATCAGGATCCAGGCGGCGCCGAAGTGGGAGAAGCCGAACGTCCGCCAGTCCCGCTTCACCTCCATGGCGGTCATCATCCCGTAGCCGGTGTAGGCGATTCCGAGGATGACGTTGGACACGGCCACGAGGGCGACGATCATGGGCGGTTCCCTCCTGTACCCCGGCGGCTGGGGACGCCGATCTGGCGCATGAACTCCCGGATGGACGAGTCCTCGCCCACGCCGGGGGGCAGGGCGCCGCGGTGGCCGGCCCGCTGCGCCTCCTTGGCCGAGCGGGGCAGGGCGAAGGTGAACGTGGAGCCGGCGCCCTTGGCGCTGCGGACCGCGACGTGGCCGCCCATGGCCTCCACCAGCGACCGCACGATGTAGAGCCCGACCCCGGCGCCGCTCAAGTCGCCGCCGAACCGAAAACCGGAGGCGTGGTCGGCCTGCCAGAACGGCTCGAAGCACCGGGCCGCCTCGTCGGCGGTCATGCCGATGCCGTAGTCGGCGACGCTGATCCGGACGAAGCGCTTGTCGGCGGCGGCGCTCACCACCAGCGGGCGGTCGGCCGGCGAGTACTTGACGGCGTTGGTCAGCAGGTGGTCGAGGACCTTGCTCACCGCCCCGGCGTCGGCGAAGGCCGGGGCCAGCGTCGGGGGCACCTGCACCACGATCGGCGCCGGGGTCGACGGCCGCACGGCCGCCACCCGGTCGGCGACCAGCGCCGGGAGGTCGACGGCGCCGAGCTCGAGGCTGCCCGACGGCCGGGCCGCCATCCACTCGACCAGCGACCCGGGCGTCAGGGGCGCGCTCCACAGATAGCCCTGGGCCCGGTCGCAGCGCAGCGCCCGCAGCACCGTCAGCTGCTCCTCGTTCTCGACCCCTTCGGCGATGACCGACAGGCCGAGGGCATGGCCGAGGTTGATCACGGCGGCGGCGATGGCGTCGGCGGCGCTGTCGCTGCCGAGGCCGGCCACGAACTCCCGGTCGAGCTTCACGATGTCGACGGGGAAGCGGCGCAGGTAGCCGAGCGACGAGTACCCGGTGCCGAAGTCGTCGATGGCCAGGCGCACGCCGAGCGCCCGGAGGTCGGAGAGGACGGCGATGGCGAGGTCGACGTCCTCCATGAGGACGCTCTCGGTGATCTCGAAGCAGAGGCGCCAGGCCGGCAGCTCGTACTCGGCCAGCACGCTCTCGACCATCGAGAGCAGCCCGGGCATGTTCAGCTGCCGGGCCGACAGGTTGACCGACACCACCAGCGGGGAGGAGGGGCCGCCGAGGGTGCCCTGGTCGAGCACCCGGGTGAGGTCGCGGCAGGCCTGGCGCAGCACCCAGGCGCCGAGCGGCACCACGAGGCCGGTGTCCTCGGCCAGCTGGATGAACTCGGCCGGCGTCAGCAGCCCCCGGCGGGGATGCTGCCAGCGGACGAGCGCCTCGACGCCGGACGGGATGGCCTGGCCGAGGTGGACGATCGGCTGGTACACGACCCGGAGCTGGTCGGAGTCGACGGCCTGGCGGAGCTCCTCGGCCGTCTGGATGCGGGCCTGGGTCCGCAGCCGGGCGGTGGTGTCGAAGACCTCGATGCGGTGCCGCCCGGTCTCCTTGGCCCGGTACATGGCCATGTCGGCGTCGCGCAGCAGCGCGTCGGGAGTGGCGTCGGAGCGGCGGGTGAGGGCGATGCCGATGCTGGCCGAGGAGACGACCTCCTGCTCGCCGCAGGCCACCGGGCGGTCGAGGGCGGCCAGCACCCGCTCGGCCACCTTGAGGGCCGCCCGGTCGTCGTCGAGGTCCTCGCAGAGGACGACGAACTCGTCGCCGCCGAGGCGGGCCACGGTGTCGTCGGGCCGGAGCACCTCGCGCAGGCGTCCGCCCACGGCCTGCAGCACCTCGTCGCCGGCGGCGTGGCCAAGCCGGTCGTTGATCGTCTTGAAGCGGTCGAGATCGACGAACAGGACGGCCAGGACCCGGTCGCGGCGGTCGAGACGGCGCAGCGCCTGGCCGAGCCGGTCCATGAACAGCGCCCGGTTGGGCAGGGCCGTCAGCGGGTCGTGGAGCGCCAGCTTGGACAGCGCCTCGGCCGCCTCTCGCTGGGCCGTCACGTCCTGGCAGGCCCCGGTCATCTGCACCGGCCGGCCGTCGACGCCCCGGACGCGGCCCCGGCACTGCAGCCAGCGGACCGAGCCCCCGGAGGTGAGGACCCGGTGGGCGCACTCGAACGGCTCCAGCGTCCGCAGGCTGCGCTCCACGGTGGCCCGAACCATGGCGCGGTCGTCGGGATGGACGGTGTCGAGGTAGCCCTCGAACGTCGCCGGAAAGATCTCGGGCGTCAGGCCGAAGATGCGGTACAGCTCGTCGGACCAGCGGACCTGGTCGGCGGCGACGTCCCAGTCCCAGGTGCCGACCTTGGCTACCGCCTGGGCCTGGCAGAGCTGGTCCCCGGTCGTGGCGAGGGCGGTGCGGAGCTGCTCGTGCTCGGTCACGTCGCGGGCCAGCGTCATCGTCGCCCGCCGGCCGGCGAACGTCGTGGGCTCGGACTGCACCTCGACCAGGAGGACGCCGCCATCGCGGCCGGTGTGGCGCCGGCGGACGGGCGGGGTGAGCGCCCCGGGCGGCGGGCTGGACAGCAGCCCCTCGAGGAAGCCCGGCCGGTCCTCCGGGAGCATCAGGTCGAGCACGGTCATCGACAGGAGCTCGGCCCGCGACCAGCCGTACTGCCGGATGGCCGCCTCGTTCACGGCCAGCAGGCGCAGCGTGTCGGCGTCGTTGACCCACATCGCCGACGGGTTGGCGTCGAAGAGCAGCGACGGGCCCGCGCCCGGGTCGGGCGCGAGACCCCCGTCCGTCAACGGGCCGTGCGGCGCGATGTTGGGAATGACGACTCCAGGGCAGGCGGGTACGCGACGGGCACGGCCGCAGCCGACCCTCTTGGAATGATCGGTACCGGTCTGTCCGGGGCCAATGACCCGGCAGCGTCATTTGACACCCCCGGACGGACTAGCCCCTGGCGATTTGGACGCTTACCGCCGGCTACCGGGGAGTCGGCGCCGGGTTCGCCGCTCCGCCCGACGGCCGCCTGCTCAGGCCGGAGGCGATGACGGCGGCGGCGATGACGGCGGCGGCGATGACGGCGGCGGCGATGACGGCGGCGGCGATGACGGCGGCGGCGTTGACGATGACGGCGCCGGCGCCGGCTGGCAGGTGTCCGACCCCGCATCGGTGAAGGGATCGCCGGCCGTGGCCACGAACCGCCACTCGTAGCTGTCGGGGTGCAGCGTCATCTGCAGCACTCCCCAGGTGTCCTGCTTGCGGACTTCGCTGTTGGGGGCCACCGGCCCCTCGAAGTGGTCGTGGGGCCCCCCGCCCGTCCCGACCACGAACTGCCGCATGCCGGCCGGGTCGGCCCGGCCCTCGGAGTCCTGCCGGGCGAAGCGCTCGTAGTCGTGGCGGTGCCCCGACAGCACGACGTCGGCGCCGGCCGCCTGGAGATCGGCCCAGAACGGCGTCATCTTCCGGTCGGCGGCGTCGATCTTGGCCACGCCCTCCTGGCGGGACGGCGTGAAGAACCGGGGGTGATGCCAGTAGGCGAGGATGCAGTGGGCCTTGGTGGCGGCCAGGTCCGCCTTCAGCCACCGCTCCATCGGCGTCCCCCGGGCGCACCCGCCGGCGGCGGCGCAGGTGCTGTTGAGGACGATCATGTGCCAGGTGCCGATGTCGTACGAGTAGTAGCCCTTCGTCCGGTCGCCGGCCGCCGGGCCCCAGTAGTCGAAGTACGCCGCCGCCCCCTTCTGGACGTACTCGTGGTTCCCGGTCGCCGGCCGGGACTTGGCCTTGAACCGGCCCCAGGTCGGGGCGTAGCAGTTGTCGAAGTCGGCCTTCGACCCGTCCTTGTAGGCCAGATCGCCGAGCGGCAGCACCGCGGTCGGATTGAGGGAGTCGATGAGGGCCGCCGTCGCCTCGTCGCCCGTCGCGTCGCAGGTGGCGATGTCGCCGGCGGCGACGATCGTGGGGTCGCTGTTCGACGGCGGGGGCGTGGTCTGCTGCGCTCCCGCCGGCGCTGCGACCGGAAGCCCGACCGCCAGCAACGTCGGCAAAAGCAGCACGGCCGGCACCCAGCGCCACCGCGTCGGAACCACGCCTTTTTTCACGGCGGCCACACTACTAACACTGGCCCCAGCACCGGGGCTCCGTCGGCCGATTGTCAGCGAGCGTTCAGCCCGACGTCACCCCAGGCGATGTCGTCGAGGAACCGGGCCACGAGCCCGACGAACGACTCCGGGTTGTCGCCGGCGGCCAGGTGGCCGGCGCCCTGGATCCGGGCGTAGCGGGCGTCGGGCAGCAGTTCGAGGAGCTCGTCGGCGCCCGCCTCCGACAGCACGTCGCTGGCCGCCCCCCGGAGCACGAGGGCCGGTCGGTGGATGGACCGGAGATCGTCGTCGAGGCCGGCCACCACCGCCGCCGCTCCCTGGTCGACGTCGACGAAGCCCCGGGCCCGGATGCGCCGGCCGAGGCCGTGCTTCCACACCCACCGGCCGTCGGCCCGCTGGCGGAGGTTTCGGGTCAACCGGCCGATCGTCACGCTCCGCCCCGGGAGGTAGGCGGCGATGGCGGCTGCCGCCTCGTCGAGATCGGCGAACGACTCGTGCTCGGCGAGGAAGGCGGTGATCCGCCGCACGCCGGCCGTCTCGAGCCGGTGGCCCACGTCGACGAGGACGACGCCGCCGACCAGCTCCGGCCGGCGGGCGGCCACCGTGATCGACACGATCCCGCCCATCGAGGCGCCGACGAGGACAGCCCGCCCGATGCCGAACTCGGCGAGGAGCGGCGCCACGTCGGCGGCCAGGGCGTGACGGTCGAGCGGCGGGCCGGCGGCCGGGCTGTCGTCCAAGGGGTCGGAGTCGCCGTGGTCGGGAGCGTCCCAGGCCAGCACGTGGAACCGCCCCGCGAAGCGCGCCCCGAGTTGCTCGAACATGTAGGCCGTCTGTCCGCCGCCGTGGAGGCAGACCACGGCGGGCAACCCGGCGTGGCCCCACTCCAGGTAGTGCACCTGGCGCTGCTCGAGCAGCACGAACCCGCTCCGGCCCCCGACGGGGACGTCGTGCCGGGGCGGCCGCTCCTCGGTGGGCGGCGTCGGCTGCATCACCATCGCCCTGAACCTAACGGAACGTCGGCGAAGATTGCTTGTCGATCGAATTGTCGACCCAGGAGCGAGCGCCGTGCCGATGTCCACCCCTGTCGCCGGAGAGGCCGCCCTGGGAGGCGATCCGGCCCGGGTGCGCCTGCTGGTGGTGACCAAGCGGCGGGCCACCGGGCTGCTGGGGCTGATGGCCGTCGTGTTCGTGGTCGCCGTCGTCCTCGGCGGCGGCTCGGGGGTGATGGGCTACGTCCGGGCCGGGGCGGAGGCGTCGCTGGTCGGCGGGCTGGCCGACTGGTTCGCCGTGACCGCGCTGTTCCGCCACCCGCTCGGGCTGCCGATCCCCCACACCGCCGTCATCCCCGAGCGCAAGGACCAGTTCGGCCGCACCCTCGGGCGCTTCGTCCAGGACAACCTCCTCACGCCGTCGCTGATCACCGACCGGGTGCGCCACGCCCGGATCGCCGCCCGCCTGGCCGACTGGCTGGCCGACGAAGCCCACGCCGCCGCCGTGGCCGGCTACATCGCCGACGCCGCCCACAGCCTGGCGGGTGTGGTCGAGGAGGACGACGTCGCCCGGCTCATCGAAGAAGGGCTGCGCCGGGCCCTCGACCGGGTCGAGCCGGCGCCGCTGGCCGCCCGGGCGCTCGCGTCGGCGATGGCCGCCGGCTACCACCAGGAGGCCTTCGACGCCCTCCTCCGGGGGACGGCCCGGTTCCTCGACGAGCACCGGGCCGATCTCCAGGCCCGCTTCCTGGCCGAATCGCCGTGGTGGCGGCCGGGAGCGCTGGACCGCAAGATCTTCGCCGGCCTGCTGGACGGGACCCTCCACCTCTTCGACGAGATCCTGGCCGATCCCGCCCACCCGCTGCGGAGCGAGGTCGACACCCAGCTCGCCGGCCTGATCGAGAAGCTGCGGACGTCACGGCGTCTCCAGGCCCGCATCGCCCGGGCCCGGGACGAGCTCCTGGCCCAGGGCCACCTGCCGCAGGTGGCGGCCTGGCTGTGGCACGACATCAAAGAGACGCTGGCCGGACAGGCGTCCGAGCCCGATTCGGAGCTGCGCCGGCGCCTGGCCGGCGGGCTGGCCGCCGCCGGCCGGCGCCTCCGGGACGACCCCGCCCTCCTGGCCCGGGCCGATCAGCTGGTGGAGACCGTCGCCACCTACGTGGCCGGTCACTTCCACGGCGAGATCGGCGGGCTCGTCGACACCGCCATCAGCCGGTGGGACGGCGAGGAGACCGCCCGGCGCCTGGAGCTGCTGCTCGGGCCCGACCTGCAGTTCATCCGCATCAACGGCACCGTCATCGGCGGCCTGGCCGGGCTCGGGATCCACACCGTCGAAGTCCTGCTGCGCTGAGCCGGCGGGCCCGGCCGGGTCACCTCCTATCGTGAGGTGGTGACCTCAGCCGACGCCGCCCCGCCCCCGCCGTCCACCCGCCTCGTCCTCGTCCGCCACGGCGAGAGCCGCTCGACCGTCGAGCGCGTCGTCGGCGGGCACCGCGGCTGCAGTGGCCTCACGGATCGGGGAGTGCGCCAGGCCAAGGCGCTCCGGGACCGGCTGGCCCGCACCGGCGAGCTGGCGGGGGCGGCGGCGCTGCTGACCAGCGTTCTGCCCCGGGCGATCGAGACGGCCGAGATCATCGCTCCCGCCCTCGCCGACGTCGGCGTCGAGCAGCGCTGCGAGCTGTGCGAGATCCACCCCGGCGAAGCGGACGGGCTGACGTGGGAGGAGTTCTCGGCGCTGTACCGGCCGGAGGGGATGGCCACCGGCAGCCCCTTTTCGGCCATGGCGCCGGGCGCCGAGAGCTGGGGGGGCTTCTCCGTCCGGGTGGGCGAGGCGCTGCTGCGGGCGGCGGGGGACCACCCCGGCGGGACGGTCGTGGTCGTCTGCCACGGCGGCGTGATCGAGAGCGCCTTCGCCGCACTCGGGAACCTGCCGCTGCGGCGCCCCTTCGACGTGCGGATCGGGAACACGTCGCTCACCGAGTGGTCCTGGCAGCCGAGCGACGTCGATCTCGGCAACCCCGGCCACCGGCTGGCCCGGTGGCGGCTGGACCGCTTCAACGACACCGCCCACCTCGCCGGACTCGACTGACCCGGACTGAAGGTCGCCGCAAGGTGGCCGATAGGCTGGCCCGCCGTCCAGACCGGTCAGGGGAGACCCTTCACAAGGAGCCGCCGTGCCTCTCGTCGCCGCCGAACGGGCCCTGCTCGACGAGCGCCGCTCCCTGACCCGTGACGAGGCGCTGGCGGTGGCCCGCCTCCCGCTCGAGGAGTTGCCGGCCCTCATCGCGCTGGCCCACCGGGTGCGGCTGGCCTGGTGCGGGCCGGAGGTAGAGCTGGAGTCGTTGATCAACGCCAAGTCGGGGGCCTGCGCCGAGGACTGCGCCTTCTGCTCGCAGTCGGCGCACTTCGACACCGGTGTCGACGTCTACCCGTTCCTCGATCTCGACGAGGTCCTCGAGGCCGCCCGGGCCACCAAGGCGGCGGGCGCCACCCAGTTCTGCATCGTGGTGGCGGTGCGGGGGCCGAGCGAGCGGCTCCTCGACAAGGTGGTGGCGGCCGTGACGGCAGTGCGGGAGCACACCGGCCTCGAGGTCGCCTGCTCGCTCGGGCTGCTGGAGCCGGCCCAGGCCGACCGGCTGGCCGCGGCCGGGGTGCGGCGTTACAACCACAACCTCGAGGCGCCCCGGGCGGTGTTTCCCTCGATCTGCACCACGCACAGCTACGACGACCGGGTGGCCACCGCCCGCCTGGCCGTCGCCGCCGGCATGGAGCTGTGCTGCGGCGGGATCATGGGCCTGGGCGAGACGCTGGAGCAGCGCGTCGACTTCGCCTTCGAGCTGGCGGCGCTCGAGCCCTGCGAGGTGCCGGTCAACCTGTTCGACCCCCGGCCCGGCACGCCGCTGGCCGCCACGCCGCTGCTGTCGCCCCGGGAGGCGCTCCAGGCCATCGCCCTGTTCCGGCTGATCCTTCCCGGGGCGTGGATCCGCCTGGCCGGGGGCCGGGAGAAGATCCTCGGTGAGCTCCAGAGCATGGGCCTCTACGCCGGCGCCAACGCCCTCATCGTCGGGAACTACCTGACCACGCTGGGTCGGGCCCCCGAGGACGACATCGCCCTGCTGGAGTCCCTCGGCATGCCGGTGGCCGGCGCCGGCACCGGGCCCGGCGAGGGCCGTTTCATCGTTGCCGCCGACGGGACGAAAGCGTTGCCGGCCAAGCCCCTCCGGAAGCGCATTCCTGTCGAGACGCCGTGAGCGGGACGACCGGCGGCGAGCGGACCCGGCGGCTGGCCGCCCTCGACCAGGCCCACGTCTGGCATCCGTTCACGGCCATGCAGGGCTGGCTGGAGGACGACCCGCTGATCATCGAGCGGGCCGAGGGCTGCGAGCTGATCGACACCGACGGCCGCCGCTACCTGGACGGGGTCTCCTCGTTGTGGGTCAACGTCCACGGCCACTCCCACCCGGCCATCGACGCCGCCATCGTCGACCAGCTCGGCCGCCTGGCCCATTCGACGTTCCTCGGGCTCACCCACCCGCCGGCCATCGAGCTGGCCGCCCGGCTCGTCGCCCTCGCCCCCGGCCGGCTGGAGCGCGTCTTCTTCTCCGAGAACGGCGCCGCCGCGGTCGAGGTGGCGCTCAAGATGGCCTACTCCTACTGGCGCAACCGGGGAGAGGACCGGCCGACGTTCGTGCGGCTGCAGAACGCCTACCACGGCGACACCATCGGCGCCGTCTCGATCGGCGGCATCGACCGGTTCCACGAGACCTACCGGCCGCTGCTCTTCGCCACGGCGTCGATCCCGTCGCCGTACTGCTACCGCTGCCCCCTCGGGCTCTCGTACCCGTCGTGCGGTCTGGCCTGCGCCGAGGCGCTGGACACGGTGCTGCGCCGGGAAGGGGCATCGGTCGCCGCCGTGGTCGTCGAGCCCCTGGTGCAGGGGGCGGCCGGCATCATCACCGCCCCCGACGGGCACCTTCGCCGCATCGCCGACATCGCCCGCCGCCACGGCGTCCTGCTGGTGGTCGACGAGGTGGCGACCGGCTTCGGCCGGACGGGCCGCCTCTTCGCCTGCGAGCACGAGGGCGTGGAGCCCGACCTCATGTGCGTGGCCAAGGGGCTCACCGCCGGCTACCTGCCGCTGTCGGCCACGCTGGCCACCGCCGCGGTGTTCGACGCCTTCCTGGCCCGGCCCGAGGAGCACCGCACGCTGTACCACGGCCACTCCTATTCCGGGAACCCGCTGTGCTGCGCCGCGGCGCTGGCCAACCTCGACGTGTTCGAGTCGGAGCGGGTGCTCGACTCGTTGCCCAGCAAGGTGGAGGCGCTGGCGGCGGCGCTCAAGCCGCTGGCCGACCACCCCCACGTGGGCGACGTCCGCCAGCGGGGGCTGATGGTCGGCATCGAACTCGTGGCCGACCGCGCCACGAAGGCGCCGTTCCCCGAGCGCCTCCAGGTCGGCGCCGACGTGGCGAAGGCCACCCGGCCCCGGGGGGCCGTCGTCCGGCCGCTGGGCGACGTCGTGGTCCTGATGCCGCCGCTGGCGATGACGGAAGACCAGTTGGAGCGGCTCGTGGCGGCGACGGCGGCCGCCATCGACGAGGTCACCACATCGGCCGTTTCGGCGTTCCTCGGGAACGGGGGGTGTTCGTGAGGAACGCCGGTCCCGCCGAGGTGACGACCGCCACCGATCCACTGGCGTTCTGCGGTCGGGAGCTGGCCGAGATCGAGGCGGCCGGGCTCGGCCGCCGGGTGCGGACGCTCGCCTCGGCCTCCGAACCCGAGGTCCTCCTCGACGGTCGGCGCGTGCTGTGCCTGGCGTCCAACAACTACCTCGGGCTGGCCGCCCACCCCGAGGTCGTCGACGCCGCCGCCGACGCCGCCCGCCGCTACGGCGCCGGGGCCGGCTCCGCCCGGCTGGTGACCGGCGGCCTCACCGTCCACGACGAGCTCGAAGCCCGGCTGGCGGCGTTCAAGGGCACCGAGGCGGCGCTGCTCTTCTCCTCCGGTTACCTGGCCAATCTCGGCACGGTGGCGGCCCTCGTCGGCCCGGGCGACGCCGTCTTCTCCGACGCCCTCAACCACGCGTCGATCATCGACGGCTGCCGGCTGTCCCGGGCCGGCGTCCACGTCTACCGGCACGCCGACGCCGGGCACCTCGAAGACCGGCTGGCGGCCTGGCGGCAGGGGGCGCCGGCCGCGGCCCGGGCACTGGTCGTGACCGACTCGGTCTTCTCCATGGACGGCGACGTCGCTCCCCTGCCCGACATCGCCGCCGCCTGCGAGCGCCACGGCGCCGTCCTCATGGTCGACGAGGCGCACGCCACCGGCGTCGTGGGGCCGGGCGGGCGCGGCGCGGTCGCCGCCTTCGGCCTCGACGGCCGGGTCGGCGTGCTGATGGGGACGCTGTCGAAGTCGCTGGGGGCCGCCGGCGGCTTCATCGCCGGGTCGGTCGAGCTCTGCGCCTGGCTCCGCAACCGGGCCCGCTCGTTCGTGTTCGACACCGCCCTGCCCCCGCCGACGGCGGCTGCCGCGCTGGCCGCCCTCGGCGTGCTGGAGCGGGAGCCGGAGCGGCCGGTCCGGGCCCGCCGGCTGGCCGGCCGCCTGGCCACCGGGCTGCGGGCGGCGGGCTATCGGGTGCCCGACCCGCCGGCCGCGGTCGTCCCGGTGCCGGTCGGCGCCCCGGACGCCGCCCTGGCGCTGTCGGCCCGGCTGCTCGACGCCGGCGTCCTCGTCACCGCCATCCGCCCCCCGAGCGTGCCCGAGGGGACCTCCCGCCTGCGGGCCACGGTCATGGCCACCCACACCGACGCCGAGATCGACCGGGCCCTCGCCGCCTTCGCCGCCGCCCGGCACCCCTCTTGACCGCACCCGGCGCGGCCCGCGGGTCGCCGCGGCGCGCCGGGAAGATTCCTCCGACGCCGGGCCGGGGTGAACGATCGTGAACGGACGGAGGACGGGCCGAGGATGATCCGGTTCGTGACGGGCACGGACACCGGGGTCGGAAAGACGCTGGCGGCGGCGGCGCTGTGCCGAGCGGAGCGGGAGGCGGGCCGCAGCGTGCTCTACGTCAAGCCGGTGCAGACCGGCCTGCCGCCCGGCGAGCCCGGAGATGCCGCCTTCGTCGCCGCCGCCGCCGACGTGCCGGTGGTGGAGTGCCTGCGGTTTTCGGAACCGCTGGCCCCCGCCGTCGCCGCCGAGCGGGCCGGCGCCGCCATCGACCCCGACGCGCTGCTGAGCGACCTCACCAAGGCCGGGGACGGCTTTGACCGGGTAATCGTCGAGGGGGCCGGCGGCCTGCTCGTCCCCCTGTCGGCCGACACGACGATGGCCGACCTGGCCGAGCGCCTCGGCGCCGGCCTCGTCATCGTGGCCCGGCCCACGCTCGGCACGCTGAACCACACCGCCCTCACGGTCGAGGCGGCCGCCGTCCGGGGCCTCCCCGTCGACGGCCTGGTCGTCTCCAACTGGCCGGCCGAACCCGGCGTGACCGAGACGACGAACCTTCAGCGCCTGGCCGCCCTGGCCCCCGTCCTCGGCCTCCTGCCCGCCTATCCCGGGCTCGACACCGCCGACCCGACCACCGCCCCCGCCGAACTGGCGTTCCGCAGCGCGCCCTGACCGGTCAAAAGCACCGGTTCCGCCGACCGGTTGGGTTCGGGGGACGGGCCAGGGGGTAGCACCTTGTCGTGATCGAGAGCCGCGAGCTGGTGCACCTGGCCCGAGCCAGAAGCCTCATGGCCGGCGGCTTCGCCCTGCTGGCCTTCGTCGCCGCCCTCGCCGTCGGCACGGCCACTGCACCCGCCCTCGGCGGGGTCAGCTGGCTGATGGTGGCGGCCGGCGCCGCCGGCGTGGTCTACGTCGCGGGGGCGGTCCTCGCCGCCGCCGTCGTCGACGTCCGGGCCCACTCCGGACGCCATCTCCGTCCGCTTCCGGTCACGACCCTTCGAGGTGACAGGCCTCGTTCCAGCGCTCGATGACCGGCGTCTCCCGCTCCCAGGCCAGCGTCGACAAGGTGGCCGTGGCCAGGTAGTAGCGGGCCGCCAGAAGCGGCGGCTGCTCCAGCCACCGGGCGGCGATCACCCGCAGGATGTGCCCGTGGGCGAACAGCGCGACGTCGCCCTCCACCTCCTGCACCCGGGCCAGGACCCGGTCGGCCCGGACGGCCACCTCCTCCAGCGTCTCGCCGCCCGGGAACCCGCCGGTCCAGGGTGTCCAGCCGGGCCGCTCCCGGCGGATGTCGGCCGCGGTGCGGCCGTCGTAGTCGCCGTAGTCCCACTCCAGCAGGTCCGGTTCCACCTCGGCGACCTGGCCGTAGGCGCAGATCCGCGCCGTCTCCCGGGCCCGGGCCAGGGGGCTCACCAGCACGAGGGCGAACGTCTCCCGAGCCAGACGGGCGGCGAGCCGCTCGGCCTGGCGCCGGCCCTCGTCGGTGAGCGGGAGGTCGGTCCGGCCGGTGTGCTGGCCGCTCTCGCTCCAGGCGGTGGCGCCGTGGCGGAGGAGGAAGACCCGCGGCCCCCGGGCGCTCATCCCCGCAACCGGCGGTACCGGCCGATCAGGCTCTCGGTCGAGCTGTCATGGCCGGCCGCCTCGCCGGTCGAGGCCAGCTCGGAGGCGATCCTGCTGGCCAGCACCTTGCCGAGCTCGACGCCCCACTGGTCGTAGGAGTTGATCCCCCAGATCACCCCCTGGGTGAGGATCTTGTGCTCGTAGCAGGCGATCAGCTGCCCGAGCACCGACGGCGTGAGCCGGGGGGCGAGGATGGTGTTGGTCGGCCGGTTGCCGGGGAACGTCTTGTGCGGTACCAGTTCGGGGGCCACGCCCTCGGCCGCCACCTCCTCCGCCGTCTTGCCGAAGGCCAGCGCCTCGGTCTGGGCGAAGAAGTTGGCCATCAGCAGGTCGTGGTGCTCGAGCAGGGCCGGGGTGTCGGCGTAGTCGGGGCGGGCGAAGCCGATGAAGTCGGCCGGGATCAGGCGCGTGCCCTGGTGGATCAGCTGGTAGAAGGCGTGCTGGCCGTTGGTGCCGGGCTGGCCCCACACGATCGGGCCGCTGTCGACCGCCACCGGCCGCCCGTCCCGCATCACCGACTTGCCGTTGGACTCCATGTCGAGCTGCTGGAGGTAGGCGGGGAAGCGGCCCATGTTCTGGCTGTAGGGCAGGACCGCCACCGTCTCGGCCCCGAAGAAGTCGTTGTACCAGAGGCCCACGAGGCCCAGGATCGCCGGCAGGCTGGCCGGGAGCGGCGCGGCGCGGAAGTGCTCGTCGATGGTGTGGAAGCCGGCCAGGAACTCCCGGAAGGCCGATGGGCCGATGGCGATCATCAACGACAGGCCGATGGCCGAGTCCACCGAGTACCGGCCGCCGACCCAGTCCCAGAAGCCGAACATGTTGGCCGGGTCGATCCCGAACTCGGCCACCTTCTCGGCGTTGGTCGACACGGCCACGAAGTGGCGGGCCACGGCGGATTCGTCGCCGAGGCCGCCGACGAGCCAGTCCCGGGCGGTGCGGGCGTTGGTCAGGGTCTCGAGCGTGGTGAACGTCTTCGACGACACCACGAACAGCGTCTCGGCCGGGTCGAGGTCCCGGGTGGCCTGGTGGATGTCGGTGCCGTCGACGTTGGACACGAACCGCACCGTGAGCGCCGGGTCGGCGAAGGGCCGCAGCGCCTCGTAGGCCATGGCCGGGCCGAGATCGGAGCCGCCGATGCCGATGTTGATCACATTCCGGATCGGCCGTCCGGTGGCGCCCTGCCACTGCCCGAAGCGGACCTGCTCGGCGAAGAGCGCCATCCGGTCGAGCACGTGGTGGACCTCCTCCACCACATCGACGCCGTTCACCACCAGCCGGGTCCCCCGGGGCATCCGCAGGGCGACGTGGAGCACCGAGCGGTGCTCGGTGGTGTTGACGGGCTCGCCCCGCCACATCGCCTCGATCCGCTCCGGAAGGCCGGCCCGCTCGGCCAGGGCCGCCAGCAGGTCGAGCGTCTCGGCGGTGATCCGGTTCTTCGAGTAGTCGAGGAAGAGGTCGCCGGCCTCGACCGTCATCGTCTCGCCCCGTTTGGGGTCCTCGGCGAACAGCGCCCGCAGGTGGACGCCGGCCAGGGCCTCGTGGTGCTCGACCAGGCGTCGCCACTCGGGCGTTTCGGTGAGGGGACGGGGTTCGGTCATCGTGTTCGGTCCTCCGCCGGCCGAAGGTGGCCGGTCTCGTTGAAGCTCAGCAGGACGGGTGCGCTGCGGCCCCGGCCGACCCGGGTGATGGAGGCCAGGCCGAGGAACATCCGCCAGGCGACGGTGCCGTCGACGCCCATGGCCCAGGCCGCCGCCGCCTTGATCGGCGAGACGTGGCTCACGGCCACGACCAGCCCGTCCTCCTCCAGCATCTCGACGCAGAACGACGCCACGCGACGGGACAGCGAATCGAGGCTCTCGCCCTCCGGCGCCGTTCCGTCGTCCGCCCGCCACCGGTCGACGTCGGCCACGGCCAGGCTCCCGGCCGGCCGGCCCTCCCACGTCCCCCAGTCGATCTCCACCAGGCGCCCGTCGACGGCGGCCGGCCCGCCGCCACAGGCCGCCGCCACCGCCTCCGCCGTCTGGCGGGCCCGGAGCAGCGGGCTCGTGACGATGGCCGTCACCGGCTCGCCGGCCAGGGCGGCGGCCAGCCGCGCCGCCTGCCGGTGGCCCTCCTCGGTCAGCTCCGGATCGGCCCGGCCGAGGACGAGCCCGTCCCGGTTGGGAGCCGTCTGACCATGGCGGGCGAAGACGATCATGTGCCCCGGGGCACTACCTGACGAGGATGGCGCCGCAGTGCTCGCAGCGGACCAGGGCGTCGGCCGGCAGGTGCCGGATGCGGTCGACCTCGGTGGCGGGCAGGGAGAGGTGGCAGGCCTGGCAGTTCATGCCGACGAGGCGGGCGGCGCCGACGCCGCGGTTTCCGGTCCGGATCTGCTCGTAGAGCCGCAAGGTCGAATCGGGAATGTTCGGCGCCAGCTCGGCCCGGGCCGCCTCCTCCACCGCCAGCTCGGCGTCGATCTCCCGCTCCTGTTCGGCCAGGGCGGCCTGCAGCGTCTCCATCTCGGCCACCATTGCCGCCTGGGCGGCCTCGAGCTCGGCGATCTCGGCGTCGAGCGCCTCCCGCCGCATCAGCACCTCGAGCTCCTCGTCCTCCCGTTCCCGGGCCTGGCGCTGGAGCTGCTCGACGTCGGCCTGCATGGCCTGGAGCTCCTTCGGCGAGCTCACCGTGCCCGAGTACATCTTGGTGTCGACGGCTTTCGCCTTGGCCTCCAGGTTCCGGACCTCGTCGTCGAGCCGGCGCTCCTCCCGCAGCTCGGCGTCGCGCTGCTGCGCCACCCCGGCCCGCCGGGCCTCGAGCTCGGCGTGGGCCGCCTGCCGGGCGGCGAGCTCGGCCCGCTCCGGCAGCGTGGCCTTCCGGTGGCGCAGCCGGTCGGCGGCGCTGTCGTGGGTCTGGAGCGAAAGGAGGTCGTCGAAAGCCGGCACGCGGTTCCGAGGCTAGCCGCCGGTACGGTGGGCGCATGGCCGGCGAAGTGATCGACATCTCACGCGCCCTCGGGCCCGACACCCCGGTCTGGCCCGGCGATCCGCCGGTGGCGGTGGAGCCAGTCGCCCGGGTCGAGCGGGGCGACGTCGCCGCCGTGTCCCGGCTGACGCTGTCCACCCACGCCGGCACCCACGTCGACCCGCCGGCCCACTTCGTCCCCGGCGGCGCCACCGTCGACATCCTGCCCCTCGACGTGCTCGTCGGCCCGGCGGTCGTCGTCGATGTCTCAGGCCGCGGCCCGATCGACGCCGCCCGGCTGGCGGCGTCCGGCTTCGACGAGGGCGGCGGCGACGGCCGCCCCCCGACACGGCTCCTCCTCCGGACGGGCGCCGCCGACGAGGACCCAACGGCCGAGGGCGCCCTGACGGAGGACGGCGCCCGGTGGCTCGTCGAGCGCGGCGTCCGCCTCGTGGGCGCCGACACGCTCTCGATCGAACCGGCCAGCGACCGCTACCCCGTCCACCGGATCCTCCTCGGCGCCGGCGTCGTGATCGTCGAGGGCCTCGACCTCTTCGGGGTGGCGTCGGGTTGCTACCAGCTGGCCTGCCTGCCGCTGCGCGTCGCCGGGGGCGACGGCGCCCCGGCCCGGGCGGTGCTGATCACCGAATGACCGAGAGCCCCTCATGACCGAGATCGTCGTCCTGGCCGACACCCACATCCGCCGCGGCTCGATTCGCCGGCTGCCGCCCGCCGTCTACGCCGCCCTGGAGCGGGCCGACCTCGTGCTCCACGCCGGCGACGTCGTGACCGGCGACGTGCTCGACGAGCTGGCCGGCTTCGCCCCGACGCTGGCCGTCCTCGGCAACAACGACGGCGAGCTGGCCGGTGGCCTCCCGGAGCAGCGGTCGTTCCTCGTCGAGGGCTTGAGGATCGCCATGATCCACGACTCCGGTCCGACCAACGGCCGCGCCGGCCGCCTGCAGCGCCGCTTCCCCACCGCCGACCTCGTCGTCTTCGGCCACAGCCACATACCGGTCGACGCCCCCGGCCTCGGCGGGCAGCGGCTGTTCAACCCCGGTTCGCCGACCGAACGGCGACGGCAACCCCACCACACCTTCGGCCGGCTCCGGGTCGACGGCGGCCGCCTCGTCGACCACCGCCTCGAAGTCGTGTAGCGGCAACACCTCCCGGCAGGCGAAGCGGCGGCGCGGGGCCGTCAGCTGCCGGCGGCGGCCAGTGCGGCGTGGATGTCGGGCAGCACCTCCCGGGCGGCCCGTTCGCCCTCGAGGACGAAGTCGTCGATGCGACTGAAGTCGAAGCTCGACGCCGGCCCCACCTTGGGCCGGACGAGCACGTCGACCAGCGGCACCTGGGCCTTGATCATCTCCCGCTCCATCGAGTTCACCATGCGGGACATGATCTGGAGCAGGTGGGGGTCGAGCAGCGCGTCGGCCGGCAGCTCCTGACCGGCGACGTTGGAGCCGACCACCAGCCGCAGGCCGGCGTCGCGCAGGACACTGGCCGGCATCGGGTTGACCACCGCCCCGTCGATGCAGCGCCGGCCGCCGTGCGGCCAGGGGTTGAAGGCCCCGGGGATGCTCATCGAGGCCCGGATCCCGTCGGCCAGCGGACCGTGGTTGATGACCACCTCGGCACCGAGCGCCACGTCTGTGGCCACCGTCCAACAGGGAATGAGCGTGTCGGCGAACGTCTTGTTCTCCAGCCACGTGTCGAGCTGATGGCGGAGACGCACGCCCTTGAACAGCGCCGAACGGGGCAGGAGGTTGAAGTCCACCCGGCGGAACCGGAGGCCGGCGGCCAGCTCCCGGACGTGGGCCAGCATCTCGTCCTCCGACATCCCGACGGCGAGGCCGCAGCCCACCATCGCCCCCCCGCTGGTGCCGGCCACGGCGTCGATGACGACGCCCGCCTCCTTCAGGACCCGGAGCACCCCGAGGTGGGCCAGAGCCTTCGACCCTCCGCTGGACAGCGCCAGCCCGACCGCCTGACCGGTCACCCAGCGGGCCACCCGCTCCACCGATTCCGGGCTGCGATCGGCCCGGAGGACGACGTGGGCCGGTCCCGGCCGGCGGACCCAGCCCGGCACCGGGCCGAAGACGGCCACGTGCTCGGCGAGGTCGACCGCCACCCGTCCGAGGGCGCTCTCCGAGGACGGCGCGGCCAGGAGGAGGTGGCTGATGCCTTCGATGTCTCGGCCCGCCATGTCCGAGAGGTCCTCGGCGTCGAGGCCCGGCCGCTCCAGCCGCACGATGCCGTCGGGCAGCGCGCCCACGGGCGGTACCCCGGCCAGCTCCAGGACGCCGACGCGGGACGTTCCGGCCCGGGCCAGTACGGCCGCCGCCAGGCGGGCCACCCCGGGCCCGAAGACGGCGCTGAAGCGGGTGGTGGGAGGGGCGACCAGCTGGCGGTTGGTGGCCACCAGCCGCCGGCCGAGCTCCCGGGACAGCTCGACGCCGATCACCGGATGATCGGTGAGCAGCGTCTCGAGGTCGGCCCGGCGCAGCGCCAGCAGCGAGGTATCGGCGACGACGCGGAGGGTGGCGGAGCGCGGTTCGTCCAGCAGCAGGGCGAGTTCGCCGACGAAGCTTCCCGGCCCGAGGGCCGCCAGGGGAGCCTGATCGGCGCCGGCCAGCACCTCCACCTGGCCCGACACCACGAGGTACATCGTCTCGCCGGGATCGCCCTGGTGGAACACCACGTCGCCCCGCTTGTGATGCACCGGCTGGAGCCGGTCGGCGATCGCCTCCAGGGCCGCCGCCGGGAGGTTGCGAAAGAAGGGAATCGACCGCAGCTGCTGCTCCAGCACTTCCGCCCCTCCCATGCCGGGCATCGCCTCGGCGTCCGGTCCCCACCACACGGGCTCGGGCGTTTCCGGCTCCCAGCCCTCGGGAAGCTCGAAGAGGTCCGGCCCCTCCCACGGGTCGGCCGGCTCAGACCGGTCGGCCGGCGCCGCCTCGGCGTCCGACCCGCCCGACGGGGTCTCGGCGGCGGCCTGGCGGCGGCGGCTGCGGAGCTGGGCCGTCTCGGGGGCCCGGACCCACCAGTCGTCGCCACCCGGGCGGGGCGGCGGGTAGCCGGTCCGGGCCCGGGCGACCTCGGCGCAGATGGCGCTCATGATCCGGTCGGTGGCGACGTCGACGTCCTCGTCCTCGGCGACGGCCAGCGGCGCTCCGACCGACACGGAGACGAGGACCCGCCAGGGGAACTCGCCCCCACGGCCGGGCGTATGGAGCCGCTGCGTGCCCCACAGGCCGATCGGCACCACCGGGGCTCCGCTCCACCGGGCCAGGCGGGCGGCGCCCGTCTGCCCGGGGCGCGGCTCGAGGTCGCGCGACAGGCCGCCCTCGGGGAAGATGCCCACCGCCTCGCCCCAGCCGAGGGCGGTGAGGGCCGACGTGAGCGACGACTTGGCGGCGTCGCTCTTCCGGGCCACCGGGATGTGCCCCATGTTCGTCAGGAGCCAGCGGGACAGGGGGGAGCGGAACAGCTCGGCCATGGCCAGGAACCGCACCCGGCGGTAGCGCCGGTCGGCGACCGCGGCCACGACGACGGGGTCGAGGAGCGAGATGTGGTTGGCGGCCAGCAGCACCGGCCCCTGGTCGGGGATGTGCTCGAGGCCGGTGATGCGCCATTGGACCGTGTGGCGCACCGGGCGGCGGAGGACGCTGTAGACGGTGGCGGTGAGCGGTTCCATCGGAGCGCGACGTTAGGTCCCTCGAGGTGCGTCGCGCCGCCGTGAACCTCGGCCGGGCGTCACGGCCGTGACACTTCGGACGGTGATCGGCACGGCCCGCCGGCGCCACCGGCGGCGGTAGTGGGTCCAGCCCGGGCGGGCTCCGTCCCGCCGGGCCGGGCCGGGCTCGTCCGCCCTCAGTTCGTGGGGCACCAGTCGGCGGGGCTCACGCCGGCCGGCGCCGCGGTGCAGTTGAGCGCCGGCCGCGAGGCCGGGGCCGGCGGCCGGTCGACGCCGCCGGCGCCACCGCCGTAGGCGCCGATGGCCAGGCCCGCCGTCGCCAGCGCCAGCGAGGCCAGACTCAACCGGACGATGCGCTTCAGCCGGGTCATAGCGCTCATATCGACCCTGACGCCACCGGCCTTGAGCCGGACCCGCCCGCCGGCTAACGGGGGGTTCGCTCCGTCCGGTCCGGTGGGGCGTAGGACAGATGCTCGTGCACCGACCGCACGGCGGCGGAGCCCTCGCCGACGGCCGAGGCCACCCGCTTCATCGACCCCGAGCGGAGGTCGCCCACCGCGAACAGCCCCGGCCGACTGGTCTCGAACGGCAGCGGGTCGCGACGGATCGCCGCCCACTCGGGCCCGAGGTCGCCGGCTTCCAGCGCCCGGTCGGTGCGGACGAAGCCCGCGCCGTCGAGGGCGGCGCAGCCCGACAGCCAGCCGCTGTTGGGCGTCGCCCCGATGAACGAGAACAGGCCGGAGACGACGAGTTCGTCGTGCTTCTCACCGCAGGCCACGGTGATGCCCTGCAGCCCGCCCTCGCCCCGCAGGCCGACGACCTCGGTCCCCGTCCGCACGGTGATGGCGGGGTGGGCCTCGATGCGGTCGGCCAGGTAGCGCGACATCTTGGCGCCGAGGTCCGATCCCCGGAGGAGGACGTCGACCTCGCAGTGGTTCTTGGCCAGGAACAGCGCCGCCTGCCCGGCGGAGTTCCCGCCGCCGACCACGGCCACCGGCTGGCCGGCCACCATCCGGCCCTCGATCTCGGTGGCGGCGTAGAACACGCCGTTGCCCTCGAAGCGGTCGAGATCGGCCACGGCCAGCCGGCGGTAGTGGGCACCGCTGGCCGCCACCACGGCCCGTCCGGCGATCTCCGTGCCGTCGCTCAGGCGGGCGACGAGGTGGCCGCCCCGCTCGTCGAGGCCGAGCACCTGGCACGGCGTGGTCATCCGGGCCCCGAACTTGAGCGCCTGGGTCATGGCCAGGGCGGTGAGGTCGCCGCCGGAGATGCCGGCCGGGAAGCCGAGGTAGTTCTCGATGCGGGAGCTGGTGCCGGCCTGGCCGCCGGGCAGCTCCGACTCGACCACCAGCGTCGAGAGGCCCTCCGAGGCGCCGTAGACGGCGGCCGCCAGCCCCGCCGGACCGGCCCCGACCACGACGAGGTCGAAGCAGCGCTCCGGAATCGCCTCGATGGTGAGCCCCAGGTGCTGCGCCACCGTTCCCGGCGTGGCTCGCCGGAGCACCGTCGTGCCGGCGATGACGACCGGCAGGTCGCCGCAGGCCAGGCCGAACTCGTGGACGAGGCGCTCGATGTCGGGGTCGACCTCGGCGTCGAGCCACTGGTGGGGGACCCGGTTGCGGCTGAGGAATTCCCGCATGGCCAGCGCCTCGGGCAGGTGGCGGGAGCCGATGACCCGGATGGCGCGGGCGGCGCCCTCCAGGAGCCGGGAACGGCGGGCGACGAAGGCGCCGAGGATCGTGTCGGACAGGCCGGGCACGGTGGCGATCAGCCGGCGCAGTTCGGCGACGGGGACGGCGATGACCTCGCCGGCCTCGACCACCCGGGCGGTGAGGTAGACCCGTTGCCCCGTCAGGAGGTTGAGCTCGCCGAGGAACCGGCCGGCGCCGTGGATGGCGAGGACGACGTCCTCGCCATCGAAGGCGCCGGCGATCTCGACGAGCCCCGACAGCACGGCGTAGAAGTCGTAGGCGGCGTCGCCCTCGGCGTAGAGGACGTCGCCGACGGCCACGGAGCGCCGCTGTCCGAAGCCGGCCAGGACGGAGAGCTGGTCGGCGGTGAGCGTCGGGGCGCTGGGATCCTCGGCCATGGCGGCACCCTAGCCAGGCCGTCCATCCGGCCGGGCGGCCGGACGGCCACACGCCGACCCCCACCTCGTTCTGGCGTTCAATTACCGCCCCCCAGCGGAAAACGAACGCCAGTTGGCCACACGCCGACCCCCACCTCGTTCTGGCGTTCAATTACCGCCCTCCAGCGGAAAACGAACGCCGGTTGGGCCGAGGCCGCTACTGCCGCAGGAAGTCCCGCACCTTGTCGGCCAGGGCGGCCAAGGGGCCGGCCACGATGTTGCCCGGCGGGGTGTTGGGGGCGTTGGGATGGGGGTGCGTCGGGGCCATCGCCTTGGCCTTGGCCATCTTCTCGCCCAGCTCCATCAGCTGGTCTTCCTTGACGTGGCGGCGTAGGGCGGGGAACAGCTTGCCCTCCTCCTCCGAGACGTGCTCTTCGACCGAGGACTTCAGCTCCCCGAAGAGCTTCCGGACCTCGGCGTCGTTGGCCGGCTTGCCGTCGACCCTGGCCAGGAGCTCCTTCACCTCCTGGTGCTCCTCGAGGCTGTGGTCGACGAGGCCCTCCTGGTCCGGCGCCACCTTGCGCATCGTGGGGTAGAGGATCATCTCCTCGATGGCGGCGTGGATCGACAGCTCCTTGATGATCTCCTCGGCGGCGTGATGGGCGACGCCGTCGTCGCGGGTGGCCGCCTCGTACTGCTTGAAGAACTGCTCGACCTCCCTGTGGTCACTGGTCAGCAGCTCGATGGCGTCGGCGCGGGCGCCGGTCATCGCCGGGTTCGTGGACATGGGCGTTCCCTTTCGGATCTGGGTGGATGCCCCGTCACTACCCAGCCACCGCCGTCGGTCAAAAGAGCGGATAGAGGAACGGCGCCGCCCCGCTGCCGCCCAGCACGACCAGCACGGCCATCACGACCAGAATCAGGATGATGGGGGTGAGCCACCACTTCTTGTTGTGGCGCATGAACTCCCAGAGCTCGCCGGCGAACGACGTCCTGCGCCGCTCGGCCTCCCGCTCGAAGTCGTCGCGGTCGCGGATGGCGTCGGTCACGGTCGCTCCTGGGTGGCTAGAACTGGCGGAAGTAGCGTCGGACGGCGGGTGGGGCCGGGCGCTCGATCCAGTAGCTCGGACGAGCCGGTTCGAGCCGCCGGTCGAGCGGATCGCCGCTCACCCGCCGCAGCACGAGGCCGATCGGCGTGATCACGAGGTAGAAGACGACGGCCAGCACGGCGTGGGACACGACCCAGCCGATCGGGTAGGTCAGCCCGCTCCAGCCGATGAAGATCGGCCGCCGGGCGGGCGGAACGGCGAGGAACACCGCCGCCACGAGGCCGCCGGCGATCCAGACGGCCAGCGCCGCCTCCGGCGAGCCCGTCCGCAGCCGGACGACGGCGCCGAAGACGGCCACGAACGGGACGAGCAGACGGCCGAACGTCCGCAGGTCGGCGGGGCTCGGGTGGCGGTTGAACGATGTGAGGGCCATGTCAGTCGAGAGCGAAGCGGGCCAGGTGTTCCTGCACCGGGAAGGTGGCCGCCCCGGGCTGATCGGCCTTGTGGAGGAGGGCGTCCTCCAGGACGAGGACGTCGATGTCGGTGGCCAGGAAGCACCGGTAGGCATCGGCCGGGGTGCACACGATCGGCTCGCCTCGCACGTTGAACGACGTGTTGACGAGGACGGGGCAGCCGGTGCGGTCCCGGAAGGCACCGAGCAGCCGGTGGTACCGGCCGTGGCGGACGGGGTCGACGGTCTGCACCCGGCTTGACCAGTCGACGTGGGTGACGGCCGGGACGTCGGAGCGGACGACCCGGAGCTGGTCGAGGCCGGTGGCGGCGGCGCCCTCGCCCGGAACCGGGCGCCGGTGAGCCTCGGCGACCGGCATCGTCAGCAGCATGTAGGGACTGCCGCCGCCCGGGTCGAGGCCGAACCACTCGGCGGCGTCGGCGTCGAGGACGGAGGGGGCGAAGGGCCGGAACGATTCCCGGAACTTGATCTTCAGGTTGAGCAGGGACTGCATGTCGGGGCGGCGGGGATCGGCCAGGATGCTGCGAGCCCCGAGGGCCCGGGGTCCGAACTCCATGCGGCCGGAGAACCAGCCCACGACCTTGCCGTCGGCCAGGAGGCGGGCGACCTCGTCGCACAGCGTTGACTCGTCGCCGATCGTGGTCCAGCGGGCGCCGGCGCCGGCGAGGAACGCCTCGATCTCCGTCCGGCTGTAGCGGGGGCCGAGCAAGGAACCGTGCTGGCTGTCGCCGGGGTCCGGCGTGCGGGCGTTGCCGAGCAGGTGGTGCCAGATGAACAGCGCCACGCCGAGCGAGCCGCCGGCGTCGCCGGCGGCGGGCTGGATCCAGATCCGCTCGAACGGCCCCTCCCGCAGGATGCGGCCGTTGCCGACGCAGTTGAGGGCCACGCCGCCGGCCAGGCAGAGGTCGGCCAGGCCGGTGCGCCGGTGGGCCTCGGCGGCGCAGGCCAGCAGGA
>Ga0070741_10005236_pt1 | contig 29060 bp, 18 predicted proteins | sample Coa_R1_4_FD_66440 | JGI IMG/M metagenome (GOLD analysis project Ga0070741, IMG submission 66440) | Surface soil microbial communities from Centralia Pennsylvania, which are recovering from an underground coalmine fire - Coalmine... | ecosystem: Environmental > Terrestrial > Soil > Unclassified ... | reverse complement strand
CTCGTTCATGGCGATGATCTGGAGGACGACGCGGAGCTTCGAGCCGGACTCGCGCTTCATGGCGAGGAGGCGGTCGATGTTCGCGATGCTCTTCTCGAAGCGGGCGCCGACGCGGACGCGCTCGTAGGTCGCCTTCGTCACCCCGTCCATCGCGAGGTAGAGCTGGCTCATGCCGGAGGCGAGAACCTTGCGGATGCGGTCCTCCGTGAGGAGCGTGATGTTGGTCGACGTCTCGACCCAGAGGTCGCGCTCGCGGGCGTAGCGGACCATCGTGAAGAGGTCGGGGTGCATCATCGGCTCGCCCCAGGAATGCAGGACGATCGACGGTGCCGACGGCGCCACCTCGTCGATGATGCGCTGATAGAGGCCGAGGTCCATGTAGCCCTTCGGCCGCTGGATCACGCCGAGCCCGGTCGGGCACATGATGCACTTGAGATTGCAGTAGTTCGTCGACTCGACGTAGAGCCGGTCCGGGAAGAACGGCCCGTGCGTGAGGCCCGCCTCGTAGGCGGCCCACTTCACGGGCATGTTCGCCCGGGCCCTAAGCTGCTTCGCCCGGCGTCGGAGTCGCGTGCCGATCGTGTCCATCGGATGCACCCACGAGACCTGCGGTGTGTTCCACCTTGATGCCCCGCACGAGCAGGTAGCGTGCGAAGACGGAGGGCCGGAGACGGACGAGGAGCGGATAGATCCAGCCGACGAGTCGACCGATCCCGCGCCGCGAGAACCAGCGCGGATAGAGGCCATGGCACCAGAGGCCGGCGTGCCCCCGCGTCTCGACGACGCGGACGCCGTTCCGTGCGCAGTGCCGGCGCAGCTCGTACGCGGTCAGGTGGCGGATGTGGTACGGGTCGGTCGGGCTGTTCGGGATGTACGGCCAGCGGCCGAAGAGCAGCCAGAGCCGGTAGCGCCAGTGCGCGCTGTTCGGCTCCATCCAGATGAACGTCCCGCCGCGGCGGAGCACGCGCAGGCACTCGGCGACGTTGCGGTCGAGGTAGAACAGATGCTCCAGGTTCGAGTTGCAGACGACGGTGTCGAAGTGCTCGTCCGCGAACGGGAGGCGCATCGTGTCGAGGTCGACGTGGTGCGTCTCGATGCCGCGCGTGCCGGTGCGCCGCGTGCCGACGTGCGAGACGTCCGTGCCGACGACGCGCGCGCCGCGCTCCTTCAGCAGCTTCGCGAGGAAGCCGGGGCCGCAGCCCGCCTCGAGCACGAGGTCGCCGGGCCGGACGCGGGTCACGATCATCTGGAGCCGATCCCAGTCGACGTCGCCCTCGGGCAGGTCCGTCCAGTGCTTGTCGTAGTAGTCGATCAGGTCCATCCGCTCTGCTCCTTCGCGCGATGGGCGGTCGGCCGGTCCCGCCGCAGGACCGCGAGCCGCGGCGCGAAGCCGTACGCGGCGAGGTGGCGGCGCGCGATCGCGTCCCAAGACAGCGCGCGAGCAAACCGTCGCGCGCGCTCGCCGATCCGGTCGGTGTCGGCGCGGAGGCCGCGCGCGAGAGCGGCGGCGAGCGCGCCGGGCCGTTCGGGATCGTAGAGGATCGCCGCGCCCGAGCGCTCGAGCTCGGCGAGGCAGCCGAGCCGCGGTGCGACGATGCCGCGCCCGAACGAGAACGCGAGCATCGCGGCGCCCGAGGTCAGCACCTCGCGGTACGGCAGGACAATGAGGTCGGCGGCATTCATGTAGACCTGGACCTCGGCGTCCGGGACGTGCCCGACGCAGACCCGGACGCGCGGGTCGCTCGTCGCCCGGATGGCGTCGGGGCCGACGCGCTCGCCCGCCACGACGAGATGGGCGTCGTCGGCGTCGAGCTCGCCGAAGGCGGCGACGAGCGCGTCGAGCCCCTTGTAGGCGCGCAGCTGTCCGAAGGCGAGGAAGACGCGCGCGCCGGGGTCGAGGCCGAGCCGGGTGCGCGCCGCCGTCCGCGTGATCCCGTTCGGATAGCGGCCGATGTAGTTGCCGTGCGGGATCACGACCGCGCGACCGCCCGCCGATCCGAGCGCCGCGCGTCCCGCCTCGCAGTGGACGATCGGCGTCGCCCAGCGACACAGAGCGGCGCGGACGAGCCGGGCGCCGAGCGTCGTGTCCTGGTCGTGCGGGCGGGCGTTGTGAACCGTCCACACGAGCCGGAAGCCGACGAGGCGCGCGATCGCGAGGCGGACGACGAAGTAAAGCGCGCTCGCGAGGCTCTTCGGCTCGAAGTGGCGCTCGGGCCAGTGGAGGTGCAGGACCGCCGCCTGGCGCCGGGCGCGGAGCAGCCAGCGCAGCCCACTCCGCCCGTCGATCACGGGGACCCCGAGCCGCTCGACGTGATCGTAGAGCAGCTCGCAGTACGGGTTCGTCGGGAGTTTCCGCGGCAGGGCCGCGACCCGGGCCGGTGCCCGCACGTCACGCGCTCCGGGACAGGGCCGGCGCCCCTTTCGCGGCGACGATCGCCATGTCGCCGGGACGGATGCCCGCATACTCGGGCACGAGCCGCTTGAGCCAGGCGCGGACGGAGGCCGCATCGTCGCGGCCGGCCGCGCGCTCGAGCTCGTCGAGGGGGGCGGCGAGGTCACCCCAGGCGGGCGGCTCGCCGTTCAGCAGAACGCGCAGACCGGGATGCTCGGTCGCCCCGAGCCGCTCGTGCTCGCCGCGGAGCTCCTCGGCGAGCTTCTCGCCGGAGCGGAGCCCGGTGAAGCGGACGTCGATGTCCTCGTACGGCCGGTAGCCGGAGAGGCGGATCATGTCGATCGCGAGGTCGAGGACGCGCACCGGCTCGCCCATGTCGAGATAGAAGATCTCGCCGCCGCGACCGCGGACGCCGGCGTGGAGCACGAGATGCACCGCCTCCGGGATCAGCATGAAGTAGCGGACGGCGTCGGGGTGCGTGACCGTCACGGGCCCGCCGCGGGCGATCTGGCGCGCGAAGAGCGGCACGACGCTCCCCTCGCTGCCGAGCACGTTCCCGAAGCGGACGACGACGAAGCGCGTCTGGCCGCGCGGCTGGAGCGCCTGGAGGACGACCTCGGCGACGCGCTTCGTGCAGCCCATGACGCTCGTCGGCCGGATCGCCTTGTCGGTCGAGATGAGGACGAAGCGCTCGACGCCGTGCTGCTGCGCGAGCTCGGCGACGTTTCGCGTCCCGCGGACGTTGTTCCGCACCGCCTCGCCCGGATTCTCTTCCATGAGCGGGACGTGCTTGTGCGCCGCCGCGTGGAAGACGACCTCGGGTCGGTGCGCCGCGATGACTGCCGCCATGCGCCGGCGGTCGCTCACGTCGGCGACCGCCGACACGAGCGTCACCTCGGGGCACCGCTCGCGGAGCTCGTGCGCGAGGTAGTAGAGCGTGTTCTCGTAGCGATCGAGGAGGACGAGCTGCGCGGGTCGCGTCGCGGCGATCTGGCGGCAGAGCTCGGAGCCGATCGAGCCCCCGGCACCCGTGACGAGCACGCGCCGCCCGCGGAGCGCCGCCTCGACCGGCCCGGGATCGAAGTGGACCGCCGCGCGGCCGAGGAGGTCCTCGATCTGGACGCTCCGGACCGGCGTCTGCTCGGGGTCGCAGGCGAGGACGTCGCGCGTCCGCGGCACGATCCGCACCGGGAGACCGGTCGCCTTGCAGGCGTCGACGATCTCGCGGATCTCCCGGCGGCCGGCGGACGGGATCGCAATGATGATCTCGGCGAGGTGGAGCCGCGTGACGAGCTCCGGGAGGTCGTAGCGCGTGCCGAGCACTCGGAGACCCTGCACCCAGCCCCCGGCCTTTCCGGGATCGTCGTCGACGAAGCCGAGCGGACGGAGGCCGAGCTGTCCGTTCCGGCGGAGCTCGTTGACGAGGCGGACGCCCGCCTCGCCGGCGCCCATGATGACGACCGGTCGCCCGGCGCGGCGGTTCTCGTGGACGACCCCCGACTCGCGCAGCACCCGCGACGCCGCCGTGACGCCGAGCAGCAGCACCGCGGACAGCGCCCAGTCGACCGCGAGTACGGAGCGTGGGAAGCCGGGGACGAGGGCCAGGATCGCGGCCGTGGTCACGACGGTCGCGAGCGTCACGGACTTGCCGATGCGCACGAGGTCCGGGATCCCGACGTACCGCCACCACCAGTTGCCGAAGAGGCCGAAGTACCAGAGCGCGATCGCCTTCGCCGCGATCGCGAGCGGCAGCGCCGTCCAGAGCCGCGCCAGATCCTCCGGCGGCGGCGCGAGATCGAAGCGCAGGAGATACGCGAGCACGAACGCCGCGGTTGCGAGCCCGAGCTCGGCGAGCGCCTTCACCGGCCGCGACGACGTCATGCGGCCCATCGCTCCGCCTGTGGGACCGGCACGCGGCGCGCGGGCATGCCGCGTCCGAGCACCGTGAGGCCGAGGGCCAGCCAGAACGCCTTCCGGTTCGCGATGTCGCAGCTCACCCCGACGAGCGCGAGCGCCCCGAGCCCCGCGAGACCGGTCAGCAGGAGCGCGTGCGCCGGCTCGCGCCGTGCGTGGAGCGTGCGCCAGCCGACGAACGCCTGCCGGAGATGCACGGCGAGGAGCGCGAGCAAGAGGCCGAGCCCGATCACGCCGAGCTCCGCGGCCGTGCCGAGGAACGTGTTGTGCGGGTTCCGCTGCAGCCCCTCCGCCACCTCGAGCGCGTGGCGCCAGCTGATGCCCGTCGCCTGCGACAAGTAGTCGAGGTAGACGCCCGGGAAGCAGCCGAGGCCAACGCCGAGCAATGGATGGCTCCGGATGATGACCCAGCCGACGCGCCAGATGTCGAGCCGTCCCGCGGCGCGATCGGCGAGCGTCGCGCCCTCCGCGAGGCGCTCGGTCAGCGCCGGGCCGGCGAGGAGCAGCCCGGGGAGCGCGAAGAGGAGGCCGAGCGGCACGATCCACGGCCGCCGGGCGGCGACGCTCACCAGGACGGCGATCAGGACGACGCCGACGAGCGCGCCGCGCGACATGGTGAGCAGGATCGTCGTCAGGCAGAGGAGGCCCGCCGCGGCGAGCGACAGGCGCTCGCCGCCGGGGCGGCTCGGGTCGCAGCCGCCGGTCACGCAGATCGCGAGCGGCAGGAGGAGGACGCCGGCGAGCGCATTCGGCTCGAGGAGCATCTCGCGTCCGACGACGATCGTCGCCCGTCCGCCCTGGAGCACGCCGGAGCCGACCAGGTAGAGGGCGAAGACGGACAGCAGCACGGCCCCCCCGACGTGCGCGAGGAGCGCCGGCCGCAGCGTCGCGGGCCGGTCGAGCACGTTCACGACGAGGAGGTAGAAGAACAACAGCTGGACGAGGGTCGCGGCCGCGTGCGTCGCCGTCGCCGGATCGACGGCCCACGACGCCGACGCCGCGCCCCAGAGGACGAACGCGAGCAGCGCGAGCGTGGCGCCGGGGACGGCGATCCGGCGGCGGCGGACGAGCGAATGGAGGAGCCAGGTGCCGATCACGGCGAGTCCGAGTGCCTTCAACGTGATGGAGCCGGTCGGGAGGAGACCCGCCATCTCCTCCAGTGGCAGCGTGAAGAGGAGGACGGCGACGCCGGCTGGCGGCGAGGCGACCACGAGGAACGCCGCCGGGGCGGCGAGCGCGAGGACCCCGAGTCGCTCGTCGACCAGGAAGGCGAGCACGGCCCCGACCAGCGCGGCCGCCCCGCCCATGATGTAGAGGGCGGCGCGCATCAAGCGCCCGCCGCGTCCTGGAAGTAGTAGGAATAGCGGTACGCGTACTCGCCGGCGCCGGGGTTGACGCCGTTCAGCACGACGCCGAGCACCTTCGCCTGCATGAAGCGGAGGCGCGCGAGCGCTTCCCGCGTGAGATGGCGCGGCGTCCGCTCGCCGCGCACGACGAGCACCACGCCGTCGACCATGGTGGCAAGGAGGCTCGCGTCGGCCACCGGGAACATCGGCGGCGAGTCGATCAGCACGACGTCGTACCGCTCGCACGCCTCCGCGAGCATCGCGCGCATCCGCGACGATGCGATCAGCTCGGCCGACTGGTGCGTCACCCGCCCGCTCCCCACGAAGTCGAGGTTCGTGGCCATGCGACGGACGTCGTGCCCGCCGTTGCGCACGCCGTTCCGCTTGGCGGCACTGCCGAGCGTGATCGTGCGGACGATCGTCGCGAACTCGGACTCGCCGTGGAGATGCTCGGAGAGCCCGACCTCCTCGGCGACGCCGAGCGCGTGGTGGCAGCGGGGGCGGCGCATGTCGGCGTCGATCAAGAGGACCCGCGCGCCCTGCTGCGCGAGCGACAGCGCCAGGTTGACGACCGTCGCCGTCTTCCCCTCCCCCGTCTGGCTGCTCGTGACGAGCATCGTCTTCGGCGGGTGCTCGGGGTCGAAGAAGAGAAGGCTCGTGCGAAGCGTCCGGAAGACCTCCGCCGCGACGGACACGCCCGGCGCCACCGCGGGGACCGTGCTGCGGCCGTCGCCGAGACGCCGCTCGGTGCTCTGCACGCGTCGGAAGTCCGGGATCACGCCGAGCGTCGGCAGCGCGAGGCACCGCTCGACGTCGGCGGGCGTCTTGAGGGACGTGTCGACGTTCTCGAGCACGGCTGCCGTCGCGACCCCGAACACGAGCCCGAGGGTCAGGCCGAAGAGGACGTTCAGGATCGCGTTGGGTCGCGACGGCATGCTCGGCCGCTCCGCGGGATCGACGACCGTGATGTTCGAGAGCTGGACGCCGCGGACGACCTCGGTCTCGCCCATCCGCTGGAGGAGCGCGGCGTAGAGCTGGCGGTTCGCCTGCACCGCCTGGTCGAGCTTCACGTACTGACCGGAGACCTGCTTCAGGTCGAGGACGGCGGACTGCTGGCGCTGGAGCTCGTCGCGGAGGGCGTCCTCGGTGCCCTTGGCGGCGAGGTACTGCGATTCGACGCCGCCGACCGTGCGCTCGATCTCCTTCTGGAGGCGCGTCCGCGTCTGACGGAGCTCGGCGCGCACCTGCTGCAGCTCGGGGTTGCCCTCGAGGAAGATGCGGCCGAGCTCCGCGTCGCGGCCCTCGAGCTTCGAGAGATCCGCCTTCAGCGTCTGGATGAGCCCGTTCTGGAGGACGGCGGGAAGCGACTCGAAGTCGCGGCTCTCGACGAGCCGGTGCTGCGCCTCGAGCTCGATGCGCTGCGCCTGCGCGTTCGTCAGGCGCCTCGACAGGTCGCCGAGGCGGTCGACGACCGCGTTTCCCTGCGCGTCGTCGGGCGCCACGACGCCGTGCTCGCGGCGGAACGTGTCGAGCGCGGCCTCGCTCGCGTCGACCTCGCGGCGCACGCGCTCGAGCTCCTGCTCGAGGTACTTGCGCGCCTCGCCCGTCAGCTCGAACTTCGCCTGGAGCGTCCGGCGGATGTACTCGTTGGCGTGCGCGTTCGCGATCGCTTGCGCGAGGTCCGGGTCGCGCGCGGTGAAGCGCACCTGGATGAGCCGGGAGTTCGGGATCGGCTTCACCTCGAGGTTCGATGCGTAGCGGTCGATCGTCCCGCTCGGGATGCCGTCCTCCTCGAGCTTCGCCTTTGTCGGATCGGCCGCGGGCGCCGGCGGCGGCGCGCTCCCCCCTAGCCGGACGACGAGCCCGGTGACGCTGCCGACCATGCGCGCGAAGAACCCCGGCGGGACGGGCTTGAAGCGCGGGTCGTCCTTGAGACCGAGCTCGCGGATCACGACCGCGATCAGCATGCGGCTCTTCAGCAGGCTCACCTGATCCTGGAAGTACTCGACGCCCTCCAGGTAGCTCGGCCCCGAAACGACCTGGTCGATCTTCGTCACGCGCGGCGTCTCGTTCTCGATGTGCAGCACCGCCGTCGCGGTGAAGCGACGCTCCATGAAGAGCGTCACGACCGCCATCAGCAGGACACCGACCGCGATGAAGGCAGCGATCAGCCGCCACCGCGCGCGGAGCGCGAGCGCGATCGTGTGCACCTGCGAGGCGCGCTCGACTTCCGCGTGGTTGTCGTGCGCGCCCTCCCAGGCGAGAAGCCGGGGCGTCTCTCCGTTCACCTGCGTGTCGCCGGTCATGTCCGAGTCGTGACGGTCATCAGACGCCGGCCACCGAGATACCGGCGCCGACGCGGAAGAGATTCGTGAAGACCCAGTAGACGGAGTACGGGACCATGCGGACGGCCGAGGCGTTCAAGCGCACCACGTCTCCCTCGCGCAGCGGGACGTCCTGGATCTCGCCACGGCCGACTTGGTTGAGGTCGACGTCGAGCAGCTCCTTCGTACCGTCGCGGCGCGCCCGCACGATCTGCACGTTGGCGAGGTCCGCCGGGTAGAGCGCGCCGCCGGCGACGCTCATCGCGCCGTACGCCGTCATCCCGGGCGTGAAGCTGTAGAGGCCGGGCTTCGCGACCCAGCCGTCGACCATGAACCGACCGCGCGAGACGACGATCGAGTCGCCGCCCTGGACCGGCAGCATGAGCGGGTTCGGCTGCCCGGGCGACACGGCGGCGTCGAGCTCGAACTCGATCGGCGCGAGGCCGGCAGCCGGTGGCACGGCGCCGGTGCCCGCCGTCGCGCTCGCCGTCTGCACCGCCGCCGGCGGCGCCGGAGCGTGCGCACCGCACCGCGCACCGTCGGCGGGCGAGAATAGCACGCGCCCGCCGGCCTGCTCGGTGAGTCCGCCCGCCTGCGAGAGGAGATCGTACACGGTGCGGTTGTCGCGCGTCAGGCTGTAGAGGCCCGGCCGCGCGACGGCGCCCGTCACCGACACCTGTTGGCTCTGGAATCGCTGGACGAACACCGTCACGTGCGGATCGCGCATGTAACCGTTCCGGAGCCGGCGCTCGATCTCGGCCTGGACCTGCGTCTCCGTCTGGCCGCCCGCGGGGATGTCGCCGAGCATCGGCAGCGTGATGGAACCCGTCGGCGACACGCGCGTCGGGAGGTCCTTCATCGCGTCCCAGCCGAACACGTTGACGGTCAGCTGATCGCCCGGGCCGAGACAGTAGTCGGCGCCCGCGGTGCGCGCCTTGTAGAGCTCGGCGATGCGCGCGTCGTCGCGGGCGCCGCTCGCGCGGTCGAGGTCGCGCGGCGCGGGGCCGTGCTTCGGCGCGCAGCCGACGAGCGCGGCGAGCGCCAGCGCGCACAGCGTGCGAGACTTCACTCGTCCTCCAGGGACCGCACGTCGATCGTGACGCGGGTCTGCGTTCGCAGGATGTCCATGAGGACGCTCACGCGACCGCGTCCGTCGGGCGGGTTCTCGATGATACCGACGAGGCCCGCGAACGGCCCGTCGGTGACGCGCACGCGACGCCCGGCGGGGAGCGGATGCGGTCGGGCGACGATCACGCCATCCGGCCCCTCTTGTGCCCGGAGAAAGGCGAGCGCCCCGTCCGGAACCGCCGGCGCCTCCCCTTCGAAGGTGACGAGCCGCCGCACCCCGGGCGTCCAGACGACGCGATACCAGTCGTTCGGGAGCGCGAGGCGCGCGAAGAGATACCCGGGAAAGAGCGGGCGGATGACGGACACGCCGCGGCGTTGGAGGCAGAGGCGCGGCAGGTAGACGTCGAGCTGGCGCTTCGCGAGCTGCATGGCCGCGAAGCGCTCGCGGCGAAGCTTCGTGGAGACGACGTACCAGTCGATCGCCGCGGCGGTCTCCGCGAACGGACGCGCCGCGTGTGTCGTCGCGTCGGGGATTCGCTCGTTCGATTTCTCGATCTCGATCATCCGCCAGCGTCCCACATGGCTCCGCCGATCCGAGCACGGCGCTCTCGCCTACACGCGTCGGTCGTTGACGGGATCGAGCAAGGCGCGTTCCATGGGGGATAGTGCTGCAGATGCCGCGGCGAAAGACGTGAGTCGGATTCCCGAGCGCTTGCGCGGGTGCGCGCGCGCGGTCACCGTTTTCCCACCCTCCGCTGCCCCCGCGCGGCGCGCGGCACTCCCCGGAAGCGCGCGCGACGATCCGCGTCCCGAATTCCATCACCGGTAGAAGATGGCGCAGGTGCCTGTCGCCGCCGCCGACGCGCTTGTCGGCGCTTCCGCCAGTCCGCGCGGCGCCGTGGTCCCACTGACGCGAGCGCACCCTACGGCGGTGCGATTCAGCGCGTTTCGACGACCTCGACGTCGCCTTCTTTGTGCAGGATCTCGATCGAGCCGCCGTACTTGCCGCGGAGCACGTTGAGGTCGAGGTGCGCGCCGCCGGCGCGGAGATTCTTCAGCTCGAGCGCGCGGAGCCACGCCGGAAGCTGCGGCTGCCGGAAGACGACCCGTTGGTGGAGCCCGTCGACTTCGAGCCCGAGCGCGGCCTCGATCAGCAGGAAGACGCTCCCCGCGGCCCAGGCCTGCGGCCGACACGCGACCGGGTACGGCACGGGCGGCGTGTCGCGCCGCCGGCCGAAGCCGCAGAACAGTTCCGGCAATCGACGGTCCTCGAAGTGTTGCGCCGCCTCCACGAGCGCGCTGAGCACGTGCAGCGCGCTCTCGAGCCGGCCGTAGCGCCGGAGCCCCGCGGCGATCAGCGAGTTGTCGTGCGGCCAGACCGATCCGTTGTGGTAGCTCATCGGGTTGTACCGCGGCTGTCCGCTCGCCAGCGTCCGGATCCCCCAGCCGCAGAAGAGGTCCGCGTGCAGCAGGCGCGCCGCGAGCCGGTCTGCGCGCGCGTCGTCCGGCACGCCGCAGAAGAGGAGATGACCGGGGTTCGACGTGACGACCGCGCACGGGCGCTTGTCGCGGTCGAGCGCGAGCGCGTACGTCTGCTCGTCCTCGAGCCAGAACGTCGCGTTGATCCGGTCCCGGAGCGCCGCCGCCTCGGTGCGCCAGCGCGCCGCGTCCGGGACGCCGAGCGCGTCGGCGAGGTCCGCCATCGCGACCAGCGCGGCATAGCGGTACCCCTGCACTTCAACGAGAGCGATCGGCGGCTCCGCGAGCGCGCCGTCGCGGTGGAAGACGGAGTCGCCGGAGTCCTTCCAGCCCTGGTTCACGAGCCCATGCTCGTTCGTGCGTTGGTACTCGATGAAGCCGTCGCCGTCCCGGTCGCCGTAGCGCGCGGTCCACTCGAGGGCGGCGCACGCCGCGGGCCAAAGCTCTCGAACGAGTCCTAGATCGCCGGTGACGCGTGCGTAGTCGCCGAGCACCATGCAGTAGAGCGGCGTCGCGTCGACGCTGCCGTAGTAGCGCCCGAACGGCACCTCCCCGGTCGCCGCCATCTCGCCGTACCGCGCCTCGTGGAGGATTTTCCCGGGCTCCTCGTCGCGCGCGGGATTCTCGTCGCGGCCCTGGAGCGCGGCGAGCACGCGCAGCACGCCGCGCGCGAGCGACGGGGCGAAGTGGAGCAGCTGGCGTGCCGTGATGAGGCCGTCGCGGCCGAAGATCGTCGCGAACCAGGGGATGCCAGCGTAGATGTAGCGATCGACCGCGTGCGACGTCCCCGGCTCGGGCGGCACCGTCAGCATGAAGACGTCGGCGAGCGCCTGCGCGAGGACGGCGTTCAGCCCTTCGTCCGACGCGTGAAGGGTCGCCCGCTCGGCCTGCCACGCGCGGTACTCGCGCTCGCGGACGCCCCCCGCGCCGGTGAAGCCGTGCCGCGTGGGGGCCGGCACGCGGTCGTTCAGACACGTCACGGTGAGGTCGATCACCCGCTCCTCTTGCGACGCGAAGTCGAGCTCGAGGAGGACCGTCGTGCCCTGCCATCGGGGATCGGCGCCGCGGATCTCGCAGCGCGTGCCCCGCCCGACGCCGTCGCGGCCGCGGTAGCCGAAGACGATCCCGGCGCCTTCGCGTCGCGGCACCTCGACGTCGCCGGTCAGCGCGCGACGCATGCCCCGTACCTCGAAGACGTCGGCGAAGTCGGCCGCGAAGCGCAGCTCGAGCCGCACGCGGACCGGCTCGAGCAGGAACGAATGGACGACGAGGCGGACGAGCATCGCGGGGCCGCAGAGCATCGTCGTGCGGCGGATCGAGAGCGTCGATCGCGGCATGAACCGGTCGCCGCCCACGTCGTTGTTCGTCAGGTTCGCGACCGCGTGCACGTTGTCCGGCGTGACGCGTGCGGAGAGGAAGAACGGCGCCGAGCCGCCGACGAGGAGCTCACACTGCGAGAGGTGGCGCGTCCCGCGGTAGAAGAGACCGAGCTCCTCCTCCAGCGCGGCCGGCACGTCGCCGGACTGATCGAGCACGGCAAACGTGTCGCCGTGCGAGAGCACGTGCTTGCGGCGGCGGCTCGCGAGCGACGACGAGAGCACGTAGTACTGGTCGCCGACGCGGACCGAGGCACCGTGCGTGGGCTCGGGGGCGATCGCCATGGGTCCGCGATGCCATAGCCCGTTGGGGTGAACAACCCGTGCACGGCGGGCGCGTGATCGCACACGCGTCGTGCATGGCGCGGTCCGGAGACCCGAGGAGCGGCGATCTAGAGCAGCGGCGCGGCCGCGGCCTCGGTCAGATCGCGCTGCGCGTGATAGTCGCCCGCGATGTGAAGACCGACGTTCTCGAAATTGATGCCCTGGTAGCCATTGCCCTTCCCGGCATAGAGCCAGAGACCGACGGCGGTGTTCGCGATCAGCCCCGAGCGGACGGTGTTGCTGAAGCCGTTCACGAAAATGCCCGAGATGCTCGTGCCGTCGACGATCGTGCCGGTCACCAGGTTGGCGTCACCGAGCAGGACGATACCGTCCGTGCCGAGGTTGCGGAGCTCGCTCGCGAGGACGCGGCCATGCCCGAAGATGAATATCCCGGTCTGCGCCCCCTCGATCAGACTCGTCCGCACGGACACGCGGCCGGCTTCGTAGAGGAGAACCCCGGCGGCGGTCTTGCCGCTGACCTCTGACGTGACGTCGTGGACGTGGACGCCGCTGATCTTTCCCTTCGCACCGCCGTTGAAGTCGAGTCCGTTCTGCACCGCACCGGCCGTCGAGCCGAGGCCCGCGATTTCGCCGTCCACGACCCGGACCACGCTCTGCGGGCCGCTCGCCAGGATGCCGTCCTTCTGGAAGTTCGAGATCGCGTTCTCCGCGAGAACGACTCGCGCACGCCCGAGGATCGGCCGGCCGAACCGCTCGCCGATCGGTCCCGTCTCGACGTCGATGCCGACGCCGCTGTCGCACTCCGGATGTCCGTGGACCTGCAGGCCCGTGATCGTCGACCCGGTCACGATGCCGCTGGTGTTCTTGAAGTAGATGCCGGCGAGAAGCGGGCTGCAGCCACCGACCGTGTTGCCGCTCAAGTCGACGGTCACGCCATCGATGATCGCCGAGCCGCCGTCGACGACGATCGCGGCCGCGACCATCCGGGAGCCGGTGGCGTTCGGACGCACGTCTGGCAGCGTCGTCGGCCTGATGACCGCGCCCTGCTGCCCGCGCAGCACGAGCTTCTTCCCGAGGACGACCTGCTCGGGGTAGCTGCCGGCGCAGACGAGCACCTCGTCGCCGGCTTCGGCCGCTGCGATCGCAGCGCCGATCGTCCGGAAGGCCGCGCCCTTGCAGTCGAGTCCGTCGTCGTCGACCACGAGGGGAAGGCCCGCGTAGGCACGTCCTGCCGCGAGAACGAACGCGAACGCGACGGCCGACAGCCGGCGGCGACGCGTCATGGCGCGCTGCGCACGGCGCGGGGGTGCAGGGCGGGGCCAACCGTGAGCGCTTCGACGGTGGCGGTGCAGCGGTTACTGGCGTCCGCGGTCGGATCGTGGAATCCGATTACGACGTCGAGATGTCCACCCGTCTTGGTCTTCATCTGCAGCTTCTTCCCCACCGACTTGATGCGCACGGTTCCGTCCCTGCGCGTCTTGATCGACATGTCTCGGATACCCTTCGCGGTCGTGACCTCGTGTTTCACATCCCAGAACTTGAACGCCTTGTGCATCTTCATGAAGTGCGACGCCGGCAGCTTCGCGCAGAGGAGGTCGGAGCCGCCGGGCGGCCGGATCTGCACGAAGACGTCGTCCTTCATCGGGTTCACGCTCTGCATCGACGTCTCGGCGACGTAGCTCTTGATCTTGAAGCGCGTCAGCGTGTTCGTCCGCGGCCGGAAGACTCCGCGTTTGACGTTCAGGACGAAGGAGGCGGCCGGCGGGCAGCAGGCGGGGTCCTCGAAGTCGGTGAGGCCGTTGCCGTCGTCGTCGATGCAGTTGCCGCAAATCTCGTGCACGCCGCCCGGTGGCGGCGTCCCGCCCGTCCCGTCGCCACATTCCGCGTTGACGAGGTGCAGGCAGCCGAGCGTCGTATCGCAGCGGTCGTCGGTGCACGCGTTGTTGTCGTCACACGACGGCGGCGCGGTGTGTTGGCAGCCGTTCAGCTGGTCGCAGATCTCGACCCCGTTACAGGGGTTTCCGTCGTTGCACGGGGTCCCGGGGACGCAGGTCTTGGTCGTCGGATCGCACGTCTCAACACCGTTGCAGACATTGCCGTCGTCGCAGTCGGCATTGGTCGCGCACGGCTGGAAGCACGCCGGATCGTCCGGTTTCGGCTCGAGGCTCAGCCCGAGAAGCACGTCCCGGAGTCCCGGCACTTCCGGCACGTCGAGCAGCGGGACGACCCCGGCGAGACGCGACCCGACGAACGAGCCGCGCTGGAGCGCGGCACACGAGAACGGCGCGCCCGCGACCGTCGTGTTGAAGGTCGCCGCCGGCACGTCGTCGGCGTCCGCGATCGTTCCGACCGCCGTCCCGCTCGTGAGCCGGAGCGTGGCCGCGACGCCCTTCACGGCATACTTGTCGTCCGCCGAGCAGACGTGACCGTCGAGCCACGGATCGGTGCTGACGTTGATGGTGACGGGAACTATGATCTGCATTCCGCCGGCCGCGAAGACTCCCGTCGACTGTCCCCGGACCGGACCGTTGCAGACGCCCAGGGTGCCGTTGACGCACTGGTCGCTCGGAAGGCAGCTGCTCGTCGCCGCGCAGGCTTGTCCCTTGTTGAGGCCGCTCGTGCAGTGGCCCTGGAGACACGCCGGACACGGCGTCTGGTGCGGGCCGGGGAGCTGGCTTCCCTGACACGCGGCGCCCTCCCGGCATCCGCCGAGACAGAGCGGATTGTCGTCGTCGACGTTGTGGTCCTGCGACACCGCGAGATCCCCGCCGACGTCGCCACCGTCGCAGTCGATCTGGCCGGCACCGTCCGCGCTCGGAACGATGCAGAGCGTGCCGAACGAGCCGATCGGAACGGGTGGGAAGCTCGCCTGATCCATCCCGACGCTGATCGCGGCCTGGTGGGTGAACTCGTCGGGCGCCCCGATATCGAGACGCAGGCCGCCGATCCCGGCGAGCGGGACGGTCGTCGATCCGTCGCGCGTGGTGACCGAAGCGCTGCTGCCGCCGCTGGGGTTCCCGGCGCGCACGAGGAAGGTGTGCTTCCCGATCAGGTTCGTCCGCGTCGTCCCCGGTGGAGGCTGGATGTCGGGCGGCAGCTGCCCCGGCTGCGTCGCCGCGTTCCAGTGCCCCGTGAAGTAGTCGATGATGTTCAGCTGGTAGCCGCAGGCGCCCTGGCCGGCGAGGTCGCTCGTCGATGCGAGCGTCACGAACCACTGTCCAAGACTCTGGCCGATCGGGCCACGCACGTCGCCGGTGCCGGTCAGCTGATAGAGCGTCGACGACGGCAGGTCGAGCGCGAAGACGCGATTGCCGGTCGTCTGGTTCCGCAGCGGATCCCCCGTGCACACGAACGCGACCCGGTCGCCGCTCGGCGCGAGCGCGGGCCAGTCGCAGTCGCCGAAGTCGGTCGACGATTCGAGGCGCCGGAGCGTGATCGGGGACGTGTCGATCGCGGTCGACGCGTAGATCTCCTGGCCGCCGCCGCCCGGGGCGTCGCTCAGGTCGGTCGCGCGCGACGCGAACATGACGACCTGCTGCTGCTCGGAGATGTAGGGGTGCTCGCTCGGACCGTTCCCGGCGGTCAGCTGATGGACCTGCGTCGTCAGCTGAGTCTTGTCGTATTCGACCCAGAAGATCTGCGAAACGCCGGTGTCGTGCCCGTCGCCGAGCAAGTCGGCGCTGGACTGGAACGCGGCCAGCGTTCCGTTCTGGTTCATCATGGCGCCCGTGCTCGGCGCGCGGCCGGAGGTGAGCTGAGTGAGGAAGCGGGTGCGGCGGTCGTAGAGGAAGAGCTGCGCCACGCCGCCCGTCGGCTGTCCGGTGAGCGCAGCGGTCGATTCGAACACGATGACCCCGCCGAGGCTCGAGCCGCTCGGACGCACGCTCTCGCCGTCGATGCCCGACGTGATCTGGCGAAGCTCCTGCGTCTTCAGGTTCTTCAGGAATATCTGCCGGTGGTTCGCGGCCTCGCCCGGCGCACCCCCGAATGTCCCAAGGGCGTCGAACGCAACCCACTGCGTCCCGTCGGTGGCGACGTCGGACGAGCTCGGGTTGTCGGGTGATCCTGGCCCGTCGGTGACCTGGACCAGGTAGGGCTCCGGCGGGTTCGGGCACGTCGCGAGCGTCGTCGCGTCGGGCGTCCCCTTCTGACAGACGTAGTTCAGGTGTTTGAAGATGAAGATCTGCTGCGTGACGTTCCCCGTGTGCGTCAGGTCGCGGGACGACGCGAAGGCGAAGTACGCGCCCCAGGAGCGGACGACGGGATGGAAGTGGGGCGCGTCGCGCGTGAGCCCGATCACGGGCGGCGTCTCCTTGTGAAGCGCCCGCGCGGGCGTCGCGACCGCAAGGAGGACGAGCACGGCGACGAGAAGGCTCGGCAATCGGCGACACGTCGCCACGCAGCGCATGCCGCCGCATCGAGCAAGAAGCAAGCCATGGAGCACCGGTTCTCGCCGCGCAAATGCTGCAGATCTACAAGCGTCGGCTTTGCGCATGCGCGAGTCCATCTCGGCTGCGAGGCACGCCCCGGCTTTGGTCGCAGGCCGCTCGTGCTTCGCGGACGTACGCCGGCGGCCGGACAGCCGTTTCGGGACGCCCGTCCCGCGGTTCGCGTCCGACACCGTGCGATGACGCGGGGCTCGCAACTCTGCCATGGCCGCGTCGGACTATTGGCCGAGTGGAACGCCTGCCTAGAACGCGTGAGGCTCGCTCACGAGGCACGTGATTCTGCGTGGTTGGAACGGCCCCGCGGCGTCGTCCCCGGTGGAATGTTTACTGCTTTCATGGGCGGACCCCATGGCAGGTCTGTACCCCACGCTCGCCCGCTCGACCCTTCGCCACTCGACGATCCTCGTCGCGCTCGCGCTGGTCGCCCTCTTCGGCTCTCCAGCGGACGCCTTGCATCAGGACACGCCCGGGGTCGTGACGTTCACGAAGGACGCGTCTCACGCACACCCCACCGGCCGCTCGTGGGGATTCTTCTTCAGCTTCTCGTCGACGCAGGATCTCGCCAACACGGGGAGCACGAGCCGGCAGATCTTCCTCTTCAAGCAGCTCTTCTACGACTGCCAGAAGACGCCACAGCTGCAGCCGGCGACGGTCCCCCTGTGCCCGAACCCACCCCAGCCGTATCTGGTGCAGGTCACGAACCGTCCCGGCTCGCCGGACAACCCGAGCGCCTCCGACAAGGCGGAGGACGGCACCCAATGGGTCGCGTTCGACGGTGACGGCATCCTGGACGGCGACACCGGCGACGTCGGCTCGCACCGCCAGATCTACCTGAAGAACCTCCTCACCCAGGAGCTGAAGCAGATCACCGCCGCCGGCGACGGCGACAGCGTGAAGCCGACCGTCTCGAGCGAGGCGGGCGTCGTCGTCTTCGAGTCGACCGCGGCGCTGACGGGTCCGAACCCCGCGCACGTCTCCCAGCTCTTCCTTTACGACCGGCGCATCCGGTTCCTGAAGCAGCTCACCGCCGGCGCCGTGCCGAGCACCGGCGCGATGACGAATCAGAACGGAACGTCGACCATCTTCCAGTCCGCCGCCGACCTCCTGGGCGACGGTCACGACACCGGCATCAGCCAGATATTTCTCGCGACGTACAACAAGAGCACGCAAGCGGTCGACGTCCGCCAACTGACCACCGGGAACGGACCGAGCGAGCACCCCTACATCATCACGAACTCGAGCCCCTCCGGAAACACGGTCCCGATCGCCTTCGCTTCCTCGGCGACCGACCTACCCGGCACGAGCACCGGGTCAGGCAAGCAGATATACCTCCTCGACGACGCGAACGAAGATCCACTCGTCTTCCGGCGCCTCACGGATTCGACCACGTTCGGCGACTGCGATTACCCCGGCATCGTCTCGGCCGGCGACCGGGTGGAGTTCATCTGCACCGGCGATCCGCTCCGGAATGGGACGACCGGCAACCGGGTGTTCATCCTCGACCTGCGGGACACGACGCTGTTCCAGATCAACGGGACGGGCGACGTGCAGGGCCCGATCGGCTCCCACGTCGGCGAGTGGTTCGTCACCATGTCGACGACGGCCGATCTCGACGGCACCGGCGACTGCGGCTACCAGCTGAAGCTCGTCGACTTCTTCCCGGGTCACTACGACGCCGCGACCGCGGTCGGCCAGCTGCCCCCGGACGTGGTCGCAACCCCAGGGAAGCCGCGCTCGAACCTGATCGGACGCCGCTCCTTCGTCGTCGCGCCGGGAAACGCGTCCGGCGGCAGCAAGACCACGGCGACGACCCGCGACAGCTCGGCGAGCGCGCCGCTCACGGGGGCAGCCGGCGTCGAGCTCGTCATCGGCGCCCCGGATGAGTTCAGCCGCCAAGCATCGATCCGTGTCCCTCAGACGGCGGTCAGCCTGCCGCCCGTCCGCATCCTCGATCTCGGCACCCTCTGCATCACCGCGGCGGAAGACGGGTCCGGCGTCCTGGACTGCGACGGCGAGGATGCGGGCGGCGACTTCTCGGTCAAGCGAGACCACAACAGCGACGACAACAACCCGCTCTGCATCGGTGGCTGCCGCGAGGGCGATACCGAGTGCGAAGGCACCGGCCTTCCGGGACCACACCAGAACCCGTGTCCGGCGTGCCTCGACGGCGCGTGCACGAGCGGGCTCAACGAGGGACAGCCGTGCTCGAACAAGTCGAGCTGCCTGCCGAGCGACCAGTGCGTCAACGGCACGCTCGGCGTCTGCAACGGGCCGATGCGCGGCGATCCTGCGGGAACGTTCGCCGCGGGCGGCATGCAGGTCACCCTGCCGGTGACGATCAGCATCAGCACGCAGGCCGCCGTTGGCGCGCCGGTATGCGGCCCGAACGACACCTACGCGGTGAAGAACATCCCGGCGACGCTGTTCCTCACCTCCGGAACGGTGACGGCGAAGATCGACGACGCCGACGACCGCCCCGGCGCCACGCTGACGGCGACGAGCAGCGGCGAGCCGTTCAGCTGCGGCGGGCTCCAAGCCGGTGCGTTCGGGAACGGACATCTGGTCGCCGCGCTGCCGCTGCTCGACATCCCACAGAACGCGGGGCTTCGCGACGTCATCCTCGGCCTCGACCTGTTCCCGAAGCCCGACGAATCGGCGTGCCATCCGCCGTGCGCGGAGGATGCCGACTGCGACGACGGCAACGCGTGCAACGGTCACGAGACGTGCCGGAATTCGTTCTGCGTCGAGGGCACGCCCGACTGCAACGATGGCGACCCGTGCAACGGCGTCGAGACCTGCGACCCGGCGACCGGCTGTCATCAGGGCACGCCGCCGTCGTGCGACGACGGTGCCCGCTGCACGACCGACGTCTGCACGGCGGACGAGGGGTGTACGCACGCATCGATCCACGGCTGTTGCACGTCGGACGCGGACTGCCGCGACAACGACGTCTGCAACGGTGACGAGCGCTGCGTCGACGGCGACTGCGTCGCCGGGGCCCCGCTCGTGTGCGACGACGGCAAGGCGTGCAACGGCGTCGAGACGTGCGATCCCGTGCAGGGGTGCAAGCCCGGCGTGCCGCCGGCATGCGCCACGAACACCCGCTGCATGGCGGACACCTGCGACGACGCGATCGGCTGCATCCACACGCCGATCCCCCGTTGCTGCGACGCGGATACGGACTGTGACGACCACAACGCGTGCGACGGCGTCGAGCGCTGCGTCGGGGGAACGTGCGTCCCTGGAACAGCGCTCCAGTGCGACGACGGCAAGGCATGCAACGGCGTCGAGATCTGCGACGCACAGAAGGGCTGCATCCCGGGCACGCCCCTCAAGTGCGCCGACAACGTCCGCTGCACCGCGGATACCTGCGACGACATCGACGGGTGCCTGCACACCCCGATGGCGAACTGCTGCACCAACAACAACGACTGCAACGACAACAACCTCTGCAACGGCAAGGAGACGTGCGTGAGCGGCACCTGCGTGCCGGGCACGCCGCTTCAGTGCGACGACGGGAACATCTGCAACGGGGTCGAGACCTGCGACCCCGCGCTCGGCTGCCGTCGCGGCGTGCCGCTCGACTGCAACGACCACGTGCGCTGCACCGCGGACTCGTGCGACCCGACGAGCGGGTGCGAGCATTCGCCGCTCCCCGGCTGCTGCGCGACCGACGCCGACTGCGACGATCACAACGCCTGCAACGGGACCGAGCATTGTTCACGCGGCGAGTGCTTCTCGAGCGCGCCGCTCTTCTGCGACGACGGGGACGCCTGCAACGGCGCGGAGCTCTGCGATCCGGCGCGCGGATGCGTCCCCGGGATCGCACCCGTCCGCTTCAGCTACGAGGGCATCACCTGCGAGCTCACGGCGATCGGGAACGCGCTCAGCTCCGCGCCCGCTCAGGGTCTCGGCGGTCGCGGCCGCGTGACGCAGCTCACGCGGATCCTCGCGAAGGTTCGCCGGAACCTGGGTGCGGGCGGACCCTCGGCCGGTCTCGCCGGGCATCTGAAGACCCGCGCCGCGGAGAAGGGGCTCCGGAAGTTCGCCCGCATGCTGGAAGGCGGCATGCGGAAGGGAACGACCGACCCGACCGTCGCGGGTCCGATTCGCGACATGGTCGGCGAGCTGCTGACGCGCGTCTCGAATTTCCGCGTCGGCGCGCGCTGATCGCTCTCGGGACCGGACCGTTCCACGACGACGGCGGCACGTAGCATCGCCGCGGAGGCTCATCTATAGAGCGCCGCATGTCCGCCCTCCGCGACGCCTTCCTCGTCGGCTACGTCCGCACGCCGTTCGGCCGCGCCGATCCGCGGCGTGGCGTCTTCCGTGACGTCCGCTCCGACGACCTCGCGACGGCGCTCCTTCACGAGGCCCTCCGACGGACGGGCGTCGACGCGTCACGGGTCGACGGCGTGATCCTCGGTGCCGTCGAGATGATGGGCGAGCAGGCGCATCCCGGCACCGCGATCCCGTTCGTGGCCGGCTTCCCCGAGCACGTCGTCGGTCTCTCGGTCGAGCGCGCGTGCACGACCGCGATGATGGCGGTCCACATCGCGACCATGCAGATCGCGTGCGGCCAGGGCGACGTCTACCTGGCCGGCGGCCTCGACAGCATGACGCACTTCCGCATCCCGACCATCAAGGACGGGATGAGCATGGACGACGTCATCAAGCAGGGCGGCCACATGCTCGCCGCCATGAACCCGAACCCGAAGCTCTATGACGTGATCAATCCGATCGAGCTGAACGGCGGCCAGGGCGCCGAGCGGCTCGCCGACCGCTACGGGATCACGCGCGAGGCGATGGACCGGTGGGCGCTCTCGAGCCACCAGCGCGCGGTCGCCGCCCGATCGCGCCTCCGCGAGGAGATTCTGCCGGTCGCGGGGCTCGATCTCGAGGGCCGCCCCGTCGAGGTCACCGACGACCAGGGACCGCGCGCGGACACCAGCTACGAAAAGATCGCGGCGCTCGCGCCCGTCTACAAGGCCGACGGCAAGATCACCGCTGGAACGTCGTCCGGGCAGGCGGACGGCGCGGCGGTGTGCGTCGTCGTGTCGCCGGAAGCGATGCGACGTCACGGCCTCGTCCCGCTCGCGCGCATCCATACGATCGCGACGGCCGCGTGCGCGCCGACGGACCTCATCTACTCCGCGATCCCCGCGACGCACCGTGCGCTCGAGCGGTCCGGGCTCGGCATCGCCGACATGGCGGTGATCGAGGTGAACGAGGCGTTCGCGTGCGCGCCGCTCGCCCTGATGCGCGAGTTCGGCATCGAGGATCCCTCGCGGGTGAATCCGAACGGCGGCGCATGCGCGCTCGGCCACCCGGTCGGGGCGTCCGGCGCCCGGCTCGTCGGGACGACCGCGCTCGAGCTCCGCCGGCGCGGCGCGCGCTACGGCCTCGCGACCATCTGCGGCGGGATGGGCCAGGGCGCCGCGACGATCCTGGAGCGGGTGTGACGCCGCCGGACTTCTTCACGGTCGTCGACACGCAGCGGGCACTGCGCCGCTTCCGTTCCGACCCCGTGCCCGACGACGTCCTCCGTCGGGTCCTCGACGCCGCGACGCGCGCGCCGTCGGCGCGCGGCGCGGAGCCGTGGTTCTTCGTCGTCGTCCGCGACGCGCGCACGCGCGCCGCGATCGGCGAGCGCTACCGGACGGCCTGGGACGCCGGTGCACAGTTCACGGCTGCGACCGACGCCGACCGGGACGTGCGCGAACGGCCGCACTACGCCCGGATGATGCGCGCGGCCGGCGACCTCGCCGCCCGCTTCGCCGACGCGCCCGTCGTCATCGCCTGCTGCCTCGACCACCGGCAGCTCGGGCCGATCGCCGGCCCCGACCTGGAGCTGCGCTCTCCCGTCGCCGCCTACGCGTCGATCTTCCCGGCGGTGCAGAACCTGCTGCTCGCCGCCCGTGCGCTCGGTCTCGGCACGACGCTCACGACGCTCCATCGTGGCTTCGAGCCGGATCTGAAGACGCTCCTCGGCGTCCCCGACGAGGTCGAGATCGTCGCGCTCGTCCCGCTCGGCTACCCCCGGGACTGCTTCGGACCGACGCGCCGGAAGCCGGTCGAGGAGGTCGCGTTCGTCGACCGCTGGGGACGGCGCTTCGGCTCTTGACCCCTCCCCGAAGCGCCTCGTAGGGTTCCGCCGTGGCCGCGCGCCCGATCGCTCCGGGACTCTTCGTCGACGATCCCGAGGGTCCGCGTCTCGTCGCCGCGCGCTGCGCCGCGTGCGGCAAATCGCACTTCCCCGCCGGACGTGTCTGCCCGTACTGCGCCGCGGACGGCGCGAGCGAAATCCACGTCGGCCCAGCGGGACGTCTCAAGCTCTTCACGGCCGTGACCGCGAAGCCGCCCGGCTATCGCGGCGAGGTGCCGTACGGGTTCGGCATCGTCGAGCTCGAGGCCGGCCTCGAGGTCATCGCCCGGCTCACCGAGCCGCGTCTCGATCGGCTCCGCCTCGGCCTGCCGATGCGCCTCGTCCTCGAGCCGCTCTTCACCGACGAGGACGGCACGCCGGTCGTGACGTACGCCTTCGCGCCGGGCGCGTCGTGAGACCGGTCTGGATCGCCGGCGTCGGCCTCCATCCGTTCGGACGGTTCGCCGAGAAGACCGTGACCGCGCTCGGCGCACACGCGGTCCAGCAGGCGCTCGGCGAGGCGGGGATCGGGCGCGGCCAGTTCCAGGCGGCGTTCTGTGGGACCGTCTACAGCGGCGTCGCCGCCGGACACAAGGTCCTCACGAGCCTCGGGCTTTCCGGCGTCCCGACCGTCAACGTCGAGGCGGGCTGCGCGAGCGGCGGTGCCGCGCTCGCGCTCGGTGCGGCGCAGGTCGCCACCGGCCGCTACGACCGCGTCCTCGTGTTCGGCATGGAGAAGATGCCGCGCGGGATCATCCGCTCGAGCTTCTTCGAGCCGTGGCGCGAGGAGGCGGGGCTGGCGGCGACGCCGGCGTACTTCGCGCTCCGCGCGCAGCGCCTCATGCGCGACAGCGGCGTCACGGTCGAGGACTTCGCGCGCGTCTCCGAGAAGAACCATCGTCACGGCGTCGCCAATCCCAACGCGATGTACCGGAAGGCGATCTCGGTCGACGAGATCCTCGCCTCGCCGGTCGTCTGCGAGCCGCTCCGGCTCCTCATGCTGTGCGCGCCGAACGAAGGCGCGGCCGCCGTCGCGCTCTCGTCCGAGCCCGGCCTCGGCGCCGTACGCGTCGCCGCCGCCGCCCTGCGCTCGCATCATGCGGGCTCGGTCCTGGGCGAGCACACACCGATGAGCGGCGTCGCGGACGACGGCGTCGCGACCCCGACCGAGATGGCGGCCCGCGACGCGTACGAGGAAGCCGGCGTCGGACCGGACGACCTCGACGTCGTCGAGCTCCAGGACACCGACTCGGGGCGCGAGATCCTGTCCGTCGAGGAGCTCGGGCTCTGTCCGAAGGGCGGCGGCGGCGCGTGGGTGCGGTCCGGCGGCGGCGAGATGAGGTCGCGCCTTCCCGTGAACGCGAGCGGTGGGCTGCTGTCGAAGGGCGAGCCGCTCGGCGCGTCCGCGCTCGGTCAGATCGTCGAGCTCACGTGGCAGCTTCGCGGCGCCGCGGGCCCGCGCCAGGTTTCCGACGCGCGCGTCGCGCTCGGACACACCGTCGGCCGCGGCGCGAACGCCTGCGTCGTGATCCTGGTGCGCTGAGCGGGCTCAGCGACGCCGGAGCGCCGTCCCGGACGGCACGCACGTGAGCTTCAGGGCATCGCGATCGCGGAGCCCGTCGACGGTCGTCGCCTCCGTCCGGAGCACGAGTTTCGACCGCCCCGCCGGTACGTCGACGTCGATCCGGCCCGAGCACGTCTCGCCCGGACCGGTCGGGAGCGCGAGCTTCGCGACCGCCGTGACGAGCGCCTGCCGCACCGCGGCCCCGGGACCGGTATCGGCAGCCGTCGGGCGCTGGACGACGAAGCGCGCGACCGGGTCCCCGCCACAGCGGACACGCGCGTCGTCGCCGCCGAGACACGTCCAGAGGTGGAAGCGGCACCGGCCGGGCGTCGGATCGAAGTCGCACGACGGATCCCCGTCGGCGCACGTCTGCTTCGGCGACGGGATGCCGTTCCGGGCCGTCGCCAGCCCGCTCGACGCGAGCGCCCACTCGGTCGCGCAGTCGACCGCGTTGCCGCCGCCCGGGATCCGGTTCGGTGGCGGCGCCTCCGTGCAGGTCGCCGTGCAGCGGTCGCCGGGCGTTCCGTTCGCTGCACCATCGTCGCACTGTTCGCCGCAGGCGACCACGGCGTCCCCGCATCGCTCGCGTTGACACGTCGACGAGCAGCCGTCGCACGACGACGTGTTGCCGTCGTCGCACTCTTCGCCGATCTCGACGACACCGTTTCCGCACACGGCCGGATTCGGCGCGCACGAGAGCGTGACGCGGCTCGAGACGCGGGCGCCGTTCACGTTGGTCGTGTTCGCGGAGAGGAGCCGGCGGCCGACCGCGCCGGGCGCGTGTGGGATGCGCTGCACGAACGTCGCCGTGCAGTGGTCGGCCTGCCCGGCCGGCGTGCCGGACCGGAGGATCGTGCGCCCCGACTTGACCGTGATCCCGAGGGCCTCGAACGCGCCCGCGACCGCGACGGCGTTCGACGCCTCGACGGCGTCGGCGGGCTTCTCGGGGCTCGGGCGACGGAGCTTCACGGACGCGACCGCGCTCGCCTGGCACGTCGCGATGCGCGGATCCGTGACGTTGAGGCAGGCACTCACGTGGAACGTACACGCGCCATCCGTCCGTCCATCGGCGTCGCACCGCGGATCGCCATCGATGCAGCTCTGCACCGGTGGCGGAAAGCCCGGCGCGGCGACGTTCTCGATCGCCCACTCGAGCATGCACGCGTTGTGGCCCTTGTGCCCGCTCGGGATGAAGACGACGTGCGCTGCCTGCTCGACGTGACACGTGGCGTCGCAAGGATCGCCCGGGCCGCCGTTCGCCGGCCCGTCGTCGCATTCCTCGCCGCACTCGGTGACGCCGTTCCCGCACGCTTCAACACGACACGTCGGCGAGCAGCCGTCGCACGCCGCCGTGTTGTGATCGTCGCACTGCTCACCCGGTTCGAGGATCCCGTTGCCACATACCGCCGCCGCGGTGCACGTAGGCAGCGTCGGGTTGAGACAGCCCGGGCCGGGCGCGCAGTCGCGCGCCGGAAGGATCGACGCCGTCCCGAGGACGACCGGCGGTTTCGTCGGGTCACGGTACTCGAGGCGGTTGTCGCCGTTCGGCCGCGAGCTGAGCTGCCCGCCGATCGTCATCTGCCCGCTCGCCTGGAGGAGGTTCTGACCCGTCGGACCGTCGCTCTTGAGCGATGCGCCCGCCGGCACGGAGACGTCGCAGCCGGTGAACTGCACGAGCCCGCCGGCCGGGTCCGTTCCCGTGCCGACGGCGTGCACCTTCCCGGACACCGTGATCTGGTGGCCGGTCACGTCGATCAGGCCGGCGAGGTTGCCGTCGGCAGCGAGCTCCCCCGCAGCGGTGACGACGGCGTTCCCGCCGTCGGCGAAGATCGTGCCACCGCAGAACCCTCCCGATTCGTCGATGGTGTCGGTGAAGTTGAGGAGGCCTCCGGCGGTCGCGTCGAAATCGCCACCGCAGCCGTCGGCGCCGTTGCCCGCCCCATCGATTCCGCCGGTCTGGAGCCAGTCCGTACCCGCGGTGACGTCGACCTCGCCGCCGTCGCCGTCCGGCGCCGCGCCGTGATTGTCGATGTCCCCGACGAGCGAAACCTTTCCGGCGGTGCCCTCGAGTGAGACGTCTCCGCCGGTGCCGCCGCCTTCGATGTCGCTCCCGGCCGCGCCGACGAGCAGGTTGCCGTTGACGATGAGGTTCTGCGAGGCCGTCAAGGCCACCGATCCGCCGTCGCCGTAGGTCCCGCCGGCGCTCGCATTGACGTCGGCCCCGCACGTGATGTCGCCGCTGCTGGCGTCGATCTCGACGTCACCCCCGTCGCCACCGTCGACGCGCACGAGCCCGCTCTGCGTGACGCTGCCGCCGGCGATCGTGATGGCGCCCCCGAGACCGAGCGTGCCGGCTTTCGCCGTGATCGGGCCGGACACCGCGATCGTGCCGGTCGCGGTCACGTTGACGACGCCGCCGGACGCCTGCGTGCCCGTCCCATCGGCCTGGACGGTGCCCGCGATCGCGATCGCACCGCCCGCCGTGAGGTCGATTTCGCCGGGCGTCGCGTTGTCCGACACGTCGATGCGTCCGTCGCCGCTGCCGCCGGTGTCGATGTGGATGTCACCCGTCGTCGTGACCACGACGCTCGACGCAGTCCCGCCCGCTTCGACGCCGATCAACGCACCGTGCGACTCGATGTGCACGCTGCCGGCGAGGATCTTCATGGCGCCGCCGCTGACGACGAGGCTGCCCGAACCGCGCACGTCGAGCGCGCGGGTGCCGAAGTCGAGCGTCGATCCCGGCGTGACGCTCCGGGCGGTCGCCACGACGCAGGGATCGGCGGTCGCCGGGCAGACGTCGACGGCGGTCGTGGCGAGGGAGACTCCGGCGAAGTTGAGCGAGCCGATGATCGACGCGAGCGGAACGAGCAAACGGCGCATTTGGAACGGGGCGCTCCGTACCACACGCCTCGTCGCCGCCGCCAGGTAAAAAAGGCGTACGACCTTCGGGCGCGTCGTGCGGAGCGACGCGTCAGCAGCGCGCGGTTCCGGCCTCGGCGAAGTAGCGTCGCGGGTTCTCGACCAGCATCGTCTCGATCTTCGCCGACGACACGCCCGCCTCGCGAAGGCTCGGAATGATGTGTCGGAACAGATGCGTCGGTTCCCACTCCGCGAGCGCGCTCGCCGGCACGACCGGCGCACGACCGCGCCAGCACCACACGGTGTCGTGCGAGAGCACGATCTGCCGCTCGAAGCCGACGCCGAGGAGACCGATGAGCGCCGCACGCCGCGCCCGGTCCGGATGGAGCAGCTCGAGCCCGAAGCGGTCGAAGCCCAGGTACGCGCCGCGATCGAGCATGCCCAGGTGGTAGTCGAGGTTGCTCGAGCCGCACGAATGGCCGACGACGATCGCCGACGGCGCGACGCCCTCCCCGGTCAGGATGTCGAGCTGCTCCGGGCCCATCGTCCCCTCGTCGGTGTGCGTCGTGATCGGCACGCCGGTCTCGCGGTGCGCGCGCGCCGCCGCGCGCAGCACGAGCTCCTCGTACGGCGTGATCTTGTGCGCGCTGGTCGCCACCTTGATGATCCCGGCGCGGATGCCCGTCTCGCCGATGCCCTGCGTCAGCTCGCCGACGAAGAGCTCCGTCATCTCGGCCACGGCGTCCCCGAACTGCGCGCGGAACTTGAAGTACGCGGGCGCGCCGAAGTCCTCCTTGTAGAGCCCGGTCGCGCACACGATGCGGACGCGGCTCCGCTCGGCGACCTCGGCCATCAGCTCGACGTCCCGCCCGAGGTCGATCGGGCACGGGTCGACGAGGGCACGGACGCCGAGTGCGTGAAGCTCCGCCATCCGGTCGACGCAACGCGTGACGCGCTCGCGGCGCTGGGCGCGGTCCTCGCTCGCGTACGCCTCCCAGCCGGGCCAGCCGATGAGGAGATGCTCGTGCATGAGCGTCGTGCCGAGCTCGTCGGGTCGGCACCCGCCGGTGACCGTCGCGACGGTTTGCATCAGCGGAGAAGAGCGCGGCTCCGGGCGGCGAGTCAACCCGTCCGCGTTTTGACATTCCCCCGCGGACCCGGACACTGGCGCGCCGCATGCGTCTCCTGCTCGGCCTGGCCGTCGCCCTCGTCGCGCTCGGAACCGCGGTGCTGCTCTTCGCCGGCCGCGCGCTCGTCGCCGCCGATCCGCTCCCCGCGCACGCCGACGCGATCGTCATCCTCGCCGGCTCGGTCCCCGATCGCACGCTCGAAGCCGTGGACCTCTATCACGCCGGCATCGCGCCGCGCGTCGTCGTGACGCGCGAGCGCCTCCAGCGCGGCGACGCGGCACTCCATGCGCGCGGCGTCCGGCTGCCCGAGAGCGCCGACGAGGCCGTTCTGGTCCTTCGCCGGCTCGGCGTCCCGGAGAGCGCGATCGTCGTCCTCCGCCGGCCCACGACGAGCACGGAGACCGAAGCCCGCACGATCGCCCGCTACGTCTGCCGCCAGCATTTCCATCGCGTCGTCGTCGTGACGTGGAAGGCCCACAGCCGTCGTGCCCGCTGGATCCTGACGCGCGCCTTCGGCCCCGGCGTCGAGATCATCATGCGCCCGACACGCTACGACTACTTCTCCCCCCGCCGCTGGTGGCGCGTCCGCCGCGACTCCAAAATAGCGCTCCTCGAATGGGAGAAACTGCTCCACTACCTCTTCCTGGAGCGCTGGCAGATCGAACCCTGCGGCGGCTTACGCAGAATCCACACGGGCTAACCGACGCCCCGACTGGCGTGCGGCGGT
>Ga0070741_10005235_pt1 | contig 29066 bp, 27 predicted proteins | sample Coa_R1_4_FD_66440 | JGI IMG/M metagenome (GOLD analysis project Ga0070741, IMG submission 66440) | Surface soil microbial communities from Centralia Pennsylvania, which are recovering from an underground coalmine fire - Coalmine... | ecosystem: Environmental > Terrestrial > Soil > Unclassified ... | reverse complement strand
CCAGCCGGCGAAGATGGCGAACACGGCGCCGAGCGACAGCACGTAGTGGAAGTGCGCCACCACGTAATAGGTGTCCTGCAGCACGCGGTCGACGCCGGCGTTCGCCAGCACGACGCCGGTCACGCCGCCAACCGTGAACAGGAAGATGAAGCCGATCGCCCACAGCATGGGCGTGCGGAACTCGATTGAGCCGCCCCACATGGTGGCGATCCAGGAGAAGATCTTCACGCCCGTGGGCACCGCGATCACCATGGTGGCGGCGACGAAATAGGCCTGCGTCGCCGAGGACATGCCGACTGTGTACATGTGGTGCGCCCACACCACGAAGCCGATGCCGCCGATCGCGACCATGGCGTAGGCCATGCCGAGATAGCCGAACACAGGCTTGCGCGAGAAGGTCGACACGATCTGGCTGATCATGCCGAAGCCCGGCAGGATCAGGATGTAGACTTCGGGGTGACCGAAGAACCAGAACAGGTGCTGGAACAGCACGGGATCGCCGCCTTGATCGGCCGAGAAGAAGGTGGTGCCGAAATTGCGGTCCGTGAGCAGCATGGTGATCGCGCCCGCCAGCACCGGCAGCGACAGCAGCAGCAGGAACACGGTCACCAGGATCGACCACACGAATAGCGGCATCTTGTGCAGCGTCATGCCCGGCGCGCGCATGTTGAAGATGGTGGTGATGAAGTTGATGGCGCCCAGGATCGAGGAGGCGCCGGCCAGATGCAGCGACAGGATCGCGAAATCCACCGCCGGTCCCGGATGGCCCGAGGTCGATAGCGGCGCGTACATGGTCCAGCCCGCGCCGACGCCGTTGGCGCCCGGCTCGCCCTCGACAAAGCTCGAGCAGAGCAAGAGCGCGAAGGAGGCCGGCAGCAGCCAGAACGAGATGTTGTTCATGCGCGGGAAGGCCATGTCGGGCGCCCCGATCATCAGCGGCACGAACCAGTTGCCGAAGCCGCCGATCATCGCCGGCATCACCATGAAGAAGATCATGATCAGGCCGTGCGAGGTCACGAACACGTTGTAGGTGTGCGTCTCATGGAAGATCTGCACGCCCGGATACATCAGCTCGGCGCGGATCGCGATCGACATTGCCGCACCGATGATGCCGGCGATGATCGCAAACACCAGGTACATCGTGCCGATGTCCTTGTGGTTGGTCGAGAACAGCCAGCGCTTCAACCCCGTCGGGTGGTCGTGGGCATGATCGTCATGAGCGTCGTGCGTCGCTACGTTCGTTGCCATCTTTCAAATCCTAGCCTTGAAGTCCCTCTCGGACCCCTTTTTCGAGGTCCTGGTCGCTCATTATTGATTCACGTCGCGGCGCCAGCTGTTACTGCGCCGCGTCGGCCGCCGAAGCGTAGGTGTTGGCATTGGTGGATGCGAACTTCTTCTTCGCGTCCTCGATCCAGGCCGAAAACTCCTGGTCGGTCACCACGCGCACCGCGATCGGCATGAAGGCGTGGTCCTTGCCACACAGCTCCGAGCACTGGCCGTAATACATGCCGGTCTTCTCGGCCTTGAACCAAGTCTCGTTCAGGCGACCCGGAATGGCGTCGATCTTGATGCCGAAGGCCGGCACCGCGAAGGAGTGGATCACGTCGGCGCCGGTCGTCTGGACCCGGATCACCTTGCCGACCGGCACGACCATTTCGTTGTCGACGCCGAGCAGGCGGGGCTGCTTGTCCTGCGCCATCAGCGAATCGAACTCGAACTTGCCGTTGTCGGGATAGGCGTAGCTCCAATACCACTGTTTGCCGGTCGCCTTGATTGTGAGGTCCGCCTTCGGCACGTCGAGCTCGAGGAACAACAGGCGGAAAGAGGGCACAGCGATACCCACCAGGATCAACACCGGGATCAGCGTCCAGGCCACCTCGATCAGGGTGTTGTGGGTGGTCCGGGACGGAACCGGGTTGGCGCGGGCGTTGAACTTGACCATCACGGCGATCAGAAGCCCCAGCACGAACAGCGTGATGACGGTGATGATGGTGAGCAGCACATTGTGGAACCAGTGAATGTTGTCCATCACCGGCGAGCCCGAGGGCTGCAGGGTATATTCCCATGGCGAAGGCTGACCCAACTCGGCGAATGCCGCACCGCTCGCAAAAACCGCGGCACCAGCGACCGCCAGACCGAGCAAATGCCGGCCAACCCTGCCCTTCGACATCTTCATGTCGTTTCCGCTCCCTTTATTTCGTCCCAGTTCGCGCCCGCTTTATTTCATCCCCAGATCGCGCCCGCGAGCCCGGCAGGCACGACGATCCGCCCTCGAACAAGCGGCCGCATGAGGCATCCGCGACGGATACCAGGGCCGGATCGCCAGAACGCAGAAATCTTGCCTCACAAACCATAATTCTTGAGGCATCGCAATGCAGTCGTAGGCCGCATTTGCCAGCCGCGCCGGTTATTCCCGGTGACTGGCGGGCGCATGCGCAACAGCGTCACATTTTACCGTGAAAATGCGGCCAAAAACACCGTTCCAGGGCTTGCCGCGCTTGACAGGCGCATCCCCCGCTGTACGCACAATCGGCCGCTCGCGAGCGGCGACCGATTCGCGACAAGGGCGCAGCTGAAACCCGCGCGGTGTGCCTTGACTATGCCGTCATTGCCCATCAGTCGGCGGCGCGGGGCGCAGAGATCGATCAAGCCGAAACCGATTGAAGTGCTCAAGTTTAGGAAAACTCCGAAGGGACTGACCCGGATGGGGCCTGCGAAACAGATTTTGCAAAGCTTCGTTGCTTGCGCCGCGCTGGCGGCCGCCCTCTTGGGTGCCGGGGTGCCGGCCCATGCGCAAGGCGCGGTACGCTCCGTCCATGGCGACTGGCAGATCCGCTGCGACACCCCGCCGGGGGCGCAGAACGAGCAATGCGCCCTGATCCAGAGCGTGGTGGCCGAGGACCGGTCCAATGCCGGCCTCACGGTCATCGTGCTCAAGACCGCCGACCAGAAGAGCCGCCTCATGCGCGTCGTCGCGCCGCTCGGCGTGCTATTGCCCTCGGGGCTCGGCCTGAAGCTCGATAATGTCGACGTCGGCCGCGCCGGCTTCGTCCGCTGCCTGCCCAATGGCTGCGTCGCCGAGGTCGTGATGGACGACAAGCTGCTCAATCAGCTCAAGACGGCGAAGACCGCGACCTTCATCATTTTCGAGACGCCGGAAGAAGGCATCGGCTTTCCGCTGAGCCTGAACGGACTCGCGGAGGGATATGACAAGCTGCCGTAGCGAAAAGCTGGCTCGAAGCGCGTCCCTATCTATCACCGTCACCCTGAGGTGCCGTCGCGCAAGCGGCGGCCTCGAAGGGCGACGGCCCGGCTGCAGCAGCGGGGCCGATTCATCCTTCGAGGCTCGCTGTCGCGAGCGCCTCAGGATGACGCATTTGCCTTGGACCCGTCCTAAAACAACAGCCCCATCAGGATCAGATTCTCGTATTCCCCGTCCACCTTGCAGGCGTTGCGCTGGAAGCCTTCGGTGACGAAGCCAAATCTCTTGTAGAGCGCGATCGCGTTTTCGTTGTTCTGGCGGACGGCAAGCTCGACGCGGGAGAAGCCGAAGGCGCGCGCGGCGTCGAGCGCCTTCTGCATCAGGCGGGTTCCAAGCCCCTGGTGCCGGAACTGCGGCAAAAGGCCCATTCCCAAGACGCCCGCATGCGCATAGATCGGACGTGATTTCGGCGTCACGTCGCACCAGCCGACGACATCACCGTTTTCGGTGACCGCGACGAATTGCGGGTAGCCGTGGCCGATCATGTCGAGCACGAACGCCCGTGTGGTCTCCAGCGGCGGCGCCTCGAAAAACGCCAGATAACGGCGTTCCCGCGCCACCACGTCGAGGGTTTGATGGAAGCTGTCGATATGACCCGCACTGATCGGAACGATGTCAATCATGTCGTTTCCGTAATGAACCGATCCTGCCTCTCGCCGAACGACAAGGAAAGAACTATCTTGGATTCCATCTCCCGACAACGGACCGAGCGATGACCAGCCCTGCAGCAACCTCGTTGATCGACCGCGCCCAGCTTGACCGCGACGCCGTGCGCCATGAAGTGGCGCGTGGCCTCGCCGGGGCCGACGACGGCGAACTGTTCCTCGAATATAGCCAGACCGAAGCCTTGATGTTCGACAATGGGCGCTTGAAACAGGCGACCTACGACACATCACAGGGATTTGGTTTACGCGCGGTGAAAGACGATGCGGTCGGCTATGCCCATTCCTCCGACGTCTCGCAGGCCGCGCTGATCCGCGCGGCGGATGCCGTCTCGGCGGTGCGCGGCGGCTATTCCGGCACGTTTGCGGCGCCGCCCGCCCATACCAATGTGCGGCTCTATGGTGACGACAATCCGCTGGATGCGCCGAGCTTCGAGACCAAGGTGAAGCTGCTCGGCGAAATCGACGCCTATGTCCGCGACAAGGATCCGCGGGTACGGCAGGTCACCGTGAGTCTGGCCGCCACCTGGCAGGTGGTGGAGATCGTGCGTCCCGATGGCGAGAGCTACCGGGACATTCGCCCGCTGGTGCGGGTCAACGTTTCGGTGGTCGCCGGCGAAGGCGACCGGCAGGAGACCGGCAGCAAGGGTTATGGCGGCCGCGAGCCCTATGCGCGCTTCATCGAGGCCAGGGCCTGGCGCGATGCCGCCGACGGCGCGCTGCGCGAGGCGCTGATCAATCTGGAGTCGGTGCCGGCGCCCGCCGGCGAGATGGACGTCGTGCTCGGCGCGGGCTGGCCCGGCGTGATGCTGCATGAAGCCGTCGGCCATGGCCTCGAAGGCGACTTCAACCGCAAGAAGACCTCGGCCTTTGCCGGCCTGATGGGCCAGCAGGTCGCGGCCAAGGGCGTCAACGTGGTCGACGACGGCACCATGGCCTCGCGCCGCGGCTCGCTCTCGATCGACGACGAGGGCACACCGACCAACCGCACCATGCTGATCGAGGACGGCATCCTGGTCGGTTATATGCAGGACCGGCAGAACGCGCGGCTGATGAACATGAAGCCGACCGGCAATGGCCGCCGCCAGGGCTATGCCCATGTGCCGATGCCGCGCATGACCAACACTTACATGCTGGCGGGCGGCCGCGACCCCGGCGAGATCATCGCCTCGGTGAAGAACGGCATCTACGCCGCCAATTTCGGCGGCGGGCAGGTCGACATCACCTCGGGCAAATATGTCTTCCAGTGCACCGAGGCCTACAGAATAGAGAACGGCAAGGTCGGCGCGCCCCTGAAGGGCGCCATGTTGATCGGCAATGGGCCGACCGACCTGCATCGCATTTCCATGATCGGCAACGATCTATCGCTCGACACCGGCATTGGTACCTGTGGCAAGAACGGCCAGGGCGTGCCTGTGGGCGTCGGCCAGCCGACGCTGCGGATGGATCGAATCACTGTTGGAGGCACTGGCCGATGAGCGTTGAGAAGATGTCTGACCCGGCCGAGAGCAACAGCACCAAAACCAAGAGCAGCGGCAGTAGCTGGCGCAGCCAGGCGGTACAGCTGGTCGGCATCGTGGCCGCGGTGTTCATCGCCAAGGGCGCGATCGCCGAGCCGTTTTATGTGCCGTCGGGCTCGATGGAGCCGACGCTTTTGATCGGCGACGCACTGCTCGCCTCGAAATTTCCCTATGGCTACGGCACCGCCTCGCTGCCGATGCAGATCAACCTGCCCGAGAGCAGCCGCGTGTTCGGCGAGCCGCCGAAGCGCGGCGATGTCGTGGTGTTCCGCTGGCCGGGCGATACCTCGCAGGCCTGGGTCAAGCGCGTGGTCGGGCTGCCCGGCGACCGCATCCAGATGCGCCAGGGTCAGCTCTTCATCAATGATCATCCGGCCTCGCTAAAGCCGGACGGCCTTGGCGAAGCCGAGGACGATGATGGCGGCAGGGAGCCGGCCTATCGCTATGTCGAGACGCTGCCGAACGGCGTCAGCCATGAGATCCTCAAGCTGCACGACAACGGCCGGCTCGACAACACGCCGGAGGTGACCGTGCCGCCGGGGCATCTGTTCGTGCTCGGCGACAACCGCGACAATTCCGCCGACAGCCGCGTGCCGGTGCGTGACGGCGGCGTGGGTCTATTGCCGATCGACAATCTGGTCGGCCGCGCCGACGCCGTCGTCGGCTCCTGGGACCTCGGCGTCCGCCACCAGCCGATGTGGACCTGGCTTTCCGGCTTCCGCCTGGCGCGGTTCTTCACCTCGGTGCGTTGAGGGACGCGCGGCAAAGCTCGACAGCGCGTTGGGCACTCGGTGTCGCCCCGGCGAAAGCCGGGGCCCATAACCACGGGGCGTCGTTTTGCGAAGGCCATTGACACCAAGCACCACAGATAGATTCCGCGGTATAGGTCCCGGCCTTCGCCGGGACGACCTTAGCGCACCACCCCAGAAATAAACCCCGCCCGGCGGTGGGGCGGCTTGATTTCCTTTTTCAGGAAGCAGTGCGGCTCCTTGCCGACATAGCCGGGCCGCGCGTAGGTCCAGGCACGGCATTTGTTGTCGGCGACGCAGGCGGCGTGGCAGGCCTGGTCGCCCTCGTCGCTTTTCAGCTCGAACGAGCGGTAATCGCCGCCGGCACGGTCGATCGAGGTTTCGACTGACCGGTTACGTGGCTCGACCACGCCGGCGCCGCGCACGCCGGAAACGCAGCAATCGTCCTGCACCCGTTGCGGCACGGTGTTCTTCAGCCAGCACACCGCGCCCGGATTGGCCGCGTTCGGATAATTGAAGCTCCAGGCATGGCAGCGCCGATCGCGCTCGCATAATAGCGCACAATCGGCAGGATCCCCGGAGGGGATCGGGGCACTCGTGTAGTCGCCGCCCGGGCGGTCGAAATTGGTCTGTGTCAGCACCGGGGTGCTTTGTGCCTGGGCCTGCGAGCCCAAGCCGAAGCTTGCCAAAGCGACCGCTACCAGAACACCCCATAGCAACGGCGTTGCCGCCAAATCGGCGAGCGTCAGCAACCACGCCCCGTTCCGACGGCCTTTCCCCATTCGCGATTAGCTTCCGACTTATTGAACACGCTAGCGTTTTGACAAGCCGCCATTTGATCGCCACGAACCTGTACGGCGCATGAACGGCGTGGAACAACGTCCGGCCGTCCCCCCATGAGGTAAATCGATCCGACCGGGACCTCAGCAATCCTGCCCGGGAATGCGACGGATTTCCCGCTGTCGACCTCGGCCCGCCGCACTGTTACCGATTGTTAATTATTGGCGCCCGGAGAGTCGTCCATGGCCTGGAAGGCCTCTTCCAGCTGCGGCGAGATCGCCACATTGAGCCGCTCCCCGGTCGGCAGCCGGCGCATGAACCACTTCTCGTAGAGCGGGATCAGGTCGTGGTTGGAGCCGAGCTTGCGGAAGGCGCGCTCCACCACCGCCGAAAACTCCGGCTCACCCTTGCGGAACATGATGCCATAGGGCTCGTAGGACAGATAGTCGCCGGTGACGCGGAATTTGTCCTGCGACTTGTGATGCGCGATCAGGCCGTAGAGCAGGATGTCGTCGGTCGCAAACGCATCAGCCTTGCCGTCGGCGAGCATCTGATAGGACTGCTCGTGATCGCCGGCGGTGACGATGTTCAGGCCAAGCTGGAATTTGCGGTCGACATTGTGCATGGCGATCTCGTTGGTGGTGCCCTTGGTCACCACCACGGTCTTGCCCTTGAGATCGGTCGCCGCTGAGATCGGCGATGATTTCGCCACCATCAGCTTGGTGCCGGCGACGAAGATCAGCGGCGAGAATGCCACCTGCTTGGCGCGCTCGGCATTCGCCGTGGTCGAGCCGCATTCCAGATCGATCTTGTTCTGCACGACCGCCGGGATGCGGTCGTCGGAGGTGACCTTGACATACTCGATCTTGAGGTCGGGAGCATCGACCTCCGCGGCGATCTCGTCGACAATGGCCTCGCAGAGCTCGAGGCTGTAGCCGATCGGGCGGTTGGCCTGGTCCAGGAACGAGAACGGCGGCGAGCTTTCGCGGTAGCCGACATGCACGACATTCGCGCTCTTGATCCGCGCGAGCGTTGGGCTAAGCCCCTCGCCGCCTTGCGCCAACGCCTGTCCCGGCAGCAACGCTGCCAGGAGCAGGCCGGTTGCCGCGATCGCTCCCCTCACCACCCTGCGCATCGCCGCACCCCGTCAGTGTCCCGCCATAACAGGCACTTCGCCCGGGATCATGGTCGGCGGCACCACATCATCGGGCCCCAGCGCATGTTCGGGCGCGAGCTCGCCCTCCCATTTCGCGACCACCGAGGTCGCGAGCGTGTTGCCGATCACGTTGGTCGCGCTGCGTCCCATGTCGAGGAAGGTGTCGATGCCCATGATCATCAAGAGCCCCGCCTCGGGGATGCCGAACTGGGACAGCGTCGCGGCGATCACCACCAGCGAGGCGCGTGGCACGCCGGCCACACCCTTGGAGGTGAGCATCAATGTCGCGAGCATCGCGAGCTGCGTGCCGAGCGACATGTCGATCTTGTAGGTCTGCGCGATGAAGATCGACGCGAAGGTGCAATACATCATCGTGCCGTCGAGATTGAAGGAATAGCCGAGCGGCAGCACGAAGCTCGAAATGCGCGACGAGGCGCCGAAGCGGTTGAGTCCCTCCAGGGTCTTCGGATAGGCGGCCTCCGAGCTTGCGGTCGAGAACGCGATCATCAGCGGTTCTCGGATCAGCTTCAGCAGATGGCTGTAGCGCGGGCCGATCACGATGAAGCCGACGATGACGAGCAGGCCCCACAGAAGCAGCAGCGACAGATAGAAGCCGCCCATGAACACCACGAGCTTCCACAGCACGAGCAGGCCATTCTTGGCGACGGTCGCCGCGATCGCCGCCCACACCGCGGCTGGTGCGAACAGCATCACATAGCCCGTCACCTTGAGCATGATGTGGCCGATATCATCGATGAGCTCGAGCAGCCGCTTGGATTTCTCCGGCAGCGCGCCCATCGCAACCGAGAAGAACACCGCGAAGATCACGATCTGCAGGATTTCGTTCTGCGCCATCGCATCCGCAATCGAGGTCGGGATCAGATGGGTGAGGAATTTTTCAAGCGAGAATGCGGAGACCGGCAGGCCTGTCGACTGCGCCTTGTCGGGCAGCGTGCCGGGGAAGTTCGCGCCGGGCTGCAACAGGTTCACCATCACCAGGCCAAGCATCAGCGACACGAATGAGGCGCTGATGAACCAGCCCATTGTCTTGGCAAAGATACGCCCAAGCTTGGCGCCCGAGCCCATATGCGCGATGCCGCCGACCAAGGTGGCGAACACCAGGGGTGCGATGATCATCTTGATCAGGCGCAGGAAGAGCATCGCGATCAGGTTGATGCTGGCGGCGAGCTCGGCCCGCTGGTCGGGAAGGTAGTTGAAGATCAGCGAGCCAGTGATGATGCCCAGCACCATCGCGCCAAGGATATACTGCGTAAACCTGTTCGACATGCGAGAACCCCCGTCAATTCCGGCATGTCGAGTTTGGCAGATTTTGGAGAGCACGCAACACGCTTTCAAACGCCACAATGTTCCCGTTGTGAAAGGCGCGCGTTGTCTCTAGCTTATGCGCAATGCACAAAGCGCGACTTTGCACGATTCATACGCGTAGCTTGCATCAATAATCATCAAACAATTGAGGGGAAATGCCATGACCGACGACACCGTCAACCGCCAGATCCTGCTGGCCGAGAAGCCCAGCGGAAAGCTCGGCCTGGACCATTTCAAGCTGACCTCCTCAGTGCGCCCATCGCCTCGCGACGGCGAGGTGCTGGTGAAGGTGCGCTACATCTCGCTCGATGCCGCCAACCGCGCGTGGATGCATGGCGCGACCTATCGCTCCGCGGTCGAAGCCAACACCGTGATGGCCGGCGGCGCGATTGCCGAAGTCGTGGAATCCAAAGCACCAGGCTTTGCGCCCGGCGACATCGTGTTCGGCGACACCGGCTGGCAGGACTATGCCGCGCTCCCTGCCAAGCAGCTGACAAAGCTGCCAGCCGTCGAGCCGATGTCGCATCTGCTCAGCGTGTTCGGCATCGCAGGGCTCACCGCATATTTCGGACTGCTCGACGTCGGCAAGCCCAAGCCGGGCGAGACGGTGGCGGTGTCGGCCGCGGCGGGCTCGGTCGGCTCGATCGTCGGCCAGATCGCCAAGATCAAGGGCTGTCGCGTGATCGGCATCGCCGGCGGCAAGGACAAATGCAGCTGGCTGACCAGCGAGCTCGGCTTCGACGCCGCGGTCGACTACAAGGATGGCGCGGTGTTCAAGGCGCTGCGCGCGGCGGCCCCATCAGGCATCGACGTCTATTTCGACAATGTCGGCGGCGATATTCTCGAGGCCTGCCTGCCGCTGATGAATTTGCGCGGCCGCATCGCTTGCTGCGGTGCAATCTCGCAATATGACGGCGTGCCGTCTGCCCATGGGCCGCGCGGCGTGCCGGGTTTGATCGTGGTGAAGCGCTTGATCATGCAGGGCTTTATCGTGATGGACTTCATGGACCAGCGCGACCGCGCAATCGCGGAGCTGAAAGACTGGGTCGCATCCGGCCAGTTGAAGGTGCAGGAGGACATCATCGATGGCCTCGAGAACACGCCGCGCGCGCTGATCGGGCTGCTTGCGGGCGAGAACCGCGGCAAGCGGATGGTCAGGCTTTAGCGAAGCTGCGACAAACTTGTTCATGGCTTCGGCTCCATATTCGACTTGAAGTGGAGCCGAAAGCGGCGAATGATGCGCCTGCCAGTATTTTGAGAACGAATGTCATTGGCTCCTTGCGCTTGAAACAGCGGCTCAGGCGATCTTGAAAAGGATTTGATCACATGCGCGGCAGTTTGATGCGCGCTGCAGCCCTGACGGCACTATGGTTGGCCGCGCTGTTTGCAACCATGGCGGGCGCAATGGCACAGTCACCAACCGAAGCCCAGCGCGCCGCGATCAAATCGCAATGCCGCTCCGACTACATGGCGCATTGCTCCAGCGTCGCCCCTGGAGGCGCGGCATCGCTGCAATGCCTGCAGAAGAACATGGCAAGCCTTGCACCGGGCTGCCAGGCCGCCGTGCAGGCCGTCACCGGATCGTCCGAGGCGAAAAGCGAGCCAGCGAGCGCGCCGAAATCCGAACCGGCGGCGGATACCGGCAAGCCTGACGCTGCGGCTGCGGCCGCGACCACGACCGAAACCAAGGCCGAGCCGGCGCCGGCAACAACAGCCGCGCCGGTTGCGGCACCGCCCCCGAAATCGACGGGCATGAAAAAGCCCTCGAGCGCGCAGATCGCGGCAATCCGCTCGGCCTGCCGTTCCGACTATCCCAAGGTTTGCGGCGGCGTGCCGACCGGCGGCGCGCAGGCACTGCAATGCCTGGACAAGAACAAGGCCGGTGTTTCACCGGCCTGCCAGAACGCTGTCGCTGCGGTTGCCGGTGGCGCCGCAGCGCCGGCCGGCAGCGCGCCGGCGCAGGAGGCGGCCGCCAGCCCCGCCGCTCCTGCCGCCGCGCCTGCCGCACCTTCTTCTGCTGCCGCGGCTCCTGCTGCCGCGCCTCCGGCCATCGTGCTGCGGCCGATGCGACCGCGCGAGGTGCTGTTCGTGATGCGCTCGGCCTGCGGCGCCGACGTCCGCACATTGTGTGCCGGCGTCGATCCCGGCGGCGGCCGCATCCTGCAATGCCTGATCAGCAACGCCTCGTCACTGTCGCCAGACTGCCGCGCCGTGCTGTCGCAATTCGCCGCGCGGTAGCGCTCCGGCAATCGGTAACCAGGCGGTGCGCGTCTGCAACCGCTCCCTTAAGGCCAACGCAGAAGCGGTGCCCATGTAGGGTAACCTGAACGATGGCCACACCCCTGCGGCTCCTTTCGCCGGCGCGGCGCGCGCGCTAGGATCATGGTTCTGCCATTGGCAGTATCCTGTGAAACCAGGAGGAAGCCCCTTGCACATTGGCGTTCTCGGCGGCGGCCCCGGCGGGCTCTATTTCGCCTATCTCTGGAAGACCCGCCATCCGGAGGATCAGATCGACCTGTTCGAGCAGAACGCAGCCGACGCCACCTGGGGCTTCGGCGTGGTGTTCTCCGACGAGGCGCTGGAGTTCCTCCGCGCCGACGACCCCGAGACGGTGGCCGCGATCGCGCCCGAGATGGAGAGCTGGAACAACATCACGCTCACCCATCGCGGCGAGAGCATCGAGATCGACGGCGTCGGCTTCTCCTCCATCGGCCGCCTGAAGCTGCTCTCCATCCTGCAAGCCCGCGCGATTGCCGCAGGCGTGACCACACATTTCGAAACGCAGATCCATTCGCTCGACCAGTTGAACGGCTATGACCTGATCGTCGCCGCCGACGGGCTGAACTCGCTGGTGCGCCGCAGCTTCGAGGGCGATTTCGGCTTCTCGATCTGCTACTCAACCAACAAGTTCGCCTGGTACGGCACCCACAAGCGTTTCGAGACGCTGTCGCAAACCTTCGTCAAGACCGACCGCGGGGCGTTCAACGCCCATCACTATCGCTACGCGCCCGACATGAGCACGTTCCTGGTGGAGTGCGACCGCGCCACCTGGGAGCATTACGGCTTTGCCTACAAGGACGTCGATCAGTCCAAGGCGATCTGCGAGGAGGTGTTTGCCGAAGCGCTCGGCGGCGGCATGCTGATCTCCAACAAGTCGACGTGGCGCAACTTTCCGTGGGTGTGGAACGAGCACTGGCACCACAAGAACATGGTGCTGATCGGCGACGCGCTGCACTCGGCCCATTTCTCGATCGGCTCCGGCACGCGACTTGCGATCGAGGACGCAATTGCGCTCGTCAAGGCGCTGGAGGCGGAAGCGCATGTTGCGACCGCGCTCGCCCGCTACCAGGCCGACCGCAAGCCGATCGTGCAGAAGCTGGTCACGGCAGCGCGCACCAGCGCCGACTGGTACGAGAAATTCCCTGAGCACATGCAGCTCGATCCGTTTGACTTTGCCTACAGCTACATCACCCGCTCCGGCCGCATTGACGACGCGCGGCTGCGCGCGATGTCACCCGGCTTCATGGCGGCCTATGAGGCCGCCGGCCAGGCCGCGGCTGCCCGGAATGCCGAGGGCACGACGGCGGTTGAATAGGATTCACTGTCGTTCCGGCGAAAGCCGGAACCCATACCGCGTTGTCCTCTCGGCCGAGACTCGGTCTCAGCAACGCCGTCCTTCGCGACAACAGTTCCCTGGGGTTATGGGTCCCGACTTTCGCCTGGCCTTCGCCGGGACGACAGCGGAGTTTGCGGCAGCAGCGGAGCCGTCAGCCCCGCGCCAAATGCTCCAGCGCCTCCTCCGCACGCAGTGGCACGCGCGAGGCTTCGTTGTTGCGGTCGACCAGTTGGGCAAGCAGCGCCATCAGGGTCTTGCGGTCGGCAAGCTTCAACGGCTCGAGCATGCGCGCCTGGGCGCGGTCGACGGCGGGGACAATCTCGCGCAACAGCTTGGCGCCTGATCGCGTCAGATAAAGCAGCTTGATGCGCTTGTCGTCGTTCGCCGGCCTGCGCTCGATCTGGCCCTTCGCTTCCAGCCGCTCGATCACGCTGCCAAGGGTGGAACGGTCGAAGGCGATCACGGCGGAGAGCCGCGTCGCGTCGATGCCGGGATGAGTCTGGATCGCAACCAATGCCGCATATTGCACCGGCGTGATGTCGAAATCCCTGCACTCCTCGACAAAGATCGCCACCGCGATCTGCTGCATCCGCCGGAACAGGTAGCCCGGCTTGGTGTAGACCGCGTCCATCGTGAGCGGGACCGCCCTACTCGGCATCGATCTGACGCTCCGGTGCGGCATCCGCAAAGGCCGGCAGCGCCTTGGCGGCGGCTTCGGCGTGCAACAGCCGCGGAAAGGCCGCAACGTCCACACCGAAGCGGCGTGCATTGGCGAGTTGCGGCACCAGGCAGAGATCGGCGATGCTGGGCTCCGCGCCGAAGCAGAACGGGCCCGGCTCGGCCGCGATCAGGGTCTCGCAGGCGCTAAGGCCCTCGCGGTTGGCCCAGGCCGCCCACGCCTTCACCTCGTCCTCGGGCAGGCCTAGCTGCCGCAGCCGCGCCAGCACCTTCAGATTCTGCACCGGATGGGTGTCGCAGGCGAGCACCATGGCAAAGGCCCGCACCTTGGCGCGGCGCAGCGGATCCTTCGGCAAAAGCGGCGGCGTGGGGTAGGTCTCGTCCAGCCATTCGATGATGGCAAGCGACTGGGTCAGGATATCACCGGCATCGCTTTCGACAGTGGGCACCAGGCCTTGCGGATTGATCGCGAGATAGGCCGGGGCACATTGCTCGCCCTTGCGCAGATGATGCGGCAGATGCTCGGCCCGCAAGCCCTTCAGGTTGAGAGCGATTCTGACCCGATAGGACGCGCTGCTGCGGAAATAGCCATGCAGCTTCATCAAGACCTCCCAGCTTACGGCAATTATGGTTGCGATTGACGGTACCTATATTGTCAGTATGCTGTCAATTAATCTGACGATACATCGGGAGGCTCCCCATGGAAGCCGTGGCAAAGACCCCGGAACGCGAGGCGTTCTACAGAAAGATCGACGGCGAAAACCTGTCCGCGCTGTGGAACGTGATGGGCGATCTGATCACGCCGGAACCGAAGAGCGCCTGCCGGCCGCACCTTTGGAAATTCGACGCCGTGCGCGCCTACATGATGGAGGCGGGCAAGCTGATCACGGCCAAGGAAGCGGAGCGGCGGGTGCTGATCCTGGAAAACCCGGGACTGCGTGGGCAATCCAAGGTGACGACATCGCTCTATGCCGGCATCCAGCTGGTGCTGCCGGGCGATGTCGCGCCCGCGCATCGGCACAGCCAATCGGCACTGCGTTTCATCCTCGAGGGCCAGGGCGCGTTCACAACAGTTGCCGGCGAGAAGACGCTGATGTCGCCGGGCGACTTCGTCATCACGCCGTCAATGGCCTGGCACGACCATGGCAACGAGACCAGCGAGCCGATGTTCTGGCTCGACGGGCTGGACATTCCCCTGGTGCAGTTCTTCGATGCCTCGTTTGCGGAAGGCTCCAAGGAGGACCGCCAGACCATCACAAAACCCGCCGGCGACAGCTTTGCGCGCTACGGCCGCAATTTGTTGCCGGTCGACGAGAAGCGCTGCGCGAAGACCTCGCCGATCTTCAACTATCCCTACAGCTATACGCGCGAGGCGCTGGAGCAGGCGCGCCGGCGCGAGGAGTGGGACGCCTGTCACGGCCTGAAGTTGAAATTCTCCAACCCCGAGACCGGCGATTTCGCCATGCCGACCATCGGCACCTTCATCCAGCTGCTGCCCAAGGGCTTTGAGACCGCGCGCTATCGCGCGACCGATGCCACGGTGTTCACGGCGGTCGAAGGCAAGGGCCGCTCGCGGATCGGCGAGCAGGTCTTCGAATGGAGTCCGCGCGATCTGTTCGTGGTGCCGAGCTGGCAATGGGTGACGCACGAGGCCGACGAGGACGCCGTGCTGTTCAGCTTCTCCGATCGCCCGGTGCAGCAGAAGCTCGATCTGTTCAGGGAAGATCGCGGGAATGCGTGAGCGTCAGTCGCTGCGGTCATACCGCAGCATCCGTCAGCTTGACCTGCCTCAACAAGATGCCGGCCGTATGCCGCCACAGTTCGGGCATGCCGACCCATTTCGATAATCCGATCATTGTCTTCGGCCTCGCGTTGCTGGCGCAGGGCATTGCTGCCTTTATCGGCGACGTTCTGCGCAAGCGCGCGCATGCCTTTAGGCAAGGCGAGCGCCACGATTTCAATACGGTTCAGGCCGCAACGCTGACCCTCCTGGCGCTCATCATCGGCTTCAGCTTCTCAATGGCGGTGAGCCGTTACGACCAGCGGAAGACCCTGGAGGAGGCCGAAGCCAATGCCATCGGCACGGAATATCTCCGCGCCGATCTGTTGCCCGGCAGCAATGCCGCGCGCACACGCGACTTGCTGCGCAAATACATCGATCTGCGAATCGCCTTTTATCAAAACGACGACCCGCAAATTGGCCAGCAGACGGCGAGCCTGCAAGGGGAACTGTGGTCCTCGGTGCTGCCGCCGGCAGCGGCCCAGCCGACGCCGACAATGGCACTCGTCGCGGCCGGCATGAATGACGTCATCAATGCGCAAGGCTACACCCAGGCCGCCTTCTGGAATCGCATCCCGCTTGGCGCATGGGCGATGATGGGACTGATGGCAATCGCCTGCAACCTGCTCGTCGGATATGGCGAGCGCCGCAAGGGCGAGCTGTTCCTGTTCATCCTGCCGGTGGTGATCTCGATCGCGTTTTTCCTGATCGCCGATCTCGATAGCCCACGCGGCGGCATCATCCATGTCCATCCGCAGAATCTGCTGGCCACTGCGCAGGGCATGAAGCAGGAGTAGGCTCTCGTTAGCGCCAGTGCAACAGCCGGGTCTCCAAGAGGCCGATCAGCTTGCCGATCGCCAGCCCAAACAGCGATAGGATCACCACGCCGGCGAGCAGCTGATCCGTCTGCATCAGATTGCCCGCCTGCAGCACAAAGGCGCCGATGCCGTATTCGGCGCCGATCATCTCCGCGCTGACGACGAGCAATAGCGCAACCGAGGCGGTGATGCGGAAGCCCGCGAGAATCGTGGGCAGCGCGCCGGGCCAGATGACGCGGCGGACGATGGTTGCAAACGGCACGTTGAAGCTCTGCGCCATCCGGATCAGATTGCGCGGCACGGCGTCGACGCCGCTATAGACGGAGATGGCGGTCGAGAAGAACACGCCAAGCGCAATGGTCGCGATCTTCGGCTCCTCGCCAATTCCGAGCCACAGGATCAGAAGCGGCAGCAGCGCGATTTTCGGAATCGGAAACAGTGCCGAGATGAAGGTAATGCCGATGCTGCGCGCGAGCGTCGACAGGCCAATCGCAAAGCCGACCGCGATACCAAAGGCGGTGCCGAGCAGCCATCCGATGCCGATCCGCATCAGCGAATAGCCGAGATGTTCCCAGAGCACACCTGATATCGCGAGGGCGTAGATCGCGCGGCAGATCGCCAGCGGCGTCGGCAGGAACAGCGGATTCACCAGGCCCGCGGTGCCTGCGAGCTGCCACATGACGATTACGATGCCGAGCGCCGTCCAGCCGCCGAAGCGGCTTGCACCGGGCACAAAACCGGCGCCGCGGAATGCGACGGGCCGCGTCTCGGTGGCCGGATCCAGTTTCACCTGCTGCGGCGCGCGGTCAAGCATCCTGGACCTCGCGTTCGGCATCGATGGCCTCGTTGCGGATCAGCGACCAGATCTCGTCCTGCAACGCAAGCAGCCTGCCGCGGAGCTCGGCACTGCCGCGCTCACTGCGCGGCATCGGCACGGTGACGACCTCGCGCACCTTGCCGGGACGGCGCGACAGCACGACGATGCGGTCGGCCAGCCGCACCGCTTCTTCGAGATTATGCGTGACATAGACCGCACCCATGGCGCCGTCCGCGAGCAGGCCGATGAAATCCTCCATCAAGAGCTCGCGGGTCTGCGAATCCAGCGCCGACAGCGGCTCGTCCATCAGGAGGATCGCGGGCTTCACGGCGAGCGCGCGGGCAATGCCGACGCGCTGGCGCATGCCGCCCGACAACTGCTTGGGATAGGTGGCGCGAAAATCGGACAGCCCGGTGCGGCGCAGCGCATCGTCGACCAGCACGCGGCGTTCGCCGGCGGAAAGCCGCGTGTGCAACAACGGGAATTCGACATTGGCCTCGACCGTGCTCCACGGCAGCAGCGCAAAATCCTGGAACACGAACGTCAGCGGATTGAGGCTGTCGGCGGGCGGCGCACCGCGCAACTCGGCCTGCCCGCCCGAAGGCTGCAACAGTCCGCCCAGGATCGACAGCAGCGTGCTCTTGCCGCAGCCGGACGGGCCAACGATCGCCACCACCTCGCCGGCGCGCACCGCGAACGTCACGTCCTGCAGCACCTCCAACTCACCGAAGCGATGCGAGATATGGTCGGCGATCAGGTCCATCTAGTCGCCCACCTCTAGTACCGTCACCCTGAGGCGCTCGCGAAGCGAGCCTCGAAGGGCGACGGGGTTGGCGTGAGCGCTCGGCATCGTTCGATCTCAATCCGCCTTCACGAAATCCTTCGCGATGATGGTCTCGGCATCAAAGCCCTTGTCGACAAAGCCCTGCGCCTGCAGCCATTTGATCTGGTTGTCGACGTTCTTCACGTCGAGCTTGCCGTCGGGATCGATATAGGCGCAATTGCCGACCACCTGCTCGAGCGGCAGGTTGGTGTATTTGGCGATGATCTCGAGCAGCGGTTTTGTCTGCTCGTTGATCGGCGCCTTGCCGTCCTTCATCGCCGCCAGGATCACGTCGTGATATTCGCGGTCGGCACGGTCGAGCGCAGTGAGCAGCTTTGTCGCCAGCTCCTTGTTGGCGAGCGTCTTGGGCGAGGCGAACACCGCGCCCAGTTGCCAGGGCGTCTCGTCGCCGACCCAGCCGATAAGCTTGGCACCGCCATCATCCATCAGCTTGCGCGCCGTCGAGACCGGCAACAGCGCGGCATCGACGGTCTCGCCCTTCAGGGCAGCGGCCGCATTCGACAGCGATTGCAGCGGCACGATCTTCACGTCCGACAGCTTGAAACCGTATTTGTCGGCGAGCAGCCCCAGCGAATAATGGAAGCTGGAGCCGACCTGCGTGACCGCGATGCGCTTTCCCGCGAGATCCTTCGGCGTCTTGAGCCCGGCGGCATAGGCATTGTTGCTGGCGAAATAGCCGATCAGGGGATAGCCGGCTTTTTCGCGACTCATGCCGCCGATCACCTTCAGCGTACCCTTGCCGGCGAGATTGTAGAGCCCGGCCGTGAAGGCAGTGATGCCGAAGTCGACATCGCCGGCGGTGGTGGCGACCGCGATCGGCTGGGCGGCATCGAAGAATTTCAGCTCCACATTCAGCCCGGCGTCGCGGAAATAACCCTTGTCCTGCGCGATGAAGACCGGCGCCGACGAGGACAGCCGCAACACGCCGAGGCGCGCCTTGAGCGCATCGTCGGCCCTTGCGATGGCGCCGCTCGCAACCATCAAAACACCGGCGAGCGCGATCCGCGCAAATCCCTTCATTCCACGTCCTCCGTCCGAATCCCCTAGAGGCCAACGGGCACAGCCTGGTCACGCCCGATGAAGGCGCCCTGCTCGATCAGCGCCTGTTGCAGCCTCTCTATAGCAATCTCGCGCGGAAGCGTATTGCCCGAAAGTGCTGTGGCTGCGGCCAGACCTGCGGCTTCGCCCATGGCAAAGCAGGCGCCGGAGACGCGGGCCGCCGACTGCCCCTCCTGGGTCATGGAGGCGCAGCGCCCGGCGACGAGGAGATTGTCGATCTTTTCGGCGACCAGCATACGATAGGGCAGCTCGTTATAGCCGCGGGACTGGGGAATCGGCGGAAACTTGAAGATCACGTCACCGGCAACATGGGCCTCGATCGGCCAGCCATTGACACCGATGGAATCGGCGAAGGAGGCGCAAGCGAGCACGTCCTCGCCGGTCAGCTGGTAGCCGCCGAGGACACGGCGGGTTTCGCGGATGCCAAGCTGCGGCGGCAGGTCGATGATATAGGAATCTTCAAACCCCGGCACTGTGCGCAAGAATTCGAACGCCTCGACCGCCTGGCGGCGGCCGTCGATCTCCCCGCGGGTGAGATCGTCGGGCACGACGCCGTTGATGGCACTGCCGTCCGCCCGCGCGAGCTGGGTGAAATTCACCCGCCACTCCTGGGCATGGCGCTGTGGCCGCACGATCGCGCCCTTGCGGGGAAATCTGTGCGTGCCGGTCTTGATCGCCTCGTCCATCAATTGCGGAATAGTGCGCCAGGCCTCGCCAGCCTTGTCAGGATCGACGCCGTTGATGCGAAACATCATGGAGGGATAGAGCGTGTGGCCGCTCGCATCGCCAAGCTCGAACGGCGCGCCGGCCCAGGCCGCGAGATCACCGTCGCCGGAGCAATCGATGAAGATATCGGCGCGCACGGCCTGCCGGCCGCCCTTGGTCTCGACCATCAGCGCCTTGATGCGGTTCTCGCCGTCCATGACGACGCCGGCGCCGAGCGCATGGAACAGCACGTCGACCTTGTATGCCGCAAAGAGATCATCAGCCGCGATCTTGTAGGCGGCGGTGTCGTAGGCCTGCGCAAATATCTTGCCGAGCACGAGATGCGGTGCGTTGAGCCCGCCAAGGCGGTTGATACGCGCGAGCAGCTCCGAGGCGATGCCGTGCACCAGGCGCCGCATCTCGCCATGCACATTGCCATGCAGCCCGCAGAAATTGGTGACGCCGGCGGCCGTGCCCATGCCGCCGAGAAAGCCGTAGCGCTCCACCAGCAGCGTGCGGCGGCCAGCGCGCGCCGCGGCGACCGCGGCGGCTATCCCCGCCGGGCCGCCACCCAGTACGACCACTTCATATTCGCCATAAAGAGGCACGCGGCGGGCGGGTTCTTCGATGGTACTGGACACGCAGGAGTTCCCCGACTGATCGAATGGAGCGCAGGAGCGTCCAGCTATCTCGCCAAAGCAGGCCGCAATGTAAAGGCCGCTCTCGCCGAAGGCCTCCGGGCCCGTTAAAAGCGAACGGACGCCGAGAAAGGGACATCCGGATGCGGATATGCATTTTTGGCGCAGGCGCGGTGGGCAGTCATTTTGCCGTGCGGCTTGCGCTCGCCGGCCATGAGGTCGCCTGCGTGATGCGCGGTGCGCATCTTCAGGCCGTGCAGGCGAAGGGCCTCACACTTCGCATCGGCGAGGCCGAATTTCACGCCTCCGTCACGGCATCGGACAACCCGGCCACGCTCGGACAACAGGACCTCGTGATCTCCACGCTGAAGGCGACCAGCGTCGGCAGCCTTGCCTATGGGCTGCCGCCCCTGCTCGCCGCGGACACGCCGGTCGTGCTGGCACAGAATGGGATTCCCTGGTGGTATGACATCGGCTTGCCGAAAGATCATCCACCGCCGCCCGATCTGTCCTTCCTCGATCCCGGCGGGCGCTTGCGTGCAAAGATCGGGAAGGAGCGGATCATCGGCGGGGTGATCTTTTCGTCCAACGAGGTGGTCGCGCCGGGCGTGGTCGCAGGCCTCTCGCCCGACCGCAACCGCCTCGTGATCGGCGAATGCGACGACCGCGCCAGCGACCGCGTCGGCGCACTGCGCGCGATGCTGGAGGCGGCGAAACTGGAATCGCCGCCCGTTGCCCAGATCCGCGAGGCGATCTGGTCAAAGCTTCTCACCAACATGTCGCTGTCGGTGCTCTGCCTGCTCACCGGCCAGACGGCGCGTGGCGTGCGCGATGATCCCGTGCTGCAGGAGGTGATCCCGCGCCTTGTCGACGAAGCGAATCTGATTGCGCAAGCCTATATCCCCGAGGTCAAGCGCGTCACCCGCAACGCGCCCGCGCCCAATCACAAGCCGTCGATCCTGCAGGATTACGAGCTCGGCCGCGCGATGGAGATCGATGTCCTGGTGCGTGCACCAGCGGCGTTTGCGCGAGCAGCGGGACTGTCGACGCCGATGCTCGATCTGATCGCGGCACTCGCGACGCAGAAGGCGCGGGACAAGGGGCTGTGGAAATCTTGATGCCCACTCCGTAGCCGTCGCCCCGGCGCAAGCCGGGGCCCATAACCCCAAGCCTTCATTTGGCGAAGGTCGTCAACCACCGAACGTCAAGGATAGATTCCGCGGTATGGGTTCCGGCTTTCGCCGGAACGACGGCGGGGGATAGGCCGGGCACCGCGGGTCAAGCGATCGCCGCCGCAAGCTCAGTCATCGTGGGCACAATGATATCGGGCTGGTGCGGAGTCTCGCCAAAAGGACGCCGGCGGCGGTCGATGAAGGCGGTGCGCATCCCTGCGGATTTTGCGCCGATGCAATCGAAGGCGTGGTTGGCGACGAACAGGATCTGGTCCATGTGCAGTCCCAGGAGCTCGGCCGCCTTGGTGTAGGTCGCAACATCAGGCTTGAAGGAGCCGGCTTCCGCGACCGAAATCAGGCGGTCGAAGGCGATGCCGTGATGGCGCTTCGCCGTCTCCAGCATGTCCGGATCGCCATTGGACAGCACGACCAGCTTGTATTTCGTGCGTAGCCTGTCCAGCGCGGGCGGCACCTCCGGGAACGGTTTCAACCTTTCGATCTCGCCGACGAGGATGCGAACCTCGTCCCTGGTGTAGCTGATGCCGGCGCGGTCCATGACATGGGCGACCGCACGATGCCCGATTTCGCGATAGGGCGTGTGCTCGCGATGCAGCAGCGCGTCGATCATCGAGTTTTCGAAATGCGTGCGCCGCCACCAGGTCACGAAGTCATTGGGATCGCCGCGCCATCCCTTTGCCTTCAGGAACGGCGTAGCGATAGCGGTGAGCCCGCCCTGCATGTCGACCACCGTGCCGTATTGGTCGAACATGCAGACTTTGACGTTGTCCCTGATGTCCTCATGCGCCACGGCGATCGATCCTTTCTTGAGCTACAGCGCCTCCAGCCCCAGCCGGCCGAACAGCTTGCGATCCTTGTCGGCGTCCGGATTGCCGGCCGTCAGCAGCGTGTCGCCGACGAAGATCGAGTTGACGCCGGCAAAGAAGCACAGTGCCTGCATCTCGTCGCTCATGGCGGTGCGTCCGGCCGCCAGCCGCACATAGGAGGTCGGCATCATGATGCGCGCAAGCGCGATGATGCGGACGAAGGCCAACGGATCGACCGGCCCAGATCTTGAAAGCGGCGTGCCGGCGATCGGGATCAGCATGTTGATCGGCACGCTCTCCGGCGGCTCCGGGAGGTTCGCGAGCGTGACCAGCATATCGACGCGATCCGTTTCGCTTTCGCCCAGGCCCAGGATGCCGCCGCAGCAGACCTTCATGCCGGATGAGCGTACATTCTCCAGCGTGTCCAGACGGTCGGCATAGCTCCGCGTCGAAACCACGTTGGGATAGTAGCTCTCGGACGTATCGACATTGTGGTTGTAGTAGTCGAGCCCGGCCTCGGCGAGGCGATCGGCCTGGGCGCGGTCGAGCATGCCGAGCGTCATGCAGGTTTCCATGTCGAGGTCCTTGACCGCACTGACGATCTCGACAATGGCATCCATGTCGCGCGGCTTGGGATTGCGCCAGGCGGCGCCCATGCAATAGCGCGTCGCGCCGCCCGCCTTGGCCTTGCGGGCCTCGGCGAGGATGGTCTCGACATCCATCAGCTTCGAGGCGGCAAGCCCGGTCGAATGATGCGAGGACTGGCTGCAATAGCCGCAATCCTCCGGGCAGCCGCCGGTCTTGATGTTGAGCAGCCGGCTGAGCTGCATGCGATTGGGATCGAAATGCTCTCGATGCACAGACTGCGCCTTGAACAAGAGATCGTTGAACGGCATCTGGTACAACGCAAGCGCCGCCTCGCGGCTCCATGTCCCGGCGCCGATGACTTGCGCCGCAGCAGCGACTTCATACGATCGTTCGAGCATTCCCCAACTCTCCGAGCAGTCAAGATGACGTCTTATGGCATCCGGACCGTCGCGATGCCAGCAACGCGCGCGAGATTTCTTGAAGAAGTGATCACCGATCAATCGAACCGTTAGATCTAGGCAATCCACTCGACAAGGACGTCCAGCACCTCGTGCATGACGTCATCGTCCTTGCGGCCCGAGCGGACCGGCACGTGAAAGGAATGATCGGCGCCCTCGACCAGATGCAGCGTGGCGCGCGCACCCAGGCCAGCAATGACCGGCTTGAGCAGGTCAAGCTCAGCGAGCTTGTCACGCGTGCCCTGCAGAAACAGCATGGGAATCTCGATCTCCGCCAGATGCGCCGCGCGCTCGATCGAGGGTTTTCCGGCCGCATGCAGCGGAAAGCCGAAAAAGGCAAGCCCGCGCACGCCGGCAAGCGGCTGCTTCGCCTGCGCCTGCGAGGTCATGCGGCCGCCAAAGGATTTGCCGCCGGCGATCAACGGCACGTCAGGCAACGCGCGTGCCGCCGTTTCGACCGCGGCGCGCACGGTTGCCTGCGCCAAGGCCGGCGGGTCCGGCCGCTTGCTGCCCTTTTCCATGTAGGGGAATTGATAGCGCAGCGTCGCCACGTTGCGCGCGGCGAGGCCTGTCGCCACGGCCTCCATGTAGGAATGCGTCATGCCGGCGCCCGCGCCATGGGCAAAGACGAAGCAGGCCGTGGCGAGCGGTGGCCTGGTCAGAAGTGCGGAAACCGATGTGGTCTTTCCGACGTCGATGGTGAGCTGTTCCGTCATCCAGCTCAACCTATCAGAACAACAGAACCCCGTCGTCCTCTTCCGTGACAGCCGTCGCGGCCTTCGCCGTGGCCTTCGGCGCGATACCGAAGCCGCGCAGGAAATCGCGTGACATTTAGGACCTGGGAGCCGCACGAGACTCCTCTCGCTCGAACCAGCCCTTGCCTTGATCTTCATCAACCGACCGATAGCGGCGCACGGCATTGTTGCCCACGTCGGACAACAACACAGGACAACGGCAATGAAGACGAGCCCACCACAGGCTCGCCCGCAAGCCGGCACGCACCAGGCCAGTCCGCTCAGAGACCGCGGCTTCCTTTGGGGCGTCTCGACCTCGAGCTTTCAGATCGAGGGCGCGGCGCACAGCGACGGACGTGGCGACAGCATCTGGGACGTCTATTGTCGCGAACCGGGGCGCGTCAAAGGCGGCGACACCGGCGACGTCGCCTGCGACCACTACCATCGCTATGCCGAGGACGTTGCCTTGATGCGCGAGCTCGGCATCGACGCCTACCGCTTTTCCATCTCATGGCCGCGGATCACGCCGAACGGCCGCGGCGCAGCCAACGAGCCGGGGCTTGCCTTCTACGACCACCTGATCGACGCGCTGCTCAAGGCCGACATCGAGCCCTGGATCTGTCTCTATCACTGGGACTTGCCGCAGGCGCTGCACGCGCGCGGCGGCTGGCAAAACCGGGACATCGCGGGATGGTTTGCCGACTACACCGCGCTGGTCGCTCATCGCTATGGCGACCGCGTCAAGCGGTTTGCGACCTTCAATGAGCCCTGCGTCTTTACGCTGTTCGGCTATGGCATGGGCTGGAATGCACCCGGCATCGCCGACAAGGCCGCGCTGCACCAGGCCATCCATCATGTCAATCTGAGCCACGGCCTCGCCATTGACGTGCTGCGCGACGTCGTGAAGGACGCCTCGCTCGGGGCTATCCATAATCGTCAGCCTTGTTTTCCGGCCACGCGCGCGCCTGCGGATGCCGTGGCCGCGGAGCGCTTTTCAGAATACTGGAATGACGCGCTTCCCTCGCCGCAGCACTTCGCCTGCTATCCCCCAGGGCTTGCGGAGGCGATCGAGCCGTACCTGAAGCCCGGCGACATGGCGCGGATCGCAAGGCCCGTCGACTGGTTCGGGCTGAACCATTATTCGCCGCATTATATAAAGGCTGATACCAACCTGATCGGCGCCACCTTCGGTGCGCCGCCGGACGACGTGCCGCGCACCCCGATCGGGTGGCCGATCGTGCCCGACGCCTTCCGCGACACCTTGCTGGACCTGCACACGCGCTTTCGACTGCCGATCTATGTGCTGGAAAACGGTACCGCCGCGGACGACAGGCTGGATGATTCCGGCCGGGTCGAGGATCCCGGGCGGATTGCGTATTTGCGGGCCTACACTGATGCGATGCAGGCGGCGATCACGAAGGGTGCGGACGTCAGGGGCTATTTCGTTTGGTCGCTGTTGGACAATTTCGAATGGGCCTCGGGTTACTCGCAACGTTTCGGGCTCACTTACGTTGACTTCAAGACCCAGAGGCGCATTCCCAAAGCATCCGCGCGATGGTATGCCGACCTCATTGCAAACCAAGCAAGCACGGTTCCAAAGGCATGACGGACAGCCGGGCGGCGACAGACGAGCGGGTTGTTCTTGCCGATATCGGCGGCACCAATGCACGTTTTGCGCTGATGCACCGCGGTGAGATCGGCCCGGTCCAGCATTTGCGGGTCGCCGCGTTCCCCGGCAAGGACGGCGTGATGGATGCGCTGGCCGCATTCCTGTCCAGCCAGGGAGGCGCCGGACCGCCGACCAGCGCCGTGTTCGGCGTCGCGGGCCCGATCCAGAACAACCGCGTCGTTTTCACCAACAGCGACTGGGTGGTCGATGGCGCGGAGCTGGGCAAGCGCTTTGGCTTTCGCTATGTCAAGCTGCTCAACGACTTCGAGGCGCTGGGCTGGTCGCTGCCCGCTCTTAAGCCCGCCGATCTCTTCACCCTCGGCGAGCAGCAGCCGATGCCAGGCGCGCCCATGCTCGTGATCGGGCCCGGCACGGGATTCGGCGCGGCCGGTCTTTTCCTGCAAAGCGAACGGCCGGTGATTGTCGTCACCGAAGCCGGTCACGCCACCCTGCCGGCCACCTCGGATCGCGAAGCCGAGGTGATCGCTGAGCTGCGCCGGCGCTTTGGACATGTCTCCATCGAGCATGTGCTGTCGGGATCGGGCATCGAGCATCTCTATCAGGCGCTGGCCGCAGTGGACCGCCAGACCGTGCCGGCCCGCGACGCGGCCGCGATCACCACGGCTGCGCTCGACGGCAGCTGCGTCACCTCGCAGGCGACGCTCGACATGTTCTGCAGCCTGCTCGGCAGCGTCGCCGGCAATTTGACCCTGACTTTCTGCGCCTGGGGCGGGGTGTTCATCGCCGGCGGTATCGTGCCGCGCTTCGCGCACCGCCTCGCGACGACCGAATTCCGCGAGAAATTCGAAAGCAAGGGGCGCTACGACGTCTATCTTCGCAACGTCCGGACCAGCGTCATCACCACACCCGACACCAGCTTCATCGGGCTCAAGGCCTTTGTCGAGCAGACAGGCCCGCTCGCGAAGGCGTCCACGGCACAAGTGATATGACCGACATCGTGACCGTGACGCCCAATCCCGCGGTCGACCTGTCGACCTCGGTGGAGCGCATCGTCCCAGTCACCAAGCTTCGCGGCACCACCCAGCGGCGCGACCCCGGCGGTGGCGGCATCAACGTGGCGCGGGTGATCAGGCGCCTTGGCGGCGATGCAAGCGCGCTTTATCCGATTGGGGGTGTCACCGGCGACCTGTTGCGCAGGCTGCTCGACCAGGAAGGCGTAGCAAGCCGCACCTTTCCGATTGCGCAGGAAACGCGCGAGGATTTCTTCGTCAGCGAGATCGCGACCGGCCAACCCTACCGCTTCATCCTGCCAGGACCACGGCTGAGCGAGCACGAGTGGCAGGAATGCCTGCGACTATTGTCCGCGACCCAGCCGTTTCCGCGCTTTGTGGTGGCGAGCGGAAGCTTGCCCGAGGGCGTGCCGGAGGATTTCTATGCAAGAGTGGGCGCAATCGCGCGGCAGCGCGGCGCCAGGATGGTCCTCGACACGTCGGGACGGGCGCTGGCCGCCGCCGTCGCCGAAGGCGTTGACCTGATCAAGCCGAGCCTGCGCGAGATGCGCGAGCTCACGACGCGCGAACCCTCCGATGCAAAGGAGTGGGAGGACGCCGCACGCGCGCTGGTCGATCGCGGCAAGGTTTCGGTGATCGCACTGACCATGGGTCATCTCGGCGCCGTGCTTGTCACCAGGGACAAGGTGCTGCGTGCCGAACCGATTGCGGTCGAGCCGATCGGCGCGGTCGGCGCCGGCGACAGCTTCCTGGGCGCGCTGATCTGGCGACTTGCCGCGGGATACGACCTCGACGACGCTTTCCGGCAGGCCGTCGCGGCCGGTGCTGCGGCCCTGCTCAATCCGGGCACCGCACTGTGCCGGCCCACGGATGTCGAGCGGCTGGCCCGAGAGGTGGTGCTTACAGCGGCTTGACCGATTCGACCGGAGCTGTGGTCTGGGCTTGCGCACGCGGCGCCACGTGATTGAGACGATCGAGCGAGAGCAAAAGACCCCCGACCCTCTCGAGCGACGAGACCCAGTCCGCGATGCGGCTGTAATTGTCGACCAGCCAGTTGAACGAGCCCTGCACCAGGGTGAACGCGGCGGCCGCCTGGGTCAACTCGCCGAGCGCCATCGTGCCGGACAGGAATTTGGGCGCACAGAGCACGAGCCCGATGATCGGCGCCAGCAGCGTGTTGCTTTGCGTCACCAGCGTGATGCTCATCAATTGCCAGCACAGCCGGCGCCACTGCGCGATGACCTTTTGCAGCGCTTGCCAGATGCCCAGCTTGACCTCCTTCTCCTGACTTTTCGGAGCTACGCCTTCGCCGATATCGCGAAGTTCGTGAGCGGCCGCAATCAATTCCGCCTCGGCCTGGTTCTTGATCTGAACCATTCGCGTGAGCGGCGATCCCATCCACGTCATTGCGATGGTCACGATGCCGGAATAGATCGCCACCGAGAATACCAGATAGCCGGGGATCCAGACCGCATGCCCGCTCAAGGACAGCGTGAAATCGCCGCCGACGCTCCATAACACCCGAATGAAGATGATGGCGGTCAGCAGCGAGGAGATCAGCCCGAGCGCGAAATCGATCGGCGCGTCGGTCGCGATCCTGACATCCTCCGTGATCCGGTATTCGGGAATCTGCTGCTCGCTCTGCACCGCAGCCAGCCGGGCGTAGCGGTCATTGTCCATCCAGTATTCGATCACTTTCCCGGACAGCCATGCCCGCCAGTTGCGCTGCACGGTCATGCGCCCCCAGACCGAGGCAACCGCGAGCGCGACGCTGACGCAGCACAGCGGGATCAACAGCAGCGCCTGACCTCTCAGCCGCGCCGGATCCCTGCTCTCCAGCGCGTTGAAGAAATCGCGATTCCAGTAGTTGAAGCGGAATTGCACATAGAGCTGCATGACGACGACGCTCACCAGAAAAGTACACAGCAGCCAAACGCGCCAGGCCGACAGCCCGCGCCAATAGCCGGACGCGCTCTCCCAGAACCGGGACCATGCTTGATGGGGGTCGTCTTCGGACATCATCAAATCAGACAACTAAAAGCCTATAGCTAGCGGACCCTTGATCTTTCGCAAAGCCTCGGCGCCCGGTGCGCACAAAGTCCTCTGTCAAATCCGCCCGTAACAGTGACGCTGCAGCGCGGGAGAGAAGCAATGGACGCCCCTGCCTATATCAGCTGGTTCAAGGATATCCGCCTCGAGGACGTGCCCCTGGTCGGCGGCAAGACCGCCTCGCTCGGCGA
>Ga0070741_10005233_pt1 | contig 29071 bp, 27 predicted proteins | sample Coa_R1_4_FD_66440 | JGI IMG/M metagenome (GOLD analysis project Ga0070741, IMG submission 66440) | Surface soil microbial communities from Centralia Pennsylvania, which are recovering from an underground coalmine fire - Coalmine... | ecosystem: Environmental > Terrestrial > Soil > Unclassified ... | reverse complement strand
CGGAGGGCACGATGAACATTGGAATACCAAAAGAAAGCCGTCCCTTTGAGTTTCGCGTGGGGCTGTCGCCCGCAGGCGTGCAGATATTGACTCAAAACGGACACACGGTCTTCGTCCAGCATGAAGCGGGGGTGGGGGCGGGCTTCAGCGACGCCGATTACGAAAAGTCCGGCGCGCGTCTGGTCTATTCGACGGAGGAAGTCTTTGGCCGCGCCGATCTTTTGCTGAAAGTCGCGCGGCCATTGAAGCAGGAGTTGAATTGGCTGAGGCCTGAAACGATTCTGGCGGGCTTCCTGCATCTTGCTTCGGCGCGGCAGGACAAGATTGACATCCTGCTTGAAAAGAAAATCACATCGGTCGCGTATGAACAGATCGAAGCGCCGGATGGAAGTCTGCCGGTTCTGAGACCGTTCAGCCAGATCGGCGGCGCGATGGCCGCGCAGATTGCGGCGCGCCTGCTTCAAAACAACTGGGGAGGCAAAGGCATTTTGTTGGGCGGTGTGCCCGGTGTGCCGCCCGCGGAAATTGTGATCCTCGGCGCGGGGGTGGTCGGCACGTATGCCACACAGATGTTTTTGGGAATGGGCGCGCACGTCACGGTGATTGATCATAACCTCGGCGCGCTCCAACGCTTGTGGGATCGTTTCCCGAACATCGTGACCATGATTTCCACCAAACGCAATCTTGAGCGTTCGGTCGCATATGCGGATGTAGTGGTCGGCGCGATTCTCGTTTCCGGAAAGACCCCGCCGATTCTCGTCACGCGTGAAATGGTTCGTTCGATGAAACCGCGCTCGGTCATCATGGACGTCAGCATTGATGAGGGCGGTTGCGTCGAAACATCGCGTCCAACCACGCACGAGCATCCCGTTTACATCGAAGAAGGCATTCTGCATTATTGTGTGCCCAACATGCCCAGCGCGGTAGCGCGCACGGCCACGCATGCGTTTGTCAACGCGGCCATGCCTTACATCATAGAGATCGCGATGGGGCCGAAAGCGATCTTGCAGAATCCCTCCATTGAGGTCGCTGTTAACACCTACAACGGTGAAAATCGCCATCTCACGCGTTTGACGAGCAAGGAGACGGACGATGGATTGGACTAGCCAGTATCAATCGCGGGTGGTCAGCCCGCAGGAAGCGGTCAAGGCGATTCAATCGGGCAACCGCATCTTTCTGACCGGTAACGTGTCGGTGCCCCAGAAGTCGCTCTCGGCTCTGGTCGAATACGCTCCGAAACTCAAAGATGTGGAAATCTGCCAGGCCCTGACGGTTGGTCCTGCCGACTATGTCAAGCCTGAAATGGAAGGGCATCTGCGCGTGAACACCATGTTCATCAGCGCTAATGTCCGCAAAGCTGTGCAGGAGGGCCGCGCGGATTTCACGCCCGTTCTGCTTTCTGAATTTCCCTTGCTGTTCAAGCGCGGCATCCTGCCTTTGGACGTTGCCATGATTCATGTCTCGCCGCCGGATGAGCATGGCTTTTGCAGTCTCGGTGTGGAAGTTGGTCTCACAAAATCCGCGGCGGAATCAGCCAAAGTGATCATCGCGGAAGTCAACGAACAGATGCCGCGCACATTGGGCGATTCGTTCATTCATGTGAGCCGTTTGAATTACATTGTGCCGGTCAATTATCCCATTCCCGAAATGGCGATGACCGAAGACGGAAACAGCGATGTGGTGGAAAAGATTGCCGGTCACATTGCGGAGTTGATTCCCGATGGCGCGACCATGCAAATGGGCATAGGCGCTATTCCAGATGCAGTCTTGAAATATCTGTTCAACAAAAAAGACCTCGGTGTGCACAGCGAGTTGTTCTCCGACGGCGTGATCGAATTGGTCGAACGCGGCGTGTTGACCAGTTCGCGCAAAAGCCTGCATCCCGGCAAGATCGTAGCCGGCTTCATCCTCGGCACGAAGAAACTTTACGATTGGGTGGATGACAACCCATTGATCGAACTGCATCGTACGGAATACATCAACGATCCCTTCGTCATCGCGCAGAACGAGCGCATGGTCGCCATCAACTCGGCCATCGAGGTGGATGTCACCGGTCAGGTCTGCGCCGACAGCATCGGCCCCAAATTCTATAGTGGCGTCGGCGGCCAACTGGATTTCGTCTACGGCGCCTCGCGTTCGAAAGGCGGCGTTCCCATCATTGCTCTGCCCAGCACGACCACGCTCAAAGACGGGACTCTGCTCAGCCGCATCGTGTGCATGTTGAAGCAGGGCGCGGGCGTGGTGACCAGCCGCAATCATATCCATTACGTTGTCACTGAATACGGTGTGGCGGCCCTGTACGGCAAGACCATCCGCCAACGCGCGCAACAGCTGATCGGCATTGCGCATCCCGATTTTCGCAAGGATTTGGAAAAGCAAGCCAGAGATCTGCATTTTCTCTAAACCAAGCGGGTTTTCGATGGGTGCGCAGAGGTTTGATTTCTACTTCTGCGCACCTTTATGTTTTGGCATTGACAACCTCCGAATATAAACCTATCATTGCGATACATGTTCGATCTTTTTTCCTCCCTGTCAGTCAGGAATAAAGAGGTCGCAAACAGCTACCTGCAGACTCTGCTGAAGATACAGGAGCGCGAATTATTCACAGGCGTGCTTCATGTTCAGAACGGGGAGAAGAGTCAGGCAGTTATGTTTTTTCGAGAGGGCGTGCTGTTTGCATTCTATACGCTTGTGGGCAGGCAATGGCTATCTGTTTCCCGACAAGACTGGAATCATGAGCTCACCCAGACTGAGGGAAATGTGCGTGTGTTGGCTCTCCCAGTCGAAGGATTGCGTATTTTCCGTCTCTTCCTCGAACTTGAAAGGAATGAAGAGCACACATTTATCTCGATAAATGCCGATAAAATCCCGGCGAAAATCGCGGACTGGGAACAATCGGACTCTCCAAGTTTGGTGCATGTTCGGCAAGGTGAGACACAGGCCTTTTTTGTCATTTTGGGCGGTCCTTCCCTTCCGCTCGAGTCTTTGCTGATCGGATCGGAACGATTCCAAAGCGGATCGGCAGTATTGACCCAGATAAAGTCTTGGGGGAACCGGGCTTGTTACGTGACTCGCTTGCCAACCAACCTGGAATCTGTCGGCGGGAATGAATATGTCCTACGTGTCGCATTCTCCAGTTTGGCGCAAAGAACGCTCGAACGCTATCAGGAACTGGCGGGTCGCTTCCTGGTGACGCACCTCAATGACGCCATTAACTATTTGAACGAGCAGAATCGCCAGTCCATGTATTTTTTGGGAACCAACGTCAATCATCGCGAGTTCTTTATGGATTCGGAACAAGCCGGGAGAGTTTATAAAATCCTGCTCGAAAAGATGTATGAGGAGATGAGTCTTGTGGTCGGCAGTGAAATTGCAGGCAGGATTTTCGAAGACGCATTGGCTTCCACCTCTCCGCGTTTGCGCCGACAACTTGAAACATATGTGTTAGCAGGCATACCCTTCCCGATCAAGCTGGAGGTGAAGCCGTGAATCGCCGAGCAATGATGCGCGCAAAAGGTCTCCATTGGTTCCGGTTTGCCCTGGCTGTTGCGTCCGTAGTGGTGTTTGCCTACGCGGTTATCTATATCGCCACGCCCTTCTCTGATTTTTTAAATAACTTCCTTTCGAATTTCTTTACAGTCTTTGCGGCCCTCCTGAGCGCCGTCGCAGCGACGTTGGTGTGGTGGAGGTATGAAAAGGGCGAACCGCCGCGCCGCATCTGGCAATGGTTCATGACCGCCTTGTGGTTATGGACAATTGCCGAGCTGATCTGGGCATATCAAAACATGACATTGGAAGAAGTACCCACCGGCTGGCCCGATGTTTTTTGGGTCTTCGCTTACATCTTGTTTGGGGCGGCGTTATATCGTCAATTCATTCTCCTTTATCATCCCGATCCCGCCTCGGCGCGCCGCCGTTTGTTCTACGCGCTTCTTCTATTCGCCGCGTTCACTGCCCTTTCTGCATTCTTCTTTTCCTTCATCACCGGTCAACCTCTTGGACTCGATACATTAGTCAACGCTTTTTATCCGGTGGGCGATTTTGGGATTGGCCTGGCTGGGCTGTGGCTGGCGCGCCGTTTTCGGAATGGTGCTCTGGCATATGCCTGGATCGGCCTGTTTGTGTTCTGCATTTCCGACCTGCTGTACACCTGGCTCGATTTGAGCGGCGCGTACTCATGGAGTTTGTCTCATGGTAACTCCCTGAGCGCGATTGCTGATATCACCTATCTGATCGCGTATCTAATAGTCGCTTTGGGGTGTTTTACGCAGTGGCTCATACTAAACTATGGCCCGATTTTCAAAAAGGAACCCCATGAACCGTAAAGCGAAGATTGTTGCGACGATTGGCCCCGCCAGTCAGGACGAGGCCGTTCTTGAGCAATTGATTCGTGCGGGCATGAATGTCGCCCGCATGAATTTTTCGCATGGCACGCACGAGCAACATGCAACGCGCATCGCTACTATTCGACGAATCGCTGAAAAACTTGGAGTCGCGGTCGGTATCTTGCAGGATTTGCAGGGACCGAAGATTCGCGTGGGTGACTTGCCTGCGCCGCTCCAACTTTCCGAGGGAGAGGCGGTGACGTTGTATGCCACGGGGTCCACGCCCCCGGCCTCCGAGGGAAAACAAATTCCTGTAGACTTCCGCCAACTGTTCGATTCCGTCCGGACCTCGGACCGGCTTCTGCTGGATGATGGCCGTCTCGCGCTGGAAGTTGTCTCTGTCAAGGAACAAACCCTCAGCGCGCGCGTGGTTGTGGGCGGCCCGCTGACCTCACACAAAGGAATCAATCTGCCCGGCGTCCGTCTGCGCATTGCGGGCTTCACAGAAAAAGACGAGGCCGATCTCGCTTTTGGTATTTCGCAGAATGTGGACGCGGTTGCAATTTCTTTTGTCCGCACAGCGGACGACGTGAAAAAAGTCCGCTACGCGATGGAAAGATTTTCAAGCGGTAAGCGTCTGCCGCTGCTGATTGCCAAACTCGAAAAGCCCGAAGCCATGGATAACCTCGACGCTATTCTCGACATCGTGGACGGTGTAATGGTCGCGCGCGGCGATCTCGGCGTGGAACTTCCACCGGAGCGAGTGCCTGCTTTGCAGAAGCATATCATCCGCGCTGCAAATCAGCGCGCCAAGCTGGTGATCACCGCCACACAGATGCTTGAGTCGATGATCTCGAATCCGCTTCCCACGCGGGCTGAGGCGTCCGATGTAGCCAACGCCATCTTTGACGGCACAGATGCGGTCATGCTGTCTGCGGAATCAGCCTCGGGGAAGTATCCGGTCGAGGCCGTCCAAATGATGGATCGCATCGTGCGCGAAGCCGAATCGCATTTCTGGGAATGGGGCAAGGAACAGGCCGCGATTGAAGGACTCGAGTCGAATGACGCGGCGTCCATGGCGCGCGCCGCACAGGCGCTGGCAAATGATAAGAATGTAACGGCGGTGGCTTGTTTTACAACGCAGGGGCAAACTGCCTGGCTGATGTCGAAGATTCGGCCGCGTGTGCCGATCATGGCGTTCACACCGGACCCGCAAACGTTTCGGCGTTTGGCGTTTATGTGGGGCGTAGGCCCTCAGCAGGTCCCGTTTGCGAATTCACTGGAAGAGATGCTGGAGCATGTGGACTCGGCATTAATGCGCTCGGACGTTGTGCATTCCGGAGATCAAGTAGTGCTGGTGTGTGGTTTCCCGGTCGGTGCGGTCCGCCCGCCAAACATGGCTTTGTTGCACACAGTTGGCAGTGATGTGACCATGCAAATGTCGCGTGAGGCGCTGGACGCCATGACGCGTGGGCAAAAGAAGGATAAATAATGTCATCCGCTCAGATCAGAGCGGAGTTGGGTGGACAATTAAGCGACAAAATAGCCCACTGATTTCGGTGGGCTATTTTGTCGTCTCAAGCCAGAGATATTCGTACGGTTCCAATTCGATTTGAAGTTGATCGTTTGTCACAGGGAAAATTTTATTTCTTAGAATGTCTGTGAGAGAGCGACCAGCAACGTCCATGTGAACAGTCTGTTTGCTGTCACTTAGATTGTTAAGTACGAACAGACGATCCTTTTTATGGGTGCGTGAATAAGCCGCGACGGCTCTTGTGTTGAGGTTATGCCAGGTCAAGTACCCATATCCCAATGCCGAGTGTTTTTTTCGTACGGCAATCATCTTTTGGATAGTTTGCAGAAGCGAATTTGGTTTTGCCTTTTGCGAAGCTACATTAACGTCGCGAAGTCTAAACATGGAATTATCAATCACCGGGGCGAAGATGTCTTTTGCCTCGCTGAAGCCTGCGTTGGCCGAGTCATCCCATTGCATAGGTGTGCGAACGCCGTTGCGATCGTGCAATGAGATATTGTCGCCCATGCCGATTTCATCGCCGTAATAAATGATCGGCGAGCCGGGAAGCGTGAAGAGCAGGGAGTAAGCCAGCTCGATTTTTCGTTGATCATTGTCGAGTAGAGGCGCAAGCCGCCGCCGAATTCCCAAATTCAAGCGCATGCGTGGATCAGGTGCATACTCCTTCCACATCCATTGCCGATCTTCTTCGCTGACCATTTCGAGAGTCAGCTCATCGTGATTTCGAAGGAAGGTGCACCACTGCGAGTTCGGGGGAATGGGCGGGGTCTGTTCGAGCGCCCAATGAATAGGCTCAGAGTCTCCGCGGCGGATGGACATAAAGACGCGCGGCATGAGCGGGAAGTGAAACGCCATGTGAAATTCATCGTCCTCGCCAAAATATGCACGGACATCACGCGGCCATTGATTGGCTTCGCACAACAGAATGCGATCTGGATAATGCTTGTCAATGTAGCGCCTCAATTCTTTGAGGTAGCTGTGGGTCTCCGCCAGGTTCTCGCAGTTGGTGCCTTCGCGTTCAAACAGATAAGGAACCGCGTCAGCGCGGAATCCGTCTACGCCGAGGTCAAGCCAGAACTTCATCACATTCAGCATTTCGGCGCGGACGGCTGGATTGTCATAGTTGAGATCGGGCTGTGATGAATAGAAGCGGTGCCAATAATATTGACCGGCGGCAGAATCCCAGGTCCAGTTGGAGCGTTCGGTATCCACGAAGATGATGCGCGCATCGGAATATTTTTTGTCGGTGTCACTCCACACGTAATAGTCGCGATATCGCGAGGTTTTTTCGCGGCGGGAGGCCTGGAACCAGGGATGCTGGTCGGAGGTGTGATTCAGCACGAGGTCCGTGATGATGCGGATGCCGCGGGCATGGGCCGCTTTCAATAGTGATTTGAAATCGTCGAGGGTGCCGTAGTCCGGATGAATCCCGTAATAGTCGGCGATGTCGTAGCCGTCATCCTTGAGCGGGGAGGGGTAGATCGGCATCAACCACAGACAATCTACGCCGAGGTCTTTGAGATAATCGAGTTTTTGGGTGAGGCCCTGCAGATCACCGTGGCCATCGCCATGGCTGTCACGAAAGGCCCTCACATATACTTCATAGAAGATGGCATTTTTATACCAATCAGGAGGACTCATCACTTACTCTTAAGTTCCTATCCTTTGACTGAGCCGGCAAGCAAGCCGCGCACAAAGGAGCGTTGAAAAGCGAAGAAAACCACCATTGGAATAATGAACGAAAGGAATGCGGCGCCGGTGAGAATGTGCCAGTTGCCGCCGCGCGGGTCGAGCAGGTTGGTGATCTGCACGGTCAGCACCGGGTGAGTGTTGAGGAAGATTTTGGCAACGAGGAAATCGTTCCAAACCCAAATGAATTGGAAGATGCCAAGCGCGCCGATAGCCGGCATTGCCAATGGCAGTGCCAAACGGCGGAAGGCTGTCCAATGGCTGGCTCCGTCCAAATAAGCAGACTCGAAGACATCGCGCGGCAAGCCGCCGATGAAGTTGCGAATCAAGTAAATCGCGTAAGGCAGGCCGAAGCCGACGTGGAAAAGCCAAATGCCGAGGAAGGAACTTTGCAAACCCAGTTTGACGTATAACTGTGCAATGGGAACCAGTGACATTTGCAAAGGAATCACTTGCAAACCGACCAATAATGCGAAAAGCCAATGGCGGCCGGGAAAATCCAGCCAGGCAAAGGCATAGGCTGCCAGCGCCGCGAAGATGATAACCAGGAGGGTGGCTGGAACGGAAACCAGAACTGTATTAATGAAAGCCGCGCCCATGCCTTCAGGGTTGAGCAAGTCACTGATATTGCATTTGTATTTTGCCAGCGTGCTGGGTACCTTTTGCTGGCAATCCGTTGAATAATCCTGCGTGCCTTTATATCCAACCAGAGAATCAACATAGTTGTTGAGGGTGAGTTGGTTCTGCGTATTTGTCCCTCCCAGCGTCTGCATGTATGTGATGATTGGCGCCAGTGTGCTGAGGGCGGTCTTTGCATCCGCGGGAAGAGGCGGGTTGATCAAATGTGAGCTGCCGTTCACAGGCTGTTTAAGCATGACCAGCAAATTCGCGGCGCGCGGGAATTGGTTAACGAGATCGGGGTCGGACAAGTCGGCGGTCTGGATCGTCCTGCCATCCGCGCCGTGGCAGGATGCGCAGTATTGTGTATATTCCGGCAGGCCAACTTTAGGTTGCGGGAGGAAGGCCGACCACCAACCGGAAGTGCGGACCGCTTCGCGGGAGCGAAACGAAGTGACAAACAGGCCGAGAGTCGGAATAATCCACAACAGGCACATGACGATGATGGCAAGGTGAAGCGGCAGTCTGCGAAAGATTTTGTTCAGGCTCTGAAAAGCATTCATCGGGCCATCTCCTCTTTTCGGAAACGATCCACGTTGAAAATCATAATGGGGATAGTCAGCGCGATCAAAACCACGGCAATAGCCGTGGATCGCCCGGCGTTGGTGACGATCAGGTTGAACATGCGGTTGGCAATGACTTCGGTCCCAAAATTTCCGCCTGTCATCACGAAGACGACATCAAAAATCTTCAGGATGATAATGAACATCGTGGTGGTCACGACAACAATGGACGGCATGATGGTGGGGAGCATGATGTTCCAAAATACTTGAAACTCGGTGGCTCCATCCACACGGGCGGCCTCGAGCATTTCTGCGGACACACCCTTGATTGCCGCGGACAGGATGGTCATGCAGAAACCGGCCCAGAGCCAAACACCGACGGCCATCAAGGCGAAGTTGTTTGTCGCGGGATTACTTAGCCAGGCAACGGGCTTGCCTCCAAAGCCGCTGATGATCGCATCCAGCAAACCGATCTGTGCGCCGGTACCGGTCTCGATGTAGTACACAAATCTCCAGATAATGCCTGCTCCGATAAAGGATATTGCCACAGGCATGAAGATCACCGCCTTGGCTAAACTCTCGTATCGGACGCGATCAGCAAGCAATGCGAACAATAGACCAATGATAACTGTCGCCGGCACCATGACTAGCAACCACAAAGCGTTGTTTCGCAAGGCGGTCAACATCTCTGAATTGGTCAGGGCATAGCGGTAATTCTCGAAAATTCCCCAGCAAGGTTGGTTGGCTGTGCAGGTCGTCGCGGCAGAGGCCGTGCTGTTGTAGTTCAGAAGACTCAGCCGTATTGTGCCTATGGTTGGGTAAATGATGTATAAGCCCATGATGAGAAGTGCGGGAAATAAATAAAGCCACGGTGCCAAACGGCCCTGTTTCATAATCTTGGGGACCATAGATGTCTCCTTACCTCGCCAAGGATTAAGCTGGGACATCGGGGAGGATGTCCCAGCTTCTTATGCAGATCGTGCTTACTTGTTCAGCGTCTCTGTTTGAGCCTGTGCGATTGTATCAAGAGTAGCCTTGATATCTGCGCCCTGGACAATGTCTACGACGCCTTTGAACTCGGCGGTGGCGAAGGGATCACCGAGACCATCGCCGATGTCGAAGGTGAATCCGCTTGCATTGGCAAGAATATCGCCCAGTTTTGCAACCTGCGGGTCCGTATAATTGCCGTTCGCGCCACTGTTAGGCGAGAGGCCGAATCCTGCGGCGGCCCAGGCTTTGCCGCCATCCTTGCTTGTCAAATAAGCGACCAAGGCCTGAGCGGCAGGCGAGTTGCCGAACGCATACATAAAGTCCGCGCCGCCTTGCACGCCCTTCACGCCGGGGAATTCAAAGAAGTCAAAGTCGGTTCCATACTTTAGATTGGGGAACTCCTTGACAATCTCACCACCAGCAAAGCCGGACTGTTTAACCATCATAGCCTCCGGCGGGTTGGAGAACACTTTATGGATCGCATCCAGGAATTTTGTATTGACCGTGCCATCTGCGCCACCGACGGTGTACTTGGCGTCTGATGCCCATTTATGGTAAAGAGTGTAGGCGTCAACAACGGGCTGGTCATTATATGCGACCTTGCCGGAAAGGATTCCGTTGACGTAATCCGGGCCCTGTGTCGCGAGCAGAATATCCTGAATGAAGTCGGTCCCAGACCAACCATCTGCCGCGCCGCCGTTATTGAAACCCATGCTCCACGGTACGTTATTATCTGCGGCCATCTTGTCAACGAGGGTTTGAAGGTCTTCAAATGTGGCCGGAACTTGGTAGCCCAAGGCTTGGAATTGTGCGGGGCTGTACCAGATAATGGATTTCACATCTGCTTTCACGGGAATGGCAACCCATTTTCCATTGGTTGTGCCCATGTCCATCCAATAGGACGCGAAATTGGATTTATCGGCACCAATCGAATCGAGCGCCAGGAGTTTGTCGGAATATAGTTTCAACGGGCGCAGGTCCGGCCAGAACAACACGTCGGGCGGCGTGCTCTTGACCGCGGTGTCCAACACGGCCATGTCGCGATTTGTTTGAGCGACAAGTTTAATGCCGCACGCATCCAGCAAGGGCTTGACAATCGCGTTGAAAGATTCTTCCTCCGCGCCAGACCACTGGTACATGACTGTCAATTGGTCACCCGGTTGCGCGCCCATGCACATTGCGGGTTGGGCCGGGGCACTGCTACTGCTTGATGAGGCTTCTGTGGCTGGCGCCTCAGTCATAACTTCGGTTGGAGTGGCCTGCGGTCCGCAAGCCGCGAGGAGCAAACCGGCCAGCACGAGCAACGTCAAAAGTTTCGATAGTTTAAACATTTTCTCTTCCTCCGTGTGTAAGAGAGTTTTATTTTTTTTTTGTTCGTAGAGATTGGCGGCTGACAGTATCTTGTTACGGGGAACCTCCTTTGATAACACGTGTTAGTAATTGGGCTAAAAATTAACTCGTCTTCAGAATTGGCAAATCAGTTTTTTACACTTGACTGCCGTACAACGAGTTCTGAGTCAAGGAGAAGCCTTGGCGTGTCAAGGTTATCTCCTTCGATCATGCGAACCAGGCGATCTCCTGCCGCCCAACCCAAACCGTAGGCGGGCAGACGAATTGTGGTCAATGGCGGGTCATAGTATTCAGCCAAGGGGACATCGTCGAAACCGACGACCGCCACATCGTCCGGGACGCGAAGCGAAGCGCGTTTAATCGCCTGGATCGCGCCCATCGCGACCACGTCACTAGCAACAAACACTGCTGTGGGTCGCGGAGTCAACTCGAGCAACCTCGTCATGGCCGCAAATCCACTGGCGGGTGTGTAATTGCCTTCCTGCAGATAGGCATCATGGATTTCCAGGTTGGCTTGTTTCAACGCCTGATGATAACCATCACGCCGCTGTTGAGCAGATGTGTAGGTTAGAGGGGCGTTGGTAATCATCGCGATCCTTCGGTGGCCTTGACCAATCAAATGATAAACTGCAGCCGCGGCTCCCGCGATTGCGTTGATATCTACGAAGGGAATATCAGTGTCAGGGAGTTGACCCATCAACATGATGGGCACGCCTTGTTTGTGGAGTCGAATGATCTCGGCATCATCTTCGCGCGGGCCAGAGACTAGAATTCCATCCACATAATTTTCGTGGATGAGCCGCGCATAGCCATGCTGATCATCCGGCTCAACAGGCTTGAGCAATACATGAAAGCCTCGTTCAGCGGCGGCACCTTCCACGCCCAGAACCACTTGAAGCAGAAAAGCATCCGCAAAAACCTGCTCGGGATTCTGGCGAATGACCAGCCCAATCGTATTCGATTTTCCGCTGGCTAGTTTTCGGCCGGCCATATCGGGGTGATAGTTGAGTGATTTCGCGGCCTCCAAAACACGCTGGCGGGTTGATGGGCTGATGCTGACGTCAGGTACATTATTCAGGACGAATGAAACCGTCGTCCGGGAAACCCCGGCTCGTTTGGCGACATCTACGCTGGTTGTGCGTTTGGAAGCGGACATTTTTTGTCTGATTGCTAACACGTGTTAGTGAAATCAGTATATAGACTTCGAGGGTGCTTGTCAAGTACCAATTTTTGCTTAAGATTCGCGGCTGGCAATCACCAGACCAATAGCAATGAACAGACCGCCGACCAAAAACAGCGGCGTGATCTTTTCTCCGAGGAAAACCGCACCCAGAACGGACCCGACAACGGGTTGCGCAAAAAAGGTCAATGAGGCCACTGCGGCCGGTAGTTCGGCAAATGCAAAGTTCCACAAAAACATGGCAACCGCGGTCGCGATAATGCCGAGGAACAAAATCCCCCCGACGATGCCGAGGGTAATGACACCAACGCCCTGTGTTTTGATCTCCCACGCGCTGAAAACGATTCCCGTTGGGAGTCCACCGGCCAGCATGATAGCCGTTGACGTGATTACATCTGTGGTCTGAGTCGTTTTGCGCACGAGGACAGAATACAACGCCCAAGTCAGCGCCGCACTGAGCAGACTCATGTTTCCCCAAAACAAAGAGGGTGAGAGTTGAGCGGTGCGCGGATCAATGACTGCGATGACTCCCAGCGTTGATATCACGAGGGCAATCACGCGTCGCAGTGTGGTCGCCTCTCCCAGCAAAAAGGGCGCGAAAAGCAAAATGAACGCGGGCGTGGCCGAGGTCACGAGCGAAGCGTTGGAAGCGGTGGAAAGTTTTGTTCCGACGAATTGAAATCCGAGTGAGATACCGTACCCCACGAAGCCGACAAGAAAAATCTCCCACACCTGCCTGGCCGTCATTTCGGCTTTGGTGCGTAAAGCGATCACAGTTCCAAGAGCGAGCATGCCCAACACAAGCCGTATCGTTAACAGAGTGAAGGGCGGAATAACTTCCAATACCACTTTGCTGACCACGTACATTCCGCCCCAAATAGATGCCGCACTGAGTCCACAGATGATTCCGATGAAGGATTTTTCATTCATAGCTTTCTGATTATACAGGGAATGAAAAGCGGTACGAGAATTTCTCGCACCGCTTTGGCTTTGTATGAATTTAATCGAATCTTATGGCGTTGAACCGGTCCAACTACCGCGGCCCGAACACAGGTCAAAACCGACCAAGCATGGAGCGCCGTTGTTACCAACGGTAATGTCGCGGAACGTTATATTGTTGCCGTATACATAAGTGGCATTTACCACCGCGCCGGAGACCGCCGCGCGTCCGGCCCACATCGGTGAGCTGAGGCTTGTTCCGCCAACTTGATACCAGCCGCTTTGACCGTTGTATTTCGAGCTATCATAGACAGCCGCGCCGGAGTTGGGATCGGCATCCAGCGAGACATCTGGCGTGGCGCGCTTGCCTCCGCAATTTGCTTGAGCATATCCACTGAAGCCGGATTGAGCGGAATTGGCCGTTTCATATTGACTGCATCCGCCGCCGCCGTTCGACCAGCCGGTCTCACTGACAAGATTGCCGTTAGAGTCGAAAGTCAAAAGCGTGCCGCCGACTGATATAACGTTTGGCGATGAGGATGGATATTCCGCGGGCAGACCCGCATCACCGGCGGAGACGAAGAACGCCACGCCCGAATGGACGAAGTGAGGATCATAAGACGCTTCGCCTGAGAATTCACTGCCACCCCAGCTATTGCTAACATAGTTTGCGTGGGCGGCGGCATAGTCTTCTGCGGCAAGCAGATTGGCAAAGCTATTTGAACTGGCTTCCACGAGAAGTATTTTTGCGCCTGGAGCGATAGCATGTGCCCACTCGATATCCAGGGCAATCTCGAGGCCCCAGCCTGCGTTATAACGCGGATATTTTGTCCCGCCAGTCTGATTGACCTTCTTGAAACAACCATTGGCTGTTGTGCAGGCGGGGAGGCCGAATTGTGCGCTGAAGACGTTGAGATCGTTTTCAGCAGTTGGCAGGTCGTATGCATCAACAATGGCGATGGTCATGCCTGCGCCGGCTGTGTTGCTGGTGGAGAAACCATACGCCGCCTTCATCTGGGCCGGAGTGAGCCCTACAGGCGATGAGCTAGCATTTGGTCGTACCCATGCGTGACAATGGGTATCACCGGGGGCGGCCGGGCCGGGGCAAACTGGTCTAGCTCCGTTTCCGGGGTCCGAGAGCGAAGCGGCTTTTGCCGTCCCGCCAAGAGAGAAAGACAAAAGCAAAACAGTGATTAAGAACAGGTACTGCAAACGTTTCATACTTACTCTCCTTTGGTTGAAATTGGTCTGCAAAACTTTGTCTTTTATAGCATATCCCAAGTCAGATTACAACCACCCAAAAGGTATGATTTGCTGACGATCAGCGCCAGTGAGAAAGGAAGAAACACGCGCTGCTTGAATTGCCTCTCTTGTCTATGATCAAACCTTCTGATGTCCAAGTTCTGCATGGGACGGTCGTGGACGCAGACTATAACCGCTATCAGCGGAGTTGGTTTTGCTGTGGCGCAGGGAAATATTCGCAATGATTCAATTTCTGATTCCAGCGGTCGCTTCTATTTTTATCTGCCTCTCTCTGCCGCCGGCACATGGACGATGTCCTATGTATCTCTTAATTGCAATAGTAACGTCATGGGCCCAAACTGCAAGTGCACAAGTGCTGTTTGCAAACCGTCACCTGAAGTCATTGCTTTCACGTTGCCTGCTCAGAAAGTCTTTCAGTTTGAGTGGAAATAAAAGGTCTTTGACTTGCTTTAGTCAAAGACCTTTCTCTGCCGTTCGCGCTTTACTTCGCTTCGCTGTTTCTTGGCTTTCAGCCTTTCCTCTTTTGCGGCTTTCGATGGCCGGGTCTTTTTGCGGACCTTCGGCTTTTCGGCGGCCCTTCGCGCTAATCCAACGAAACGCTCAATCGCATCTTGGCGATTCTTTTCCTGCGTCCGAGATGATTTGGCCTCGATCACCAATATTCCATTTTGAGTCATGCGTCTGCCGGCCAGTTTGATCAGCCGCGCTTTGACATCTTCCGGCAAAGATGAGCCGCGTACATCGAATCGCAACTGCACAGCCGTCGCCACTTTATTGACATTCTGTCCGCCTGGGCCTGAGGCGCGGATGAGATCGAAGGTCAACTCGCGTTCGTCAATATGAATTGAACGAGTGATTTGAAGCATAAGGTCAGTATACCCCTCGGTCACTATGTGATGCCTCCCCCAAATTCGCAGAGTTTGGGGGAGGCTGGGAGGTTAGAACATCAAGGCGTTGACTTTTTCCATCATATCGGGAGCCGGCCTCAGGTCCGCTTGAGTGAGGCGGTTGAGAGGGGTGTCCACAAGGTTGTAGGTTTCCAGCAACGAGGGCTTACTGGTGTCCACATAAAGCAGGCCGGTCACCAGCCAGTTGTTGCGTTGAGCCTCTTCCATCACGCGCAGGGCCTCAAAGCGATTGGTGGGATCGTAACTCTTTTCAAGGTTCTTCAAAATCACAATCGAGCCATCGTGCATGGAGACTTCGCGGATTTCGCCTTCCTTCATTTCCTCTTCAAGGATGATCTCATTGCGCGGCGCGACGTAAGTAATGTCGTGAAGCGGTTCTTCATGATCCTTGCCCCACGTGTAGGAGTGGAAGGCGTTGCTTTGATTGTTGAATGTAACGCACGGGCTGATGATGTCGAGTACGGCGATGCCATCGTGGGCCAGCGCGGCTTTAATCAATTCCTTGACCTGTTTTGGGTTGCCCGCAAACGAGCGCGCCACAAATGTCGCGTTCGATGCCAATGCTTCCATGCAAATATCAACAGGCATGTATTGATTTGTACCCTGCTTCTTGAGTTGCAAACCAACTTCGGCTGTGGCAGAGAATTGACCTTTGGTCAAGCCATACACGCCGTTGTTTTCGACAATGTACACCATATTGACATTGCGGCGCACGATGTGTTTGAACTGGCCCATGCCGATGCTGGCTGTGTCGCCATCGCCTGAAATGCCGATGCCCTTTATACGATGATCGCCAAACAACGCGCCAGTCGCCACTGAAGGCATGCGCCCATGCAGGCCGTTGAAGCCAAATGAGCGGTTCAGAAAATAGGTGGGGCTTTTGCTTGAACAACCGATGCCGCTGAATTTCACCACATCTTCGGGGACCACATTCATCTCGTACAATGCGCTGATAATTTGATTCGAGATTGAGTTATGTCCGCATCCCTGGCACAAAGTGCTCGGGTTGCCGCGATAATCGTTCTTTGCAAGGCCGGCCAGATTTATTTGCGCGTTCGCACCGGCCATTGGGAGAGTTTCAGTCATTTTCGTTTACTCCTCTGCTCTTACTTCTTACCTTTAGATGATTTGCTCTTCGACGTTGCCCTGGCTTTGGCCCCGATCCTCTTCTTTGTCTGCGCTTCTTTCGCGGACTTTGAAGCGGGCTTCGCGCCGTTGGCTTTTATCTTCACTGACGTCTCTTCGTACTTCGCAAGAATGCCTTCTCGAACCCATTTGGCCGAAGCAGGCATGCCATCGCCGAACGCAACGGATTTGAACCTCGTCGCGAATTCGGGATACTCTATCTTGAGCAATTGATCCAACTGCCCATCGCGATTCATTTCCACGACGAAGACCTGATCGTATTTCTTGATAAACTCCCCGACTTCATTCCCGAAGGGCAGGGCACGCACGCGCAGGAAATCTGCTTTGATGTTGTGTTCGTTCGCGAGTTGATGTCGCGCCTCGAGAACCGCGGCCTCGGTTGAGCCGAAGGCGATAATGCCCGCGGTCGCTCCATTCATCCTGTATAAAACCGGCGCGGGGACAAACTTCTTCGCCGTCTCATATTTCTTCTTCAAGCGCTCCATCATGCGATGCCAGATTGGGGCTTCTTCTGTATAGCGCGCTTGTTCGTCATGACCGGTGCCGCGCGTGAAATAGGCGCTAGCCGGATGTTTGTTGCCGGGGAGAGTACGATACGGCACGCCGTCGCCGTCTTTATCAAGATAGCGCGCCCAATTGCCTTTCAATTCTTCCAAATCTTTTTCCCAAAGAACTTTTCCTCGATCCATCGGTGTATTCGGATACTGGAACGGCTTGCTCATCCACTGATTCATCCCCATGTCGAGATCGCTCAATACAAACACGGGAGTTTGCAGATGCTCGGCAATGTCAAAGGCGCGCCAACCAAACTCAAAGCACTCGTTCACATCTCCGGGCAAAAGGATGACTTGCTGTGTGTCGCCGTGACCGATGAAGTTGACAAAGGTTAAATCGCCTTGTGAGGTACGCGTGGGGAGGCCGGTGGACGGTCCGATGCGTTGCACATCCCAAACGACGATGGGAACTTCGGCATAGTAGGCCAGACCGGAAAATTCGGTCATCAGGCTTAAGCCCGGGCCCGAAGTGGAAGTCATGGCGCGCAGTCCGCTCCAACCCGCACCGATCGCCATGCCAATCGCCGCCAATTCGTCTTCCGCTTGAATGACCGCATAGGTGTGTTTGCCGTCGTCTCGCTTGCGAAGCTGCGGCAGATAATCATTCAATGACTCCGCCAATGACGAGGCCGGCGTGATCGGATACCAGGCCGCGAATTGTACGCCGCCGAAGATGGAGCCGATCGCCGCGGCGGTGTTGCCGTCTGCCATGATCAAGCCGTCTGTTTTATTCATCGGTTCGAGATAGAACGGGTCTTTCTTTTCAAGATTGGCCTTTGCCCATTCCGCCGCGGCTTTGACCGTGTTGAAGTTCATATCAATCGGCTTCTGTTTGCCTTTGAAGTGGAAACTCAGTGCGGCTTGGATTTTGTCAATGTCAATGCCGAGTATGGTGGCAAGCACGCCAACATAGACCATGTTGCCGACTAAATCGCGAAAATCAGAAGGCACATTTGGATCTTTGCGGACAATTTCTTTAACCGGCATGGGGTATACCACCACATCCGTCCGTGTGATGGGTTGCTTGATGTCGTCAGCGTAGAAAAAGGCTCCGCCGGACGAGACCGATGCCAGGTCCCGCGCGAACGAATTGGCATTCATTGCCACGACAACTTCCTGCTCGTCGCGTCGTGCGATGAATCCATCTTTGTTGACGCGGATTGTGTACCACGTTGGCAGTCCTTGAATATTGGAGGGAAACAGGTTCTTGCCCGAAACGGGGATACCCATCTTGAATAATGCGCGCAGGATGGTATTGTTGGCGGTCGAACTGCCTGAGCCGTTGACCGTGCCAACCGTGATCGAAAAATCGTTTACAACTTTATTCATGCTTCTCCTTAAGTTCTACGACGGGCGTTGTGCAAGAAGATCAACATGTTCGATCAATGCTTTACGCCCTGCCTCGTAATTTCCATTGCAGATACTTTCAACCATCTTCGAATGATATTGCCAGACCTCGTTCAAGTAATCAATACCGCCCGCGTACATATTCAATCCAACGGCCTCGTACGCGTCCCAATAGGCTTCGAGAATGCCGGTGACGAAAGGATTGTTCAAGCGGCTGTAGATCATCAGATGCAGTCTGCGATGTTCTTCGTGAGGGACTTGTACCGGTGTGCCGCGCAATTTTTCCTGTGCACGCGCGATCAACGCGGTCAATTCATGTTTGTCTTCATCCGTCAATTTGCAGACGGCTTCGTCCCAATAGGCGGCCTCAATGTGATTGCGAAGTTCAGAAAATTTTTGAAAGTGGCCATCGTTCAACGCCAGCGCATATTCGAGACTCTGACGGACGGCAGGCGCGAATGAAAAAGCCCGGCGCCTCATTCCGGTGCGCGGTTTTACTTCCACTAAACCAAGCGCGCGCGCCACTTCGAGTTGTTCCCGCAGAGTCGCTACGCTGATGCCGAGCTCGCGGCCCAGTTCAGTTAACGACGGAAGGCCGCTTTCGGCCTCCGGATGAACGGCTAAATAGCGGAGAAATTCAGAAATATCAGGGGAAAGTCGGTCGCGAAGCATATTTCTATGATTAATCAGATTAATTAAATTCTACGACCGGATTTGTGAATCGTCAAGGTGATGAACGTTACTAATTGTTCGCCGCGCAAAACGGGCCTCAAATTGACAGACAAGACCGCGGCGCAGCAAATCTGCTCGGATCGGTTATTGATTGCTCCAGATTTTTTTGTTGAATGATTTTCGGAAGACAATGTACTGTTTCTTCATTATCACAAAAATAGAATTGCTTGCAGGCAAACTTAGTTTGTCTTTACGCTGTCTCAAGTATCCAAGAAGTTTTATCTCAGTATTTTCCTCGTGTTTTGAGCATAGCGTTTGAATCTGTTCGCCATAATCAACGCGAAATAGACCGGGCAGGTCTATGAAGTGAGCTAGCAAGCAGTCCGACGAAGAAGGTAGTGTATAATTACGCCGCGCACAAATGCATTTCACTATATCAAGGACTCTATGGCGAGCACTGTCTCATTACCAGCAGACTACTGGACCAATCTTCAAATCACCCGGCAAGATGTTGAATTCCTGCAAACGCATTTGTTCGAAGTAGAAACACCGTTGACTGTCCATGATTTGGCAACGGTGTTTGTGGCCAGGCGCATCAAAGCCGAGCGCGATGCGCGGACGAAGCAACGTCAGGGAACAGGAAAAACCTTTTTGCCGAAAGAAAAATATTCTGAGGGCGATGAGTTGGTGTTTCCGGCTCTCGATTGGAAAAAGGGCAAAGTAACGGCGGCTCGCCCTGGGGTCAACCCGGAAGCGGGTGTATTCGAAGTCGTCACTGTGGCAATGGAAGATGGCACTCAACGCATGTTCGCATCCGGTCTTTCGCATCATGTTTTGAACGAGCAACCTGCTGTGTCGCCCCTGGATGATGATCTCGACCCCGAATTCATTTTGCGTGAAAACGGCAATGAGATCGAGAGGAAACTGGAAACTGCTCTTTCTCAAGATGATGGTCTTGTGAAAATCGCGGGACGCTGGTTCCCGCGCGGCCTGCTGGTGGATGTGAATCAGGGCCATTTGAATCTCGCTGAGGCCGTGCTGGACATGGCACAAGGTGAGCCGCAGCCCACATCGGCTTTGCTGAAAGATGTGGAACTTCCGACGGGCGTAAATCCCAAATTGGCTGAATTTTCATTGAACTACGCGCTTCAAGATGATGAGCGTTTTGATGAAGTCGGCCCGGCAGGACAGGTGCTTTGGTGTCTGCGCCGATTGGAGCCGGAGGGTGTGCGCGAAGTGCCAGTCTTTCTCCAGTATTCCAAGATTGATTATGATCGCTCTGCTTTAGATGAGAGCATGTTGAAACTCGAGGCGCAGCTTGACGATGAGTTGAGCGAGTCGAGCGGCCTGGACAGCAAAGACACGAAAGAAATTACGATCAGCCTGATTTATCCGCATTTGCGCGCCGGCACCCTTCCGCTTTCACCGCGAGCGCGCGGACTGTTTCCAACAGCATATGAATCGCCGCGCGTGCGTTTTACTTTGGTGGACGCCAGATCCGGCATGAAGATGCCGGGCTGGGTTGTGCGTCAACATGGATATGTGTTTGGCCTGCGCGAGTGGTACAAGTCTCATCAATTGATTCCGGGCAGTCTTGTTTCAGTCAGGCGCGGCGCCAAGCCCGGTGAAGTGATTGTGGAAGCAAAGACTCAGCGCGCCGCGAAGGATTGGATCCGCACATTGATCGTCGGCGCAGATGGCGGATTGGTTTTTGCCATGTTGAAACAGCCGATCACCGCCGAGTTCAACGACCGTATGGCAATTTATGTTCCTGACTTTAAAGCGCTTGATCCAGTATGGGAACGGAAACGCCCATTTGATGACCTGGTTGCGTCTGTAATGCGTGAACTAACGAAAGTGAATCCGCAAGGCCATGTCCACGCGCAGGAATTGTATGCGGCAGTCAATCTTGTTCGCCGCGTCCCGCCCGCGCCGCTGTTTGCTTTACTTGCGAAACAGCCGCGCTTTGTTCATGTCGGCGATCTGCATTATCGTTTGGAGGAGGCCGAATGAGCCTGCTGAAGCCGACTGTTCAGACACCTTTCCATATTGATTTTGCCTGGTGGGAGCATAACGACCGCAACTGGCATGTTTATTTGCGATCCCTCTTATGTGCCGAGCATCAACAGTCGTTGGCTGATGTACAGGAAGGCGCACTAATTGACTGGATTGATCCGCAAACCGCCGAAGTCAAACCGGTGGATGGTATCCAACACGCGTTAATGAGCCATTGTGCCCTGCAACCGGACTTTGTCACTGAACACACAACAATTGTCGAGGCAGTGTTTCGTGTTTTTCTCGTCAATGGCAACCAGCCAATGAACGCGCAGGAGTTGTCGAAACGGCTCAATCGTCCCGCTGAAACCATTTTGCGGACCCTGACTGGCTCGCGCGTGTATCGCGGCTTGAGACCGTATGGCATGGAAAAACCTGAAGAAGCCGCGCAGGAGACCACGGCGGCTTGACATGCCCCTGTAGCTCAATGGACAGAGCAACTGCCTTCTAAGCAGGAGGTTGTGGGTTCGAATCCCGCCAGGGGCGCTGGAAGAAAGTTTAGAGATAAGGATCAGGAGATTTATTTTATGGCTACAGAAAGAGTTGGTTTGCTTCAAATTGGCGGCAAAGACGCGACCATCATCGGCGATGACATCAAAGTTGGACAAACCGCCCCGGATTTTACGGTTCAGGCAACGGATTGGTCATTTAAGCGCGGGCTGGCCGACACCGAGGGCAAGGTTCGCATTCTTGCGGCGGTTCCTTCCTTGGAAACCGATGTATGTGACCGCGAAACGCGCCGCTTCAATCAGGAAGCCGCGTCGCTGAGCAAGGACATCGTCATCGAAGTGATCAGCGCCGACTTGCCTTACACACAAAAAAGATGGTGCGGCGCGGCGGGTGTGGATCAGGTGATGACGCTTTCTGACCATATGACTGCTGAATTTGCCGAGAAGTATGGCGTGCTTGTAAAAGAACGACGCATCTGCCGCCGCGCGGTTTTTGTTGTTGACAAAAATAATAAAGTGACTTATGTAGCATATATGCCGGCCCTGGGCGATGAACCCAATTACACCGAGGTCCTTGATGCCGCAAAGAAAGCGCTCGGATAGATTGCCTTCTTCGCAATTGTAAGATGGTAAGGAGCAGGACATGACCACTGTGATAAGAAGATCTGAAACAGTGACGCTGACCGAAAAACGACGTGAAATTCTTCATGCGGTCGGCTGGCAGGTGAGTTCCAGCGTGTGGAGCCCGCCGACGGATGCCTATGAAACGGAGAACGAATACGTTATAAGAGTCGAAGTGGCCGGAATGCGCGAGTCCGATTTTGAAGTCACGTTTGAGAATGGGCTATTGCTAATAAACGGAGTCCGGCCCGACGTCGCGGAACGACGCGCTTATCATCAGATGGAAATCCGCTTTGGGAAATTCTCGACCGCGATCGCGATTCCCGGACCTGTGGATCTGGATCATTCCGAAGCAGGATACAGCGACGGTTTTCTGACGGTGAAATTACCGAAAGCAAAATCAACGTATGTAAAGATCGAGGATTAATGCCTGCCTCCCGGTGGCAAACCAGTATGGCTGATTTTTTTGAATGGATGGGTCAGACTGACGACGAGTTGAACATGCTCCTGCCGTCGGTCTTTCAGCGAATCGGAAAGAAGGAAGAGGGAGGTGAAGCGGCCGAGGCGAAGATTGACGCATCGAAATATCCGGATGTGTTGCCGATTCTGCCCCTGCGCGGAGTGGTGGTTTATCCACAAACTGCCGTGCCGCTGACGGTGGGTCAGCCGCGCTCGATCAAACTCGTGGACGATGTGGTGGCCGCCGATAAACTGGTAGGACTCGTGGCCGCAGTGAATCCTGAACTCGAAGCGCCGGGACCGAATGATTTATACAAAGTCGGCGTGATCGCGACGGTGCATCGTCTCTTGCGCGCGCCTGATGGAACGGTGCGCCTGCTCGTGCAGGGAATGGATCGTTTCCGGCTGGGCGAGTTCGTCGCGGAGGAGCCGTATCTCAAAGCACACATTCAGCTCGCGCCGGAAAAAGTAGAAGAAGGATTGGAGATCGACGCGCTGGCTCGCAACGCGCGTGACCAGTTCCAACAGATCACGCAGATGATTCCATCATTCCCTGAGGAACTGGTCAACTCGATCATCTCGCTTGAGGATCCGCTTCAAACCGTTTACACGATTGCAAACTTTCAGCGCATTGACTTGAAAGATGCCCAGGAAATTCTCGAACTGGACTCTGCTGAACAAAAGCTTCGCAAGTTGATCGGTCTTTTGGTGCGCGAGGCCGAAGTCTTGACTTTGGGACAGAAAATTCAAAACGAAGCGCGCGGCGAAATCGAAAAGGTCCAGCGCGAATATTACCTGCGCGAGCAGATGAAGGCCATCCAAAAGGAACTTGGCGAAAAAGACGAGCAGGCCGTCGAGATCGAGGAATTCAAGAAGAAAATTGACGAAGCCAAGATGCCGGAAGAGGCAGATAAACAGGCCCGTCATGAATTGGACCGGTTGAAGAATCTGCCTGCGGCTGCCGCGGAGTACGGCGTGATCCGCACATATTTGGATTGGCTGGTCTCTTTGCCGTGGTCGAAATCCACGGAAGATAATTTGGATATTGCCCATGCCCGCGAGATATTGAACGCCGATCATTATGGGCTGGAAGATGTAAAAGATCGCATCCTTGAGTTCTTGGCGGTGCGAAAATTGCGGCTTGACCGCAAAGGTGAAATAAAAGAACCTTCACAGGACAAAATTCGGCGCGAGCGCGAAGGCGTGATTTTATGCTTCATTGGTCCGCCCGGTGTGGGCAAGACTTCGTTGGGGCAATCCATTGCGCGAGCGATGGGGAGGAAGTTCATCCGCGCTTCGCTGGGCGGCGTGCGTGACGAGGCCGAGATTCGCGGTCATCGCCGGACGTATATTGGCGCGTTGCCGGGACGCATCCTGCAATCTCTGCGCCGCGTGGAATCCAAAAATCCGGTCTTCATGCTTGATGAAGTAGATAAACTCACCTATGACTTTCACGGTGATCCTGCCTCGGCCCTGCTCGAAGTGCTGGACCCGGAACAGAATTCTGAATTCCGCGATAACTATCTGGAAGTTTCCTACGATCTTTCGCAGGTCTTTTTCATCACGACGGCCAATACAGCAGAGACCATCCCCGGGCCGTTGTATGACCGCATGGAAGTGATTTATCTCTCCGGTTACACGGATAACGAGAAGATTGCGATTGCCAAAGGTTACTTAATCCCTCGTCAAATTCGCGAGAACGGCTTGCGTTTGACGGAAGTCAGTTTCAGCGATGAATCTCTGCAAAAGATCATCCGCCAATATACGCGTGAAGCCGGCGTCCGCAACCTGGAAAGAAAAATCGGCGCGATCTGCCGCAAAGTTGGGACGCGCATCGCGGAGGGCAAAGGGGAAAAATTCGACATCACGCCGGAGTTGGTTGAGGAATTCCTTGAGCACCCGATCTTCTTCGGCACCGAGGAGTTGAATGAGCGCACTTCGATTCCCGGTATCGTGCCCGGTCTCGCATACACGCCTTTTGGCGGCGATGTTTTGTTTGTGGAGGCAACGCGTATGCCCGGCAGCCGCGGCTTTCAAGTAACCGGTTCGGTCGGGAACGTCATGCAGGAATCGGCGCGTGCCGCGCTGTCTTACGTTCGTTCACGGGCGCAGGGAATGGGTCTCTCCTCCGATTTCTTCGATCATAACGATATCCACTTGCATATCCCTGCGGGTTCCACGCCGAAAGATGGGCCATCCGCCGGTGTGACTATCGCCACCGCACTTGTGTCCTTGATTTCGGGGCGCAAGGTCAAACCGCATTTGGGGATGACGGGCGAGATCACGCTTCGAGGTCAGGTCTTGCCGATTGGCGGCGTCAAGGAAAAAGTTCTGGCGGCGCACCGAAGCGGCCTGAAGACTGTCATCCTGCCGAAGCGCAATAAATATGACCTGGATGATGTTCCGGATGAGATTAAAAAATCCATGGAGTTCGTGTTCGTCGAAACTGTGGACGATGTATTGAACGCCGCGTTGGAGCCACCTCAGCCTGGTGAAATCAAAAAAACTGTTGCTGTAAAAAAGAAAGCTAAATCAACGAAGAAGGGCAAAACGAATGCTAAAGGTCATGCTGGCAGAAGATGACCAGACGATGGTCAGCCTGCTAAAGACTTTATTGCGCATGGACGGCTTTGATGTCATCGCGCTCGACGCGGACGATGATGTGCCGGCCGCGGTCGCCCGCGTAAGCCCCGATGTCTTGTTAATGGATGTGCATCTTTCCAATCAAAATGGGCTTGAGATTCTGGATGTCATCCGCGCTTCAAAAAATATCCATGATGTGCGTGTGATCATGTTCTCCGGTTTGAATCTCGAAGACGAATGTCTCAAACACGGCGCGAATGACTTTTTGCTCAAACCCTTCATGCCGGATGAGTTGATCAAGAAACTCAAGAGTGTACAGGCTTCTTGATGGGATCGATTCACATTCGTGAATTCCGCTATCCTCAAGATCTGACTGCAGTGATTCGCCTCTGGCAGTCCATTGAAAAAGGGATTCATCTGGGACGGTCTGACGAACCGGCGGAGATACAAAAGAAACTTCAGCGCGATTCCGATCTCTTTCTCGTTGCAGAATTGGACAATAAAATCATCGGTTCCGTGATTGGAGGCTTTGATGGTCGGCGCGGCTTGATCTATCATCTGGCAGTCGCCGCCTCTTTTCGCGGACAAGGGATCGGGTCCCGTTTAATGGACGAGGTCCAGGCTCGCCTGCGCTCCAAAGGCTGTCTGAAATGTTATTTGTTGGTCACACTTGATAATCAAGATGCCATGGAATATTACGAACATCACGGCTGGCAACACATGGACGGCGTAAAACTTTACGGAAAAGAATTATCATGACACTTCGCTTTGCCGTCCTCACTATTTCCGACCGTTCCTCGCGCGGCGAGCGGCCTGATGCATCAGGGCCGGCCCTCATCGAGGTTGTTCAAAGCCAGGGCTGGAAAGTGACCCGCAGCGCTGTTTTGCCGGATGACTTGAATGTCATCCGAGAGACGCTCGCGGCCTGGGCGGATCGCGGCGAGGCGGACATCATCCTCACTGCCGGCGGAACGGGCTTTGCGCCGCGCGACGTTACACCCGAAGCCACACGCGAAGTGATCGAGCGCGAGGCGCAAGGTTTGGCCGAAGCGATGCGCGCCGCGAGTCTATCGAAATCGCCTCATGCCATGCTGTCGCGCGCGATCGCCGGTATCCGTGGAAAGGCCTTGATCATCAATTTGCCGGGAAGCCCAAAGGCCGCTGTGGAAAATCTAAATGTTGTTCTGCCCGCCTTGGAACATGCAGTTCAGCTGTTGAGCGAAGACCCGAATGCTGAAGCGGGTCATTAGGGAGTTGTAGTATAATCCCGCCGTTTGTTATTATCTCAAATCGAATAAGGAAAGCGCAAGTATGATTGACGTGAACGATCTACGCAAAGGCGTGACCTTTGAACTGGATGGCACGCTTTATAAAGTCTTGGAATACAGCCATAATAAATCCGGGCGCGGCAACGCCTCGATCCGCATCAAGGCCCGCAATATGTTTACCGGCGCGAACATCGAACGCACCTTCTCATCCGGGCAGAGCGTTCAGGATGTGAGCCTCGACTTTCACAATGTATCGTATCTGTACACGGATGGTGAGTTCTATCATTTCATGGACAATGAGACCTTCGATCAACCGGCCATCAAAAAGGACATCCTCGGTGACGATGCTCTTTACCTCAAGGCGGGCATGGAAGTCAAATTGACGTTTTACAAGGGCCAGCCGCTCAGCGTGGAATTTCCGACCTCTGTGGATTTGGAAGTTGTCGAGGCCGAAGTGGCCGTGCGCGGCGATACCGCCACCGGCGTCTCGAAGAAGGTCAAGACCGAGACCGGCCTCGAAGTGCAGTGCCCGCAATTCGTCAAGGTTGGTGACATCATTCGCGTGGACACGCGCACCGGCGAGTATGTCACGCGCGTGTAATTATCCATCTTATCCTTGATCACAGACCGTGGACGAATGGCCTGCATTTTTCGCAAGGCATTCGTCCATTTTCTTGTCATCCGGCAAGCTGAAATCGTAAATCATTATGCGTACTCCTGCTGGCAAAGAATGTAAATATTTCTACGGCAACTATTTTCGCGGCCGCAACGTGGAAGAATGCCGCCTGCTTCAGGCATCGGGCCAGAAATGGTCTGCAGACCTCTGTTACACGTGCCCGGTTCCAGCGATCTTGCAGGCCAATGCTTGTGAGTTTTTGAAATTGCAGGGAACGGTGACGCGTCCTTTGAGCGCTGTCTTTCAACGGCGTGTGCGGGTCACGGCCTTTTGCGAGAAGACGAATCGCTCCGTTTCTGAACCGCAAATCGGTTGCGGGGAATGTCATCCACTCCCGCCGGTGTTTCAAGTGAAGGAATAGCAGCCACAGATGAACGCAGATATACATGTTGTGTAATGTGGACTTGTATAGTTTGTTCATCGAAACGTCAACGTTCATCTGTGTTTATCTGCGCGAATAAGTTGATCAATCCAAAATGATACTCACATTGTTGCTTGATCTCGACGATACCTTGCTGAACACAAACATGGACGCGTTTGTCCCGGCGTATTTTCAGGCGCTGGCAAAACATCTTGGCGGGCGCGTTCGACCGGAAGCCATGCTTCCCGCGTTGATGTCTGGCACGCAACTCATGCTTGCCAGCAACGATCCTTCGCGTACTCTACAGGAAGTTTTCGAAGCGGATTTTTATCCGAAGCTGGGCGTTCCAAAATCAGAACTCAATGATCTCATCGAAGATTTCTACGACAACGTTTTCCCCTCGCTCGGTTCGGTGACGAAGAAACGCGCAGGCGCGGTCGAACTTGTGGAATGGGCTTTAGCAAAAGGCTATCGCGTGGCGATTGCCACCGATCCGCTGTTTCCGCGCAAGGCCACATATCATCGCATTCGCTGGGCAGGGCTTGAGCCGGAACGTTTTGATTTGATTTCCTCGTTTGAAACATTCCATTTCAGTAAATCGCATCCCGCGTATTTCGCGGAAGTGTTGGGTCGGCTTGGATGGCCGGATGGGCCGGTGTTGATGGTGGGGAACGATGTCGAACGCGACTTGGCTCCCGCGCAAAGATTGGGATTGATGACGTATCATATCGACGCGGAATCCGCTTCAAGGTCCGGACCCGAGGCGGGCCGCCGCGGCAATTTACATGATCTGCGCTCATGGCTTGAGTCTGCTGATCTGCCATCCCTCGAACCGTCCTTCAAAACAAAGGAGGCGATCCTGGCTATCATGGCTTCGACGCCGGGCGTCATGAAAAGCCTGATGTCTGATCTTCCACAAGCCTCGTGGTCGGATGAGCCATCGTCTGATGATTGGGCAGTCATCGAGGTCTTGTGCCATTTGCGCGACACCGAGACCGAAGTTCATCAACTGCAAATTAAAACTTTGCTGGAAGAGACGAGGCCGTTCATCCCACGACCCGATGCGGGCGTGTGGGCCAAGCAACGCAAATATTTGAATGAAGATGGATTCGCGGCGTTGCGCGCTTTCACCTCTGCGCGAATCGAAACATTGAATAGACTCAATGATTTACCTGACGATAGTTGGAAACGGCCAGCGCGTCATGCCATCTTTGGTCCGACGAACTTTCGTGAAGTCATTGGCTTCATGGCCGACCATGATCGCCTGCACGTCCAGCAAGCCTGGAATACGATAAAATCGCTCCAATCGTCTGCCCGCATCTGATTCGGGCAGGCCGTGTTATAACTGCCAGAATTGTGCGGGACAAGATGCCATCTTGTCCTATTTTTTTAGGAGCAAACTAAATGAGGAAACGAGTAGTTATCACCGGCTTGGGTTGTGTTAGTCCGCTCGGACTTAATACAGACGAGACATGGACCGCTTTACTGGCGGGAAAATCGGGCGCGGCGCCTATCACACGG
>Ga0070741_10005232_pt1 | contig 29083 bp, 25 predicted proteins | sample Coa_R1_4_FD_66440 | JGI IMG/M metagenome (GOLD analysis project Ga0070741, IMG submission 66440) | Surface soil microbial communities from Centralia Pennsylvania, which are recovering from an underground coalmine fire - Coalmine... | ecosystem: Environmental > Terrestrial > Soil > Unclassified ... | reverse complement strand
GCTTTGAGGCGGCGCGAGGTCGGAGGGATGCCAATCGGCTCTCCTTGTTGCCCAGATCCCAGCCCGCAGGCTCCTAGTAGAGACGAGAGCGAGACACCTGCTCCCGCTGCTCCTATGCCACCAAGAAATCCTCGTCGTGAAAGATTTTCAGGTCGGTTCCCCCCTGATGTAAAGATTCTAGTGCTCCTGTTCGTCCTATGGCGCATGCGCTGATGGGCCATATTATTTTTGATCATCACGTTCTCCTCAGGGCTATTGTGATGCTGATTTTTCAAGAGGTTCTGACACTACCATTTTCCACAACTAACTACGGGTATGGGGAAGAGACTCGCGCTAAAGTAGTATATCTAATATGAACTATGCCTGTCAAGCAGCCAGGACTAAGGTACTTAGGGAAACTGAGGGAAAATCGACATTGTCGGGGCTTTTTGTTATACTCTGCTTATCCCTTTACGTTAGATTAATAATCGGAGCCTGGGTGCTGTGACGTGGTAAGGCTCGAAGATTGTTTGTTTGTAGATTAGTAACTTAATTACATGAGTCATCCCAAATTTGGAATGCCCAACGCTGTTTTTAATACTGTGTGCCCGCCGTAGGTGGGGATTCAGAGTGGTTGAACAGATGGACGAAAAATTCGCGATGGCTCAGGTATGAAACCACTGGGAGAAGAATAGGCTTATGGAAATTACTTCATCGGAGGTAAAATCTCTGCACACAACTACACCCGCATATCACAATCATGTCCCACAAGAAACGTATAAAGTGTTGCTCGGTTGGCTGGATGATGAGTGGGCAATTCAGGCCAGATCATCGCTGATTTCTGACACACCCGAAAACCATACAAAGGCGGTTGAGGGTTGTAGAGCCCGCGTGGCAGCGCGACCAGCTTTTACCCCAGACAATCCGATTACCGAAATCGCAGAGAATGCACTGGTGAAGGCCATCAAAGCGCGACCAGAGTTCGCGTTTATCGAGACAGAAGTGCACAATATAGATGCCGAAGCGAGTTGTCGTATTGCAATGGTCAACCTGAACGATGTTCTTGCCCTTCAGCCCATTGTCAGGATTGATAATCTAGAGAGCCGCCTCATCCAGGGAACGCTCAGCGAGAAACAATTATATGAGTTGTCTTTCCCGCCCAACCAGATTCCCGACACTGTAACTATCGATAACCACGAGCGAGGATACACGGTTACTACCCTTGATCCTAATGTCCGGGTCGCGCTCTGGCATGATATTCCCATGAATCCTCCTCAAGCTCTTCCAAAATATCAATTGCAATACCCATCGGCATCCTCTTCTCTACAAGTGCCGCTTTTCCCATTCGTGTTGATGAGAGCCCCGAACTACCTCCAGGTTGCCCACTTCCAGGATCGCTACATCCTGCGTGAAGGGTACAACCGTGCAGTAGCCCTGCTTTACCAGAACATCCACCATGTGCCCTGTGTTCTTGTAGAGACTGATGAGCCTGATATGGTATTTAAGCCAGGTATGCTCGATCCAGAAATCATGATGGGGGAACGCCCCCCCAGGCTACGCGATTTCTGGCAGGATGAGGTCACCTGTCTGATGCAGAGGCCAGCAATGCGTAAGATATATCACATCACCCTGGAAGAAATAGAGGTCTGGAGGTAGAGGGAAGCATTTACAGCAAAACAACATCACACGGCAACACCCACCCGAGCGCAGGTGTTGCCGTGTGATGTTGTTTTGCTGTAAATGCTTCCCTCGCAGGTCAGGTGCGCGTCGTGCTGTAACTAAGCAGCGTCGTGTCGGTCCAGTCAACCGAAGCGACGGAAGCAGCATGCGCGGCAAGCTGGTTGATACGGTTGGTCCCATCGCTAAACGTTGGAGTTTCACCCAGTGACGGTGTCAGATCCTCTGCCTTCGTCATGAACAGAATATAGTGATTATTGTAGTAGAAGCTGGTATCAAGGGGCGCATAATTCGACGCATCATCGCCAAAGGCGATATACCACGGCTTGCGCGCATCCGATGGTCGTGGATCGCTTGCCGCTGCTCCGAGCAGCAGCGGAAACGCCATTGCCTGACTCAGCTTGCCAGCGTTCTTGAGCGAGATCATGTAATCGATATATTCCATAGGAGAGAGATAGCTCTTGACGCGTAGCTCGTAAGCCCCTGCCTGAATTAAGACGATAATCTTCCCGGTCAGTTGGCTGATGGTAGGCCAGGCATTGCCACTCGCCGCGCTATTAGGATCTGAGTATGTACTGCCCATGAGGTCTGCCGGCGTATAAATATTGTTGGCACCGAGATATTTCGCCAGCAGTGCATCTAATTGGGCGGGACCATAGCCATTAGCGGTATCAAAGCCGTTTTTCAACTCCAATTTGAGGATAATCGGTGGATGGGTAGGATCATGAGCTTGCCAGAGACCCATGTCATTCAGGCAGTCGGTAAAGCCTTGATTGCGGTTCTGGTGGCGCAGTTGATCATAACTGGTAACTGCCTCGCAATTATTATTGTTTCCCAGAGGGTCGCTATCGCTGACCCGGTACTTGCCAGAAAGGAGAAAATTCTGCCAGACATCAACCTCGACCGAACCTGCTCCCGATTCGAGCGCGTTGATGAAATAGGTGAATCTCGACTTATCGTAGGCGTTGTGGATGCCGACACGCGTCTGATCGGGCCATCTCGGATCTGTCAGACTTGCCGCGTGTACTCGATAAGGCGTGAAGACTACAAATAGACTGGCGATGACACCAATAACGATGGAGAGCGAGACCATCTGCCTCATCCGAGACCATTTTCGTCCCAGTCTACTTTTCGTTGTTTTCCTGGAAGAACATGAGGATGACGTAAATTCTGGACTGTAAGACGACGATTGAAGACGACAATACAAGACGTTTCTGAACATGAAATAACCTTGCCTCCTTGCGTACCTGATTCTGGTGAACACAATCTGTGGCCCTCTTCCTGAGAGCCAGGGCAATAGTGTGCGGGGAAACCTCCATGTGTGAGTACTTGTATAGCACTATTTATTAGTATAGTCGAGGCTGCAAGCAGGCGTCAATGCAAATAGGCAAGGAAAAATTGCTCACCGCTCTGCATCATGAAAGCAATTGTCTCTCCGGTCTTCCTGAGTGTACAATAGAGAGAGAAAGCAAAGAGTTCCTGGTAGCCGATTTGCTCCTATGGAAACATAGAAGAAGGGAATCGATCCAGGACTTTTCCTTTTTAGAAAGAGGGAAAAGGCATGCAAACACTATCATTTCATCCGCGCGGGTTTCGCTCCTGTGCGAAAAACGTTGGGATAAAAGATGACACGCTCGATTTTACCGTGATTGCCTCGGATGTGCCCGCCTCGGCTGCCGCGATGTTCACGCAGAGCCGCTTCTGTGGCGCAAGTATTCTCGTTGGCAGGGAGAACGTCGCGAACGGACAATTGCAAGCTTTTGTCGTCAACAGCAAGAACGCGAACGTTGCTACCGGTGAGCAGGGTCTGGCCAATATCCGTGAGGTCGTAAGGCTTGTAGCCGGGGAATTAGCTATTTCCCCCCAGGATGTGCTGCCCGCATCAACCGGAGTCATCGGGCGACAGCTCCCGATGGAGAAGCTTCACGAGGGCATACGGGGCATTCGCAACGAGATGCAGGAAGGCCAACTCCATCTCGCTGCGTGTGCCATCATGACCACAGATACACGCCCGAAGATGCGCGCCTGCAAGATCGGTGATGCCGTGCTGGTTGGTATTGCCAAAGGTGTTGGCATGATCGAGCCGAATATGGCAACCATGCTCAGTTATTTCATGACCGATGCCCGTATCGCCCCTGACCTGTTGAAGCAATATCTCAAAGATGCCGTTGAACTCTCATTCAACATGATCAGTATCGATACTGATACGAGCACCAGCGATACAGTGGCGATCATGGCGAATGGCCTGGCAGGCGAAGTTAACCACGACGAGTTCCGCCGGGCATTGCAAACAATGGCGATTGAGTTGGCGCAAGAAATGGTGAAAGATGGTGAGGGTGCAACCAAACTGATCGAAGTCACGGTCGAAAACGCCACCTCTTTTGCTCAGGCCAAACGCGTCGCCAAATCGATTGTGAACTCGCCCCTGGTCAAAACCGCTATCTTCGGTGCCGACCCCAATTGGGGGCGTGTCGCTATGGCTATTGGGAAGTGCGACGAGCAAAAGGATATTGTGCCCGAAAAAGTCTCGATTGCCTTCGGTGACCTGCTCGTCTACGACGGGCGAGCGCTGGGAGAGGAGAATCTCGACCAGCTCGAAGCCTACCTCCAACAGCCTGAAGTTGCCGTTCGCGTCTCCCTGGGCCTGGGAGACGCCAGGGCCACCGTCTGGGGCTGCGACCTCTCCTACGAATATGTACGCATCAACGGAGAATACACCACATAGCTGAGACATAACAGTTCAGATCAAATCGCCCACAAGGGACAGCGCGAACCGTGTAGCGTCGCCCCTTGTGGGCGATTTGCCTCATTGACGAATAGGCACAAATGGTTAATTTGTGTTATGATTTTACCATGCAGAATACGCATAATATAAGCAATCAGGCTTAGGGAAATTCTCCCTCAGAAGGGGCTTTTTGATTGCTGAAGGAAATAGCTGCCAGTTTCAGAGAATATTTGGATAACAGTTGATGGCGTTACCATCATTATCTAGATGAGCGTGACTGGTATGGCGTTACTTGTATGAAGGAGCGAGAGAACATGGAAGCGTTCTTTTCCGGTGTCCTGAATGGTATCGTCAATCTATGGCGCGAGAGCCAAGCGTTATTTTCAAAATTGATCCATTCTCGTATGATCTGGGTGGTAGTGGGAATCGTGATTGTGGTCGGCGCGGCTATTCTGGGCGTTACGCTGACGCAACAAAGGTCAGCCCCCAATGCATCTTCGGTGTATCGGCCCGGTAAAGTGAGTGTGCTGACGGCCAGTTATGATATGCTGCGCACAGGGCAGAATCGACAGGAGACGACGTTAACAACAACGAATGTCGATAAAGATCACTTCGGCCTGCTCTCCTCCTTTGCGGGTGTAGGAGATATACAGGCGCAACCTCTCTACGTTCCCAACGTCTCTATTCGAGGCAAGCCACACAATGTCGTCTATGTCGCAACGTCCGCCGATCATGTCTATGCCCTTGACGCAGACAACCAGGGTAGTAACTCTGCGCCCCTTTGGGACGACGATTTAGGCATCAGCGGCAAGGCCCCCGGCATCTACGGGACGCCAGTGATTGCCCTCGACCAGCATGGTGGGGGAACGCTCTATGTTGTCACCAACGACTCATTGCAGTCCGAGCATCTGCATGCGCTCGATATTACCAACGGCCAGCCACGTCCCGGCAGCCCAATGCTCATCTCTCCCCAGGGATTCCGACCCGCCTCCACTTACGAGCGTACGGGACTGGCTTTGGTCAACGGCGTAATTTATGGAGGATGGCGAGCAGATGAGTTTAGTAAATTTGCCGAACACGGCTGGGTGATGGCCTTCGATGCCCATACGCTCAAGTTGATCAGTGCATTCAACACAACACCAGACGGCGATACCGTCGTGCATGGGCCGAACCTCGGAAATGGGCTGGCATTAGGCAATCCCGGTAGTATCTGGCAGAGCACAAGCGGACTTTCTGTTGACGCCGATGGCAACGTCTATCCTGTCGTCGGAAACGGCCCTTTCACCGGCAATAAAGGTGGCAGCAGCTATGGCGACTCGTTCCTCAAACTGCGCCTGATCAATGGCAAACTCTCGCTGGTAGATTATTTCACTCCCTTTGATCAGCAGTGCCTGGTAGCATGGGATCATGACCTGGGAAGTAGCGGGAACCTGTTGCTGCCAGACCAGACGGGGTCACACCCGCACCTGATGATCAGCGTTAGCAAAGGTGGCCGTCTCTATGTGGTGGACCGCGACCATCTAGGGAAATTTGTCAGCGTATCGGGGCTACAATGCACCACTCCTCCAAAACAGGACACGCATACAGATCAGGTTGTGCAGGAGAGCCAGGATGGGCTGCTTCCCGGCCTCTTCATGGCACCGGTCTACTGGCAGGCACCCAACGGCAAACAATACGTATATGTCTCCGGTGCTGACGCGGACTCCGGGCGGGGAGACACGATCAAAGCCTTTGAGCTAACGAATGGTCAATTCAACCTGACACCAGTGATGCAAACAGACCTCACTTATGGCTATCCGGGAGCTGGCATCGCCGTCACCAGCAATGGAGATAAAGCCGGCACAGGGATTCTCTGGGCGCTTCAGCCAGGCCATTGTACCGCTGGCAGGTGTCAGCCGCACAGCCCGGGAATTCTACATGCCTACGATGCAACCAATCTGAGCAAAGAGCTTTACAATAGCGATCAGAATGCCGGGCGCGATGGCATGGACAGCTATCAGCGGTTCACGCGCCCGGTCGTCGCTGATGGCAAGGTCTTTGTGTGCTCACAATCGACGCTCTTCATCTATGGCTTGCTGCAACGTCAGTAGCAGGCTTCATCAGGATTTATGTTGTTGAAGGTGCTACTATTGTTGAAACGGTTTTAATTCGAAACCGGCTATACGTTGGATTGTGCCACTAATCCAGGTAGCACCTCCCTCTATTTCTCCTGTTGATGTGTTATATTGGCCGTTATACGCTAACTGTGCGTGTGTCACCATATCATTCAGTATGGCGAGCGTTGAGGGATACGCAAGCTGGTCTATGTCCATTGTGATCAATTGCAGGGCATCCTGGTGCATCTGCTCCAGCCAGCCCCTTGTCTGATCAAGAGCACTATGGATTTGTGCTGCAAGTGCGCGCTGGCTCGGTGTAGCGCCAGGGGAGAGCATCGCCGCCGTCAGGTGACCGGGGATAAGATAGGTATAACCAGGCGGTGTTTTGCCGCTAAATGCATTGCCATATGGGCTCTGCCCGTCTGGTGGTGGACCAAGGAGCGCTATCTGTGAAGCCTGGGGATCGGCGTACAGTATGGGTCCGACGGCGGGAGCATCTAGCTGAACGTAATCTTTGCCATCAAGATAATCCAGAATGCGTATGATCTGGCGATGCAACAGGTCGGGATTATTTCCCCAGTCGTCTCTGGCAGCGCTTGCCCATTCCAGAATCTTTTGTGTGTTTCGCAGAAACCACATATCCAGGCCACCATGCAGACCTCGTGTTTTCAACTCCGGCGATTCTGAGAGCAGATGCCGCAAATGATCAAGCATGCTGAAATGGAACCTTCCGTTGCTGCCTGGGGCCTGAGGAATTTGAGCGTAGTACCTCCATGTCGTAGAGTCTGGATTATATGCGCTGGGCGTTGTGCTCGCATCCTCTTCAGTGATCAGGAGGCGGCTCTGGTAGGCGAGCAAATTTGCATGCCGGGTGTTGCCCGTATAGAACAGGTGGATGTTGCCCTGGTTAACCGTGAGCTTCCCTAGAGCGGTTATGGACGGTTCGCTTTGCGCCTGATCTCCTAGCAACCAGGCATAATACGCTTTGCCGGACGAAAGTGCGGGAATGTTATGTAAGTCGAGGAGCAGCTCATCGTTAATACCCTGGCTGTTATCTGAATTCAATTGTCCACTATTGACGAAGAAAGCATTTCCTACAATCTGATCGCTTCTCATTGGCGGCAGCACGACCAGGTCCAACAGTAGCAAAAGCGCGGCGATACTGATTGCGAGCAGAGCCAGCGCCGCGAGGACACGGCTTCTCCGACGAGGTTTTGCCGAGCGGGATTTTGCCAGAGAAACAGGTATGGGTCCTGGCTCTTTGGACGCGGGGACGGTCTTTGGAGTAGTATTGGGAGTAGGAGGAGCCACTGAAGCTGGATTAGGGGGTGTGGCTGAAGCTGCATCTGGCGGCGCTTCAAGTAGTGATGTGACATGTTCCGAGAACTGTTGCTGCTCCAATGAGAAGAGAGGAACTGCAGTTTTTTGTGATGTGAGTGTAGGTATAGCTGTAGCCTGTGAGTGATTGGCGGCTAGCGGTTTGGATGAATTGACGTGAGTATCACTATTCATTTCGTCTACGTGGTGAGCCATTTGCCTCAAACTCTCAGCAGCTGGCAAGTTCAGTGCCTCTGCAATAGCGATACCCAGGGCAGAAGCGCTGGAGAAGCGCTTCCCTGGCTCTTTCGCCAACCCGTGTAGGATGACAGCTTCCAAAGCTGGTGTGATCACCGGGTTGACGAGGTGGGGTGGAATGGGGTCGGCATGCACCTGTTGCATAATAATGGCGGTCAGCGAGTTGCCCTGGAAGGGTACGGTGCCTGTGCACATTTCATAGAGGATCACGCTGAGAGCGTAGATATCACTACGTTCATTGCCGGATGCCCCCTTCGCCTGTTCTGGCGAGATATAAAATGGTGTCCCCAGCCACCACCCGGTATTGGTACGCACATTAAGAGAGGTGCCGAGTAGTTTTGCAATGCCGAAATCGGTGAGCACCGGATCTCCTATCGGGTCCTTTGAGGCATCTCGCTTATCCAGAAGAATGTTTGCCGGCTTGATGTCGCGATGGATCATACCCTTCTGATGAGCATAATCGATTGCCAGGCAAATAGGAGTAAAGATATGTACAATATCGTTGGGTGAGGGAAATCTGCCGACACGAGAAGTATTTTGCAAATATTGGGCCAGCGTTGGTCCTTCAACGTAATCCATGACCATATAGACAACAGTGCCTTCTATCTCTGATGGATGAGATACAAGAAAATCGTGAATCTGTACAATGTTTGGGTGATGCAAAGAGGCGATTAACCGCGCCTCCCGCTCTAAGCGAGTAACAAGACTGGGGTCATTCTGCAAGTCCGCACGCAGCAATTTGATTGCCACATAGCGCTGTAATTGCGTATCTAGCGCTTTCCACACCTCCGCCATACCACCATGTCCCAAACGTACCAGTAACTCATATTTGCTCAGACGCTGTAAACTTGTATTCATCACTTGCGGCTCCTGTCTAAAAAAACACGAGAGGCCGATCAATCGGCCTCCCGTGCCCAAAGCGTATTACCAGATTAAATCGTTAAATTCCGTGATCCGCATCCTACATCATCAGAGATACGTAGAATGGGTGCAAAAGGATTACCAAAGGAAGCGGGTCCGAGAGAAAATTTTTCCTTCCCATTTTGCCTCGGAGAGGCAAAATGGGAAGGAAAAATTTTCTCTCGGACCCGCTTCCTTTGGTAATTTACTTGACAATAATGACTATAGGGAGGGCTGTAATAGCATCGGTCGTCACCTTTTGGTTCCCGGAGTTGACGTACAAACCGGTCGATGTGCCCCCGTCAAGGTTGAGCGCTGTCTGAATCGACAGGTCTGAAGAGGCGAGCAGATCGGCCAGTTCGTCGAGAGAGAATGACTGGCTTGGGCTGACGATCAGCAACAGCCGACCTTGCTTATCTATGGCTACCACACTGCGTCTCTGGCTCTGGGCATCGGCGCTAAAATTCGTGCGCTGCCCATTGATGATCAACATGGGGGATGATTGTGTTGCCTGTTGCAACTGCTCATTTGCCGGGTTATAGGGATTATCGCGCAATGAGCGTAGCGAAACATTCCCTTGCGTATCAACGGAGAGCATGCCACCAAATCCATTGTACGATGTGCCGGTGGCGTGCCCATTCGAGACCAGGAGTCCTGCAGGTCGGTTGTGGTCATCAAAGTAACCTCCGTCGATAACCGCAATTGCCCCTGTTTGCTGCATCCACGCATTCAACGTTTGAGGTTGATCTGGTTGGTAGCCGACGCTGATATGTACGCGGTGCAGGTCGAAGCGAGCGATAGTGACGGTATCCTGGTTGTTGCCCGGACTCTTCCAATGCTCATAGCGTAACTCAACGCCAGACGCTCCCTGGAGCCACGTGTTAAGCGGCGTGTTCGGACCAAGGGTGGTAACGGGCGTTGACGAATTCGTAGTCTGAATCCCGTTGGAGGTAACATTTACATCGCAGGCCAGCAATGAAGCTACCAGGAGACAGAGCAACAGGCATAGTTTCAGGACATGTTTTGCTGGCATCAGCAGGCTTCCTTTGCTAGCCGTGGTTAGCGCCTCCAGGGTGTTGCTTCAATCGCAGACATGGTACCCTTGAACTCCATCGCCAACTTTAGAGCAGCTGTATGTGCAGCATTTTCCTCACTATCATTCAGTGGCGCGAGTTCGACTTTCCCGTAGCGGCGCTCTAGAGCACGCTGGATCAGGAAATCTGTGAACCAGGGATTTTTTGGCAGGAGCGGTCCGTGCAGGTAGGTGCCAAACACATTTTTGTACATAGCCCCCTCGAAACCATCTTTACCGTTGTTGCCCCAGCCAGCTCGTACCTTACCCAGAGGTTTGGCTTTGGAACCCAGATACGTGCGTCCACTATGGTTCTCGTAGCCGACCAGGACCTTGATCTCCGGTGCTAGCAGATCACATTCGAGCGCCATATGCGTCATAAAGCGTGTGTTGCCGCCCTCTGTATACAGATCCAGCAGACCTGCACCCTTAAGTTCTGGTCCCTGAAAAGGTTTATAGTAATGTCCCAATAGTTGGTAGCCCGCGCAGATGCTCAGAATCACCGTATTGGACTCAGTGGCTTCGAGTAGTGAAGGAGCTTTGGCCTGGATATCCTGCGATGCTACCTCCATTTCGCGGTCTGCTCCACCGTGGAACAGGATCAAATCATATTTGGTAAAGTCTGGCGTTTGCTTCACAAAAATCAGTTCAACCTCGGTCGCAATACCGCGCCACTTACAACGACGCTCAATCGCAAAAAGGTTGCCACGATCAGCCGCCACGCTCATCAACGTGGGATACAGGTGGCCTATTTTCAGCACCATGCCGGTATCTTTCACATTCTCCCCGTTGTCGTTGCTCACGATTTTTACTCCTCCCAGAAATGTCTGACCCAACCACGCTTCTGCATAATCCTTCGTAGCTCCTGGGTTGGGGTATAGCCACTCATAATATACAGTGTTCCGCCGGATTCGACGTTCTTGAGTGCTGCATCAAGAGCCTCTTCGCGATCAGGTTGCAGCGTAATCTTCTCTACCGGCACCTCGGCGTACTTGAGGCGCACCCCTAATTCTTCTGCTTTGTTGCCGCTGCAAACTACATCAAGGATATCTGTCGCCATGTTCTCGATCTCCACGTCCCACAGCCAGGCGAAATCTTCGCCGTCCACGACGGTATGGCTCATCGCCATCAGCAAATGCTTTTTCCCTGCATGCTGAGCGATCAGGCGCAGCATCAAATTGAAGGAAGTGGGATTCTTCACAAACGTCAGGTAAATCGTCTTATCGCCAGCCTGAATTTTTTCCAGGCGTCCAAAGGCTGGGCGCAGGTGACTGAAGGCTGTCTGTACTTTGTCTAACTGGAGGTCTGCCGCCATAGCTGCGCCGATAGCTGCTGCTGCATTGTAGACGTTATGCAGACCTGGCAGCGGAATATCGAGTTGCATCTCGCCCTGTGGTGTACGCAACGTAACGTGACTTGGTCCCTCTCCGTCGCTTGCGAGTGAGACCTGGGTAGCGGCAAGATCTAATTTCGGGAGTGTATAATCGCACGAGGGGCAGCGATAAATGCCGAGGTGTGATAGGTAAGCCACTTCGTAGACAAGGTCGCTATTGCAATGGATACAGCGGATGATATCTGCCGATTGCTCAGGAACGAGCGTACCGATCTCCCTTGTTTCCACGCCAAAGAAGAGGCGTCTGGCTTTGGCATTGGCGCCGAAGTTGGCGACCTGTGGATCGTTGCCATTGAGCAGAATAGTGGCCGATTCGGGAAGGTTTTCCAGCATTCTGTTAAGCGCTCTGGCGACCGAATAGAGTTCGCCGTAGCGATCCAGCTGATCGCGGAAAATGTTGGTGATGACCACGACATCAGGCTGAATTTCTGGTACAGCCAGAGGGATCGTGCCCTCGTCGATCTCGAAGAGCAATACATCGCTATCCAGCCTACCGAAAAGGTCGGCGGAGTTCACCGCCACGGAGGTCACGCCCTGAAGCAGATTGGAGCCTGTACGGTTCTGTGAGACACGTCGCCCGCTGGCATCGGCAATAGCAGCGATCATGCGAGCTGTAGTTGTCTTCCCATTGCTCCCCGTAATCACAATTTTCCTGGCTTTGCTCGCTCCCACGACGGATTTGAGTACATTGGGATCGATGCGCCGTGCAATCATACCTGGCAGGCTTGTGCCGCCTCCAATGCGAAAGAAGCGCCCTGACGCTCCGGCCAATTTGCCAGCCGATATCGCGAAGGCAAGGCGAGCCTTGCTGCCTAAGCCGTTTGAGGTCGTGCTGGCTGTGGTCGTCACCGCTGTGCTGGCGCTCTCATTCCCTTGCTCTATGTTTGAATTTTCTGTTTGCATATGTTTTCTTTTTTAATCCCTCTCGGGCTTCTCCGGCCTTTGCAGCTACAGACGATCAGCCCCTACAGTTGTACCATGAGCAGTATACGAAACTAGTGTTTGAAAATCAAGCGTTTTATTGATTTTTCTAGCGTTTTCTGACAGATTTTGAGAACTGAAAACCCCTTCTTGTCAAGTGAAGCGAAAATTGGAACTATAACAAACTTGAAAATGGGGGGCCAGTACGTAGTCCCATTGTGCTTTGTGGCATGGAGAATTGTGAAAAATTACCAGAATTATCAGCAGATACATATATCTCTTCAAGATCGCACGATTTTGAAGAGATATATAGGACTCTTCAATAAAATCATATGTCTACATTCATGATCATTGATACGTATAACTACTATGTTCAATGGCCCATAGAGCTTTTCCTGTTTTGTTTACCTTGTCGATGGTTACGTCATAGAAGACGATTGATGTGTTTAGTGCGGCATTGATAGCTAAAGGAGCGTTGAAGCTATGGATAGTACTGTGTCTGCAAAACCGGTCAGAACGAATATTCCATCGCGAATGGATCGTCTTCCCTGGAGCGGATGGCACTGGCTTGTTGTCATTTCGCTTGGCATTACCTGGATTCTGGATGGACTTGAAGTAACTATTGTCGGATCCATCTCCGGGGTGCTCAAGGAACCGCAAACACTGCACATTACTGATGTGCAGGTTGGCGAAGCGGGCTCGATGTATCTTATAGGAGCGGTCCTGGGATCGCTATTTTTCGGTCGCCTTACCGACATCCTTGGGCGCAAAAAGCTTTTTATGATCACCCTGAGCGTCTATCTGGGGGCCACTATATTGACGGCCTTCTCCCCCAATTTCTATTGGTTTGCCATCTGCCGTTTCCTGACGGGTGCTGGCATTGGTGGTGAGTATTCAGCTATTAACTCTGCTATTGATGAACTCATTCCAGCACGCGTGCGTGGTTGGACAGATCTTGCCATTAACGGCACCTGGTGGGTTGGTACTGCCTTTGGTGCAATTGTGACGGTCTTCCTGACGAACCCTCATTTGTTCCCTATTGACCTCGGCTGGCGACTCGCGTTTGGTCTGGGCGCGGTTCTTGGTATGGCGATCTTGCTTGTCCGACGCTACGTCCCGGAGAGCCCTCGCTGGCTGATGATGCATGGCCGCTTCGATGAGGCAGATGAAGTGGTGAGCATGATTGAGCGCGAAGTGATGAAAGAGGACAAAATCAAAGAGTTGCCTGAGCCACAGGGCAGCATGTTGATCCGCCCGGTAGGTACTGTGAGCTTTTTGCAGATCGGACGGACGATGCTGAAAGAATATCCTACGCGCTCACTGCTTGGGTTCTCACTGATGGTAGGTCAGGCATTTCTCTATAACGCCATCTTTTTCACCTATGGCCTGGTGCTAACCACTTTCTACCATATACCTGCCGACACCATTGGGTTATACCTGATCCCGTTCGCTATTGGCAATGTGATTGGGCCGCTGACTATCGGGCGTCTGTTTGATACTATCGGTCGGCGCAAGATGATTAGCTTCACATATATCATCTCTGGTGTTCTACTTGCTATCACCGGATGGCTCTTCTTGCAAGGGACACTGAATGCGGTGACGCAAACGATCTGCTGGTCGATCATCTTCTTCTTTGCCTCGGCTGGGGCTAGTGCAGCTTACCTGACCGTCAGCGAGGTGTTCCCGCTGGAGGTTCGTGCCCTGGCTATTGCTCTCTTCTACTCAGTGAGTACGGGGGCAGGTGGGGCATTGGCTCCGTTATTGTTTGGAGCACTTATCCAGTCAGGCAAGCCACTGAATGTCTTCTTTGGTGATTTGCTGGGAGCTGCACTCATGGCGGGTGCGGGTCTGATAGCGGTCTTCTTTGCCGTCGATGCGGAGCGCAAATCGCTGGAGAGTGTTGCCCGGCCACTCTCCTTCGTGGAAGAGATGGCCGAACTTCAAGCGTCATGATTTGTTGCCTTATAATGGTCGGTTGGACTCTAAACAAAGAACCTATCCAACCGACCATTATAAGGCTTTCTGATTACGCTTCGATTCCCTTCAGATCATGTTTGATACATACCTTCATGATGCCTCACTGAAACTTGTTACAAGGAGATAGATATGTTCAAGCGCATTCTAGTACCTCTAGATGGCTCCGATAGGGCGGAACGTGCTCTTCCAATCGCGGCAAGAATGGCCCATGCTTCAGGTGGTTCCATTTTCCTGGTACGGGTGGTGAGTACTGCCCCTGCGGCTTTGCCCTCTGCCCCTGCGAAACCAATCCTTATTCAGACTGTTGGGGAAACGGATCGCGCTCTGGCCGAGAGCTATTTAGCAGGAGTAGCCGGGTCAGAGCTACTCAACGGTATACCACTTCAGACATTCGTTCCCACTGGTTTTGTCTCTACAAGCATCATTTCTCTTGCTATTGAACAGCATATGGATATCATTGTTATGTGTAGTCATGGCTACACAGGTGTCACGCGTTGGTGGCTGATGGGTTCGGTCGCTGCAAAAGTTGCGCGCTTTGCGCATACCCCTGTGCTGGTTTTGCGTGAAGGTGGTCCTGTGCCACAAGAGCGGCATCCAGGTGATCGACCGTTATCCGTCCTCGTTCCGCTGGACGGCTCGGACTATGCTACAGCATCTCTTACACCCGCAGCTGATCTTGCCGCCACGCTGGCTGCTCCTGGTCAGGGGGCCTTGCATCTCACACATATCATCCAGCCTGCCGCAGATACAAGAGGAGCAATGAGAGCGCTTCGTGCTACACAAAATACGCAGGCCAGAGAGAACATGGCTAAGGAATATCTGACTGCGATGATACAACGTGTCCGTAGTCGTTCCGAGGACCCGGCCATCGCCAACCTCATGTTTACCTCATCGGTAACGAGTGATGACGATATCGCCCGGGGAATCATCAGGGTGGCTGAGGATGGTGATGACGGAGAAGGTGCCGGGGTATTCGGTGGTTGTGAAGTGATTGCCCTGACTACTCATGGGTATAGCGGACCGCAACGCTGGGTTGGCAGTGTGACTGAACGCGTGCTCCATACCTCTCGTTTACCATTGTTGATCGTTCGGCCTGAAGAATAATATTGAAGCATAGGGGAGCAAATACAGGCAAGACCGGGCACATACGCGGTCTTGCCTGTATTTGCTCCCCTATGCTAGCCCAATAACAATTTCTTTTTGCGCCGTTGAGCCAGCCAGTTTGTGGCCCAGCGATACAGAAAGATGAATAAAAACAGGCTGATCGCGCCCTCCAGATAACCAGCCAGCACATCTGTCAGCCAATGATCTCCCTCCAGAATGCGCGAATAGCCAATCGAGAGGATTGCAAACATGGCAAAAATCTGCAATGGTAGCAAGAACCAGTGATAACGCCACTCGCGCACAGGTTTTGTGAAGCTCAGGTAGAGCAAAAACCCATAATAGACAACATCGAAATCGGTATGACCGGAAGGGTAGGTAGGAAAAGGTACGAGTGGCGTATACAGGTGAATGGGATAGAGATGGGGGTTTGGGCGCGGCCTGTTGACCAGCAGTTCAACGATACCCTGAAGACCATACGAACCCCCTATCGTCAAAGCAAAGAAAATTGCGGCCTGAAGCCAGGTAAGTGGCGACCTGTCTTGTAATTTGAAGATCAACGCCATTACCAGCATAAAAACAAACCAGGCTATGACTGCAATCAACGAAGGAAGCGGGTTATTCAGTATACTGGGAAATCTGAGCACAGCATCGAACCATGCGGGCAGATGCAGTCCTTGCACCCATTCCGTTGTCGCAAGATCAATGGCATACGGTTTTGGGTGTGCATGCACCATGAAACTAGCGAGTATGAAGACAATTACACCGAGGCACCAGAAGACAGCCTCGATCCTGTGCCGCCTCTGAGCCTCCTGCCGCTGTTCACCTCCAGCCGTCGTCGTGGCGGTCGGGATCTGTATTCCTTTAGGATGCGTAATCTTATGCATGAGAAGCCTCTCGCTGTAGAAAGTTAATTGAAATTGCTATCCTTATAGATTACGTCCTATTAACTGAACGAGATGCATCATAAGTCATCCCGCCTGCGGAGAGCACTCACGAGAAGACAACTTCTTTTAACTTCTGCCCGCGGCAGAAGTTAAAAGAAGTTGTCTTCTCGTGAGTGCTCTCCGCAGGCGGGATTCATGGGAGGCACGAGTATGCCTTTTATGCTGGTAACTCGTGATAAAGGAGAAAACAAAATAGATGTAAGGAGCCAGGATGAATGGATGTATCAATTGAAACCCAGAAACGGACTACTGCTATTCTGATCGCTAATCCCAATGCTGGGAGCTATTCACAGAACGCTCAGCAGATCGAGGATGCCGTTGCCTACTTGAACGAGCGTCAATGGGATATAGAACTGAAACTGACGCAAGAGAAGGGTGACGCTCGCAAATTCGCGCGCGAAGCTGTGGAGCAGCATTGTGCTGTCGTAATCGTCGTAGGAGGGGATGGCACAATTAATGAAGTCATTCAAGAGCTTGTGGGCAGCGAAACGGCATTAGGCGTCTTGCCCAGTGGTACCGTCAACGTCTGGGCGCGTGAGACAGGCATTGCAATAGATGATTTCGAGGCTGCGCGAGAAGTGCTACTCAGTGGAAAATTGCGGCGCATTGATCTTGGCGAAGTGAACGACCGTTACTTCCTACTCATGTCAACGATTGGCTTTGACGCAGAGGTGACGCGTGCCGTCGAGAAGAAAAAACGTTTGGGCGTCCTTGATTACATCCTTAAAGGAACATGGCTTGGCCTGAGTTATCCTAATTTCACAGCGCTGCTACAGACTGGTAAACGAGCAGTGCGTGTACGCGCATTACAGATCATCTTTGGCAATACGCAGCTATATGCTGGAGCAATCAAATTTACCTGGCAAGCCAGAAGCGACGACGGTCTCCTTGACATTTGTGTTGTGCGTAGCCAGAACGTCTTCGGACGCCTCGGTGTGCTTTTCGCCTTCCTCTTAAGGCAAAAACAACGACAGCGCTGGGTCATGTATGAAGCTTCTAAAGAGATCAAAGTACATACCACAAAACCAGTCGCCATCCAGGTTGACGGCGATCCGGCCGGTTATACTTCGCAAAAAGGCTTCCCGCCGACAACGTTTCGTGTTGTGCCTGGAGCGCTCAAAGTGATTGTACCCGAAGCCGTGCCCGAGCCCTTATTCACCCAACCTCCAGAATCGTAAAGCTCATGAGGATTTTTCTCTGCCAATGAATCTCGCGCCTGCAGCGCTCACAAATTTTTTTGTTAAAAACCTTTGTGAGCGCCGCAGGCGCGAGATTCATTGCAGCTGACACTGCTTCGTGGTTTCATTACACGAAATGATCCCGTGCTCAAATTGCTGGCTCAGAAGCGTATTGTTTTCTGTCTTTGGCGCACCAGTGGGAAAGCCGAACTTTTTCAAACCACCGTTTTTGTCGAAGTAGGCCATAATTAAGCCTGAGATGCTATAACCTGTGTAGATGTAGTAGCGTCCCTGGCTCCCCATCGAGATGGTATTCTCTTTCTTGTCCTTCGCAAAGTAGTTCCAGGCGGTATCAAAAGGGATAGGGTTGGTTGTGCTATCCAGATCGTGTGGCGAGATCCAGGTAAAATTGCTAAAGCCCCAGTTCATCAGGTCGCGCATATCTGTCCACCAATCATTGGTATGCATGACAACGCCTATCAAATGGTGGCCGTTGCGCGTACACGAAATGACCTGAATGAAATCTGTAGCTGCATCCCATCCCGTTTTCCCACCATCTGTGCCAGGATACCAGAACAAAAACTGGTTGCCGTTGCTGAGGAAATGTTCTGCATGGTCTGCCGTTTGGGGAATGTGATATTGTTTGGCGTTGCTAATCTCGTGAATGTTTGGTACACTCAGGCTCACTTTGCCTAAGACCGCCAGATCATGTGCGCTGGAATAATGTCCGTCCATCAGTAGCCCATGTGGGTCCTGGAAGTGGGTATCTTTCAGGCCTATCTGGCTGGCGCGCTGGTTCATCTTTGCCACAAAATTCGTGAGATTGCCGCCGACCGTATCCGCAATCGCTATAGCGGCATCGTTGCCAGAGGGCAGCAACAGGCCGTAGAGCAGGTCGCGCATCGTATACGTCTCGCCTTTCTTAAGACCCATCAATGCGCTATCCGCCGACAACTGGTTGATATCGTTGGCTATCTGATCGTTAATCGTTACCTTCTGATCGAGGTTTCCCTGTTCGACCGCCAGCAATGCTGTCATCAACTTGGTTGTACTGAGCATAGGCAGGTGCATAAAGGGATTGTGGGCATAGAGCGTAGCCCCCGTATCGGCGTCCAGTAAATACGCCGAAGTGGCGAAAACTGGCGGTGCCGGGTGACCATTATTTGGTGGCGTAATCAAGAGTTGATTTGGGTTATTGGATTGCGCGTTCGCAGTCGCAGTGCCATTCGTTAAGTCGGATGTACCAATGTTTATAAGGGAGATAGACTGCCCATGTCCAATGTTCATTGCAAGGGGTATCATAATGAACAAAGCCAGCAGTATAGTTACAATCAGCAGCGCCGTCCGATTTTGACTGAAAGATTTGAGCTTTTGCATATCTCTCTGTAAGAAAATCGGCAATATGCTGCTGCCAGATAGTGGGCGTGGCTGCTGCTTGAATTGTCGTTCGGGATTGCTGGGTCTTTGCGAAACGTAGGAGGTGCGTGAACCGCGAGAACCGCGAGAGCGAGAGCGCATGCTAGGTGGCGGCTCATATATCTCCGAGCGCGGACGCCGGGTGACGATAATTTTGCTGGTCTCACGCGGGGGCGTATAGGTATCGTATTCATCCTCCTCAGAATACTCATACCTCTCTTCCCTATACTCATATACCTCTTCCCTGGCTTCGTTGTGTCTTCTCCTGACAGGAGCAGCAGGTGGAACAGGCATTTTATCCGTATGCAACGAAGCTCTCCGAATGGGGGGAGTTACAGGCACATCATCATTATAATAATACATGTGCCGTCGCCTGGGTGCTTGCCTGCGTCGTTGGACCGTATGGGAAACGTGTGAGTATCCAGAATGCGAGTCTTCTTCTGGCGGCGTCGTGCGCATGCGCCAATCCTCTCCATGATCAGATAGCTATATCAACGGTAAATGAGTTAGCAAAGTGATAATAAGTTATGCACGGTGATAAGCCGTGCCACTGATTGTTTTCCGCGCTTTTCGTGCCCGTTCGTGACCACTATTATCTTACTCAGCACTAGCCCCTATTGTCAACTTTTTGGAGGTGATCAGAATTTTCACCTTGTCGCATCATAAGTCATCCTGAATTTTTTTGAATGCCCAGAGTAGCCATCGAAGCTGATAGCCATCGCCCGGCTGCGGCGGAGGCACACGGGAAGAGAATTTCTTTCAAAAAATGCTCAGGCATTTTTTGAAAGAAATTCTCTTCCCGTGTGCCTCCGCCGCAGCCGGGGATTCAACTCATGACTCGATAAAAACAGTCTAATTGTTTATTGTTCAAGGTAGAGATTAGCAAAAGAAAGGTTAGCAAAATACAGATTACAATTTCTTTACAAATCTTTGAGAGATTCCAGAAAAGTCTATGCTAGAGTGACAATATGTATAAACTGCTTAGATTTTATCACAGCCTTGTGACAGAATAAACGAGAAAATAGGATATCTCTCATGCATATACAACAAGACATTCAACATGATTACGCAAATGCACGAATGGCGGAGTTGCCTGATAGTGCGTTACTTGAGATGGTGCTTGCTGGCGATGATTGTGCCTTTGAGTGCCTGGTCCGGCGTTACCATGCCCCACTATACAATTTCATTGGTCGCTGCCTTAGTGACTACGAACTGGCGCGCGATGTATTGCAGTTCGTCTTTCTTCAACTCTACGTATCTGTCCCGAAACTGCATAATAGCCTGTCCTCATTACGTACAAAAGTGCCGCTTAAAGCCTGGCTTTTCCAGGTTGCCTGGAATCGTTGCATGGACGAACTACGCAAAAAGCGCCCTGTCCTCTTTTGCGAGTTGGAAGTTGCCGACCAGGACGAAGAGTTAACCTTGATCAACGTCATTCCTGATCCCTATCCGCTGCCCGAAGAGGTCGCCGAGTATCATGATTTGCAAGGGATGCTCAAACATGCCATCCAGACATTGCCCCCCAAGTTCCGCTCAGTTGTCTTTTTGCGCTACACCGAAGAATTGAGTTTCGTAGAGATTGGGCGTATCTTGAACATGCCCGAGAACACCGCTAAAACCTATTTCCAGCGAGCCAGGCCCTTGCTACGTGCTGCCCTGACCGCGAGCGGTCAAACAGCGGTCGCCTCCTAACTCTATCTGCTGACAAAGCGAAAAACCCCTCATGTCTTTACATAACATGAGGGGTTTGCTTTCCAACACATCTGTGATCTTGACGAGTTGTCTCCTGCATGCTACTCTGCCGACAACGAACCTGTATTTCTTCTGAAAGCAGTTCTCAGACATGAGGCATCCCGAAAATTTTTTTGAGCCCGTTGCGTATAATTTCCTTCCCGCTCCAGGCGGGGCTTCAAGGTGCTTGAACAGATGGGCGGAAAATTTGGAATGATCCGAGGTTGAGAACTGCTTTCAGGCGTGCGAGCGAAAGGATGACAGACACATGAATCTGGCTGATGTGAAAAGCCTTATTGAAGCGGGCAGGGTCGAGTATATCAAGATTGGTGCCCCTGATGTCGAAGGTGTGTTCCGGGGAAAGCGCGTCGCCTCGCGTTTCTTCCTCGATTCGCTGGAAGACGGTTTCGCACAATGTGATGTGCTCTTTGGCTGGGACATCGCAGAGAACGTACTGCCTGATCTCAAAGTAAGCAACTGGGAGCGTGGCTTTGCGGATATCGTGATGGTGCCCGATCTCTCCACTTTTGCCCTTGTGCCCTGGGAAGAGAGGGTTGCCTCCTGTATTTGTGATCTCAGATCGGAGCAAGGAGAGTCTATCACTGTTTCTCCGCGTTACCTTCTCAAAACTGTGGTTGAGAGGGCGCGTTCAATGGGCTACGAGCCGATGGCGGCGGCTGAACTGGAGCTACGCCTCTTCCGCGAAGATCAAATGTCGTTGCGCGAAAAAGACTTTGGCCCCAATCTGACGCCGCTCAATCCTGGCATGAACTGCTACGCGATCAGTCAGGCCAGTGCCGATGAACACCTGGTTGGTACCATCGCCCGCAAGATGCGCGATTACGGCGTCGAACTCGAAGGCTACAATCGTGAACACGGTCCGGGCATGTATGAATTGAACATACGCTACGGCGATGCTGTGGCCGCAGCTGACCGGACGCTGCTGTTCAAGACAGGAGTCAAAGAAATCTGTTATCAAATGGGCTTTGCCGCAACGTTTATGGCGAAGTGGAGCGATCAGGAAGATGGCAGCAGCGGCCATTCGCATATGAGCCTGTGGGATAGCCAACGAGAGCACAACGTCTTCTGGGACGACGATGCCGAGGCCCACATGTCCGCTACTATGCGTCACTTCCTCGCTGGTGTATTGGACCAGATGCCCTCGTTTATGGTTTTCTATGCGCCGGTCATCAACTCCTACAAGCGTTACATCGAAGGCACCTGGGCACCGCTCAATACGACCTGGGGCATGGACAATCGTACCTGTGCTGTGCGCGTGATCAATAATGGTCGGCGTGCCATACGTATCGAGAATCGTGTCCCTGGAGCTGATGCCAACTTTTATCTCGTATTCACTGCTATGCTGGCAAGCGGCCTATACGGTATCGAGCGCAAGCTAGAATTGCCTGCGCGCTTTGACGGCAATGCCTACAGTTCCGAGAGCATTGCGCGTGCGCTGGAAAGCGGCCACATTCAAGCGCTTCCACGCAGCTTAACAGCCGCTACGGACCTGCTGGAGCGTAGCGAAGTTGCCAGGGAATACCTGGGGACTGATTTTGTCGATCACTTTGTAGCAACCCGTCGCTGGGAAGTGCGCGAATTTGAGAAAGCAGTTACCAACTGGGAGCGCCGCCGCTATTTTGAACTAATATAACGACATAAGAGAAGACATGACACGAAAATCCACTGAGCAAGCGCAGCTTGCTCAGTGGATTTTCGTGTCATGTCTTCTCTTATGCCTGAGTAACTTCTTCCACCCATCCATGCTCTTCGCGGAAATTGAGACCTTGTTGAAGCGCCTCGTCTGCTGTCAGGTATGGTAGCAGATGTCCCACCAGGTCCTGTTTGGCTTTATAGCGGCGTAGATTATCCCAGGCTCGTTCGTGCATCAGGCGTACCGCTACGAGGGGATCAGCGAGTTCCTTCTCCAGGTAATTGCGGACCCGCAGGCCCCGTGCCTTTTCCTCTTGCGATTGAATCTGCTGGCCGGTCAGACGCGATAGAGCAAAAAGATCATTCTCGTCCACCAGCCCCAGATGCTCACCCTGAAGCATTAAACGTAGATTGTATGCCAGTTCGGTATTGAGCGTAGCTACATTCATTTCGGTGTCATCGCGCATTCCGCGATTATTCAAATTTCCCGAGCCAACCGTTGTCCAGAGATCATCGACAATCGCGACTTTGGCATGGACGTAGACTGGTCGGTAGTGTCGCTGATCTCCCTCACGCGTGGAAGTTGCCAGGCAGAAGACCTGTAATCTGCCCTCTTCTGCAGCCTGCGGAGCTTCGGCACGTAAGCGAGCAATGCCCGCATCGCTGAAAGCGCGGCCAGCGTTGGGATGATCGGGTAAGATCAGTGTAAGCGTAGCTCCACGTTGCAGCGCTGTACCCAACTCGCGAATATTCTGCTCCATCTGAGGATTATCGCCACCTATAAAAGGTAGATCGATCCCAATGTAGGAGTGCAGCCAGAGATACTGGTTTTCCAGATAGACGAAGCGCCGGATGTTTTTGAACGCATTGGCGTAAAGTTGAGCAATCCCGGTAATAATCAGCGGTTTAAAACTATACGTATGTTCTGGGATAGTGCGTGCAACCTGTACCAGATAATTGCTCTTTAAAGGCGGTGGCAGCGGGCGTTCGGGAACCAGCAAGTTATGATGCATGTGGTGACGATGCACAACATCGTTCCAGCGCTGGCGAAAGTTCAATTCGACATCTGCTGCGGCAGGTCCTTCGATAAGTGCGTGGGCATCGTGCCAGGGGTGAGGAGAGGTGCCTTCTGACGTTCGCCGTAGTTGGGACGCGAAGGGATGAAAGGGCGTGTCCCAGCGATCAAACTCTCCTTCACGTTCGATCAGTGGATCAATACCTCCGACAAACGCGTGGGTACCATCGACAATCGAAATTTTCTGATGCAGCGACTCGACGGGGTGATGGAGTATACCTTCCGCGCTATCATCGAGAATGCATGTCACACCTGCGGCTGTAAGTTGCTCATAGGTTGCTTTAGGATTGTAATGTGAGAAAATTGCTGGAGATTTCCACGGCAGCACTTTCACCTCGACGCCCTTGCTAACTGCATACCCCAGCACGGCCTGTACCGAAAGGTCGTGTGTTTGCCAGAACGCAATATCTGCCTCCGTAAGACCTTCAGCGCGCAATTCGCTGAGCAGCGCTTCTTGCTCTGGGCTGCCATCTGGCCCGGCTCGATGATCCTGTCCGCGCACAAGTTCTATCCCGGGCGTAATGCCCCAGTTCGCCAGGTAGATATATTTGCGAGCCTTGATAAAATGGCGGCACATCGCCAGCATTGCATTGCGTCCATCAACAAAATAGGTAACACGCGAATCGTTGCGCACAGGCGTATCACCCTCTGCCCACCACTGCTGAGTACCTGAATTATCTGCTGTTTGCATTGCTCCCTCCTACATCGAGGTTTCTTTAAGAGAATTATACATCTTCTTGTATATGACGCGGGTTGGAGAGAGATTTTTCATTCCGACTTTTCTCTTCGGGAAAAAATCGGAATGAAAAACCTCTCCAACCCGCGTCAACGGCGCGGCTGTAATCATTGATGACACGTTTGGAAAAAGCAGAATGACTCATGGAGTTGCCATTGGGTGCCCTGATGATACAAAGCGTTCCCAGATTGTTATTTACACACTTTTTACACTTTCTTTAGGCATATTTGCAAGCTCAGGTTTATAGTCAATGTTATGAGTGGTAGGGGTTGAGAGGGACCTGACAAGTCATCTCTCTGGGGGTATCAAAAAAGAAAGAGCGTAAAGAAGATTCGTATGGCGAGAACATTTACCAAGACTTTTGCTGCTATAGCATTCCTCTTACTCATGGCAATTCTAGCCGGTTGTGGTAGTAACGATACTACAACCCCATCTTCTACGAATGCCTCGTCGGGCGCGGCAGGTAGACTGGGTAGTGGTGGTCCTCGTGGGCAGGCTATTACCGGTACAATTACACAATATAACTCATCTACAAAAGCTCTAACGATCAAAAAATCCGATGGAACAACAGCAACATTCTCTCTGACAAGTGCCAGAATCTTAAAAAGCCAGAAGATCACCGAGCAACAGTTAAGCACATTGCTTGGCACGAGCGGGACGACTGTACGTGTCATGGGCCAGCAAGATAGCAGTGGCAACGTCAGTGCTCAATCGCTGGTCATATCAGACGTAAACGTGGGAGTTGGTAATGGCAATGGACAACCAGGAGGCGCTCCCAACGGCACTCCACCCGCTAACATGGCCCCAGGAGCCAATGGAACACCACGAGCTAATAGGACCCCTGGAGCTAATGGTGGTTTCGTCGTCCTGAGAAACGGGAAATTGCAAAACAATCAACTGGTTGGAACAAACCAGGCAGGAAAGAGCATCACAGTTACCCTGAGCGGGACTACCACCATCATCCAACAAACCACAGGCACTGCCAGCGATTTACAAACAGGACAAACCGTCAGCATAATGGTTGCACGTGCAGCAGGAAACACCAGCAGTTCCAGCACAGACGCCCGTCAAGTCGTCGTTGGTGATACCGGTCAAACACCCGGTAACTAGCAGACCATCTCCTTTTCCTACCCCTTTCCTAACGAGACGAGTAGACAAGGCTGTCTGCTCGTTTCGTTATTGTTTATTCGTCGTATAGCCCTAATTCCTGGCTCATTTGTGTAAGTTCTGCAAGACTCTTTTTACGTGAGGCATCACGGCGTTGTTTGTAATCCATCAGGTCGTCAAGCAGAATACGCCGATGGGTTCCAACTTTGATAAAAGGAATATCTCCTTGCTCAAGCAATTTTATCATATATGCCTTTGAAATATTGAGTATATCCGCAGCTTCCTGAGTAGTTAGCTCTTTGCCAGGGGATATGGCTATGCTGTGATTGACCTGGATATCTTTGGAACTATCCTCGCTCATGGCTGTCTGCTCTCGATTTGCCGGTCGTCACGGGACAACAGCGCCCCTCCTAAGCGGTTCAGGAGGTGGCCATCATGGTCAGAGGACGGATGCGCAAAGCCACCGGGACCACGACTGCCGCTTGCTGGATAGTTAATCCCCCCACCTGTGAGAAAAACGCTTGGTATTTTGCCACCCAGGCAGGAACCTGATCGAATGGGGGGTCCTCCAGGCTTACCTTCGCCTCGCCGGTCAGGATAAAGGGGTCGAGGCCACTCAGGTCGAGATTAAAATGCAGGCCTACCTTTGGATTCTGCCGGACGTATGACGCGCGCCGATCAGGATCCTCCTCTGCTACCGTGTAGATCAGAAAGGTGGATTGCGCCTCATCCCACAGAAACGAGAGCGGGAGCGCGTGCGGCATCCCGCTTGCATCAACGGTGATGAGCCAGAGAATTAGTTCTTCGCGCAGGCGACGAAGGATCTTCTCCCCAGCAGGAGTCGAGGGATCGGGAGCCTGAAAAGGGACCTCGAGATGATGGGGCAAGCGCCCGCGGTCGGGTGTAGAGGGATCAGAAGCGTGAGAAGACATAGGGTGTTCCTTTCATTTGTTTCTTTGCAGTCAACAGATGCGGTCTTTTAAGAGCCGTAAGAGCTGACGAGTTTCATCAAGTTTGGCGATGCGGTACGTGAATCGAGCACTGGGGTTCTGGCCTTGTTCCCAGCGGCGGATGGTGCGTTCGTCTACACCGAGGCGTTCGCCAAATTGGGCTTGGGTCCAGCCGTGTTCGTAGCGAATGCGGCGAATCTGGTCGGAGAGGGAGAGCCGGAGCCAGAGGAGAAGCGCGAGGCTCCCAGCGGCTAGGGCATTGAGTGCCATCAGCCAGTGCAACCAATCAATCATGTTTGTTGTTCCTTTCTGGCAGGTGAACCAGTGTTGCGTTCTTTCTCTGCGAGTAGTATGCCAGAAATGCGAACGGAAGTGTGAGGACAAAACCGGACATTTCACCTGATCTTTTCCACCTTAGGGTGTTTTGTCCGGATTCAATCATGAGACGGATTCTCGCCGTTTTTTTCAGCGGCCAATGGTGTGAACGATTTTCAAGACACGTCCTCTTCTCCTGTTCTGACAGAACCCGCCTTCTCCTGGAACCCTTTTGTGTACTCGGTTCCGACGGACCCTTGACATCTGCTAAATGCGGGTATATACTTACATCATGGAAAAGACATTTCCCTGTCATTGCACAACACTGCGCTACGCGGCGCAAACGCTCACCGAGGTCTATGATCGAGTCCTTGTGCCCAGCGGTCTCAAGGTGACGCAATATGTGCTTCTGGAAAGCATTCTTGAGGATGAAGGCGAGCAAAGCATTACCGACCTGGCCCAACAGCTGGGAAGTGATCGTTCGACCATTGGAAGAAATGTGCATATTCTTGTGCGCGACGGGTTGGTCTCTCTGAGCAGAGGAAGCGATCGACGAGAGCATACGGTACACGTCACCAAGAAGGGACGTGAAACTGTTGCTCTCGCCAACCCCTTGTGGCAAAAGGCACAGACCGCAGTTGCAGATACACTCGGATCGGATCAGTTGAACGTGCTGAAGACGCTGCTTTCTCAATTGGAAGAGATGAGCATCTAATTTTTTTGACGTGATGCGCGTATATACCCACATTTGACAAAAAGGAGTTCAGCTATGAAGTCTGGCGAGTTCTCGTGTGCCGATGGCTTGGAGCCTGGTTGCGTGGCTTTTTCCATCTTCGTTCTGTTTTGTATGCCTCTCTGCGAGCCATGGCCTGGAGCGTCGGGTTCATAATGGAGGAACATGATGAGTTCAAAACGGTTTTTGATTACAGGAGCAACAGGAACAGTAGGAGCAACCGGCAGAAAAACCGCCGAATTGCTTCTTGAGCGAGGCCATTATGTGAGGGCATTCGTTCATCAGTATGACGAGCGAAGTGTCCTCTTAGAAAAACAAGGCGTCGAGATCGCCGTGGGAGATTTGCTCGATTTCACCACGATTCGGCCTGCCCTTGAAGGTGTTGGGGGAGCCTACTTCGTGTATCCCATTGCTCCTGGCCTCATCGAGGCAACCGCTTCCTTTGCTCAAGCCGCCAAAGAGGCCAAAGTGCCAGCCATCGTGAATATGTCGCAAATCTCAGCAAGACGCGAAGCCAAGAGTCACGCCGCGTTCAATCACTGGATGGCAGAACGAGTGTTTGATTGGTCTGGTCTCGCTGTCACCCATCTGCACCCGACGTTTTTTGCCGAAAGTTTCGTGGCTCTCTACCAAGCGCAACATGTCAAAAACGGTTTGGTGCAATTGCCGTTTGGCGAAAGCAAGCATGCCCCCATCGTGGCGGAGGATCAAGCACGTCTCATCACAACCATTTTAGAAAATCCATCAGCGCATACGGGGAAAACCTACCGGCTGTTTGGTCCAAAAGAGTACACCTACGCTGAGGCATTCGAGAAGATTTCGCAGATCTTGGGACATAAAATCACGTACGAACGAATATCCCTTGAAGCGTTCCACGAGCAATGGGTGACGGCGGGCCAGCCCTTCGTTGGGCAGCATCTCGTAGAAGTTGCCAAAGACCATGCGGCAGGCCTTTTCTCTGGCACAGGTGAAGTGGTTGAGCACATGACGGGTCAGCCGCCAATGGACCTTGAGACCTATATCAGAACCCATCGGGAGGCATTTGCATGAATCGGCTGCATGACTATAGACAGCATGTTGCGCGCTTCATGGTGATTGTTTGCTCTCCCATTTCATTCTTACAATTCTTCACAATTCGTCCATTTCATTCGCAAATGGACACCGGGACCATCGAGATTGCAGATTATTCCTGTAAAGAAAGGTGATCAACATTGATACAGAAGCAAGAGAAGCGCTCTTTGCGCGAACGCGTGGGGCTGCATTTTTATGCTCATCCGCAGATGATTGATGAGCTAGTCGAGATCGAGGATGCGGGCATCGATCGCGTCTGGATATCCCCTGGCGCGCCATTCAATCCTGACCTCCTCACTACGCTGGCTGCTGCGGCTGGTCGCACGACACGCTTGACGTTTGGAACGTCTATTCTCCATGCCCCTGCGCGTCATCCCGTCTTCCTGGCTCAGCAAGCCCTGAGCTTTCAGGCCATTGCTCCCGATAGACTGCTGCTCGGCGTCGGGACCGGCTCGCCAGCGCTGGCAAAGCAGCTTTACGGGAGGGAGGTAACACCTCAACTCGCCTATTTACGTGAGTATGTGCAGGTGTTGCGTCAGGTCTTGCACCAGGGAGAAGTGCATCACCAGGGGCGCTTTTTTACGGCCGATGCGCGCTTACCAGCGTCCGCACACATTCCTGTGTTGATCTCTGCACTGGGACCACAGGCGTTCCGGGTGGCTGGTGAGGTAGCCGACGGCGCCCTCCCCTATGCCTGTCCCATCCCCTATCTCCTCAATACGGCTCTGCCCGCGATGAACGCGGGAGCAGCGGCG
>Ga0070741_10005231_pt1 | contig 29089 bp, 25 predicted proteins | sample Coa_R1_4_FD_66440 | JGI IMG/M metagenome (GOLD analysis project Ga0070741, IMG submission 66440) | Surface soil microbial communities from Centralia Pennsylvania, which are recovering from an underground coalmine fire - Coalmine... | ecosystem: Environmental > Terrestrial > Soil > Unclassified ... | reverse complement strand
CCGTATGGATGGCACGAAATACCCGGTTGACGAGATCGCTGTTGCCCGGATCGGCTTCAAGCGCCAGCAGGGCAGTGTCCAACTCGGCCAGCAGTTCCAGCGCCTCCGACTGGAATGCCACACGCATGCGTTCGAGAGCGTCAACACTCATGGCAGGTCTCTCGTCCTCACCGCATAACTCGCTTCACCGTAGCCAGCAGGTCCTGCGGCTGAAAAGGCTTCACGATCCAGCCGGTGGCTCCGGCTGCCTTGCCTTGCATCTTCTTTTCCTGTTGTGACTCCGTGGTAAGCAGAACGATCGGAACAAATCGATATTCGGGCATGCCCCTCAGCTTTCGGGTGAGTTCGATCCCGTCCATCCCCGGCATATTCAGATCCGTGAGAAACAGATGGAACTCGCGTCCGCCCAGCTTATCCAGCGCATCTCGTCCGTCGGAGGCCTCGATCACCTCGAAACCCGCGCTCTCCAGCGACAGCGCTACCATCTGGCGCAGGCTGGGCGAGTCGTCAATAGTCATGATTCTCTTCACCGCGATCCCCTCGATCCATTCAGCAGTTCTGCCCCTAAAGCGCACCGGTCGACCGCGCAGGCAAAGGCTTCGGATGGCACATCCACGACAAAGCTTGCCGCCGTCTTACTGAGCGACACCAGCATCTGCAGAACGCAAGTGTCGATATCCTCCAGTTCTCCCGCCCGAACGATTGTCGAAGCGCCGCTGCTCATTGCCGAGGCGAGCGATCTGCCGAGTTCTGCGGCATCGCGGGCCGTTACCGCGCCTTTGAGCTCCAGAACCAGCTCCTGTTCCGTCTGATGAACCTTGTAGGCCATAGTTGTCCCCGGCATCTAAGCATTCGCCAATACCAGGCGGATGTTCTCGATCATCACTCCGGGTTCGGAAGGCTTCACAATGTACAGGTTGGCCCCTGCTTCGAACCCCTTCATCTTGTCCGCTTTCTCCCCTTCGGTCGAAATAATAATGATCGGAATGTCCTCGTATTGAGGCTCCGCCCGGACGCGCCGGATGAACTCGTAGCCGTCCATATGCGCCATGTTGATGTCCGTCAGAATCAGGTCGCATGGGTGCGTGTACAGCTTCTCCAGGCCATCGTTCCCGTCCACGGCCGTGAACACGTCGAAGTTCGCCTGCAACAGAATGTGCGAATGATAGTTCCGGACGAACTCCGAATCATCGACCACCAGGATCGTCTTCTTCATACTTAGTTACTCCTTGGCATAAACCAGGTGCCCCTCCACTCTCCGCAACTGGAACGCGCTGGAAATTCGCCCCACCGACTCCGAGTGACCTAAGAAGATGTAGCCGCCCCGATTCAACGAATTGTAAAAATGATCCACTACTGTCTTGCGGGAGCGGTCGTCGAAGTAGATCAGCACGTTTCGGCAGAAGATGAAGTCAAAATTCCGCATGGCGCGCATCGCCATGCGGTCGTGCAGGTTCAGATGTTCGATGCGCACCAGAGCAGCCGTACTGGGCCGAACTGTGTAACTATCGTCTTCCCTGACGAGATACTTCTCCAGGTATGACGTCGGCACGTCGCGGACGGATCGTGCCCAGTAGCGAGCCCGCGCCGCCTGAGCCAGCATGTTCTCGTCGACGTCGCTAGCGACGATTTCGCAGTTCCAGTATTGAGCCTGCGGAAAAACCTCCTGCAGAATGATCGCGAGCGTGTAAGCCTCTTCGCCCGACGAACACCCTGCCGACCAGATTCTCAATGACTGCTCACCTCGGCTTTGCTTCGCCGAAAGCACTTCCGGGAGGCAGCAATTGGCGAACGCTTCTAATTGCTCGTACTCCCGAAACATGTATGTTTCGTTGGTGGTGATCAGGTTGGCAAGAGCCTGCATCTCGCGTCCGTCCGGGTCGGCGTAGCAGAGGTGAAACACGTACTCTTGCGGGTCGGTGTAGTTCAAAGCGGCCATGCGCTTTTCCACGCGTTTTTGCAGGAAATAGGCCTTCTTATCTTCGAAATGCAGACCCAGGCGGAGGTAGATCTGCTGGGTCAGCTTGCGGAAATGTTCGCCCGACAGTTCGCTCATGCGCCGCCTCGGATGCCGGCCGCTTGCAAGACCTCCGAATCGGTCTCGGCTGCCATGGCTCGACGGATCACCGCGTTGCCCCGCTCTCCGCCGGCCTCGCGCATGGATTGAATGGCACCCATTCGTATCGTCTTTTCCGCGTTTTCCAGGCAGCTCTCCACGAATTGAAATACCGAATTGTCATCCATCAGCGCGGCCAGCAGCCGCACGGCCTGGTAACCCAGAAATGTTGGTTCGCCTCTCCTGATGATGGCGATCAGCGGAGCCGTCACCCGCTGCGGGAGTTTCAGACCGGGGTACCGGTTTCGAAGTGACGTAAGCGCATTCAATGCAGGCGCTTCGAATCCGTCACGGCCGATGGTGTCGGCGATTTCGGCGACATCGGTTGGCTCTCCGGCCACACCCAGCAGCTTCATGTACGATGCGAGAAGATACCCCGGCAATTGAGAGGCGCCGCCCAGGCGCGCGCGAACAACTGCCGGGGAGTTGGGATCGCCGATCTGCGCCAGCGCCTCCAGACATGCACAAAGCAGCATCGGATGTGCTTCTGACTGGACCAGGCTCTCGATTTTTGATTGAAAGGACCTTTGGCGGAAATCTCCCAGACTCTCCACAGCGGCGATTACCACGTTAAGATCCGAGTCGAGCAATGCCGCCTCGTAGATTCCGCAAGCGCTTGTTTCAGGCAACCTCGCGAGAACGTCGATCACAAATTTCCGCCGATCGGCGCGACCTTGCCGGAAGGCCCGCTCGAGATAAGTAATTGCGGGCCCCCCCCGCTTCCGCAGGATCTCGACCGCCTGATTCCGCACGAAGGCGTCGTCACTGTCCAGCCATTCAATAACGCCGGAAACGACGCAGTCGCTGTCGATCTGAGCCAGAGAGGCTACAATCGCCTCCGCCACTGCCCGGGATGGCTCGATCGGAAGTCTGGCCAGCAACGCCGGTACGCCCGAGGCCTCGTTAGCATACCCAATGTCTTCCGCGGCGTAGATCCGCTCCGACTCATCGGCACTGCTGAGCTTCTCAATGCATTCGCTAACTTGGATCATTTTCTGCTACACACCTTCCCAACGGCCTGCACGATCTGCTGCGCGATTTCGTAATGCGGCACGATGAGATCCGCACCACCGCGCTCGACAGCCTCCCGTGGCATGCCGTAGACTACTGCCGTCTCTTCACTCTCTGCGATCGTCACGCCACCCGCCTGCCGGATGGCCACCATCTGGTCGGCGCCGTCATCGCCGATGCCGGTCATCAGAACGCCTACCGTGCGCGGGCCGTAAGTCTGGAGCACCGCCTGCATCATCACGTTCACGGACGGAACAAACAGTGTGTGCGGCTGCGCCGGAGTGCGTAGGACGATCTCGCCGCTCGACTTCCGATGCGGACACAGATGCAATCCGCCTGGCGCCACGTAACAGGTGGCTGCTTCGACGGCCATCCCTGCGCGCCCTTCCAGCACCTTCATGGGACAGTGTTCATCCAACCGCCGGGCGAAGGCGGTCAGGAATGTGGCCGGCATATGCTGCACCAGGAAAACCGCAGCCGGCAGGTCCTTGGGCAAGTGCTGCAGGACCTCCGTCAACGTAGCGGGGCCGCCGGTTGAGATTCCGATGGCGACAGCTACCGGGCCGTTCGTCTCCCAGCGCGCGACCGGCAGTTCAACTCGTTCCCGCGAAGCCAAACGCCGGGCGCGGTTCTTCCGCACACGCTGCAGAGTGCCCGTCGCTGCGGCAGTCCTCAGCTTCGACACCAGGTCGGCCGCAACCGTACCCATGTTCGAAGACACCGTTCCATCCGGCTTGGCGACGAAGTCGAACGCTCCTAATTCCAGGCATTCGAAGGTAGTCAGGGCCCCTCGCTGCGTCAGCGACGATACCATCACCACCGGGCAGATCTTTTCATCGAGAATCAACTGCAGCGCAGTAATTCCGTCGAGTTTCGGCATATTGATGTCCATGGTGACGACATCCGGCCGCAACTCGCGGGCTTTGGCGACGGCATCTTCTCCGTCGCGTGCGATCCCGGCGATCTCCATCCCCGGCTCCGCATCGATGATTCGCTTTAAGGTTTGGCGCATGAGTGCCGAATCGTCGGCAACCAGCACCCGAATCGAGCTCATGATTTTTATGCGGAGCAGGCAGAACGCCTGCTCCTCCAGAAGAAGTTACAAACTGGGTACTTCCGCGAGTTCAGCCTGCTCGTTCCTGGACAGGATCTTCTCTACATCCAGGAGAACGACCATGCGCTTGCCGGCCTCCACTTTCCCGATACCCGAGATGAACTGCTGGTCGATACCGGAATGAATCGCCTCCGGTGGAGGCGCGATGTCCCCTTTCGAAAGACTCAGCACCTCGCGGACGGAATCGACAATCAAGCCGGTCTTAACACCGCCGAGTTCGACGATCATGATACGGGTTCTGTCGTCTGAGGCCTTGATCTCGAGGTCAAAACGCTTGCGCGTGTCCAGCACCGGGATCACCTCTCCGCGTAGATTCGTGACGCCTTCCACGAACCTGGCGGCTTTCGGGACTTTTGTGATTTTCGACAGTCGATCGATCTCCTGGATCTGCGAGATCGGAACGCCGTACTCCTCGTCGCTGAGCATAAACGTAACCAGCTGTACTTCGCTGTCCTGCGACGTATCGCCGGAGGCTTGCTTGGCGGTCTCCGTGGAGATGGTTTGCTGCGTCGTCGCACCCGTCTGGATTTCACGCAGCTTCTGATCCCGCATCAGGTGGGCCACGTCGAGCAGCATGATCAGACGATTGCCGTCGTCCAGTTTGGCCACGGCTTCCAACTCCATGCCCCCTGACGAAGTCACCATTGGCGGCGGGTCTAACAGCTTACGCATGACGTTAAGAACCTCGTTGACATGGTCGACTACGAGCCCGAGAACGAAACCGTTCGCGTCTACGACAATGATGCGCTGGTCTTCGGCGATGTTGGCCGCAACTTCACGTTCGAATTCGTCCAGTCCCGCGACAATCCCGGCCGCGGTAGAGGCCACATCCTGCGCCGGCGCGTGCGCCTGCACCTGCTTGATCAGCTTCTCATTCAGGCCGCGCACTTTCGAGAGCGATTCCATCAGCACCTGGCTGGAGCTGTTAACGGAGCTGAGCCAGTGGCGAAGCCGTTCCGGCGCAGTCAGGTCCGCACCGTTTCCGGTTTTAGTTTGTTCCAGCCATCGCTCATATGTTTCCCTGAGTTCCCGGCAGCCGCCGGCAAACTCCTCGGCTAAGGAAGGCTGGTGCAGCAAGCGCCGAAGATCCACGATGGGCAGAATCTGGCCGCGGACCGTCAGCACCCCAAGCACGTACTCCGGAACATCGGGCACCTGCTTCGGCATCTGAACGCGGAGGATCTCCCGCACATGTTCCATGCGGAATGCAAACTCCTCCCGGGCGATCCGGAATGTCACCATTTGCGCGATAGCGTCGGCACCGTTGGCTGCGGCATTGACCAAGGCATGCGACTCACTGCCGGCCATTGCCGCGGATTCAGCATTACGATGCGCGGTATCGATCTGGCAGACTTGGGCGGCATTCAGCGCCATGATGATGCGCTGCCCACTATCCAGTTTGACGACACCGTCCAGGTAGTCGGCCGTGGTCCCCCGAATTGCCGGTGGGGGCGGCTCGATGTCGCTGCGCAAGACCCGGGTCACCTGTCTGACCCTATCCACGCGCAATCCGGTCTTCACACCGCCGATATCCACCACCAAGACCCTGGTTCGGTCCGTCTCTTCGGCCCGCTCCATCCCAAAGCGTGTACGGACGTCAATGATCGGCAGGACGACACCCCGCAGATTCGCGATTCCCTCGACGTACGATGGCGTCCTCGGCACTTTAGCCATCTTGGGTAATCGAATGATCTCCTGCACTGACATGATGTCGAAGCCGAACTCTTCGTCCTTGAGCAGGAACGTGACGAGCTGGCTTTCTTCTTTCGAGCCTGTGCGCTCTTCGAGTATTTCCGTTTGCATACGGGTTCCTTTCTCCTTTTCGCGGGCGAAAGCTTACCCGTTCTGCAACTCGTCGGCCTGCGAGGCAATGTCTTCGACAGCCTGCGCGATCTCCTGCGCCGCTTTCAGACCCTGCTCAGCGGCTCCAGCGGCTTCTGTGGTGGCGCGCCCGGTTTCTTCCGCGGCGCCGGCGATCTGCTGGCTCGCTTTTCCCGCCTGTTCCAAAGCAGCGACGGACTCAGTGGAGCCCTTGGAGATCTCCTTGATTCCCGCTACCACCCCGTCGCAGTCTTTGGCGATCAACTCCAGGTTGGAAGTGCTAACCTTTGCTTTCTCGACCTCCTGGCGCGACTTGTTGCCGGCTGATTGGATGTCATTGGCGACCTTGGTGATCTGAGTCTGGATGTTCTTCACCAGATCCTTGATGCGGTCGGCGTTTTCACTGCTCTCGTTGGCCAACGACCGGATGTCACCGGCGACAACGGAAAATCCCCGGCCGTACTCTCCGGCACGAGCTGCTTCCACGTTGCCGTTCACCGCGAGCATCTTGGTCTGGACCGTCACCATGACGATAGCGTCCACGATCTTATCGATTCTGCGGGTCCGTTCTTCAAGTTCCAGTACGTTCTTAGCCGACTCCAGCGACGCGTCGGCGGCTTTGCCGATATTCATGATGAGCGCATCCACATTCTCTTTGTTGCTCGTCAGTAGCTGCTGGATCGCGCCCGCCTTATCCGCGCTTAGATCCGCATTCTCGCCCATCACTTTGGCCGCCTGGAGCAATTGCACCCCGAGCGCGTTAGATGCTTCGGCTGCTTTGGCCTGCGCGGTAGCCGCCTTGTTAATCTGCTCGATCGCCGTCGAAATCTGCGATGACGAGCTCTTCACTTCTTCGGCATTGGTGGACAACTCCTCCGCCGTCGCGGCGAGTTCCTCGGCGGATTTCTGCGCATTCGTGGACGTCTTCAGCGCCTCCGCCATGTCCGAAAGTGAGCGGGCCGCATCGTTCATCTCTGCATACGCTTTCGATTGCTCCTGTACTGACTTCTGGGCCTCCTGGCACGCGGATGTCGCTTCCTCCGCGGCTGCGGCTATCTCTTCGGAGCCTTTCAGGTACTTCTTCGCCCCACCCAGGGCTTCCTGTGCATTCTTGCGGATTTCCGTGCAACTCGTCTGGATTGTTCCGAAATCCGTGGTTACCTTGGCCAGGTCCGCGGTTACAACCTTCGCCTTGTCGATCTCCTCACGGCTCTTCTTGCCGGCCGTTTCCGTGTCTGCCGCGACGACTTTTACCTGGTTCTGGATCTCATTGACGACCTCCTGAATGCCGCGCGCGCTCTTCTCGCTCATCTCCGCCAGGTTGCGGACTTCATCGGCGACGACCGCGAATCCTTTGCCGTGCTCTCCCGCCCTGGCGGCTTCAATCGCGGCGTTCAGCGCGAGCAGATTCGTCTGATCGGCGATCCTGGCCACGGCATGAACGATCTTTCCGATTTCTTCCGATTGCCGTTCCAACTCGGCGACCATTTTGGCAGACTCGATATTGGCCTGCGCCGCATCGTTAACGCCCTTAATCAACTCCTCGATATCCACCTGGGTCGCCTTGGCCAAGCCTTGCAGATCATTCACTTTCCCCGAGGATGCGTCCGCTCTGGCATTAGCTACATCGGCCGCCTTTTCGATCTGGTTGATGGCGGCGCGCGACTCTTCGGCCGCTGCCGATGCCTCTTCCGCGCCCGCGGCAATCGAGTGCATCGTCTTTTCCAGTTCCACCACCGCACTGTTCGCTTCCGCGATCGCGCTGGCGACCTGCTCCGTGGCCGCCGAGAGCTTCTCGGCAACTGCCTGCGCCCGAGCAAGCGTGCGGGCCCTGGCCTTTTCTTCGGCTAGCTTTTTCGCTGCAAGCCGATTCTGAGAAGCGTCGTCGGAGCCCACTGCGTGTACCTTCGACGTTGGCTGGACCGGCGTGCTCTTCTGGGGTGCAAGCCTGTTCGTCGCCAGGCGGCCGATCGCCGCCGCGGAACCGTTCACCTTCGGTTCGCCTGTACCTGTCTGCATCAAGAATTCTCCTTTTTAACTTGGAACGGTGCGTGGCGGTGCGACTCGTTACGCTGAGCGCTAACGCAGTCTCGTCCGACGCTGCCCGGCTTCCGAAATGTGTCACGTCAAGACACGCTGTTTATATCGTCCGATCCTGAAATGCACTTTAGCGTCGAAACTACTTCCACTCGACTTGTTCTCATCGGTACGGGATTTCGATGGCGGCTTCTCCGCGCTCGGGCCACGTCGGGCGGCTTTGCCACCTGGAACCCCGCGGGCCAGCATTTGGATGAAACGGTTAGCTTGGTTTTTATGATCCCGGCGCCAAGCCAGGTTTGCGCGCAAACACGTTCACACCGTGAACGCCAAACTGGCGCGCCGTCTTTTCTTTGCGTGTCTCGTGAAAACAGTCGAACCGGGCGGTGATTTGTACGTCTTCCAGGCCAATTCGCTCAAGATACCCCACGAGCTCTGCCTCCGGCAGAGCGCCGGCGATTCAACCGGTCCACAGGTCGATGTTGCGGTGAGTATTCTCGGGCAGCGGAACATCCAACGCGATATCGCCGAGTTGCAGACGCCCTCCCGGTTTCAGAATGCGAAGAATTTCGGCAAACGCGAGTTCCTTCTCGGGTACCAGATTTAAGACACCGTTGGAGATGACCACGTCCGCAGCCGCATCAGGAATCGGCACCGCAGTAAGATCCCCCTTGCGAACCTCTACCTGTCTCAGACCTGAGGCAGCGGCCGAGTTCCGCGCTCGCTCGACCATATGGTCCGTCATATCCACACCGATCGCGTGTCCCCCTGGCCCAACCCGCCGGCCAGCCAGCAGCAGGTCCATTCCGGCCCCGCACCCAAGGTCTACAACCGTGTCGCCGGGTTGAAGTGGACCGATCGCCAGCGGATTGGAGACGCCGGCGAAAGAAGCGGAGCACTCCGGCGGTACGGTCGCCAGTTCCTCGGGGTTATAGCCCAGGAATTCCACGGCATATGCGGGTCCGCGGTGAAAATGGAATGCACCTTCAGGTTCGACCGCCACGCGTCCATAAATCTTCGAAATCTCGGAGCGCAGGATGTGGGTATCGAGATCGGCAGGACAAGCAATCGCCATAACGAAGCCCTCCACGAGTACTTGTGGCCTGATCATACCATGGTGAAATACGCCCGCTTCAGCCGGCGTGATACAATTCGTAACGCTTTTCTGCAGCGTTTCGGAGGGATCGTTCGATGGCCGGAAGCATACACGGACCAAGTGCCGACGGCAGCCTGAGCCATGGCGAAGCCGCCTCGCGCGCGAGGGAGATCGCCGATGGCGTGCTGGCGCCGGCGGCTGCTCAGAACGACAGGGCAGGGCGGTTCTCGACTGAGGCCGTCGACGCGTTAGGACGAAGGGGATTGCTCGGCCTGATGCTTCCTGCCGAGAGCGGCGGGGCTGGTCTGGGCCCGCGCACGCTGGCGGCCGTTACGGCCACGCTTGCGGAGGCAGACGCGTCGGTCGCCATGGTTTATCTCATGCACGTGCTCGGCGCCGCGACCATCGCCTCGGCTCGGCCGGGAGCCGCGGTGCGGCCCTTGTTGGCCGAGATCGCCGCCGGCCGGCACCTCTCCACGCTCGCTTTCAGCGAGACCGGTTCGCGCAGCCACTTCTGGGCGCCCGTCTCTCGCGCTCAGCGCAACGGCTCGGGCGTGCGCATCACTGCCAATAAATCGTGGGTGACCAGCGCGGGCCACGCGCAGAGCTATATTGTCTCCGCACTCTCGCCTGAAGGAGCAAGTCCCACAGATGTAACACTGTACCTGGTTCCGGCAGGTGCGCCCGGTCTGTCGGTGGCGGGTCCCTGGGACGGCTTGGGACTGCGCGCAAACGCTTCGGCTCCGATGATGCTCAGCGACTGCGAGGTTGCATCCGAACTCCAGATCACGGAGGATGGCGCCGGATTTCAGGCCATGATGAGCATTGTGCTGCCGCTGTTCAATCTGGGGACAGCCGCGGTGGCGTTGGGCATCTGCCGGGCCGCCGTGGGAGCGACCGCAGCACATCTGAAGAGCGCCCGATTCGAGCATTTGAATCAAAGCCTGGGCGAGGGTCTCCCAACTCTCCGCGCGCAGTTGGCCGCGATGCAGATCGATACCGCCGGGCTTTCGGCACGCGTCGACGATTTGATCGATCATCTGGAGCGGCCGCGCGATACCACGATGCTGCGCGTCCTGGAAACCAAGGCCGCCGCCGGTGACACGGCCATTGCCGTTACGTCTTCTGCCATGCGTGCATGCGGCGGCGCGGCGTTTTCAAAGCATACCAGCATCGAGAGATTATTCCGTGACGCCCACGCCGGCGCTGTGATGGCGCCGACGGGCGACGTATTGCGGGAGTTCATCGCCAGGATTATTCTGGGAATGCCGCTTTTCTGATATATGGAACAGACGATTTGGCTGGGCGCCGTCGCCTACGATCCGAAAGTTGTCACGATTTGGGAAGGCATGAGGCGCTACTTTCATGAAGAAGCGCATTTGCCGGTCGAAGTCGTCCTCTTCCAGACCTACGAAGCGCAAGTCATCGCGCTCCTGGGCTCGTCCCATGATCCGCGGCCGCGCATCGACATCGCCTGGAACACGAATCTGGCTTACCTTCAGGCGGACGAGTGGAGCGGCCACCAGTGCCGGCCACTGGCTATGCGCGATACCGATCTTGGCTGGACAACCAAGATCGTTGCCGTAAGCAAGGGCCAGGTGAAAGTCCTTGCGGATTTGCGAGACCGCACGCTGGCGCTGGGCAGTCGTGACAGCGGCCACGCGGCGATCCTGCCGGTCCATTTTCTGGAGCAGCAAGGACTGTTGGAGGGGCAAGATTACCGCGCGATCCGCTTCGATACCGACGTCGGCAAACACGGGGACACAGGAACCAGCGAGGTCGAAGTCGTACGGGCAGTCCTGGACGGCCGGGCCGATGCCGGAGCGATCGGCAGCCCCTTCTGGCAAGCTGTACAAAGCCAGCATCTGGTGCCGGTAGGCGCATTGCAGGAGGTCTGGACGTCGCCGCCGTACCACCACTGCATGTTCACCGCCCGGCCTGGTCTGGACCAGGAAACACAACGGCGCTTCGCGGATGCGCTCTTGGCGATGAGTTATGAGAACCCGGCGCATCGTGCCGTTCTCGACGCGGAAGGGCTACGGCGTTGGGTGCTGCCCCACACCGAGGGATATGACGCATTGCGCGACGCGTCCCTGCGCCAAGGATTCTTCGAGCGATCAGTCGCAAAGGCCGTCTAAGGTTAAGCGAGGCTCATAACTCCTGTCGCGGACAGTCCGTGAGCTGCGATGTGGCAAGCCCTCGTGACGCGCCTCTCACGCGGCTTTCCCAGGGTCCATTCGTCTTCGCGCCCCAATGAAGCGGCTAACAGCCGGCTGCGGGCAGGATAGCCCGCGCCAAAGTTTGTGCAGCGTTCCAGCAGATACCAAAACTGAGTTGACATTGAATCACGCATACCCGCAGTGTCGAGACTCAGAACTCCGCCAGTCACGGGATTCGTGCGCCACGATCGCGCTTCTTTTCTCTCGATAACTCCGCCGGGACGGCGACCTTGAGCAGGTCCGATGCTCAAATCAGCTAAGCGCAATTGAAGATAGACGCCAGCTGACGCGGTTGCTCGCTTTCCTGCTCGAAGGCGCGACGCACCGCCGCGAAGGCATCGGACAGCGGAAAGATTTCCCGCGTCACGAGCAGATCCTCATCTTCGGCACCTACGGGATGCCAATAAACGCCCTCTGCAGTGATGGTTATTTCGGGTACAAGATCGGTCCGGGCTAGGGCCCAGCCTTCGGTCGCAAACCCTCGCCGGGCAATTCGCCGGATCACCCGATCCTTTTCCGCGATCTCGTGAAAGTCGAGGAAACTCCGGAATGCGTTGGCTTCCGCCTCCGTCGATACAGTCGCGGCGAGTCGCACGCGGAATCCCTCGGCACGCGCTTGCTGAATGCCTTCCCATGCACGCGCCCACGTTCCTCGTCCGCGATGACGATCGTGACCTTCCGGCGTAGCGCTATCGAGGCTGATCTGGAGTGTGACACGATCGCGCGACAACGATTGGAGCGCCCGCAGGCGGGATCCCGAGAAGAGCATACCGTTGGTCAAGACGGTCACCGGCGCAGCGGCGGCGCACGCGTGCAAAATCTCGTCAATGTCGGGCAGGAGAAAGGGTTCACCGCCGGTCACAAAGATTTCGGTTACGCCGAGCGCCGGCGCTTCTCTAGCGATCCGCCGCACGCGCTCCAGCCCCAGGGCCCGCCGCGGAGCGATGGGTGATGAGCGGACGCAACAGTAATCGCAGCGCAGGTTGCAGTCGAAATTCGTATAGAGCCAAAGTCGCGAGCCGAGTTGACGGCCTTCATTCGTCTCGGCAGGCGCTGCTCCGCAGCGGATCACCCAGCGGGTGCCGTCCGGTTCGCCGGTGCACGCTACCACCGGGTTGCGGGTGAAGCGGCACCAGGCTTCAAGATCGCTTTCGGTCGCCGAGTTGTCGCAAGTGAGGGCCAGAAGGCCGCCGGGGCGACTGCGGCGCAAGGCCGCAATCAATTCGACCAGCAGACCGGCGGCGAACGTACGCCCTCGGGCATCGATCTCGATATCCGCTTCCCAGCGCACCGCTGTCAGTATAGTACAGGCCCTGGTATCACGATGCCGGCAAAATCGCGTCAATATCCGGCTAAAGGACTGTAGCTCGAAATGTTCACACGTCCGACAGCTCTCGCCGTACGTCTCTTCCTCGGGGTTGTATCTCGGGAGTGAGCAAGGCGGGGATCTTGGAACTGCTCGTTTCGGCGCTTTCGTCGATAGCCTGGTCGCCAAAGGAAGCGCGGGTGGCTTGGGCTGATTCGGCGAAGATCGCCGCCGGTTCGACAGTGAAGTGCCCGGGCGTGGACACCGAGTCGACGTATGGACACCCGACATAGCGCGCTTAATTTGCCGCAACCCAGCATCCCCACTCCTAAGCCGAGCGGACCGTAAGGGTAGCAGCATGCGCCAATAAACCGGGGACAGACGGATCTGCCCACTGCAGCGACGCTATCTTGCTGATTGCAGGTTCGCCGCCAGGGACAGATTCGTCTGCACCGGGGTTTTCCGCTACGGGCTGCTACTGCGATGCCTTGCTGATATGCCCGATGCCAATGTGCATTTGCTCACCTTGGCAACTCGGGCGCGTGTGTCTACTTACAGTCGATATCATCCAATGTGACTTCACACCGCTCGTAAGCGCTCGTAAGGAGGATTCTCTATGACGAAGTTGGGCCATCCGAAAGGCGGCTGCCTGGCTGTCGCGCTACTGATCCTTGCAACTTCCTGTACAGGTAACCGTAGGAATGGCGAAGCCAACGGGGGGCAGACACGTCCGGCCATTGCCGAGCAACTCGCGAAGACTTATGGCCTCGATTCATTCGGGCAGATCGAGGCGATTCGCTATACCTTCAATATTGAGATACCCGGAATTAATCTGTCCCGTTCATGGACTTGGGAGCCCAAGACAGGCCGGGTCTCTTACGAGGGAAAAGATAAGGACGGCAAGCCGGTCAAGGTCACCTACGTTCGGTCTCAACTGAACGGCGCACCTGCCAACGTGAGAGACGACATTGAACCGGCCTTCGTCAATGATCAATACTGGCTGCTCTTTCCTTTCCACACTTACTGGGATTCCAGCGCCGCGGTCCAGGATTTGGGCGAACAACCACTGCCCCTGGAAAAGGGTTCCGCGAAGCGGGTGGTTGTGAAATATCCCGCGGAAGCCGGCGGTTTCACGCCGGGAGACACCTGGGAACTTTACCTCGGGCCTGATAGTCGAGTCGAGGAAATGGTCTATCATCGAGGTGGACCTCAGAAGCCAAGTCTTGTCACAGTAACTTGGGCCGGCTATCAGAAAGCCGGGCCTCTCCTTGTCTCAACGGACCACCGCGGAACGGCGGACGCGGCGTCCGTGCGAGTATACTTTTCCAATGTGGCCGTCAAGTTAAAGGGGTCGGACAATTGGGTGAGTGCGCAATAACCATAGTCGGGCTCATTCCGCCGGCATTCTTGCGCGGAGGTTTACCTTACGTCGACAAACGCACTTAAACTACAAAACGCGACGGTCAGCTTAGGCGGCCGATCGCAGGCGGCAAACGGTCTGGCATTGGTCCGCTTCGTAATCGGCGCGATGTTCGTGTGGGTGTTCTTCGAGAATCTGGGGAAGGGCGCCTATACTCCGGCGGGTTACGCGGGGGTAATCAATTACTACATCCAGAAGAGCCACTCGCCGGCGGTATGGAAGTGGGTTATGGGAGTGATGGTCAGCCATGCGGCTATAGCGGGCCCTATACAGGCACTGACGGAGATCTCGCTGGGCGTCCTGCTGGTCATTGGACTGTTCACGCGTCCAGCGGCCGTGGTTGCATTTCTCTTCCTGGCCAGTCTCTGGGTATCGGAATGGGGCACCTCATGGATTTGGGAACTACTGGTTCCGGTGATCGCATCGCTAGGACTCGCCGTGGGACGCGCGGGTCGAGCCTGGGGTGTGGATGCATTGTTGGCGAGGCGACGTCCATTGTCCCCGTGGTGGTGACGAGCGGAACCGCGTGCGAGTATCGGTCGTCATTCCTACCCACAACGAAGCGCAAGCCATTGGCCGCGTTCTTGGCGATCTGCCTTCCCATCTCGTCACGCAGGTCATTGTCGTGGACAGCAATTCTACTGATGGAACGCCCGAGCTCGCTCGCGGGATGGGGGCCCAAGTCGTACAGGAGCCTCGCCGGGGATATGGGCGCGCTTGTTTGACAGGCCTCGCAAAAACGGAAAATCCCGATGTAGTTGTCTTCCTTGACGGAGACTACAGCGACCGCCCTTCGGAGTTGCCAGTTATCCTGGCTCCGATCATCGAGGGTCGCGCTGACATCACGCTCGGTTCGCGCTTCAGCGGAAAGAGCAACCCCGGTGCGCTACCCTGGCATCAATCGTTCGGCAATCGTCTCGCCGCCGGCCTGATCAGGCTTTTATATGGCGCCAGAATCAGTGATCTCGGTCCCTTTCGTGCCGGGCGCGCTGATGTGCTGGCAACTCTTGCCCTTCAAGAGGAGACCTATGGATGGGCGGTTGAAATGATTTTAAAAGGGTCTCTGGCGGGGTATCGTATCGTGGAAGTCCCGGTAAGCTATTACCCGCGCATTGGCAAGTCTAAGATCAGCGGTACGGTGAAGGGCACCGTGGGAGCCGCCTGGTTCATTCTCAGCCGCATCGTGTGCTATTATTTTCATCGCCGAAGGACCCAACCGACGGGGCCACTGTAGAGCTGAGACGCCGATCTCCCATGGAACGCTCCAGCCAGCCGAGCGGGCAGCTTCCTGAATGCAAACGCACGCTGGTCATTATGGCGAAAGCGCCAAAACCGGGTGTGGTCAAGACCCGGCTTAATCAGTACCTTCCTTCTTCCGCAGTGACGGCGCTCTATCGATGCCTACTGGAGGACACCGTCGCACTGGCAACGTCGTTGAGCAGCGTCGAGGTCGCAGCGATGTGTCCCGAGTCCGACCAGGACGACCTTGTGCACCTGCTCGGCAATGCGGTTACGGTGGTGACGCAAAAAGGTGAAGGTCTCGCAGCCGGCCTGACCTCCGTTTTTCGACATTTCACGCCGGGGGGCCGCCATGTCATCGCGTTCAACAGCGATAGTCCACACCTCGCACCGTCGGTTCTTAACGGCGCTTTCGAAATATTGGCGACTCATGACGTGGTGATCGGGCCGACCCAAGACGGAGGTTATTATCTTGTCGGCGCTACGGCCGATCACCCATCGCTCTTCGACAGCAATGGGATGGGAACAACAAGCGCGCTGGATAGATTGCTGATGCGTACGAGAATCCTTGATCTCTCAACCGGCTTCACGGAAACCTTCTACGACATCGATGTCGCGAGCGACTTGATTCAGCTGGGTCGCGAACTGCAGTTCGCTCCGGCAAAGGCCCCGCGGACCGCAGCCTGGTTCCTGGAATGGCGGCAAGCAGTCGCGCAGGTTCATGATCGTATGGTCAGCACGTGAACCTCACATCCTCGCACAGGATGTACGGACTCGGCGTCATTTTGCTTCTGTCGCTGACGATCTGCTCGCGCAATTTCAACCGCACGGGCGAGCCCTCATCATTCATCACGCCCCTGGCCGTTGCCGGGCTTGCTTACCTTCTGGCGATCCGCGAGCTCTTCTCGACACCAAAATTCCCGAAGCACGTTATCGTCTTCGGTCTCGCGGTGGCTGCTCTATGGCATCTTATGTTCGTACGTTTGCCAACGGGTCCAGACGACGATATTCGTCGTTATCTTTGGGACGGCCGCGTGCAGCACCTCGGCTATAACCCATATCTCCTCATTCCGAACGAACCAGGCGTCGCCGGGTTGCACACCGCAGAGACGCGTGGGCTGAATAATTCGGATGTGCCGAGTCCGTATCCTCCGGGTGCGCAGTTATTCTTCCGCGCCGTAACCGCGATTCACGAATCCCCCTTTGCACTGAAACTGGCGTTCGTACTCTGCGATCTGGCGATTGTGATTGTGTTGTTCGACATCCTGCGTGTTACCCGGCGCGGACCGCACTGGGTTCTGGCTTTCGCCTGGCACCCATTGCTGGCGACTGAAGTGGCGGGCAGCGGTCATATCGATATTCTCGGCGTGCTGCTGCTGTCGGTCTCCATGGCCGCGCTGGTAAAACGACGGCGTGCGCTTGCAGCGATCGCATTCGGGCTGGCCATTGCAGTAAAGCTGCTCCCGATTGTACTGCTGCCACTCTACTGGAGGCGTGTCCGCGTGCGCGACGGCTTGCTGGCCGCGGTAGTCTGCGGAAGTCTGTATGTACCATTTCTCGACCATGGCCGCATTCCCTTCGGCTCGCTCGCTACATACGTGCAGAGGTTCCGCTTCAATGATCCCCTGTTTTCAGCGCTCGAGTTGCTGGTCGCTCCACAGGTTGTGGCTGCGCTGGCAGCGCTCGTCGGCTTGCTTACCGCCATCTGGATGACACGAAGGTCCAAGGAATTGTCTGCCGACGCCTTTGCCTGGCCCATGTCAGCATCGCTCTTGTGCGCGCCGGTGATATATCCCTGGTACCTGCTCTGGCTGCTGCCGTTCGTGCGGTCGACCTCAACCCTGCCGCTCACCGTCTGGACAGTGACTATCATTTCGACTTTTTACGTGTGGCATATGCGCACATTTGGGCAGCCGTGGTTTGTTCCTCCCTGGATTACGCTGCTCGAATACGGATCGGTTGCGGCGGCCGCCGCTGTCATCTGGCTGCGCAGCCGTCCGGCTGGAACTCTCTTCAACGTGGTGCACCGGCCAGGCAGGGAACCGGATCAGTAGGCAAATCGGCTGGGATGCCTCTCGACCGTTTGATTCGCCTGAAACCGCCGGCGCGGAGTGCCCGTCCATAGGTCGAGGGTCTGGCTTATCACAACAGTTTCATCTGTGCGCCAGGCGGAAGCCTATCCGCCCGATCCGCCGCCGCTGCGGGTTCTGCATCAGCCAATTCGTCGAGTCTTTATGGCCCTGCCGGCTGACGGGATACCGCGATAGCCCGCAAGCAATCGCTATTCTAATGAATATGGACACGATCCGACAGGCGCGGCTTTCCTGGCTGTTCGTGGGCCTGCTGGCGATCCTGTGCGTGGTGCTGGTGATAATCCAGAACCATTGGACCAGCGAGGTGAGCCGCGCCGAACAGGAGCGTCTGCGTTCGGGCCTGCAAAATGATTTGAATCGCCTCAGCCGCGATTTCAACAACGAAATCACCAACTCCTGTACGGCCCTGCTGCCTACGAGTTCCGACGTGGAGCAACAGGGGGCCGAAGCCGCCTATGCGTCCCACTACGCGCGCTGGAAAGAGTCGCACGATCGCATGTTTTCGCGGATCGCGCTGGTCGTGCCGCGCGCCGGCACGCTCGATTTCCTGCTGCTCGATTTGAACGCCAACCGTTTTCTGCCGGCGGAGTGGCCGGATTCCTGGAGCAGCATGCGTGACCGTCTCCTCTCGCGCGCCAGCGGTCCCGGCCCCCCGCCTTTCGCCGCGATTGAATCTTCGCTGATCGATCTACCCCGATTCGGCTCCACCGAATCAGGCTTCCGCGAGAAAGAGTGGTTGGTGGTCGAATTGGATCTCGATTACGTGCGGACGGCCATGCTTCCCGATCTTTTGCAGCGCCATCTGGCGAGTGGGGGCAAGCTCGATTATCAGGCTGAAGTGATCTCCGGCGCGGAGGGCGCGCGGCCGATCTACCAATCGAATTCCGAGCGCATCACCAAAGCGGACGCATCGGTCCCGCTAATGGATGTGAACTACGGCCGGATCATGCGGCGGGAGGGTGGGCCGACACCGCCTCCATCCCCTCCCGATACCGCGCAGGGACGCTGGCGGCTGCTGGTCCGGCATCAGGCCGGATCGCTCGAGACCATCGCCGCGCGCGCCCGCTGGCGGAATCTGGCGATCTCGGCCGGCATCCTGATGCTCATCATGGCGACGGTGGCCGCGCTGGTGCGTTTCTCGCGCCAGGCGCAGCAGCTTGCCGACCTGCAGATGAACTTCGTGGCCGGCGTTTCGCACGAGTTGCGCACGCCGCTGACCGTGATCCGCACCGCCGCCTTCAATCTGCGGGGCAAACTCGCCGGCCGTCCCGACCAGGTGGAACGTTATGGCAAGCTGATCCAAGAGGAGAGCGAGAAACTCGCTGCCATGGTGGAGCAGGTGCTGCAATTCGCCAGCACGAAGGCCGGACACGTCATCCGCCAGCGGCAACCGATCTCGGTCGAAAGCCTCATCACCGCGGGCCTGCGCTCCACGCGCGTCGTGCTGGCCGGGCCGAACCTGGTTGTCGAGCAGCATCTGGAAGAAGGGCTGCCTATGGTTTTGGCCGACGAGGTCGCGCTCAAACACGCACTCCAGAACCTGGTGGATAATGCCGTCAAGTACGGGACCGAAGGCAGCAACTGGATCGGGATCTCGGCTGCGGCGGTGTCGGACGAGAACGGCGCGGCGGTCGAGATTCGTGTAGCGGACCGGGGGCCGGGCATCCCGCTCGACGAGCAGCCCCACATATTCGATCCTTTCTTCCGTGGACGGCGCGCCGTGCAGGACCAGGTACACGGCACGGGCTTGGGGTTGAACCTGGTGAAGAAGATCGTGGAGGCGCACGGCGGCACGATTCACGTGCGCAGTGAGCCGATGCAGGCAACCGAATTCGTCGTACGGATTCCCGCCGCGCCTCCGGAGTTTCAGGATGAGTTTGCGCATACTATTGGTCGAGGATGAGCCGGGGCTCCTCCTCACTGTGTCGGACCTGTTGACAGCGGAAGGCTACGATGTGGACACCGCCGGCGACGGCGAATCAGGCCTGGCCAAAGCGATCGCCGGCAAGTTCCATCTCGCGATTCTCGATGTGATGCTGCCGCGCAAGAGCGGCTTCGATGTGTGCCGCGAGTTGCGGCAGCGCGGCGTCGATACAGCCATTCTCATGCTGACGGCAAAGAGCCAGGTGGTGGATCGGGTGGTCGGGCTGAAGCTCGGCGCCGACGATTATCTGACCAAGCCGTTCGATCCGTCGGAACTGCTGGCGCGGGTAGAGGCGCTGTTGCGGCGCGTCCGTCAGGAAAAGCGCATTCCGGTGCAGGCCTTTAAGTTCGGCGACGTGGAAGTCGATTTCGAGCGCGCCGAGGTGCGCAAGGGCGGGCGCGAAATCAGCATGGCCAGCAAAGAGCTGCAGCTGCTTCGATACCTGGTGGATCATCGCGGCCGGGTAGTTCCGCGCGAAGAATTACTGCAGAACGTTTGGGAATACTCAGGCGACGTTTCCTCGCGGACCATCGACGTGCATGTCGCGTGGCTACGCCAGAAGCTCGAAGACACCCCGCAAAATCCGAAGCATATTCACACAATTCGAGGTATGGGCTACCGGTTTTCGATGTAAATCTCTCCACAGCTATTAAGATCCCGCAAAGATTTTGTAAAGAACGTAAAGCTTCCCCTTCGGGATAGAACCTGAAGCCTTTGCCGCACATCTGTGTTGCTTGAGGCCGCACTCGGGGGAGTCAATGAACCTACTCAAAAACAGCGTGTTGATCGCAGGTGTGGCCGTTGCCGCATTGCAATTCGTGCCGATGAAGACCGCTTCACGCGTGACCGTCAATCCCGCGCACACGATCGAGGCGAGCCTCGACGTGCCGCGTCCCGTGGAGACGATTCTGAACAACGCCTGCAAGGACTGCCACTCGAACGAAACCCGCGTGCCGTGGTACGGCAAGGTGGCGCCGCTTTCGTGGATGGTCGCGAACGACGTGGAGCGGGCGCGGCACGCGATGAATCTTTCCGAATGGAGCGTGCAGGTCGGCGCGAAACCCGGAGTCGCCATGGGCACTTTGCTCGCGGCATGCGCGGGCGTGGAGGCGGAGAAGATGCCGCCGGCCGCATACCGCCGGATGCATCCGGCGGCTCGGCTGGATCAGGCGCAGGTGGAAACTCTCTGCGGTTGGGCCGCTACGCAGGCGCGCGCGTTACGCAAGCAGTCGGCAGCGCGCCGCACGTTGGCCCTCAATCGATAAGCGACATGGAGCAATCATAAAAATGCGAAGAACAACCAAAATCACAACAGCAGTCGTTTGCGGGATGGTGCCGGCATTCCTCTACTCCTATGCCACGGGACCGGATCCGCGTTACACCGGCGCGCCCGGAGATTCCACGTGTATCGAATGCCATACCGGCACAGCGTTGAACGGCGGCGGAGGCAATGTGACGCTGACTTCGTCGGCGGGGGCGAGCTATACGCCAGGGCAGCAGCAGACCCTTACCATCACGATTACGGATTCGAAAGCAAGAGCTTTCGGGTTCCAGGTGACGGCACGGCCGGACAGTAATTCGGCGAAGGGTCAGGCCGGCGATTTCACCGCCGGAACGCAGCAGCAGGTGCTTTGCGAGAATAACCGCAATAAGAGCGCGAGCGGGTGCCCGTCGACTGCGCCGGTCGAGTTCATCGAACACACGCGGCCTTTCGGGACGAACGTGATCAACGTAGCCTGGACGGCGCCCGCGACCGATGTCGGGCCGGTGACGCTCTACGTGGCCGCCAACGCAGCCAACAGCGACGGAAACGACACCGGCGACCATATCTACACCACGAAACTGCAACTGACGGCTGCCAGTCCGGTCAGCAGCAACAACCCGGTGATCAACGACGGCGGCGTGACCACGCTGGCCGGATTCGCCCCCAACGCGGGCGCCGCGCCGGGGACGTGGTTGCAGATCGCGGGCTCGAATCTGTCCACAACCTCGCGCACGTGGCAGGCATCCGATTTCAACGGCAACAACGCGCCAACCACGCTCGACGGCGTCACCGTCACGATCGGCGGGCAGAGTGCCTACGTCAAGTCCGTCGATCCAGCCCTGGTAGTGGTGCAGGTTCCCGATAACGTCCAGATCGGCGGCGGCGTTCCCTTGGTGCTGGCCAATGCGAACGGCCAGACGAATCCTTTTCCGATTACTGTGGCGAATCTGGCGCCGGCCCTGTCCGCTCCGGCGAATCTCAAGACCAGCAACGCCCAGTATGCGAGCGCCCTGTTGGCGTCCAGCGATCCGTTGAATCCGGTTTATGCCGCTCCCGCGGGAATCTCGGACGGCGTGAACACGCAGCCCGCCGTGCCGGGCGACATCGTCATGCTGACCGGCATCGGCTTCGGACCGGTCACGCCCGACACCGGCGCCGGAATCATGGCCACCCAGCAGACCGCCACCAACAATCCTGTGACGATCCTGTTCGGCGATACACCCGCCACGGTGCAGTATGAGGGCCTTGCCCTGAACGACGTCGGGATGTACCAGTTCATCGTGCAGGTGCCGACGCTCGATCCGGGCGACTGGCCGATCACCTTGCAGGTGGGCGGCCTGACAGTGACGCCGAAGATCTTCATCACAGTCGGCGCGCCACCCGATCCGTCGGCCACGGCGCCAGATCCGGGTACGGTTACCGATCCCGGCACCGATCCGGGAGCGGGTTCGGATCCGGGAGCGGGTTCGGATCCGGGAACGGGCGACCAGTCCCCCCCGCAGGCACGCAAGCCCGTAGCCTCTGCGAAGGCGCGCAAGTTATGATTAAGACTCTGGGTGCCTCGCTTATTACTTAGCTCGATCGCTTGTCTCCTGCTGGGCGCGTGTTCGCGCGAGCAGACCGTTCATACGGCCAATCCGCCGCCGCAGCAATTCGTTGCGGTGGCGGTCGGCAAGGTTGTGCAGAAAACGGTGCCGGTGGAAGTACGTGCCATCGGCAACGTCACGGCTTATTCCACCGTCGCAGTGAAGGCTCGCGTGGCGGGCCAACTTTTTAAGGTGAGCTTTCAGGAAGGGCAGGACGTGCGCAAGGGCGACCTGCTCTTTACTATTGATCCCCGCCCCTTCGAAGGCGCGCTCGCGCAGGCACAAGCGATGCTGGAGCGCGACCGCTATCAGGCCAAAAACGCCGAGGCCGACGCCGCACGTTATGAGGCGCTGTACAAGCAGGGCATTATTGCGCGGCAGCAGTACGAACTCCAGCGCAGCAGCGCCGACGCTCTGCGCGCGCAGGCCACCGCGGACGAAGCCGCAGTTAACAACGCCCAGCTCCAGCTCGGCTACGCCAGCATCTATTCGCCCATCGAGGGACGCGCCGGCAATCTGCTGGTTCACGAAGGCAACATGATCAAGGAGAACGATGTGCCCCTGGTGGTGATCAACCAGCTCCAGCCGATCTTCGTTGCCTTCTCTGTGCCGCAGACGTATCTGCCCGAGATCAAGCGGTTCATGGCTGCCCGCAGGCTCAAGGTCCGCGCGGTGCCGAAGGAGACAGGCGTGGCGGCCGAGAGCGGGGACCTCAGCTTCGTCGACAACGCGATCGACGTGAACACGGGCACCATTCAGCTCAAGGCCACCTTTATCAACGAGAAGCGTACGCTTTGGCCCGGCCAGTTCGTGGATGTCGTGCTCGGTCTGAGCACGCAGCCCAATGCGCTGCTGGTGCCGTCGGAAGCCGTTCAGACCGGCCAGCGCGGCACATACGTCTACGTCGTGAAATCCGATTCCACCGTGGAATTGCGACCGGTCACAGTCGGGCGCGCAGTCGATAATCTCGTGGTGGTGCAGGGTAGCGTAGCGCCGGGCGATACTGTCGTGACCGACGGCCAACTGCGGCTCGCGCCCGGGGCGAAGGTCAAGGTGAAGTCGTGAACATCACCGAGATCTTCATCGCCCGGCCGGTGATGACGACGCTCGTCATGATCGGCATCCTGCTCTTCGGCATTGCCGGTTATCGTTCGCTGGCCGTCAGCGACCTGCCCAACGTCGACTTCCCGACCGTTCAGGTGACCGCCCAGCTGCCCGGGGCGAATCCGGAGACGATGGCATCCTCCGTGGCGACGCCGCTGGAGCGCCAGTTTTCCACGATCGCCGGGCTCGATTCCATGAACTCGTCGAGCTACATGGGAAACTGCCAGATCACCCTGCAGTTCACGCTCGATCGTCCGCTCGACGCCGCCGCCCAGGATGTGAACTCGGCCATCGCCGCCGCGGCCAAGAACCTGCCGCCGGGCATGCCCGCGCCGCCCACATATCAGAAGATCAATCCGGCCGATCAGCCCATCCTCTATCTTTCGGTCAATTCCGATTCGTTGCCGCTTTCGGTACTCGATCAATACGCCACTACCCTGATCGGCGAGCGCATCTCCATGATCAACGGTGTCGCGCAGGTGCAGAACACGGGCCAGCAGAAGTACGCCGTGCGCATCCAACTCGATCCGAATGCGCTGGCCAGCCGCGGCATAGCTATCGACGACGTGGAGCGCGCGCTGTCGCAGCACAATGTCAATAGCCCCATGGGGACATTGTGGGGGCACAATCAGGCTTTCACCGTCGATGCCAACGGCCAACTCATGAATGCCACCGCATTTCAGGACATGATCGTGGCGTACCGCAATGGCGCGCCGGTACGGCTACGCGAAATCGGTCGCGCCGTCGACAGCGTGCAGAACGACAAGACGGCGAGTTGGCTGAACAACCGGCGATCCATCACGCTGGCCATCCAGCGCCAGCCCGGCACCAATACCGTCGAGATCGTCGATCAGATTAAGAAACTGCTGCCGCAGTTTCGCCAGCAGATGCCGGCGGCCATCAACTTGAACATCAACTACGACCGTTCGGAGTCAATCCGCGCGTCCGTGGACGATGTGAAGTTCACGCTGGTTCTGACGGTGGCGCTGGTCATCCTGGTGATCTTCCTGTTCCTGCGCAACTTTTCGGCGACCGTCATTCCCAGCCTGGCGCTGCCGATGTCCGTGATCGGCACGTTCTCCATCATGTACCTGTTGAACTACAACCTGGACAATCTGTCGCTTATGGCGCTGACGCTGTCGGTCGGGTTCGTGGTGGACGACGCGATCGTTATCCTGGAGAATATCGTGCGCCACATGGAGATGGGCGAGCGGCCGATGGAAGCCGCTTATCGCGGGTCGAAGGAGATCGGCTTCACGATTCTCTCGATGACCATCTCGCTCGCGGCTGTGTTCCTGCCCGTGCTGTTCATGAGCGGGATCCTGGGGCGGCTCTTCCACGAATTCGCCGTTACGATCGGGGCGGCGATCCTGATCTCGGGATTTGTTTCGCTGTCGCTTACGCCCATGCTGTGTAGCCGCTTCCTGAAGCCGCCGTCGCACAAGGGGCATGGTCTCTTGTACCGCGCCTCCGAAAAGGTGTTCGACGGCATGCTGCACCTCTACGATTGGACTTTGCGCGGCGTTCTGCGGGCGAAGCCGGTGATCATCGTACTGTCGTTGGCCTTGATCTGGGCCACCGCGTACTGGTTCCAGCGCATCCCGAAAGGTTTCATTCCCGATCAGGACACCGGCCAGATCTTCGGGTTCACCGAAGGCGCGCAGGACATCTCCTATGACTCGATGATCCGGCATCAGCAGGAGGTGGCGAAGGTCGTCTGGGAGAACCCGAACATCATGACACTGTCGTCCAGCGCGGGCGCGAGCCAGTTCGGGGCAGGGAACACGGGACGCATCTTCGCGCGCCTTAAGGACAAGCCTCCACGTACCGCGACGCCCGAGCAGGTGATCGATCAACTGCGGCCGAAGTTCGCCCAGATTCCCGGCATCCGCGTCTATTTGCAGAATCCGCCGCTGATCCGCATCGGCGGACAGGTGACGCGAAGTCTCTATCAGTACACGCTGCAAGGTCCCGATACAACCGAACTCTACAAAGCCACCGCGGATTTCGAAGCCAAGGTGCGCGACATTCCAGGGTTGCAGGACGTCAGCAGCGACCTTCAGATTTCGAGCCCGCGCGTGGTTGTCAAGATCGATCGCGACCGCGCTTCCTCGCTCGGCGTCACGGCTAACCAGATCGAAAACGCACTCTACGACGCCTACGGGCAGCGCCAGGTCTCCACCATCTATACGGCCATCGACGAATACTGGGTAATGATGGAAGTGCTCCCCGAATATCAGCGGGATCCCGAGGCTCTCTCGTTGCTCTACATCCGATCCAGCAACGGAAACCTGGTGCCTTTGAACGCGGTGGCGAAGCTCGAGCGGGGCATTGCGCCCCTGGTGGTGAATCATCTCGGGCAACTGCCGTCGGCCACGATCTCTTTTAATCTCAAGCCGGGCGTGCCGCTGGGTGAGGCGGTCGAACGGGTCCAGGAAGTGGCGGCGACACTGCCCGGCACCATTACGACCAGTTTCCAGGGCGTCGCGCAGGCTTTTCAGTCTTCCCTGCAAGGCATGGGATTGTTGCTGGCCATGTCGGTGCTCGTCATCTACATGGTGCTGGGCATCCTGTACGAGAGCTTCATCCACCCGATCACGATTTTGTCGGGCCTGCCGTCGGCCGGATTGGGCGCGCTGGTGACGCTCGAGCTTTTCCACTCGGATCTGAACATCTATTCGTTCGTCGGCATCATCATGCTGGTGGGAATCGTGAAGAAGAACGCCATCATGATGATCGACTTCGCCCTGGAGGCGCAGAGAGTTCATCAAAAAAGCCCGTCCGAGGCGATCTACGAAGCCTGCCTGGTGCGGTTCCGGCCCATCATGATGACGACGATGGCCGCCCTGATGGGGACGCTGCCGATCGCGCTCGGGGTCGGCACGGGATCCGAAGCCCGGCGTCCGATGGGACTCGCAGTGGAAGGTGGACTTGTTGTTTCGCAACTCCTGACGCTGTACATTACGCCCGTGGTGTACATCTATCTGGAATCCTTGCGCGGGCTGGCCGGCAAATTGCGCCGCGGGCGCAGCAAGACCGATCGAGGCAAGCCGGTGCCGGTGGCGCAATCCTTCTGACATAAATCGAAACCTCTGCTGATCGCGCTTACCACTCTACCCGCATACGCCGGGAACCATGACAACCGATAACTGACGACTGATAACTCACGACATCTTGCCGATAAGTCTTCAGGAGGCTGTAATCGAAAAGGGAGGACTCTCTCGTGGGCAAGGTGTGTAGAATCTTGATCGGTATGGCGCTGCTGGCGCCACTGGCAACCGGAGCCGATCCGGCGCTGCTGGATTTCATCATGCCGGATGCGCGACTCGTCGTAGGCGTCGACATCGCGAATATGCGGTCATCGCCGCTGAACGCCAGCTTTTCGAATAGCGTGCAGAGCTCCAATCCCGAACTGCAGAAGCTGATGGAAGCCGCCGGATTCGATCCTTTGCGCGACCTCCAGGAGATCATTTTCGCATCGCCCGGACTCGGCAAAAATCCTCCTGCACTGCTGGTAGCGCGGGGAAACTTCAATACGGCCAAACTGCGCGCCTTTGCCGAATCGGCCGGCAGCAAGATCACCGATTATCAGGGCGTGCCGCTCATGTCGGACCCGGAGAAAGACAGCGGCTCGTTCGCGTTACTCGACGACATCATCCTGGCGGGAAATCGCGAGCAGGTAAAGTCCGCTATCGAACGCCGCGGACGCAGCCGGATCCTCAACACCGAAATGTCCACCCGCATCGCTGCCGTGAGCCAGCGCTATGATGCGTGGCTCGTCTCGATTGCGCCGCTGGCCACGATGGCCTCGAATCTTCCCTCCGATTCCAAAATGGACAGCATCACCAGCGCGGAAGTCCTACGGGGTATCGAGCAGTTTAGTATCGGGATCAGCCTGAAGTCGGACCTGACCTTCGCGGCCGAGATGATTATGAAAGATGTCCCGGCTGCCGGATCCATGGCGGATGGCTTGCAGATGATGATGGCCATGGCGCAGCAGAGCGCCAAAGACCAACCTGCCGTGATGAGCGCGCTGAAAAACGTGAAGCTTGGCGTGGAACAGAACGTGGTGCATGTCGCCATGACCGTGCCTGTCGATGAGGTTCAAAAAGCTGTGCGCAGCGCGATGGATTCGCAGACGAAGAAATCCGCACCGATGACCGCCGCGCGCCGCCTCCAAGCGGAGTTGCCTACCATACAGCAGTCGCCCACGCCGCTGCAAGCAGTACCTCAGCCGGACAAGCCTGCGGAAGCCGTAGCTCAGGTGGCGTCAGCAGAGCCGCTCGCTCCACCCCCGGCGCCAGAGCCCGCAGCCCCGGTTGCGCCCGCATCGAAGACCGTTGTGCCCATCGCCAAGAGCACAAAAATTCCGTCCAACGGCGAGATCCTGATTCAATCCTCGCCCAAGGATATGGGGACAGTCGTTATTCTGGGGTCGAAGAAGTAACGGCCCCGCCTGATTTGGGCGTCGCGCCGCCGATAAACTTCGCCAGATCCGCCTTGATTCTCTCCAGCGACGGTTTGTGGATGTACATCATGTGGCCGGCATCGAAGAAATCCATAGTCGCGTTGCCGCGCACGTCCGCATCCAATCGCATGTGGCTGAACGTGTATTCGGTGGCGAAGAAAGGCGTTGCCAGATCGAAGTAACCGTTGGCGACAAATACCTTTAAATCCTTGTTTTGTGTCATCGCCTGGCGCAGTGTCTCGGAGACATTTACATAGCGGTTCTGGAATTGATCCCAGCTCCACGGCCGTACGCGGCCCGTCAGGATCTCGTAAGGCAGGTCGCTTTCGAATTTCAGTTCGCCGCGTACGTACTGATTCCAGGTGGCCGTAAACGCGCCCTGTACGATGGCGTAGCTGGGATCGTAGTCCGGACTGTCGGAGCCGGGATCCTCGTCGATTCCCACAATGCGGGCATCGTAGCGTCCCACCACGCGGTTCTGGTCTTGCAACAGTTCCTTGCGGAACCGCGAAGAGGTCAGCCGGAGATTGTTGCGCTCGACCGTCGCAACCGGAATCCCGGTATATCGGGAGAGCTTCTGCGCGACCTGCGCGCGCTCTTTGGTGGGCAGCGTGTCGCCTTTGAGCAGCGCCGTGTTGTACTCTCCGGAAGCGAAATTTTCCGACTCGGCGATTGCCTTTTTCAGATCCGCCTGCAGGTCTTTCGGCAGCTTTTTGTGATACCACGCCGCAGCCGTGTAGCTGGGCAGGTAAAGGATATACGGCAGATCGTTGCCGGGGTCGAACGAAATCGTCTCGAAGTTCAAAACGGCCGACAGCAACATGATTCCGTTCAGATTCATGCCCTGCTCGCCTTGCAGATAGCCCGACAGGTTGGCGGCGCGCGTGGTGCCATAGCTTTCGCCCGCCAGGAATTTGGGTGACTGCCAGCGCCCGTTGCGCGACGTGTACAGCCGGATGAACTCGCCTACCGACTTCATGTCGCCGTCGACACCGTGAAACTGCCGCGGGTCTGTGCCGGGAGCCGGCCTGCTGTAACCGGTCGTGACCGGATCGATGAAGACCAGGTCCGTCACATCCAGGATCGAGTATTCGTTGTCCACCAGCTTGTAAGGTGGCGGCGTCGGATAACCCGATGACTGCAGCAGAACGCGCTTGGGGCCGAGCGTTCCCAGGTGCAGCCACACCGAGGACGATCCGGGGCCGCCATTGAAGGAGTAAGTGATCGGCCGCCGCGTCAGGTCCGAGATGCCGTCGCGCGTGTAGGCGATG
>Ga0070741_10005230_pt1 | contig 29093 bp, 30 predicted proteins | sample Coa_R1_4_FD_66440 | JGI IMG/M metagenome (GOLD analysis project Ga0070741, IMG submission 66440) | Surface soil microbial communities from Centralia Pennsylvania, which are recovering from an underground coalmine fire - Coalmine... | ecosystem: Environmental > Terrestrial > Soil > Unclassified ... | reverse complement strand
AGGTATCGTAGGAGCAGCCACTCTTTACAGAAACGGAAGAATGGCGGGGACGACGGGACTCGAACCCGCGGCCTCTGCCGTGACAGGGCAGCGTTCTAACCAACTGAACTACGTCCCCACGCTCAAAACTAACGACTTCGACGAAAGCCGCTTCTGACGCGGCTTCTGCTAGAAAAGCAGGTTTCGCAAATTTTGCAAGAACCACTGAGTTTGGTGGAGAGTTCTGGAAGAACCGCCTCCAAACCGCCTACAAATTTGCGCTTCGCAATCACGAACACCATGTTAACACACCACACGGATGCATCTGCTCGTTGGGGACCCATAAATTCATGCGAGGTCGACAAGATTGGTCTGCTTGCTCTCGCGAATTACGTGGGTGGCTTTTACTTTGGTACTCTGCCTCCATCGAGGCCGATGCTAATGCCCCGGCGAGAAACTCTTCAACCATCCATCAGCATGCACCGTGCAGCGCAGTACTTGCGCATGAGTCGTGCGCACCAACAGTACTCGATCGCTAACCAATCTGCTGCAATCGCGCTCTACGCTGCGGCGCACAACGTTGGCATCGTTCGCTCGTTCGTCGACGAAGGCAAGAGCGGAACAACGATTAGGAAGCGTGAAGGATTGCGAGAACTGCTCCGCGTAGTGCAGGCAGGCAAGGCTGATTTCGATCAAGTTCTCGTCTACGATGTGAGCCGCTGGGGTAGATTCCCGGATAGCGATGAGTCGGCGCATTACGAATATCTCTGCAAACTCGCCGGGATCAGGGTTCACTATTGCGCGGAGCAATTCGAAAACGACAACAGCCCCACGTCCAACCTGCTCAAGGCTCTCAAACGCACAGCGGCAGGCGAATACAGCCGTGAGCTATCGGCAAAAGTCAGCTCCGGACAGCGTCGCCTAGCGTCACTGGGCTTTTGGCAAGGCGGACGGGCCCCTTTCGGAATGGCACGCCAGCTAGTCGGTCCAAATGGCACGCCGAAAACAATGCTGAAGGCTGGCGAATACAAGCAGGTGAACACGGACCGGGTAGTCCTGAGGGCTGGCGAGCCGCGGGAGGTCGAAATTATTAGGTTTGCATTCGATCTCTATACCAAAGAAGGGAAACCTCGCCATCAGATCGTCCAGATTCTTAACGAACGATCGATGATTCTTGGACGGCCATGGACCGTGGAAAAGCTCCGTCAACTCTTCACGAATCCGGTGTACAAGGGCGACTACGCTTATGGAAAGAACCACATCACTGATGGTCGAATAAAAGACCTTCCAAGAGAAAAGTGGTTGGTTTGCGAGCGTGCATTTGGCGGCATTATCTCGGATAGACAGTGGGCCCAAGCGAATGCCCAGGTCCACGAAGAGGTAAAGGCCCTCGTCGATTCAGAGATGATCGACGCCCTGCGACGGCTGTGGCAGCGCAAAGGAAAGCTCAACGTCAACATCGTGAATGCTGCCAGAGATGCACCTTCCGTGCGGGCTTATCTAAATCACTTCGGCTCGATTAACGAGGCCTACAGAGTTGTTGGATATCCGACGCCACGGGATTACAGCTTCCCTCACTCGCGAAATCTAGCAAAACGGATTGCACATGCGCTATGCGAGGAAATTTGCGAAAGAGTTCGCTCGTTGGGCGGCAGCGCCGACCCCGTGAGAGATACTCCAGGCGTGATTCTCCTGAATGACAGTGTCACGGTTCGCGTTGCAGTTTGTATAGGCCTACGTCGTCGCAGATTAGAAATGGAGTGGCGCTTGCCTCTCGTTCCACCCCTCCGTGCCGACATCGTGGTTATTGCCAGGCTGTGTCCGCCCAGCGAGTCCGTCTTAGACTACTTCGTCGTTCCGGAATTCTCAGGCGTGCGTGGATGCTTGCATGTTCGCAGGGACGGCATTGCATCCTTCATTGACCTATACCACGTCCCCGACCTGAAAGAGTTCATAGAGACCTTCGGTTATCGACGAATTTGACCTTGGGTGTCAGCAAGCGCTGCGCCAGCGGTCAATATCTTGACGATTCCGCTCGCTCAGGTCTGTTTCAGAAATACGATTAAGAGTCATGCCATGTGATAGTCTGCGGTGCAATTAGCGAACCTCCCTATGCGATGGCAGCGTCCGGTTGCTTCTTCAATTCGGCTCGGTCGCGCGGCACAGTACCTGCGTATGAGTACCGAGCTCCAGCAATATTCAATCGCGAATCAATCTGCCGCAATTGCGCTCTACGCAGCCGCACACAACATGGGGATCATCCATTCGTTTGTGGATGAGGGCAAAAGCGGCACGACGATCAAGAAGCGCAAGGGACTACAGGAACTGCTGCGCGTTGTCCAGTCCGGCGAAGCGGACTTCGACCAGATTCTCGTGTACGACGTGAGCCGCTGGGGAAGATTCCCGGACAGCGATGAGTCGGCTCACTATGAATATCTGTGCAAGCAGGCGGGAATCACGGTTCATTACTGTGCCGAACAATTCGACAACGATAACAGCATGGCTTCGAATCTATTGAAAGCCTTGAAGCGAACCATGGCCAGCGAGTTCAGCCGCGAGTTGTCGGTGAAATTATCCCAAGGAATGCGCCGTCTTGCTTCGATGGGCTACTGGCAAGGCGGGTATCCGCCTTTCGGGATGGCCCGACAAGTGATAGGCCCAAACGGAGAACCAAAACAAATCCTCAAATTCGGTGAATGGCAGGCGATCAGCACAGACAGAACGGTCCTGGTGCCCGGTGATACTCGTGAAGTCAAGACTGTCAAGCTCGCATTCGATCTTTATACGAAACAGCGCAAGACGCGACGACAGATTGCCCAAATCCTGAATGAACGATCATTGCTTCCGCCGAATGGCCAGCACTGGACCATGACAAAGGTCCTCCGATTGCTCAAGAACCATTCGTATAAGGGAGCGTATGCATACGGCAAATACGCCAGCGGGAGATTGCTCCCGATTGAAAGGTGGACTATTCGCGAGCAAACGTTTCGCGGCATTGTGTCCGAACAACAGTGGAAGGAAGCAAATGCACGAATTCAAAAAGAGCTAAAACCATACGTGGACTCGGAAATGCTTGAAGCGCTCCAGCGGCTCTTAAAACGGAGGGGGAGACTCAGCCAAGACATAATCAACGATGCGAGAAACATGCCTTCCGCAGAAGCTTACAGACACCATTTTGGTTCGCTGAACGAGACGTACAAGCTCATCGGATATTTGACGCGGAGAGAATCGTCGTACGTGCATGTGATTAGGATGACAAGGCAGATGCGCAACGAACTCTGCGAAGAAATCTGTGGTCAAATTCAAGCAATGGGCGGAACAGCACGGAAACTCGGCCCAGGAATACTGCTGATAAACGGAGTCATCACGGTCGAAGTGACGTTTTCGACCGGCCAAACCCGTACAGAACCTTATATGGGGTGGGTTTTGGATCTTAAGAGGCCGATTCGCACGGATATCCTTGTCATCGCGCGTCTCTGCCCGCCCAGCGAGTCGATTCTCGATTATTTTATGTTCCCGGCATTCGCTGGCTTTCGTGGACGGCCGCACGCCAGGAAGGATCTTAACGCCCCCTACCTCGACCTGTATCACTTTCTTGATCTCAGCGCATTTATCAAAAGCTTCCACTTTTGTCCAATATGGGAGGTTCAGAACTCCGATGTCGCGAGCGTCGCTTAAGAAGCGCCGAAAGAAGAAGTCGGGCCTCCTCATTCATGGACATCTCATCCATGTCCGGTACATGGAGGCTGTACCAAAACGCGCAGCTCTGGTTGCTCAGCACCTGCGCACATTGAATGGGATATTTGCCACGCTCCTCTCTGACGAGAACTTCGTGACCTTACTGCGAGCTGAATCGATGACGGGAGTTCCGGCCTGTTTTCACCCGCTGCTAAAGGAGGAAAACGCATGAAAGGCGTGTGCGGCATGAAATCTTTCGCAGAAGACGGGGGAGTATGTCAGAGGGAATGGCACCGGACGCGCCGACGGAATTTGTTGAAGTTGACTGGAGATCTGCCCCAAAATCTCTGCCTTGACGAGATAAAGTTGACGATCTGCTGTCGTTATGCCGAGTCGCTCCTAAAGAATCTGAGAGTGAAAAAGTATCTTCTCAAACATCACACGGCCGAGCTACAACAGCTGCAAAAACTCTTGTCAGAATTCGAGAAAGCCTGTCGAGCCGAATACGAGCCAGGGCTAGTCTGTCGAAAATAGAGTCAACCAAACTCTAGTGACCGGCGCCGGTGGAGGTTGGCCATTCTTTGACTGGTAAGGAATTCATGCCACATCCATACCGATACCTATGCCTTGCCCTTGTTCGTGCTCATGTTCGTGAGCCTCCTTATGGGCCGGTTTCGACTCCTCCTTTTGTCCCAGTTCCGACTCCTGCTCGGTTGCTGTTGGGCGCTCTAGATCCCGACTGAGGTCCCGTGCGAGTTCGCCTTTGTTATCGGTGTAAATCTGCGCATCGTACTGCCCGCGGGAGATCGAGACGTACGCAAAGCGGTTGTTTACCAGCAGCTCGCTCTTCTCTGTGTCTACGTGTACCAAAACGCGATCTGCAGTTTGGCCCTGACTGCTATGGCTTGTGACGGCGTATCCGTGGTCGAGATGTGGATGCTCTCGAATGTTGAACTCAAGATCGTGGCCTGAGTCCATTCGGATCTTAAGATCGCCGGCATCGTTGATTTTGTCGATGGTTCCGAGTTCACGGTTGGCCACGTGCAGGTCTTTGGACGGGGCCGTGAATTGTACTCGATCTCCTTCCGAGAATGAGCGTTCAACCTGCTCATACACGGCGACACCTGAGAGCCGTCGTGGATCGTAAACCTGCTGATCACCGTTCTCGCGCTCAATGCTGATCCGATTGTCTTTGCCGTTCACATCCTTGACTAGGGCATATTCTCCCGGCTCAATGCCCAAAACCTGGCTCCCCCTTGTATACCGAACCACATCTCCTGCTTCATATTGGGCGGCCCACTGGCGGTCAGCACCGGTCATTTCCGACCGGGAATCAAGGACGTGCAATCGGTGCTCGTCTTGGCCTACAGCACCACGCTCTTGCATTTCATGATGAATGAGGGTGTTCAGCTCCCGACGAGACTCGTTATCTGGTGAGACAACGAGCGTTCCTTTGGGTTCTCGCGCATACTCTTTCGCAATTTCTGCTAGCCGGTCCTCGCGGCTCACAATCTCATGCACTCTGTTTTGTCGCTCAAGGTTGTCCACTGCTTCGAAGACCTGGCCCCGCGAGAGTTGCTCCACGACTTCCTTGAGTGCCGGGTCTTTCTGCCGCATGATTTCGTCAAGGCGTGCGGTTTGCATTCCGGCTTCTTGCATTTGCTGGTACGGCTTGCCAGCCTCAACCGCTTCATGTTGGTGCTTGTCGCCAACCAAGATGACGCGATCTTCACCGTGCATTCGATGGATGAATTCGTTCATCTGCTTCGTACTGGCGAGGCTCGACTCATCTAGAATGTAAAGGCGCTTCTGGTCGCCTTGCTCCTCAAGGTTAAGATGGCGTTGTAGCGTTCCAGACTCAATGCCTGATTCCGCAAGCTTGTGAGCTGCACGTGATGTCGGTGCCAGTCCACGCACTTCGTAGCCCTCGCGTTCGGCTCCCTCGCGGATCGCCGCCAAGGCGGTCGTCTTCCCGGCGCCTGCCGTGCCTTCAAGTGCAGTTATCTTGTCTTGGCTAGACAAGATTTGATCAACCGCCGCGCGTTGCCTCTCCGTGAGGTGATCGTGTTTCTCTCCGACTTCGCGCCTGGTCTCTGAGCTGGCTAGCGTTTCGTGTTGATTCTTCCCTGAGCGCATTGCTTCAATTGTGTCGCGCTCGTAGCGAATCATTTGATCCGTCGTAAATGCTCGCCCTGGGCTCCTGCTTTCTCTTTCGATAAGATCGTGAGATGTAACTCGATGCTCGAATCGTTCGTGTACCTCAGCGAAGCTGGCGTAGCCCATTGATCGCCTCAATGAATCGCGCATCAAGTCACGTTCATCTGCCACGGCTTGGCGTTCGAAGTTCTTATCGCGGGAGTACGTCAGGGCTGATTCAATTCTCCCTTGTTTTTCGCCGGGATTCTGTTCCTCGACTTGACGTGTTTGTGCTTCGCTGATTACCCGTTCATGCTGATTCCCAAACCTTGCTGCTAGTTGACGGTGCTTGTCCTGCATCTCTTCATGGGTGATGGAGGTTTGCTTGGTATCTCGTGTTTGATGAGCTGCGATTTGGGCGGCTGCCGCGCCGCTGACCCCGTGCTGCTCAAGGTGATCCTTGATCTGCTGGCTTCGCGGACTGGACGCCTCTAAATACTCGCGCGTGTAGCCCTTGATCTCTGGTTGGCGGCTCTTTCCTTCTTCAACTTCGTAACCCAACGCTCTCACACGAAGCGCCAGTTCAGAGCGATAGATCGCTGTGCCATATTGCTGAGAACGATAGATCTCATGTGGCTGTATCGAGTGCGTCTCACCCCTTTGGGTCTCGGTGACATTAAAGAAGACGACATGCGTGTGAAGCTGCGGGGCCGAATAGCCGTTCACCGGACGCGCACTATCGTGTTCAAAGACTGCTGCAACCCACTTGCCAGTGGTTTCAGCCGGGTAGTTCCCTCCCATGCGTGCCTGAACGTACTTTTCGATTTCGTCCAGCGCGATCTTCACACTCTCGCGATGTGCTTGGCGGACGTCATCGTCACCCCCGACGAGGGCCGTCAAAGAAACACTTTTCGGTGCGGAGAATGTAGCATCCCAGCCCGCACGATGTTCCATTGTGGTGACTCGCTCGCCGTGTTCATTCACATATTCCCGCGCCGTCTTGTGTCCTACGAGTTGCTCACCTGTAAAGGGATGCTGACCGTTTGAAAGGCGGGAGAACTGTTCCTCATGGACTTCACCTCTCAGCCCCCACTGCTCGGCGAGCTTGCCGTGCCACTCCCCACGTATCCGGTCGCCCTCTGAGTAGTAGTTCGACTCGCTGTTCGCAAACTCGGCCCTGTGATATTCCTGGGCTTGTGCTGCACTCAACGGCTTAGAAATGGTCAGCATGGTCTACTCGAAAAACGGTTCTTGGCCGGCAGAGACCTTCTTTGCCTTGGCTGGGCTGATTTGCTGTTGAGGAGGAATCAGGGGTTGCGGACGCTTGTCTTTGCCACCGACCTCGACTTTGGGTTGCGGCTTTATCTCACGCTCTATGAAACCTGGTTGCAGTTTGAGAGGAGCGACATAAGGAAAGCCGAACCGCACGACGAAATTTTCCACTTTAGCGACTGCGTGCAGCCGGGGAAGTCCACTAATTTCGGAAGGCAGCATTAACGGCTCGGTCCGTCTTTCGGTGTAACGGGTTTTCGATCCGCCCATCTGCGGGAAGTTTTCTGTGTTGATGGACTGTTTCAAACGTTCGACCTCAATCTCGCCGATGGTATCCGAAATCCATTTCGCCGCTCGTGGCTCGCTCGTATGCAAGAAAAGTTTAGTTGCCGGTTGCGAGAGCATTGCCTCAGATTCGTGCCCGTACCGCACTTCGAGTTGGCTTCGGCCTTGAAAACCGATCACCACAGGGTTATTCGATTTACGGTTCTCTGTCAGGGCGGTGTGTAACTGCGGCAGCCGTTGCAGCGTCGCTAGCTCGTCAAGCACAAACCACGCTCGCCGTGTGCTCCCGTCGCCTTGGTTCATCAGTCGTAGTACCAGCGTATCGAGCCACAGACTGGTGAGTGGAAGCAACCGCTCACGGAAGCGCGGAGTGGACGTAATGAAGATCCAACCAGTCTGGCGGTGGGCCCATCCAACACTTGTCCAGCGCTCCTTAGCGTCGCTTTCCTTCGGCAGCATCTTGAGGCTGTCCGCAACCATGTTGAGTGCACCGAGAACACCGCCACGCTGCGGACCGGCGCCCCGATAGATGAACGTTGCTAGCTCGGTCCCTTTCAGCTTTCGGTCCAGGTCGTCCTCATGACCCATCCACCAAACGAGCTCTTCTGGCTTCGGCCTCAGAGTCAGCAGATATGCAAAGATCTTGCGCGGACCCTCCACAAAGAAAGTATTCTCTCTGGGCTTATCAGGGAACAATGAGGTAGCCAGCGTGAGGGCCTCAGCTTCATGCGTTACTTCGTCGCTCGGAGACCAGTAGGGGCACCGCACATCAAGCGGATTGAGGATCAGATCCCCTCGTTCCGGACGGTAAAAGTGGGGCGTGTATTCGAGAGCTGGATCGTACACAATGGCGGTGTCATTCCGATCAGCGATCTGCATCAAAAGCTGGCGTTGCAGAATGCTCTTGCCCGCGCCTGAGTCGCCCATGATCATCATGTGGCTACTCTCGAACGATCTTGGAATGCGGAACATCTCGTTGCCGTTTGTCGTTAGGAATCCAACACCGTCGGCCCTACTCCAGCGGTTGAATTCTCTGACTGTGACAATCTGCGGACCCTTGAGCCTTAAGCCCGCCTCATGTGCGCGTCGGGTTTTGCTTTGTCTGACCGCGAAGACAATTCCTAGTCCGAATACAACGATTCCTCCTGCCCACGATGGCCAAACGAGTCCAGCAACCGACCGACCGTGATAGATGGATTGCGCAAATACTTGGTGCATCTGCGCGCTTCCATAGTGGACGGTCTCCACGCTTAGTTCGAGCGCGCCCGCTTCGCGTGCGCGGGATGATAACGTGAACGGAATGAACTGAGGTGGACGCCGTGCCGAGATAACAACATCCGAGTCCATCGCCATTCGGTGCTGCCCATGGCGATCCACGACTTCGAGAATCGTGTAGTTGCCTCTGCTTCCCTGCAACGTCTCCGTACTCAAATATTCATTCCAGTAATAGCGCTGGAGGGGACTCCACATTACCCCGCTGAGGAATACCCAGATTGCGATTCCCGTTCCTGTGGCAAGCAACAGGGAGCCAAAGATAGAAAGAGGCCAACCGATCCGCGAGAACAATCCCGTTGCGGAATCCGATGACCTCTTCATGATCTACTCCGCTGGCTGGGGGCGATGCAACCTAGCTATAAGAAACCCAAGATCACTGAAAAGTCGCAAGAAATTGCTGATCAGCCTTCTTTTGGCTTTGCCTGCCGCAGACGTTCCATTGCCTTCTTTAGCTTCTCCGCGTCTGCCCGCTCTATCAGCTTCTGCATTTGCTCCGCCGTGATGCCCTCGCCGTTTGCCTGTTTGAACAGTACGTTCAGCAAGATTGTCCGTAACGCCACGACCTCGGCCATTACCGCCTGCGCATCCCCCGCCTGGTACGCCTTCGACTGCTCTCCATTTACGCAGGCAAGCATGACCTCGCGGCACCACTCGCCTAATGTTTTGCCGCTGCCCTGTGCGGCTCGTTCGAGGCGTGCATACTCCGTCTCGGTGACCTTTGTTCCGATAGATTTCGTCCGCAAAGAGGGCCGCACCATTGATGGCTCCCACAACTCAAAATACATGCGATCAACGAGTTCGCGTACGCTAACTTGTCGCGCTGCCACCGACCCTTTGGCTGACCGGACGTTCCAGTTAGCTAGTCTGTTTTCAGGTAGTTCGCGTACGGTAACCGCAGGTTACCCTACAGCACCCATCCTGGGGTGACGTGTCAGTTTTCAGCCGCTGCGCAGCAGCGTTCAAATCCATATCCCCTCAGTAGCTACTCGCCACTCACGACGGACCCGCATAATGACAGGAATGCCATGCCAAACTCACGAACTGGAATGAACGATGTCAGGCTTAGCGGCTTGGCGTCGTCTTCCTGGCAGGGCGGGTTGGCCTCGAACTGCAACATAGCGGGCCTACAGACTTGGTTAGAAATTTTACATTGAATGTCAACGGGTGAAGGCCCGGTCAGAGGTCTTTTCAACTTCGACAGCGCGTGTCACGGCAAGACTCCATAACTGGGCGACACGTCAGAAATGCAGGTGGAATGCGGCTTTTCACAGATTTTTTTGTCGAAACTTCTGGACTGCGAACTGTGTTGAACTTATTATTGCAGTCACGATCGTCGCACTCGAAGCAGTCGAAACATCCCATCGCACGCTCTGGCGATTTGGAATCTCGACCCTTCCAGCTGGGGGTCAACATGAAGCTCGCAGATTCTCTCGAGAAGAGAACAACTGCTCTCACCGTATCAGACGTGGCAGAAGTTCTACACGTCAGTGGGCGTCAGGTTTACAGCCTCGCCGCTAGCAACAAGATTCCTCACATGAGGGTCGGGGGGGCCATTCGATTCGATCCCTCCGAATTTGCTGCATGGCTCCGGCAGAAAATGATTACGACCGTTACCTCCTCAGCCGGTCGAACTCCCAAAAAACAGCAGCAGGCTCTCACCCAGGAAGTGGGAGTAGCGACACAAGATTGCGAAGCTTACTCGCGAATCGAAGTTCCAAGTAGATTTCGTTCGCGCCGGAAGCTGTCAGCTAGAGATAAAGCTGCTCCTCAGCAGCAATACCGATTCACTTTCGGGCACACCGGCGCTCTTCCGCCGGAAAATACAGGCAATCAAGAACGCCCCTCTGAACGTCGACTGGACCGGACTGGGTGAATGAAAAGAGCTGGTGGTAGGCAAGCTAGCGCTACTCATCTTCAAGACGGTGAATCTCCGAGTGGAGCGTTTCCACGATAGAGTTATAAGCCGCGACATTTCCCTGCCTTTTGAACCTGAGGGCATTCTGGATTCGGCAGGCAATCATGTTGGGATCCCGCTCAAGGCCAAAAACGTCAAGGAACGCAATTACCGTATCTTCTATGTCCCTTCGTACTCGATGAATCTTTGGCATTTCGTCCTCCCATCCGGTTAACCACAGGAAAGGTTGGGGCACGCTCAGCGCGTGCCCCGCTAATTCAGTGGTTCAGAAACAATCTGCCATCAGGATTCAATGCTCGATGTAACGCCGTCCTCACTTCTGTGAGATTTCGGTCAACCGTTGCCTGCGATGTCCGCATTGCCGTAGCGATGGCGGCTGTATCTAGCACGTGCACATACTGCCTCTGGCCCCAGCCAGCACTCTCGTCAATAGCTCGGTATGACTGTTCTTTCAACGCGCGGTGTGGGCCAAGGGCCGCGATGCACTTCAGAGTTGCCGATAGAGGCTCACCGAGCTTGCGAAAGCCTGTGACTTCGCGAAGCAGGTTTCTGGCGATCACGCGTTCTTCAACAAGATTCCGAAATCGCCGGTGTGCCCTTCTGCTCCTAACCGTGATCGTCTGTGAGGAGTTGCGAGCGACGCCTTGAGGAAGGGTGTGGAACGACCTCACCACTCCTCGGACTAACGCCCTCGCGAGGAAGTGTCTAAACGCCTCTGCACCCGGCGCTACTGCATCACTGCGCTGGAACACGTCAATTGCTGCCGCTACGGCACCGTCGTACATACTCTCGCGTTGCCAATCGGTCGGGTAGGTGAACCTTCGAGCTCTGCGCTCTGCAGCCGTCTCTGCCAACGGAAGGGTACAAGCGAGAAAGACGTCTAATCCGTTTCGGTGAGCATGTTCGTATCGGTAGGCGACTTCGGCAGTTCGAACACGAATCGAATTGTCGGCAGTCGTGAACAGATATTCGAGGAGTTCTGACATTTTCTCTGCGTTGATGACTGGAATTTTGTGGTTGAGAAGTAGATTGGTTAGAGTGTCGAGCATAGTCGGTGCGTCTCCTTTCAGGTTGTTGGCCTTTTCGGCCAAGAAAACAACATTCGGTTCATGGCCCGACACTTGAGCGGAGAGAGGCGCTGTCAATCCCCGGAGCGAAGCGGAGCCCGAAGGGGCGCGGAAGCGAGCACGGCGCGCATTTGTTTTTTGCGCCGCGCGGAGCTGCACAAGCGGGATTGACAGAAGGAGCCGAACGGAGCTCAAAATTCGGGCATGAACCGAATGTGGTGTGGCTCGAAGACCGGCCGAAGGCCGCACCGAGAATTCGGCGATTTGAAGCCTGTGGCTCTAATGAGCTATGAGGAGATCAGGTTTGACGGACTCAAAACTTGAGCGCTGAGTGCGCTGCAGCCGTTCCGGGACGGGCTCAAAGGTACTCCTGAAATAACTGCCAACGGGGTGGTAACCGCGTACACGGCTGGAGGCCGGGTGCACCTGTTATCTGAGGGAGATTATGCGGTCGCGCACGAGCGCGACGACGAGCGACGAGCGGCAGTCGGCCGCTTGGCGCGAGCCGCCCGTCGATCTCAGCCCCTAGAACTGGGGCTTACGTCATTGCCGGCTGGTTAAAGGTAAGGAAGTATGCTACAGTAAGGATGTGATTGCTAGGTAAGGACTACGCGATGATGCATTCTACAGTGACCAGCAAGGGCCAGACCACCATTCCCGAGAGGATTCGGAGGGCGTTGCGAATCAAGCCTGGTGACAAGTTAGAGTACGTAGTTGAGGGCGATCGAGCTACTATCCGTGTGCACCCCGGCATTCGATCACTCAAAGGAGCGCTCGCCAGCAATAAAGGAAAGCGGATGTCGTTTGCTGAAATCCGCGAGGCCGCTGCCAAGGCAGCGCGTGACGAGCATCGTCGATGAGCAAACGCAGACTGGTCGACACCAATCTGATTGTCCGCTACCTGGTACAAGACCATGAGAAGCATGCCAGGGCAGCTGCCAAGCTCTTTGACGCCTGTGACCGTGGCGAGTTACTCATTGTCGTCCTGCCAGTCGTTCTAGCAGAGTGCGTGTTCGTCCTTGAGTCTTTCTACAGGCATCCACGCTCTGATATCGCTTCCGCGCTCGGGCGTCTTATCTCAAGTCCTGGTGTCGAGATCAGTGAAGTGACGGTCCACCTTGATGCCCTGAGCCGGTACAGGGAAACGAGAGTTCATTTTGTTGACTGTCTGATCGCGGCCGAGGCGGTTGCTAATAACCTGCCAGTCTCCAGCTTTGATCAGGACTTTCGGAAGTTTGCTGATGTTCGCGTGGAACTTTAAAGATGACTCGCTGCTTGAGTCAGCGGCGCTGCTGAGACCAATGCTAAATATACAATCGCAATGTATATTTTGCCCAAGGTAGCGCCCCCAGTTGACTGGTAGGTCACGAAACGGTGGAATGGAGACCTTCCCTAGAGGAAGTATGACAACGCCTCCACATTCGGCTTGGAAAACAAGGCTTGTGGAGGGTAGATTCCCGGACCGTTCGTTTGATATCGAGTATTGGCAGCAGCAGGGGGATGAAGCAATTTTTGCCGCCGCCTGGGAGATGGTAGAACTAGCTGAGGAGGTCCGCACCGGACGAAAACCAACATTCGACAGGACGATTACAGCGCTCAAACGAATCTGAAAGTTGAAAGTCTGATCCACACGCGGACGCGTACCACTAAACTCCTACCGCAATCCATTTGCAGTCACCAGCCTAATCGCTTACCGTCGGAAGCAGTTGAGACTCGAACTATGGGGCGTTTCCTGGACAGTCAGCCATTGCGCGATCGGTTGACAGGCTCATTTTAGTTATACGCATCTGCAACTACGATTTTCATCAAGCCTTTCTCTTCATATTTTTCTTTCCTTCCCAACTCTGCGGCCGTTTTTTCGGTAGACAAAAGTGGTGTATCTTTCGAGAGCTGATTGATTCCACGCACCACATTTCTTCGGCGAAATGGGGAAGACGCAGCAGCTGCCACGGACGAGAGGAACTCCTTTGCCTGACTCCGATGAAGAATTGATGGCTCGCGTCTGCGATGGCGACAACGACGCTCTGGGAGCCCTGTTCCGCCGTTATGCGCGCATTGTGCGTGGAGTCGCTTACAAAGTTCTGCGGGATGCGTCGGAAGCGGATGATATGGTTCAGGATATTTTTCTGCTCATTCGACGCCTGTGCAGGACGTTTGACAGCTCAAAAGGATCGACGCGGTTTTGGATTCTGCAATTGACATACCACCGCGCCATTTCTCGTCGGCGCTACCTGAGTTCACGCCACTTCTACACCCATCAAGACCTCGATCAAGTAGAGAATATGCCCCGCGATCGGATGGTCGCCGCCGGTCTTAGAGAGTCGATCCAAACGGCGCTTGAGCAGAGGGAAACGTTGCAAGTTGCCTTTGCTAAACTCTCAGAGGATCAGCGCGAAACGCTCATGCTGTACTTCTTCGAAGGATTCGTTTTTGAAGAGATTGCAGCGAAATTGGGTCAGACGCTTGGAAACGTAAAGCACCACTACTATCGGGGCCTTGACAAACTCCGTCAGCAGGTTTTTCAGGGCAAGTCCCCAACAGCGTCCGCCACGTCAATTGGAGCCGAGCCCTACGTCAAGGGAAGAATTCCACGCGAACTGGCGCGTCGCGAGTCGATCGTCCGTATCGCCCGTCAGGCTGAAGAACTCGGCGACTACGACAGATTCATCCCGCCCGAGGAATAGATCACCCCGTTCGACAATGGGAAGCGTAAACGATACTGACTCCAGACTTTAGCGCCTGCCGAACGGTTCGAAAGAAATATCAGCGACTCGTGGTACCGGGTGATTCCGCCGTGCGTATCACTGGCGAGAGTGTTATCCGAAGTTGTCGGCGAGAAGCACTGTCACCCGGAATTTGGAGGCGTTCTGAGTTCCTCCGCCACATTTCGACTTGCTACTATTTCGATGCCAGACGAAAACTTAAAGGGCGACGCTGTCTCCAGCCCTCAGCCCGACTATGGCCCCGAGGAATCCGACGAGAAGTTGATGGCTCGCGTCTGTGCGGGCGACCCAGGTGCCCTTGCTTCTTTATTCCGGCGCTATGCACGTGTTGTGCGTGGGGTTGCGTACAAGGTCCTGCGGGATTCGTCCGAAGCGGATGACCTTACACAAGACGTGTTTATTTTGATCCATCGGCTGTGCGGGAAGTTCGATAGGTCAAGGGGTACGGTACGGTTTTGGATTCTTATGATGACGCACCATCGCGCCATTACGCGCCGGCGCTATCTTACTTCCAGACACTTCTACTCTTATTTGGACTTGGAGGAGGAACCCGATCAATCAAGCCATTCGCTGCTGAGACCGACGTCGTACGTAGATGCGATCGGAGAGGGCCTGGAGAAGAGAGACACATTACGGGCTTGGTTCGAAGAACTGTCACACAATCAGCGCGAGACACTAGCCCTATTTTTCTTCGAGGGATTCTCCTTCGAGGAAATCGCTGCCAAGCTCGGCCAAACTACAGGAGCCGCAAGAAACCACTATTATCGAGGCCTGGATAAACTCCGCCGAAAGCTGTTTGCAGACAGAACATTGGAGGGTCGCCGCGCGTGACCACTGGGCATGACCAAGGCGAGCTCGGAATGAACCCGCATGAGGAGTTTCTGGAACTCTGCGCGCTTTGGACTTCTGGTGCGCTCAGCGATGCCGATCGGCAGAAGCTGGACTCACATCTCGCCATCTGCTCCGAATGCCGGGAAGTTAAAGACCAATTTGAAGAAATCGCTAATCATGCGATTCCCGCGATCGGTGCCGGCCAGTTGGAAGACCACGGCCTTGTTTCAGACGATCCCTTTTGGTCCTCAGAAAGCGCAGAGTCATCGTTTCTCGTAAGGTTGAGACGAGAGGCGTTGGAACACCAGCCAGTCAAGCGTGATGCGCCTTCCAGGGCAGACGTCTTCCACCTGTCAGCGGCCGCGACTTGGAGGAATGTCTGGACGCTTTATGCTGTAGGGATTCTGCTCGCTATCACGCTGGGCCTTTGCGCATACGACGCCGGTATAAGGCATGAAAGGCAGAGCTCGGCAGTCGCAGCATCGATACGGCAACACCAACCGACGGAGCAATCTCGTCGACTCGATGAAATCCAACATGAGGCTGACCTCGCAGAGGCCCGAATTCGTGATCGTGACGTTTTGATTGCTGATCTGCGCCGAAAGATCGAGCTAAGAACCAGTGAACTGAATCTCTACCGTTCCCGTCAAGACCAGCTCACGACCGAGCTCCGCATGAGAGAACAGGGAGCGGAAATCTCTGCCCACCAGAGAGACGAACTGCAAGACCAATACGATACATTACAGAAGCAGCTGCTGGCATTGCAGGCCGACATTGATTCCGCTCGACAGGAGGTTGCCCAAGCGATCGCCAACAAGGCCGAACTACAGGGGAAGGTGAACGACCTCACCCAGTTGCTCAAGGATCGCGATTTAACCATTGCTGAGCAAGATGAACTGCTTTCGCATGACCGCGACATCAGAGAATTGATCGGAGCGCGTGATCTTCACGTCGCCGAAGTTTACGACATTGCGCAAACCGGAGAAACCCAGAAACCTTATGGGCGTGTCTTTTTCACAAAAGGAAAATCGTTGATCTTTTACGCTTACGATTTGGACCAGAGTCGGCACCCAAAGGGCGCGAACATCTTCCAAGCATGGGGCCGCCGCGGTGCTGACTGGAAGCAGGCTCTCAACCTGGGTATCTTCTACGAGGACAATGCTTCAAAGAAGCGTTGGATTCTGAAGTTCGATGACCCGAAGATGCTGGCACAAATCGACGCCGTCTTTGTGACTGTCGAACCAAGCGGTGGAAGCCAGAAGCCGAGCAGCAAGCCTTTGCTCTTCGCCTATCTCAACACAGAACCCAATCACCCATAATGAAGCAGCAGGCACTCAGCAAATGGCGATGCCAGGACCAATCGTGGTGGGCGCACCGATGCCTACTCTACACTGTCCACCCAAATGAGTCCGGATGATCTGTTGAGAGTTGCGAAGTGCGTCATTCGGTTCAAAACGCCCTCGGATGCTCTCCAGCACACGAAGCTATTCCTCGCGCACGTGATGACGTACGGTAACCTGACCGACATCAGTATCACTCTGAAATATTTCTCCGAGGACGATTTCGCTTCCGTGTTGGACGACCCACCGCCAGGAGTCTTTGATCTTCGCTCTTGGACCTACTGGACGTGCGCTACCACCGGGAGCCGGTTCCACCGTTGCCCAAGCGCAATATTCCGTTGGAAGGATGATTGTCAAAACCAGAGCTTGCTCTTGAGCAGTCGTTCGAGATCGGGATTACGCGAAGGCGGGTTGTCCAGGATTGCGTTAAACCGATCGAATGCCTCTTCCGGCAGGATGAAGTAGCGTTGGTCAAGCAGATCCATTGCAACTTGAGTTCCCAGATCTCCCGACTGAGCAGTACCGGATTTTTCGCTCTGTGTTTGGTAGTCTCTGCCTGTCTTCGGCATAAATTCTCCTCTCACGACTTCGCCGTCGTTGTCCTCCCGTATTCTATCTAATGCAAGGGAAACCATAGGAAGGATAAAAAGTGTTTGATTGATGTGGTATTTCGCGACTTGCGGCATGTTTTGATAGCGCTCTTCTGGCACACTAGCTGCACAGGGGTTTGGGGGGATTCCAGGAGAATTTCGGTTGGCCAATTGCCGACAGTAAGCCAATCCCCGATTCGAGTCGCCAGTATCGCCAGCCAACTCGTGCACACAACTGGCACACTAGGGAGTCCCACGGGACTCTTCTCAAGACGATCAGGATTGCTTCTTGGACTTCCCACAAGCCCGTGCCCCATTGTCAATTTCGACTCGGTCCGAAGGCCTCAGCGGTGACAGTGGGACACAAAACCGTACCGATGCATGACGGTGCTAGGTAGAAACTGGACAGCCGCGTGAATAGTTATCGCAAATATCCTTCGCTGGCCAAGCCTCATTTTTTCGCTTGAGAAATCGTGCCCTGTTGCGGTCAAAGATCAAAAGCGAGGCCAGAGCGGTGGAATATTGCGTACTCGATAGGATATAAATTGGAGCATCGCCCGCGTCGATTGAGAAAGGTGTTTCACCTTGTACTCAAGACCCAGACTAGGATCATCGACAATCTCGGCGTATGTCTTGCCTGCAACTCGTCCATCTGCAGTATCCGGTATGAAAATCGTATCCCAATAAAAGTGTCTTGAACCTTTCGGTCGTTCCGCGATTGTTCCTGGTGTCTCACCGACGAATGTCAACACCTTTTGGCCATCGCAGTAAGCAACCACTGCCTTTGCCCGGACGCGGCGTCCGCTGGCCTTCGTTTCAGCAATGAAGTTGTCGCCGAGCACGTTCCACATTGGTTTTGTCAGACCTCCCGGATAAGAGTCGTATCCCTCAAAAATCAACCCAGCGTGCTCGACAATGCACGGTTCTTTTATTTGTTTGTATGCCTGGACTACCTCCTGGTGGACCATCAATGCGATATCCACCTCTAACACTTCCTTGATTTGCACCGTCCGTATGTCAAACGACAACAGGTCATGGATAGGTCGGCCGTCGACTGTACATTTCGCGGAAAAGATCTCGTTCTCACGTTGCTTGTACTCGCTCGAAGTGACGTAGACCACTCTGATTGGATGGGCCATGATTAGCTCCGCATCTCTCCGAGGAGCGTGGAAATTTCTTCTGCCTGTGCCTTGCCATTGATTGGTATGACTTCAATGTTGCGCGCGCGAAACAGCTGGATTTCAAAGTCGGAGGGGTCAGCTACGGTGATGTAGGCGCGCCTACCAGAAGGCGAACCGGGCAGCCCTGCAAATCGTTCATTTATGAGCCTAAATAGGTAAGAGACGTTCCAGTCCCTAAAACTGTACCCCATGAACAGCACTGCCCTTCCGAGCAAATCGGCCCGAAATCTGTAGTCCAGTGCTGTTTCCAGGGCAAGGCGTCGTTCATAATCGCTCTCAGAAAGAACCATCTGATTCGGATTCTGGAGATCACCATGAAACTTGATGACTTCGCAAGCTCTCGGTTCTGACGCCGACGCCATGTGCGCTTCAATCGCCACCCTCCGATATTCTCTCGCATTTAATGCGAAGGCTCTTTCAATGAAATCATCGTAGTTTGTTGTGTAAATGAGGTTGCAAAGAGACAGAGAAGAGAGTTCGGCGTGTATTGGAGACTTCTTAAGGGCATCATCAGGGGGATGCATTTCGGTCACAAGCCAATTCGTCAATGCGTAAAATGATCCATATTCTTTCAGCTTGAAGTATTCGAGGATTTGCAGATCGGTTCCTCGCACTCGAATCAATTCAGGATCCTCAAAGCCGAGCCTTCTAGCAGCTTCGTTAACGAGTTCAGCCCAAGACGGGCCTCTTTTCTTAAGCCCCCCCTGCTCCCACAACACGGACATCGAAACGCCAGCGCCTATAAACGGTATTAGGCGACCAGTGGAATAGACCTCTCGCAATTCATTAGGGCATATCATCCTTCAGGACCTCCTCGCGATGATTCTCGTCATGGAGTGACAATGTCGGATTTGATTGTGTGGATGACTCTCAACCAAATCCGTGTCGGTGGAGTGCAGCACGTCCCAGCGCTGATAGTAGTCGCAGATGGTTTGATGGGGCAGCAAAGTCGGCTCGAATCCCGGGTGAGCGTTCAATTCCTGATATCTGCTGTTGAAACAGCAAATAATGTGAAATCCTCCTTCCCGGGTTGCTCGTTGCAGGGTATTGACGACGTGGTCTATGTCGCTGCCACAAGACAGACAATGGAAAAGACCGTATGCAAGAACGACATCAAATGACCTGTCTGGAAAAGATAAGTCGAGAATGTCCGCGACTCTCCATGTGACGAGATCACTGTCATGGAACGCACGTCTTCCGTTGTCGATTGCAGTTGACGAGACATCGATTGCTGACACGTTAGCTCCACGCCTTGCAAGGAACACGGCATTCTTTCCCTCGCCACATCCGGCGTCGAGAACACTCAGCCCGTGGAAGTTGTCGATGAGCGTAGCGAGTCTTATGACTAAGCTTCCGGGTTCCGTACCCCAAAAACATCGGCAACTTCTGTAGCCGTGTTCGTAGCCTCCATTGTTCATCCCACGACCTCTGCCATAAGACTTCGAACTGCTTCTTCATATTTCAGCTTGCCGGTCCAGTTGTACAAAACGACGTCGGCTGCAGCGATCATCTTTCGTACATCAGCTTCCACCGGAGCCTCACAGAGTCTCAAGAATTCCGCTAGCCCCAGGCCGCCTTGGTTTCTGTCGGAATAGAACTTGTACGCCACATGCGGTGGGGTATGAACGTAAAGAACTGCTACTTTGGTTGGAGTTGCTAGTCTGCGCAGCTCGTCCAACGTTGCACGTTGCCTGATTCCGTCTATGAGAACTGGTGGCGCTGACACTTTCGCATGACGAAGAAGTGCTCGGGCGAGTTTGGTTGGCCCGGACGATCTTTTTATGAATCGCCATGCGTGCTTTTGGAACTCTTCGCGATTTGTGGTGGGAACTGGCGGAAGTGTGAGGAGATCGGCCAGGACCCTGCCGCTATTAATTTCGGTGTAATTGAAATGGTCGGTGAGCAGCTTTGTTGCCGCAGATTTTCCACTTCCAATCCCGCCGACTATGCAAAGTATATGAGGACGGTGAAAGGGAGCGTGTCGCCTAATTACATATGAAGGCCTTGTGCGGATAGCATCCTCGAAAAACTCTGCTAAGCACAGTTGCGACCAATACTCAAAGTCTCGTAAATCACGGTCGAACGAATTCATGTTCAACCACTCGAGTTGAGTGATTGATTTTTCACCGCGTTGGGGACGTTCCCACTCTGGTACGCCGCACACCTCGTATTTCAAAAGAACTGCCAGGTGCTTTCGACCAGTCGGCGATGAGTCGTCGTTCAAAAGGCCGACAATTTGGAGGCCTTCACCAGAAGACAAGCGTCTTTTGTCAGCCGGAGGAAGAGTTAGCTCTTCGAACAACTCTCTAACGGCGTTGCCCAGCACTATCTCCCTGTAATCATTCTGGGTGTATAGGGTTCGATCCGCCTCCGATACGTGACCTCCAAATCCAATGCACAGAGAGCCTCGCAGATAATCTTCCACCCTATTGAATGACCCCCTTCTAAAACAGAGGATTTGATCGCCGCGTGTAACGATTATGTATGTAAGAAGCTGCTTCCACTCTTCCGTTTGTTCGGCGTCAAGTCGTGGCAGGGATCTGGATGTCTTGTCAGTTACAGTGGTCGTCAGGAACTTACGCCATGCGCGTGTGATACCCTGAAACCGGCCAAAACGATCCAACACGGATGACTGAAGAGCGAGTATTCGCTCACCCGCTCCTGGACGTGTCTGAGGAATGGCTTCGTAGACATGGGATGGATCAGCGAGAAGATCGCGCAAGAAGAAGGTGCCAGGAGCAGTTCTAATGAATCGCGAGTCACCGCCCTTCTGGCGAATATCAACGCTGATTTTGGCTTTCATTGTCTGGTGTGGAGTCTTTCCAGACAACTTGTCAGAGAACAGCCCTTCATCTTTCGCGAAGTCAACGATGTCTCGCGCCTTCATCGGCTTCCGGTGGCGCCTAAAGACGGTTTCGGCTATTTGAAGGAACTCTCCCAAGATAGTCTCTCTCTACTGGTGCGGACTCATATTCTCAGGAGCACAAGACCATTCTTGTGCTGATCGCATACGCCGCCGTTGGCTGGTGCAGCGGCAAAGATGCGCGGCCCGTCAACAACAGCATGTGCAAAACGTATAATTCTAACCCGGTCAGAAAGCTGACTTTGTCCGGTCATTGCAAGCCAACCTAACCGCAGATGGGCTTGGCCACCGCATCTGCACTCCCAAGGGCAGATTCCCGAGGATCAAGCGGCGCGGCTGCAATTCTCACCGAAACTGACAAGGCAATTGTATTCAGCAAGATAGGCCTATAGAATAGCGCTCGTCTCATGGCAGGTAAACGCGGGACGCAAGCCGAGCAACATGAAGTCAAGGGCCCGCCTCTTCTGAAGTGGCCGGGCGGTAAGCGCAATCTTCTGAACGACATCCTGCCTTTCGTTCCACCATCTTTCAATCGGTATTTCGAACCCTTTTTTGGCGGAGGCGCTCTTTTTTTTGCCCTCCAACCAAAGAGGGCATATTTATCTGACAAGAATTCTGACCTCGTTCGTGCCTACTCTCAAGTTCGCGATGAACCCGAGAGAGTCATTCGGGAGCTTCGGAAGCTCAAAAACAGTGAGAGGGAGTATTACCGCGTCCGACCAATTGTTCCCAAAAGCGATGCTGCTCGTGCCGCTCGCTTTATCTATCTCATCACTCTCGCATTTAATGGTATTTATCGGGTGAACCTTAAAGGGGAGTTCAATGTTCCCTACGGTTACAAGACGCACCTGGACCCCTGTGACGAGAAGAGAATCAAAGCAGCAAGCGCCGTCCTGAAGAGCGCCGTCATTCGCGACTTGGACTTTGAAAAAGCATTAAGTACTGCGGATAAGGGCGATTTCGTTTATTTGGATCCACCCTATACGGTGGCTCACGGGAACAACGGATTCGTCAAATACAATGCGAAGATTTTTTCTTGGGAAGACCAACTCCGTCTAGCGCGAGTAGCGAAGGAATTAGCCGCGAAAGGCTGCACCGTTATCGTCAGTAATGCCGATCATAGCTCTATCCGAACCCTGTACAGCGATTTTATCGAAGCGAGAGTCCAACGTCGTTCGATCATCGCCGCGTCGAGCGACTTTCGCTCCCGTATTACGGAGTGCATCTTCTACACGGGGGGAAATCGGAAATGTTGAATAATGTCGTTACATTTGAAGAACTCAGTGGGCTTGCAAGAGCGAGGGCTCGCGACTATGAGACGAAAACGGTGAACCCTGCTGTTGCTGAGCAGTTCGTTGCGGAAGGTTGGAGTGTTGATAAACGAAACAAGAAATCTGTCAGACTTCGCAAGCCTAAGTCACACGGAACTTATCTCGAGGATCGTGTCTGGATTCTTTTTTATCGGATGCAATTCCCTCTTCTCTCCGGTAAAGGGGGTGCTCAGCTTGTTTTGGAACCAAAAAACGCAGACAGTCCGACATCTCAGATTGATGTGGCGGCGCTTGACAATGAAATCGCTATCGCAATTGAGTGTAAGGCTTCGGAGAGTCCGACAAAGCGCCCCCAATTCCAAAATGACCTAGCGAAACATGGATTGATAAGGGAACGCTTCACGGCTAGCGCCAGGACGCAATTCTCTGCGGCTCATAAGCGGCAAGTTGTATTGGCGATGTTTTTGTCTAACATCCTGTTAAGCGACAATGACCGAGCCCGAGCGAAAGATCAAAACATCATTTTGTTCGACAACCGCGATCTTGAGTACTATGAACAACTCGTCAAACACATCGGTCCTGCGGCGCGGTATCAATTCTTGGCAGACATGCTTCCTGGTAAAACCGTGCCCGGTTTAGAGCTTCGGCTTCCGGCCATTAAGACCAAGATGGGAGCATTTAATTGTTACTCGTTCTCCATTACGCCAGACTATCTTCTCAAGATCTGCTACGTCTCGCACAGGTCAAAGGGTAAACGATCTGATGTCAGCACCTACCAACGAATGCTTAACAAGGGTCGGCTTAACAAAATCAGGCAGTACATCACTGACGACGGCATCTTTCCAACCAACATCGTCGTTAACATTGACAAAAACAGGCTACAGTTTGAGCGCATTCATCAGGAAGGAGAACCGGAAGATAGCGGCGTCGCCGGGTGGCTCAGCATTCGGCCCACGTACAAGTCTGCTTGGATAATTGACGGGCAGCATCGGCTGTTTGCATATTCGGGCCATGATAGGGCTAGGAAAAGCCGCCTTTCGATTCTGGCTTTCGACGGACTAGCACCAAGCGAGCAAGCGAGGCTCTTCATCGATATCAACGCGAAGCAAAAGAGCGTTAAACAGTCACTTCTGCAGGAACTGTATGCAGAACTCCATTGGGACGCGGATGATGCTTCGATTCGAACCAGGGCGATTATTTCGAAGGCTATCCAGGATATGGACAGAGATCCAGAGTCACCGCTTTATCAGAAGATTCAGACGGCTGATGTAGGCAAGGATGACATCCGATGCATTTCACTGACAAGCCTTTACGGCGCGATCGAGAAGGCTGGCTTTCACATTGCGAAAGAAAAGAAGGGGCATATTCTGGAATACGGCCCTTTCTGGGCTGGTGACAACGACGCAACTCTGAAAAGGACGGAGTTCACGCTCAATCAGTGGTTAGACACGGTTCGGGCCGCTACTAGTGAGTGGTGGAGCAAAGGAGCTGGCGACGGTGGCGGGCTGGCAATGAATGATGGAGTGATTACCTGCATAAACGTCCTTCGCAGCGTGGTTCAGCATCTCGATAGCAAGAAGCTGATTCATTTTGATAACGATGACCTGTTCGAGGTGTTGAAGAAGTACGCTGTTGCGCTAGGAAATTACTTGGGCTCTCTTTCAGAGCAGGAGCGCAAAGCTTTTAGAGACCTCCGGGGCATTCAAGGGCAAACAAGGCGAACACGCAATTGCCAGCAAGCCATTCGGCAAGTGATCTCCGACTTCAATCCTCCCGGCTTGGATCAATTCATCCAGCAAGAAAAGGCACAGACCAATATCAAGGGTAAAGAAGTTATTGACCGTATCGAACGCATGCTGCAAAAAGTAGTGCTAGAAGAACTCCGGCGCGAATGCGGTGAGGAAGAGACCGGCTGGTGGATGACCGGTGTGCCTAAAACAGTACGAGTCAAAGTTAGCGAACGTTTCGAAGAAGATGAAGGAAAACGAGGCAGCAAAGAAAACTATTTTGATCTGATCGATTACGCAAAGATTGCACTGCAAAACTGGGAGTTATTTGAGCCGATCCTGGCATACGAAAAGACGGGCAAGAAAGAAAATAGAATTCACTGGCTGAATGTGGTAAACGAAAAACGAAACATCGTATCGCATCCGTCGGCTGCGATTACGTTGACGGTTGAAGATCTTGCGGCACTGGAGGAATACGAGCGTTGGCTGATGGCGAAGACGTCTCCGGCGATCCCAGGCGAAGCTGAAGTGGCCGAGTTCGTACAGTGACCTGCCTTCGATAGTCCAGGAGCATAGCAGCCAGATTGGCCCAGGCTAACGGTATGAAGGTCGCCATGGCGAAACAATCTCATTCAATGATGGACTGGCCTGGTCGTGACAGTTGGTCCAGCGGAGGAGTGTGGCTTGCCTACACCCTCTTTTACGGCTTCATGCCGCTTTGGCTCGGCATTCTGGCGGGCTTGGGCTTTTCAAATCAGCATGTGGCTTGGCCGGATTTTCTTATTCACGGCGAGTTTCTGATCTACGCTGCCTCTCTCACCGCCGCTTCAACCCGTCTGATCGCCCGCGACGTGAACACGGGAAGGCCGTTTGCGTTCAGACAGATATTCAACCTTGTCTCGCATGCTGTGATCATACCAGCGGCAGCTGCATACGCGATTGTCAAAGTACTAACATTTCTGAATCTGGCGAGTAATATCAAAACGACGTTCATGATCTGGCTTTCAATTCCAATGGTTCTTGTCAGCGTAGCATTTTCATTTTTTGTGTTTGTCTTGGACCATCATCGGACGACGACTCCCGTCAATGTTGCAGCGGAGATAAAGAAAGAGGAAGACGAGCTCTCCCGTGATTTTGATCGGCTTGACGCAGGCGATGAAACGCAGCCCATCGAGCCGGAATCGCAGCAGCGTAGCCAGGGTGAGCAAAATGGCTGAAGACAACTGGATAACGTTCCCATGCATTCGGATCCATCAGCCGCTTGGACCGTTCTATATTGGGGTCATGAACAGCGACGATCTGGTCCGTGTTTCCTATGCAGATCGCCGAAGGATCGAAGGCGGGCAGCGGGAGATTGAGGTTGTTTCTGGCCTTCAGCGCACTTTAGCTCCTAAGAGGATCGCAGAACTTCGACAATACGTCAACAATGTGGACGCTGCATTCCCCACAGGGATAATTCTCGCCATCAATTCGGACGACGCTAGCTTCAACGAGGCTACCAACACAATGTCGATCAGGGACGATGAAAAGGTAGCTAAGATTATTGACGGACAGCACCGGATTGAGGGTCTTGTCGGATATCAAGGAGAACCGCACTTTCAGTTGAATGTCACGCTGTTTGTTGACATGGACATGGAGGACCAGGCTATTTTGTTCTCCACTATCAACCTAAAACAAACACCCGTGACGAAATCGCTGGTTTACGATCTTTTCGATTACGCGCGAACTCGTAGCCCGCAAAAAACGTGTCATCAGATCGCCCGTCTCTTGAACGCACGAGAGGGCAGCCCATTCCACCGAAGAATAATGATCTTGGGCACTGCAACCGGGAGTCCCAATGAAACTCTTACACAAGCCGCGTTCATTGACCCGCTGATCAAATACGTTTCGCTTGATCCTATGCTTGACCGAGATCTTCTGAGGCGGGGACGGAAACTCGATCTGCTGGATCTTGGCGCAATTCGCGTAAAGAAATTGATATTTAGAAATCTCTTCATTCAAGAGCGTGATGCTGAGATCGCAAGAATTCTCTGGAACTATTTCGCGGCCATTGAGCAGCGGTGGCCAGCGGCATGGAGCGGAAAACAAAAGGGTGTGATTCTTAATCGAACTACTGGATACCGAGCACTGATGAGGTTCCTTCCAAACATTTACCTCAACCTAGGCTACGACACAGTGTTGCCTACGGCTGAATTCAAGGCGGTTTTGGATCGCGTGAGGCTTGCTGATGCGGATTTCACTCCTGAGAACTTCAAGCCGGGGACAAGTGGGCAGGCGACGCTGTATCACAAATTGGCGCAGGACACTAAGCTCGACGAGGAGTCAATATGGAAAAACCCAAAGCCACGCTCCAAAGCCTGACAAATGAACAACAGCCCCCGAACTGAGAGGAGGCGGGCCTCGGTGAATCCGGCTCTGAAGGGAATTTGGAAACACATACGTGATCTCGGGTTAGGTGCTCTGGCCCACGCCCATCATCATGCGATGTATGCAGCCATTGAGAACGCGCGTTGGCCGGAATTGTCCGTACTTCAGGCGGGCCATGCGGCAGAGTTGCTTGTCAAAGCACGGATCGCGCAGGAACACCCCCTCCTAATATTTGAGCAGCTTCCTCGTGCTACACAGGCATTTGGATCCCGTCTCGAGCTTCAAGACCTTTTCAAGCAAGGGCGTACATTTCAATGGGTGGACCTCCCAGATCGACTGTGGGCCGCCACTGGTGTATCCATACCGAACAGATGTGTTTATGAGAGCTTCGGCAGGCTCCGTAATACAATCCAACACTTCGCGTCCGTCCCAGAGCAAGATGCCGGAGAAGAGACATTGCGATTTGTCTTTAGTGTTATCGATCCATTCATTAATCAGTGCTGGCGACTGTTCGCTATCGATTATGAGGAGGACTTGAGCGAGCCCTATGTGTACTTGGTGCAGGCGCTCGTCAGACGTGAGATCCTATTTCTTGTGCCTCCAGCCGCTGCTACTGTATTCGACGAGTGGGACGTTGATTGGTCGAGCGTGAGCGAAGAGTACCGCAAGGAGATGTATGCGCGAGTGAGAAAGGCCGGGAAGCAACTTGCGGGCTCGCTTGGTTCCGATAGCTAATGATGTGCTTATATCAAGTTAGGGGCCAGGCGTCTCGCAAGTCAGAAATACTTGCTCAAACCGCGAATTGAACTGCTCACGTTCATGCGCGCCGACGTTCCAAGACGCAGCACTTCTGAAGAAGTCTTCCATTGCCTTATAGAAGTCGACGACGAACTCTCGCGGAACTATGCCCAAAGACTTCTGATTGCCCACGGCCACGCGCTCGAAGAGATACATGGGCGTACCGTCTGCACGCCGTGAGAGTGGGACACCATCTTCGCGGTGGCGCAATCCTCCCCACTCAATAGCAAAACTGTGCTCAATACCACACCGAAAATACCGATACAAGTGTTCCGCGGGTCTCGTGGCGGGCCGGTAGGGTCTGAGATCATGCAGAGTCAGTGGTTGCTTCCAATCAGAACTGAAGTATTTTTCCACAAATCGTGAAAAAGCAGTCATCGTATCGCCAGCAAATTCGTAACTTGCCAAGGCCTCGATTGCGCCGCAGAGTAGATTTATGACGCACAGCCATACATAGCACTCGCCGCTATCCAATTCGGTCAGCTCTCTGAACGGCGTTTAGAAAAACCAGATTGAAGCGAAACTTGAGCCACTCTACGCGCCCGGCGTGCGACAATGCTCTTAGCTTATCGGCGTCAAATTCTCGTCCGAAGAACCCAGTGAACGTCTGTCCTTCAATCTCAACTGGCATCCTCGCAATGATAACTCACGGGGCGACATCCCCAGGGATTGCAAAAAGACGCCCCTAGGCAAGTGGGTCACTTCATCGCACACTTGACAACGAATCGGCAAAATGGCGCTCACCGTCAGCACACTTGTTATCAAACAACACGCCTAATTGTCAGTTGGTTAGAAAAGAATCCAACTGATCGGGCCGTTATCCGTTGTCTCTTTCCGGACCTGGGAGTTGACAATGTAGCTTGTCTTTTTCGTGGAATAATGGTCTAAACTATAGATGTTTATATCAATGCAGACTGTCTCACTCAAGCTCAAACAAGCGAGCATCGCCCTCGGTGTTCTTCCAAAGGACCTGCAGAACCTTGTGCAACTGGGCGTGATCCGCCCTGTGCGGCGCGGCCGTCTGTGTTGGTTTGACGCCAATCTCCTCCTAAAAGCAAAAGTGGCTTTTTATCTCAAAGAATCGCTCGGCAGCTCGAGTGATCTGTTGGCTAGATTCACGGACGCGCTCTCGCCGAGCCTAAACAAAGCCTCACCTAGCAATCTCACGGATGTCTGCCTGCGGTCTCGCCCGATTAACGGCACCGATGCCGTGGAGATTAAGATTCCGGTCCGTTCTCTGGCACGGGAATTGGAAGACCAGATTCCTTTGGCCTCGGCGTATAAGGACTTTCCCAAAGGTCGAAAGCGACCGGGATGGAAGAAGGACTTTTTGCGTAGCTTTCAGAAGGCTAGTGCTGAACTGGGCGACATCCCGGAAGAAGAGATTCTAAGGAGCGTTCGCGAAAGCCGAGCGGGAAGGAAGAAACAGCCGGAGATCACCCTCGTTGCCCGTTCAACGAAGAAAAGCTCTTTCTGTAGTTGATCTAGGAATTCTTTATTCGTCTCAAGAATTCAGCCGTGAGAGCATTTGTCTTATTGTCACGCTTGCGTGAATCTCGACGGCCGGATACTGCGGCCAAATATTTGCGATAGTGCTCAGGTGTCAACGAGAGGTGCCTGTTCATCGAGACAAGTCCAACTTGTCCCAAATATGCCCCCAAAGCAGGCAAGAGTTTGACCTGCTCCCCTAATTCCGCACAAAGCTGAGTATGATTGTTGCGAAAGTGGACCGCTCCCATTCTCTGTCACAAACGACACTAGAGGTTTTGGGCAGTGTAAGTCCTTTCTCTCGCGA
>Ga0070741_10005229_pt1 | contig 29095 bp, 28 predicted proteins | sample Coa_R1_4_FD_66440 | JGI IMG/M metagenome (GOLD analysis project Ga0070741, IMG submission 66440) | Surface soil microbial communities from Centralia Pennsylvania, which are recovering from an underground coalmine fire - Coalmine... | ecosystem: Environmental > Terrestrial > Soil > Unclassified ... | reverse complement strand
TGCGATCACATTGTCTCCGGCCTTGTTCTTGCGCGCGTCAATCCCCTTCACTAACGTCACGGGAATTGTGCTACCCGCCGGCAACTGACTCGTTTCTGCGACTTGAGATGGAGAAGAAGTCCATGCGAAGCAAAGGAGTGCAGCTGCGCTCAAAACAGAAATGCTTCTGCGATTCATTCGAGACCTCCTTTCATCCTGCCGTTGAAACCGGAGATTCAGCGTAATTGATTCTTTATGTTTATTTGTCGAGTGCTCAACGGAAACTCAGCTTCGATCTGACCCGGCGCACATTCTACATCGAGCAGGGTGCCAGTTGAGTTCGATTACGATATGGCCATGAGCGAAGCAGCGGTCCAACCGCAAAGCGCCGCCCCCATCAATGCCCTGGTGCCCATGATTCGCGTGGCGGATGTAGAGCGCTCGGCAAAGTTTTACGAGTTGCTCGGGTTTCAGATCGGGAATTATGTCCCGCGCGAGGCGCCGCCGATGTCTTGGACGTGGCTGTATCAGCCCGGCGCTCCGAATTGGAAGACCGGCGCAAACCTGATGCTCGTGCGCAGCAAAGAACAATCGGGCGGCGAGCAGCCTGTGGTTTTGTACCTTTATGCTGCGGACCTGGTTGCATTACGGCAGCAACTCATCGGCATGGGTGTAAACGTCAGTGCGATCACATATCCGGAATATTTGCCAAAAGGGGAATTTGAATTGCACGATCCGGACGGCTACACCGTAATGGTTGCCCAATCGTACGAGGGATCGCCATAAATTCAGAGAACAAACGACCAGGAAGTAAACCAGGGAACCAGGGGAATGTATTCTGGCCTGACTTCCCAATTCAGGAAAACGTTCCGCCTGTCGCCATATCGCCATATTCGCGCGCAATATTTTTTGAAGTCCGGAGGTCGCATGAGGACCGCACTTCTTACCATCATCCTCCTCTCCGTTGTTGCCGCCGCGCAGCAACCGCCGCAGATCCGTTACCGCTCCCTCCCCGATGTCTTGCAGCTCCCGCCCGATATCTACTTCGGCGAAGTTGCAGGCGTGGCCGTGAACTCGAAGGGGCATGTCTTCGTGTTTTCACGCGGCGGAACAACCGGACCAGCTTACGGCGCAGCCGCAGCGCAACTGCTGGAGTTCGGGCCCGACGGTAAATTTATTCGTGAGATAGGCCGCCATCTGTATGCCTGGTCTTTCGCACACGCGGTGAAGATCGATCGGCACGACAACATTTGGGTGGCAGACAAAGGCTCCGACATGGTGATCGAGTTCGATCCGCAAGGCCGAGTCATCATGGTATTTGGGCGCAAGCAAGAAGCTTCCGACGAAGGCACTGGCCCGTTGAAGCATCCCAAACCGCCGTTACCGCCCGTTGACGGGATGTTTCGGCAGGTCACCGACATTGCTTGGGACAACACCGGAAATAGCTACGTCAGCGATGGATATATAAATTCCCGAATTGCGAAGTATGACAAATATGGGAACTGGGTGAAGTCTTGGGGCGAGCCAGGTGCCGGGCCCGGGCAATTCAATACTCCGCATAGTATTGCCATCGACGCGCAGGACCACATCTACGTTGCAGACCGGGGCAATCGCCGAATCCAGGTATTCGATACGGAGGGAAAATTTCTGCGCCAGATCACCATTGATGTTCCAGTCGATGCGGACGCCCAACCAGCGATCGGCAACAAACCTACGCAGACAAACGGCACAATGGCTCCGGGCGCGCCCTGGGCCATCTGTATCACTCCAGGTCCGAATCAAGTGCTTTATGCATCCGACGCCTTCCCAGGCAGAATTTACAAAATGACACTCGAAGGTAAGGTGCTGGGAGTACTCGGTAAATCCGGCAAACAGCTAGGCCAGTTCGGCTGGATTCACGAGATAGCCTGCCCATCCGAGAATGAACTCTACGTGGCGGAGTTGCTCAATTGGCGCGTGCAGAAGCTGATTCTCGAGCCTCGCTAGGGCGTCGCTAAACGATGAAGCGCAGTCAATCTTTCACTTGCCCCCGCCCGATATGGCGAAGCATGCCGAGCAGCAGCTCAGCGTCTGCGCCCGACAGATTTAAGCGGTACATCATGCGGCGCACCTTCTCTTCTGTGGCGGATCGCCCGTCGGAGTTCGTGTAACCGGCTGCGAGTAAGGCTTCTGTGAGCACGCCAGTAATCCGTTCCAGTTGTTGAGCGTCAGCCCTATCCTCGTATTTTGGTTCCGCAATGGAACGCTCTTCACGAATCAGTTCGTATAAACAGACCGCCACGGCCTGGCCCAAATTCATCGAGATGTTGCATTCAGAAGTGGGAATACGTAGCAGCCAGTGGCAATGGCTGAAATCGCGGTTGGAGAGCCCAGTTTTCTCCGACCCAAAAAGCAGGGCGACTCGGCTGCTTTGAGAGTTAATGATTCTCGCCGCTTCTTCCAGCCGCCTCAGTGGATGCTGAATCTCGCGACGCCCCAGCGCTGTCGTTCCCACAACGAGTCCGCAGTCGGCTACGGCATCGGCGATGCTCGTGAACTCCTCTGCGCCCGCCAGCACCTCGGACGCCCCCACCGCAGAGCGCGCCTCGCGAAATGCGACCTCATAAGGATTCACGACGCGCAAGCATGTGAACCCGAAATTGCTCATCGCCCGAGCCGCCGCGCCGATATTCAGCGGATTGCGTGGGCGTACCAGCACGATGCGCAAATGAGAGTGAATGCCTTCGGGCAAGATCCTCATTCCAGCTAGTCGATATCGGCAGGGTTGACCATCTTTAGGCTCTTCCCTTGCTCTTCCCGCGAGAGGTTCGCGGGTCGAAAAGTCCTCCGCTATACTGTTCTGGCATGGATGTCGAGCGCGTTATCGATGAGATTCAGCAGCTAGAGGAAATGTTTGAAGCTCCTGATATTAGACCATTCAACGCAAGCCAGATCTCCGCTGCGAACCGAAGGCATGATCAGAAGCTAGCGCAGAGCCCGTGGTTTCGGCTCTGGCAGGATTTTGGTGTCTGCTGCCGACCGGAGGCTCCTGTGATCCGACTACCCGAATAAGTCCGGATCACGCCTTGAACTTGATTCTGTACATAACACATCCAAACAGAAGTTGATTACCAGGAGCTGTTGGAGTATTCCAAAGTTCGACACCAGCAAGGGAAAAAGTCCCAAGCAGCGAACCTGCGGAAAGCCTGAACGTAGAAACGCTGGAGACTGGGGGCAGGATCACAATGAAAAGTCAGAACAGGCGCGACCTCGAGAGGCAATGGTCGGATCAAGCGAAAAAAGCGGCTAAGAAAATGCCCGGAGGCAAACAGCTAACAGGCAAGCCGCAGGTTGGCGGTCGAGCTCCAGCCCGAACCGGCGGACAGAAGCGCGGAACGTAAACCAACCATGCGTTGTACTAGCTATCTTTAATGTCCGCTCCTCCGTTGCTTCCAGGCTCCGGGAAACCTGCATCTTCGTCGCGCTTCCGCTGTTCCATCGCTGCACGCTTTTCCCTGCTCTTGCGGGCGACTTCCGAGAACTTGCCTTCGGACTTTTTGGGTTCATCGTTTGGCATTTGTTGATGATGACACAAGCGGAGCGAGATCCAGACTGCAAGGTGCGATAATAATGTAGTGAAGGATCACAGCACACGGCCGCACCCGGGTCCGTTCCTATTCATGAGTATTGGCGTGGGGGCAACCGCAATTATGGTGGCGCTGTGCTTCGTGGTTCTGGGTCTAGTCGCCCTTCCGATTGCGAAGTTTTTCCTTATGGCCGCGATTCTGCTTGGCATCGGGATCGCCGTCATCCTCCGCGTAGTTGCAAAGAAGCCACTGCTTCCAGAGCGCTTCTTTCGAAACTGACAATCTCCGGCCGGGTGCCGCAATCTCGCGCGAGGTTGGATTCCATGAACATTGAGTGATGAATGTTCTGGTGTCATCACAGCAACAAGCCCACAATGGGAATCCTCACCATCCTCCTCATCCACGCTTGCCAAAACCAGGCAAGGATAGGACACCCACTTCTTGTGTGGGCCTCACGATAAATTCTTTAAGACCTACATGAGAACGGGTGCAGCGGGTGTACGAATCCGGACGGCGCTGTGCGGAAGTCGACGCGGAGGGCGCGATCGGGAAGACCGACCGAGGCAAAAAGCACCGTCTGTACAGGAATTTCATTTTGTGTTCTTTGGCACGGCGCGTGCTACGTTGATGGCGTAAAACTACGTTCCGATAGGGTCAGGCAATCATCGCGGCGATGAGTTGTGAGGGTACTCGTATGCCTGTTTTTTTTCACGATGTGCGCTACGCGCTACGTCAGATTCGCAAGAGCCCGGGATTCACGCTGATAGCTGTCACGATGCTGGCACTCGGAATCTGCGCGAACAGCACGGTTCTGAGTTGGATCGACGGCACCATGCTTCGCCCGATTCCGGGAGCGCGAGACACTGGCGATCTGGTGAGCGTTATGCGGGGTGAACGGAATGGTTCGCCAACTCCGCCATTCTCGTATCTCGACTACCGCGATCTACGCGAGCGGAACCGCAGCTTCGATGGAATTCTGGCGTATCACCACGACTGGGCTGCCTTGACCGATCGCGGGGGTGTTCCGGAGCGGATCTATATCGGGAACGTATCGTGGAACTATTTCGACGTGCTCGGCGTGAAGCCTGTGCTGGGGCGCTTCTTTTTGCCGGAAGAAGAGACACGTCCCGATGCCGTGCCGTATGTGGTGCTGGGTTACTCGCTTTGGAAGACACGCTATGCAAGCGATCCGGCGGTCGTGGGCAAGTCCATTGAGATTGCGCGGCATCCCGTGACCGTCATTGGCGTGGCTCCCAATGGCTTCATTGGGGCGATGCCCGGAATTCGGCAAGATGCATGGCTGCCGCTCAATCCGCTGGGGAGCGAATGGCGGATAACGCATCGCGACTCGACCTGGCTGAATGTAGTGGGGCGACTGAAGCCGGGAGTGCGAAAGGAAAATGCGACGCAAGACCTGGAGACGATCATGCGGCAAATCGTGACCGCCTATCCGAACGATCATCTGGGTAAGAACACGATCACGCTGGACCCAATGTGGCGATCCCCATTCGGCGCCAATGGCTACATGGCATCCACGCTGCCGATTCTGCTGGCGATTGGGGGTGTGGTGATGTTGCTCACGTGCGCCAATGTGGCCACGCTCACACTGGTGCGGTTTGTGGCGCGCCGTCGCGAGATTGCGATCCGGCAATCGCTGGGTGCGGGGCGTGCCCAACTCGCGCGTCAAATGCAGCTTGAAGGAGTGTTAGTTTCCATTGGTGCGGGAGCGATCGCAACTCTGCTGACGACTTGGACCGCGAAATCGCTGGCGCTCTTCATTCCGGCGAACGCGAATCCCATCGCACTGAACACCGCGATGGACCAGTACGCCGTGACTGGGATTGTCGCTCTCGCGGTCCTGGCCAGTATGCTCTGCGGAACGTTTCCAGCGTGGCGGTCGTCGCAGGTTCCTGCGGCCGAAGTTCTTAAGGAGGAGTCGGCGAGCACTTCGCGCGGGGCGGGCAATCAGCGTCTGCTCAACGGGCTAGTCGTGACGCAGATTGCGCTATCGCTCGCTCTGCTAGTCTGTTCAGCCCTATTTCTGCGGACCTTGCGCAATCTGGCAAACGCGAACCCTGGATTTGAAGAGGATCACATCCTGACTGCGTCGGTGGGTCTGAATATTTTGGGATATTCCAATGATCGGGCAAACGTGCTTCGCCACAAGATTCTCGATCAAGTATCGGCGCTGCCGGGAGTAGAAGTCGCGTCGCTGACCGACTGGATACCGCTGGCTCTAAGTAGGAAAACCGAGGACGCATATCCGGATGGGTATGTGCCGCGCCCACATGAGTCGCTCGAAGTAGGAAAGGCCGACGTGACGCCGCGGTATTTCGAAACAATGCAGATTCCTATTCTGGAAGGACGCGATTTCACCCAGGACGATGACGAAAAAGCGCCGCGAGTGCTGATTGTCGATCAAACGGCAGCGAACCGTTACTGGCCGGGGCAGGATCCACTAGGAAAGAGGCTGAAGATCTGGGATCGTCTGTTCACGGTTGTGGGCCTGGTGAAAAATTCGAAGCATGTGCTGGTGAGCGAACTGCCGGGACCGATGATCTATATGAGCTACTTCCAGTATGGGGGCCCCGAGATGATCGTGCAGCTGAAGACGCACGGGAATCCGGAGGATCTGGCTCCGTTAGTCGAGACGACGATTCGCGAGATCGACAATAGGCTACCGGTGTTCGATGTGCGAACGATGCGTGAGACGACACTGATGGCGCGCAGCTTCGCAATCATACAGAGCACGTTTGCCGGTATATTTGCGACGATCGCGCTTATCCTGGCGGCGATTGGGATTTACGGCGTGGTCGCCTACCGGACAGAGTTGCGCACACACGAGATCGGAATCCGCGTGGCTCTTGGAGCAACACAAGTTGATGTGCTGCGTCTGGTTCTGTGGCAGGGGGTGCGCCTGACCATCATCGGCTTGGCGCTTGGGCTCGGGTTGGCGTTTGTGCTGGCGCGCTTCATGCGAGGGACGCTCTACGGCATTTCGTCCACCGACCCGCTGACCGCCGCCAGCGTTTCTCTGCTTCTGGCGGGTATTGCGATTTTGTCTTGCTGGCTGCCGGCGCGCAGAGCAATGGAGGTCGATCCAGTTAGGGCGATTCGGGCTCAATAGCCGGGTGCTCCAAGAACATTGAGTGATGAATGTTCTGGTGTCATCACAGCAACGGGACCAAAATGGGAATCCTCACTATCCTCTCGGGCAGCAACGAGCCGATTGCTAGGGCCGGAGGCCCGGCTGGCCAAATGTGAGCCCACACCGGCAGGTGTGGGGGACCGGGAATAACGACGGAGCGCCGTAGGCGCGGCACTCATCATGGACGTTTGGTACCGCGCCTACGGCGCTCCGTCGTACGGACCGTTGTCCCACACCTGCCGGTGTGGGCTGACATTTAGCGCGCCGGGCCTCCGGCCCTACGATCTTCTGCACCTATGTGCCTTCCCGTTTCAGGAACACGAATATGTCGCCGGTCTAAGCGACCTTTATCGAGCGGCTTCCGCCAACTCCGAAAACGTGATCCCTGGGCCTCACGATAATCGTTAACACCTTCAGTGAGAACAGGTGGGCCACCTGCCGCGACTGTACATTGCCCAACGGCATCTAATAAGGAGGTAAGCCCTGAGTGACCTTGCAATTTTGGGTTTTGGGGTTAAGATCTAGAGGCTGATATGTCAAAGGTCCTTACAATCTCGGTTCCGGCAGAGTCCGCTTCAGATCTTGCTTCGCGTCTTGGTGTTCCAAAAGCACGTAGCCGGCGCATCTTTGAGATTGTTGCCAAGGCATCGCACAAAGCAGCTTCCGCGCACATGAAGTTCAAGAAGGGTACTTCCAAGACCCGTTCCATGAAGGCTCCGTCGTCACGAATCTCACATTCCCGGCAGCGTACGAATGGCAAGAGCGCCAAGACCTCGCGTTAAGCCGGACGCCTGTTTTCTCAATATCCCGTACGATGATCGATTCGAAAACCTTTATCTTGCCTACATCGTGGGTCTCACTGCCCACGGTCTGGTTCCCATGGCTACGCTCGGCGTGCCCAGGGATGCCCGTCGCCTCGAGCGGATCTTCAATCTGATCCAACAATGCCGGTATTCCGTGCACGACATTTCCCGTATCCAGTTGGACCCGGGACCTCCTCGTGCTCCGCGATTCAACATGCCCTTTGAGCTAGGGCTCGCGGTAGCATGGGCCAGCCTCAACCCTCAGCGTCATTCCTGGGTAGGATGTGACGAAATTCTCCACCGTCCAGTGAGATCAATCAGCGATCTGGCCGGCACTGACTTCCACTCTCATCGCGGAACAGTTGAAGGCGTGCTTTCATCGCTCTGCAATGCCTTCGTTGGCCGCACTCCTCGCCCAACGGTGCCGCGCATGAAGACCGTGTACCGCCGGCTCCGCCGGGCAATTCCTGATCTGAAACTGAACGCCGGAGCAAAGAGTCTATTCGAGGCTCGAGTCTTCAACGATTTGGTCGTTGCCGCGAGAGCTCTCTGGGAACAGCTACCCTAGAGGTGTGAGTCAATTCGGAAGTGAGACTGTTTCGTCTCAGTCGGTGTAAGAGTCTCGTCCGCCGCCGGGTTGCGCAAGAGAACTCGCCTAGCCTTCTGCGCCCGTGTTTCCTCCTCTATTTGTTTCCGATTGGGGCATGTCCCGGCGGTTCCCGGGTGCGTTATTCCTCAACCAAACCGAAAGCAGTCTCAAGCTCGGTGGCGAACTCTGTCAGTATCTCGATGTGCTTCCATACCTTGCCTGGCGTCCCTCGGGGCACCCAGGAGCTTGCCGCCTCAAATGGACGGCCGAGCTTCGGGTCTTCCTGGATCCGGTCTTCCATAATGTCGCTGAACGCCATCTTCTGCATCGCAGCAACGGCACGCTCTAGCGTGGCCACGTTCAAACTGACTAGCGGTGTGATCTCTAGCTTCTTTTCTCTGAGGCGGTTCAGCTTTTCCTGAAAACGGGCGTTAAGGTAGGCATTCGTCATCCAGCTTGAGCCGATGTCGTCCTTTGTGATGATCACGGGAATAATCTTCTTTACTCCACGCAGCCATTCGGGCAGATTCTCCTTCGGCATAGTTTCAATATTGTTGATAGCGGTGACTAACTGCAGCACCCCGACAGGCCGATCAGTGCCCTCGACAAACCTCTTATCCATGTACTCCCTTACGAGCTTGTAATCGCCGGAATATCTAACGCTCGCTGCGCACGTTGCCGCTTTCGCTTCAATCAGAACGGCTGTAGAGCCGCAGATGACAATGATGTCGCAGATCGGCTTGTTGCCCTTACCGTTTAGATAATGCGGGCCTGGGTAATGCGTGTTCTTGGTCTTATCGGCGTAAGTCTCGAACAGCCAGTTCACATATCCCTCGAATACGTCGCCCCAAAAACCGAAGTAATTCAGTCTGCGGTTGGTCGACATGGACATCGCCACGCGCCACAGTGCGCCGCTTTCAAGTTTTGCCACCGCATACTCATAGTCAATGTCATAGAGTTTGTCATTCACGCGTAGATAAGGATGGTCTTTCAAAAATTCAAAATCTGCATATCCATGCACCACCTTCTTGTCAGGTAGATCGCTCAAGCGACAGCAGACGGTGTCGAACATGGCACTAACCTGTGCATCCGTAAGGATTGTCTTCTTGAACCATGACATCGACAGCCCAGCTTCCGGCACCTCGCCAACCCTGATTTGAGTGCGCTCATTCATTGCATGAACTGTGAACGCATAAACAAATTGGCAGTACAGCTTCAGTGGGAAGCCGAAAACTTTCTCAAATTCCGCTGCGACATCGAAAACCCGCAGATGCGCAGGCAGCCGTGGAATTATGACGGTCAAATAAATGTAGAAGCGCAGGAACAGCAGGAATGGATCGGTGATTGAGTCGATTTCAAAGATCGGCAGGAAATCGGCGACCAGGTTCGCCATTATGTCCAGCTCATCCTTCAGGTTGGAAACATGAGTCCTATAAAGCAACTCGCCAGCGCCGAGTAGCAACGCGCCTAGTGACCAGTCAGGAACCTGAGACCCGTTCTCCGCTGCCGCTGGATCAAGCCGCATCGCCTCTGCGGCCAAGAACCGAATCTGTCCTTGAAAGAATATCGGTCTACCGAGCTTCGCCTCTTTCATGGCGCGATCTACGAGGTCCGGCCGCATAAGACGCGGTACCCAATACTCGTTTACTTCCTGTGAGGCAACCGTATTGGCATCGGGACCAAACTTGAACATCGTGCTGAGTCGCGCACACGCGATAAGAATGGCGCTGCGGGGATACTCTCGTAAGGCGGTGCGAAATTCTTCTATCGTAAGGCGAGGGCTTTGATTCAGTTCAGACCATGGCAGCCATAGTTTCATCTGGGGTGGCGGCGCCAAAACAAACCTCCTCAATCACCAGGTTTTGATTAAACCATAGGTCATCTACCAAAGGGTCAGAGGGCGTTCCCGTTTAGGAACGTCCTTGGTTTGCTGGTTGGCTCGATGCTGTTCCATGGCACGCCGGGACGAGCACAGGCCCGCCAGATCGCCCGGGAACGGAAAGGGTGGATATTCTAAGCCGCATAGCGACTCCCATTTCAGGAATCGATCACACGCGGGTACTCAATCAGCGGGCGACCGTTCTGCATCTATTCAACGAGAACGGAGCAATTGCCTTGACTCAGGCGATACCCTTTTACTGAGTTCACATGAATGCTCGCCAGCGAAGAACCGAGGAGCGTCTCCTAAAACGTCTGAAGCAAGACCTTGCAGGAAACGATAGTCCGCCTCAACCGCCCGTCAACAATCGCCACCGTGCGCAGCCGCCTGATGAGCCGCAGAAAAGGAACTTTGCACAGCGACACGCACTGTCTATCGGTGCTGCGGCTTTGATTGCTGCCCTCACCCTTGGAGGCATCGCTACACGCAAATTCCTGACCGTCGATTCTTGGATTAACGTCGCCCTCCTAGCTCTAATTCCGTTTGCAATGGGCTGGGCGGGGGTGTACTTGGCGGCTAAAGTTCTCACATCCAGGACCCAAAAGCGCGGCTTCATAGGCGTGTTTACTACGCTGTTCATAGCTGGCATCGGGTTTGCGATATGGCAACAAAAGCGTTCGGAGAACGCGATTGTGCGAGCAGGCCTCCAGCACCGCCATCCGCTGAGCCAGCTAGAACGCGAAGGCTTCAAGCACATCCTGGAGTCACAACGAGGGGATGACATCAATGTCCAAATTGCGTGCGCCGCTGCCGATGAAAAGGCATGCATCTATGCGACTCAATTCATCAATATTTTCGGAGAATCTCAATGGAAAGTGCGGCCCGCTGTGGAACGGTTGACGCTTTCAAGAGCACCGGATGGTGTCACAATATTCCGGCGCGGTGGAGATAAGCAAGACATGATGAAGCGGTGGGACTCAGGCGGCTGGTTCCAGACGAATGAAGTACACTTGCTCGCCGTTTATAAGGCCTTTCATGCCGTCGGCATCGAGATCAACGGTCAGCCCAACCCGGATCTCGATGAAAACGTGCTGCTTGTGTATGTAGGACCAGAACGGGAACATGAATCCCAGCCTACCTTGCTCACGAAGCAAATTGAATGGGCGCTCGGAAAGAGACAAGGACCCTATCCCAACCAGTAGCTGACTGGGCTCAAATGCGCTCGCGTTCTAATCCTCTTTGTGAATGATGTCAGATAACGTTTGAACCGGCTTCGCCTGCTCTCTGTAGCGCTTCGTGGGCACGGCGTAACCAAAACCTGTAGGCAAGGGCACGGTATCAACATGCACTGGATTGTCGTTCACAGCGATGGTGATCGAGTGGGGCTCATAAGGTGCAGCAAACACGACTCCGACAATTTCTCCGGTTTCGGCCAGGAACATTGGCGATCCGCTGCTGCCACCGTTGATATTGATATCTAGTTGAAACGCGTGCGGGTTTGGAATGCCAGTCCATGGCAGCACAGCGGCAACTATTCCGCGTTGAACGATCGCAGTCATTTGCCGCATCTTGTTATCGCGAGGTAGCGTGAGTCCCAACGGAAAGCCGCAGATGCCAACCTCATCTCCCTCGCGCACCTTACTGGAATCCCCCAGCGATAAAGAGGGCAGTTGGTCAAGATGAGCCCGATGCAGTTTTTCTGTACGTATTCGACACAGTGCCAAATCCGGAACAGATTCGTAGTGTAGATCCCCATCGCTTGGCTCGGGCGGGAACGAGACTTCCACTATGGGGAATGGTGCAGCGCCGAAACCGCTCACCGCAGGTCGTCCAGTGTGTGGGATCATATGTCCAGTGGAATCAACAAAGAGAACGGCTCGCGCCAAAGCGTTCCTCACTCCCACTTGACCATCGCGCTCGGCCAGAAACAACTCCGCTACGTGGCGATTGGTCATGATCCATCCGCTGGGATCAACGATGAATCCCGTACCCATGATGACTACTGATAGTGGGTCTCGTTGATCTTCAAGCATCCCAAGACCAACGACTGCTGGTTTTATGCCGGCAACGACATCAGGAAATGCCATTCTTGAGTTCTCTGCCTCAAAATTCTACCGCTCCGCAGCGACCAGGCGGCAGGGCGACTCTTGCCGGTTTTGGCAAGGGTGGGTAAGGATAACCCCGAGAGTCCACTGGTTCCGATTTGTGCCAACCACACGTTTCTTATCGACACTCACGAATCGCGTCGGCAAACACCGCGCGAGAATGGTACCCGGCAAACATTGTGAGTACCTGCTGCATCCATGATGCTGCATGACGCGAAGGCTCACGGCGGTTCTTCTGCTGCTGGTCTGTACAGGCTGTTCCCGAAAGAAAACCCTCGCGCCCGATGACCTGAAATCTCAACTCACCAGGGCAATCTCGTTCGCCTCCGAAGAAGAGCTGTTTGTTGATTACATTCGTGCGGGTCGCGCAACATCCAACTTTGCCGAGCAGCACGCAGCCTATCTCGATGCTGAAATTCAGGTTCAGCCGACGAACTGGCCAAAGCCGTTCCCCAATCGGAAACGCAAAGTTGCAGAGTGCGGTTTGCACGATCCCTGTTGTTGGAGTGCCGCGTCCATCCTGAGTCCGCCTGAGGCGGATCGAAGGAGCCTGTGGTTTGTGCTGGCTGTTTCCGGCACGGATAAGATTAGCCCGGGATGACCGCAGTTTGGGAACCCCGGGCAAAGGATAAGAAAATACATTCCGCTCTGCCGAAGGCGCAGCGCGCAGCGTAAGCAAAGCGCTTAGCAAAAATGACTCGGTGGCAGCAATCATCACCATTTACGATTCTTTAACTGGTCCATAGCAACATCGCGTTGCCGCTCTGCTCTGTGTCCGAGTAAAAGGCTCGGAAATCTTTGAATAGTTCGGGGAAATACGACCAGTCGTTTAGGTTCTTCAGGGTATGGGCCAGGTAAATTTCCTTTGCCTTTGCGTCGGTGTAATCCAGTCTGGAGATCAGAGTGTCGGGGTCTACTTCCTCCAACGCTCGCACAATTTTCTTCACGTGCTGTGAACGGAAGTATCTCAAGGGTCCGTATCCCATGATGCCGTCAACATCGGGGATCTGAGCTCCACCCAATATCGCATCAGCCAAGAATCCCTTGCCGCCTTCAGCCGTTCCGTTAAGCGCATAGTGGAGGACGTGCCAGTTTTTTTCCAGTGAGAACTTCTTTCGGTGGGCTGGTGGCGGATCGCCACGCTGCGACTTCACCAGCCGTAGGCCGGTCTGTCTTTCGACCTGAGCTTCCAGCTTTGCTAGGGTGTGCACAAATTGATCCTTTGCGAACTGTGGCAGCCGATCCGATTTCGCATGTTCCCGGAGGCCCGCTAACATCGTCCCTATGTGCTTGGCCGTCTCAGGATTGTCGTAAACCTCGGCCAGAATGTAGTCGTACGCTTCCCTCGGCTTCTCAAGAAAGCTCTCTAGCTGTTTCGAAGTTATCTGCTCGAACTCGGCGACCATTCCCATTGAGCGCTCCTCGCTGAAAGTTGTCGCACTTTAACAGGAACAAGGCGCGACCATCAGTTACTTAGGTAAGCACGAAGGGCCGCAATGGGAGAACGGCAGTTAGGGAACATCGGGCATTCCACCCCAGCAAAGAGCCTTTCTTTGCTGGGGTGGAGCGTAGCGGAGCGCATTAAAGAACAAAATTCTGTAGTCGCTTCGCGCGTTGCGCTACGCTCGGGCCTGCGGCGCCCAGAAGAAAATCTTCTTTCTCATTTACCCGGGGTTCCTGCGTCACCCCGGGCTACTCCCAGTCGTGCCGCAAACTTCGCGGCACTCTGCGAAATGCTCCTTCGGTGTTGATATCCAACCGAAGCAGCTCGCGAGTACTCTGAATAGAAGTAGGTGTAAACGATGCTGCGGACAATCGCCGCTCCTGTGCTTGCCGGAATTGTTCTTGGATCGGGTCTGCTCGCGCTCAGTCAAGAGACCAGCATTCAATCGAAGCTAGCGCGGGAAATTTCCGCGGAGCAGGTGCAGGCCCTCAAAGAATCGCGAACCGAGGCGAACAAAGAGATTTCTAAGGAGCGAAGCCGGTATCCGCTGCCCGAAATCGTCTGGTGCCTTCGGGATTCGACCTGCCGCGTGGCAATAGCCAGAGTGACTGAGGTTACGCCGGAAGCTCCGGTAGCGGAAGGCGCTTGGCCGAATCTGAGAGTCGACTTGGAACGGGAGCAGATGCTCCGTGGCGCCTCAGAGAAAACGCAGGTCTATACCGAGTCGCGCTGGAGACCGATCAAATCGCTATACCGTTTCGGCCACATTGACACGGCACTCGATCGAGAGGAACCCAAAATAGGAAAGCAGTATGTGATCGGCTATCTCCCGCCGGGTTATGGTGACGACGGCACGAAGATCGAAGTCGGCGGCGCAATCGATCTCAGCCAACCAGACCAGGCACAAGCACTGGCCGAAGTGCAGCACTTTATAAACATTGAAGCTTCGGGCGACGCCAGCAACTTTGCACCATTCCTTGAAGCGCTCGACGATCCTATCCACTGGATTCGCGACGTTGCTGCCTATCGGCTCGCGGAATCCAATAGTTGTCATGCTTCGCACTATTGCGGCGAGACGTTCCTGGCACACGCCAGCAAACTTCTTCAAAGCAGCAGCGCCGGTGAACGGTGGAACGCACTCGAATGGTTGCGGCCAGTGGTCGCCGAAGCCCACGTGCGCAAACAACCCTCCTCGATTTCCAACGACGCCTTTCGCGATCTCCTTCAGTCTGCGACTACCGATCGCAACGTCGCCATCGGTGACTTGGCGTTCCAGTATCTTTCCAACTGGGACTTCCTACGGAGCAGCGAGGCCGCCGGCCACTGCCTTGAAGTGGTCGCGGCTATCCGCAAGACAGCAATTTGGGATTACGCAGACGTGAAAGGCGGCTACATCACCAGCCCGCTCGGCAGCTCCACGACGTGCATCGCACCAACTCCAGATCCAGCACCCTGACTGAAGTAATAGCTCCGATCCAGCATCGTCTTTTCCAGCCGGCAAACGTTGTGAGTACCTGCTGCATCCATGATGCTGCATGACGCGACGACTCACGGCGGTTCTTCTACTGCTGGTCTGGACTGGCTGTTCTCAAAAGAAGACCCTCACCTCCGATGAGCTGAAATCTCAACTCACCAGGGCAATCTCGTTCGCCTCCGAAGAAGAGATGTTCGTTGATTACATTCGCGCGGGCCGCGCCACGTCCAACTTCGCCGAGCAGCACGCAGCCTATCTCGATGCTGAAATTCAGCGCTCAGCCGACGAACTAGCCAAAGCTGTTCCCCAATCGGGAACCCAAGCTGCGCTTCAGCGTTGTCGCATCCAGCTCAACCAGCTTCGCGAAGAACTGTGGAAGGTGCGGATGCAGCGTGAGGACAAAAACGCGCTCTCTGCCAGCGAAGCCCGTGTTGAAGAAATTCGCCGTGACTTGGAGCAGGCCAAGTCGGCGTTATGAAAAAGCTGCTCGGCATCACGCTCGGCATCATGACCGCGCTCGGAGGATTCGTTGATCTCGGCCAGATCGTCTTCACTACGCAGGCCGGCGCGCTCTTCGGATACAAGCTCATGTGGGCAATCGCCCTCGGCACTGCCGCGATCATCGTTTATATGGAAATGTGCGGACGCATCGCCGTGGTGGCGAAAGAGCCGGTATTCGCGGTGGTTCGCGATCGCCTCGGACGCCGTCTTGGTGTCGCCGTCCTGATCGCCTCGAACCTTCTGAACCTGATCACCTGCGCCGCCGAACTGGGCGGCATCGCCATCGTGCTGCGTTTGCTTACCGGCTGGCCCGAGCGGCTGCTGCTCGTGATGGCGGCACTCGGCATCGGCGCGACAGTTTTTGTGTTGCAGTTCCAGTGGATCGAACGAATCTTTGGCCTCTCAGGCTTGCTGATGTCGGTCTTCGCCGTGTCTGCCTGCGTGCTGCATCCGAAGTGGAGCGAAGTTGCGCGCGGACTTTTGCCCGCCGTCTCACAGGTGGATCGCGGACGCACTCTGCTCTACGCGTATTTCGCAGTGGGAATTTTCAGCGCGCTGCTCATGGAATACGAAGTCCACTTCTATTCTTCCGGCGCGATGGAAGAAGATTGGAAGCCCGAGGACCTGAGCGAGAACTTCATGGTTGCAGCGTTCGGCTCGGTGCTCGGAGCAGTCCTCACCTGTGCCTTGCTGGTGCTGGGAGCACTGCTTTTTCTTCCGCGCAGTATCTTTCCCGAGACGCTCAGCACGGCCATTATGGCCGGCGCCTTTCCTTTCGGTGAGAAAGCTTTGATCCTGGCTCTGCTTGGCACGCTCGCCTGCCTGAGCGGAGCCGCTGTAGAAACGGCTCTCTCAGGCGGCTACAACGTGTGCCAGTTTTTCAATCTTCGCTGGGGAAAGAACCTGCCGCCCAAGTCCGCTCCGGTTTACACCACGACCTGGATCGCTATGTTGGTGGTGGCCTCGCTTCTAGCTGTAAGCGGCCTCCGACCTCTGCAGTTGGTGGATATCTCGATCATCTTTGGCATGGTTGTCATGCCACTGACCTACTATCCGATCCTGCGTGTCGCCGCCGATAAAGGCATCATGGGCGACCATGCCAACCGCCGCTCCGTGAACATCATCGCCGGAATTTTTCTGGTCCTGATTACGATCGCCGCCATCGCCGCTGTCCCGCTCATGCTCCTCACCCACTCCGGCCAGCCCTAAGAACGCGCCTGGAAATTCAAAATAAGAATAGTTTGCCCCGGCTGTCGATTTCGTCGGTGCACGACGACGATAGGATGAACGATCCAGCGCGCGCACGGCCTAAAACGCTCGTAAGTGCTGGGTCAGGGGAATCCTGTGAGAAGTACAACAAGGAGAAGAACCGTGAAATTCATCTGTTTGGGCTACTACGACAAAGGCAAATTCGATGGCATGACCGAGGGAGAGCAAAACGTGATGTTCGACATATGCTTTGCATACGACGACCATCTTCGCGCCAACGGCCATTGGGCCGGTGGAGAAGCGCTGCAGCCTGCGGAAACCGCTAGAACCGTGTCCTGGAAGAACGGCAAAGTCGCAACTACGGACGGTCCTTATGCGGAAACCAAAGAACAAATCGGCGGGATTCTCATCCTTGAGGCCCGGGACATGAACCATGCCGTACAGCTCATGACGCAGCATCCAGCGGTGAAGTACGGCAGCATTTTCGAGATTCGCCCAGTGGCGTATCTGAACGAAATGATGAAAGCAAGTGAGCAGCGACGCCGACAAAAGATTGCGCGATAAAAACCCGCATTCGGCATTCGGCTTTCGGCTAAAGCAAGTTCAGAACGACAAAAGCAGCATTCAGCACTCGGCTTCGGCCACAGCTACAGCTAGAGCAATAAGGGGACATCAGGGATCAGTAGATAGATCCGCGACAGTCTTTCCGTCTCATCCGTGAAAATCCGTGCCCGCAGGGTCCGTGCAACCACCCCAGCAACCGCAACTGCAGCGCTTGCTGGGGACCCCGGGTGGCATCCGTGTCGTGTTTTGTTTTTGCCGTTGCTTTAGCTGAAAGCCGAGTGCCGAAAGCCGAGAGCCGGTTTTTTCTATTACGAACGACGGATCAAAATACCGTCGCTCTAACCTCCGCAACCCACTGATTCTTCGTTGAAATTTCCACATTATTTTTTCTTCAATCAGCGGCTCGATTCCTGTTCCATTACGGTACAATTCTGCAGCGAACAAAAGGAGAACACCACATGAAGCGAGAGGAGCTACGAACTGGCCGGATTGCCGATAGTGAGTTTCAGTTCTGGGAGTGCTGGGAATCAGACGATAGCGTTCCCGCGGCGCTGGAGCGGCATTGGTTCCGGTCTGACACTGGCCTGGAGGCGCCGACCTATGACCACATGCTGCACATGCTATATCGGCAGAAGCTCGGTTTGCCGGTCACGCCGACGATTGCGAGCCAGCCTCAACCTTCGTGTACGAGCGAATGGGACAAGAGAACCAGCCACACATTGCGCGTGAGAGGCGAGGAAGTACTGATCACGATCTGTGAGCATTTCACGGAAGCCAGCGGCGGCGCGCCGGTGAGCACGAAGATCGTCGGTCCGAACGGGTTGATCACCTCTACATTGCCGGAGATGCTCGAGCGGCTCGGCATTGCGGGGCAAAACCAGCAATCGGCAGTCTGTCCGCCTCAGGCGGAGCACTCGGCATTCGGCACTCAGCATTCGGCTAAAGCGAAAGGCACGGCGTCAGGAAGTGGTCCTCAACGGTCGGCTGCTAGTGAAAACGGACATAACGCTCCCGCACTTGTCACTTCGCAGTCCCAGGACGGGAACTTGGTTGCACCTTCTGCGCCGGATTTATCCACTGCCGTCGTTGCCGATGGCCAACCGGCGATGCTGCAAGGATCGGCTATAAGCGCGTGCGACACCGAGCAATCCGCATCGGGTGGATCAATACCAAAGCAGGAGCTGGAGTTGGAGGTTGGTCCGTCTCGTGAGAGTCCCCTGTTGGTCAAGATCGATAACAGAACTGAGGCTATTGCAGATTCCCGAAACGGCAACTCGGACGCTGAAGACCTCCGCCGGCTGGACGCCAGAGATATGGAGGAAGCGAAGGCGAGAGGGGAGGAGTTCGAGAAGCGGCATCCGTGGCTTTGGGAGGACCCGGATGAGGGAATCGAGGAGCCGCTCAACTCCATGCGTCTGGTCTGGTGGGGCGAGTACATCAAGGCCGTCTATCCGGAGCTTGCTGCCGCCGCGCTTGATCCCCAAAAGTATGAGGCTTACATCCAAAACTACGATTATGAAAAGCCGATACCGCTCAACGAAACTGACGACGAGCAGAAATCGGGCAGTGCCGACGACGCGCCGCGCTGCCAGTTTATTAAGGCCGACGGCCAGCAGTGCGGTTCACCGGCGCTGCGGCGCAAGCGCTTCTGCTACTTCCACTCCAAGACGGCGGAGGAACGTAAGCCCAAGAAGACCAAGAGCGAAGATTCGCGCGCTGCAGCTCGTTCGCCATTGGAGATGCCCGTGCTCGAAGACGATCTCGCCATTTCAATGGCGGTAAGCAACATCTGCCGCCAACTGGCGAATGAAACCATCGATCCCAAGCGAGCTACCACCCTGCTGTACGGAATGCAGGTAGCCGCGGTAGCGGTGCGGAGAGCGCAAAATCGAGCAATTCTAAAATGGTGATCCCAAGATATTGGATTTAGAAAAATCGCGATCCCAAGATGTTGTATTCCAAATTGGGAAAATCGACGGAAGGCCGAGTTAAGTCCTTTGCTGCCGGGATTTTGCAAAAAGCGGGGGGGAAGGGAAGGGGTGGAAAATCGGGTGGTCGGGTGATCGGGTCATCGGCTGAAGTGAAAAGAGGCGTGCGGCGTTCGGATGTCTGGGTTACAACAGCTCAATCGGCGGCGTAACGCTGATTTCACCGCGGGGTTCATTCGGAAAAGCCTGGGAAAACATCGGGCTCAGCTAGAACGAGAGATTTACGGATCAACTGCGCGGCTTCGTGGCTTCGCGGCTCATAATAATCCAGAGCTACTGGCGGAGAGGGGGGGATTCGAACCCCCGATAGAGCTTTTGACCCTATAACGGTTTAGCAAACCGCCGCCTTCAGCCACTCGGCCACCTCTCCGTTGAGGTATAACTGGCGGGCTTTCAATATTTTACTACGGCTGCTCTGTTTTCGAGTTAATTCATCTGCTGCACGATTGCTGCACTCTGCTTCAGCGTGTCCAAAGTCGCTTCCAAGCTTTTCATCGCGGCGATCACCGCCGGATCAAACGCTTTGATGTAGCGATCCTTGGTTACGTGCGGCTTTGCGCGACGCAGGACGCGCTGCACGATCTTCTCGTTCGCGCCCAGTTCATACAAATTCGACGCAATGCCACGCCGGAACCCATGCCAACCATACCAGTCCATTCCGATTGCTTCCACTACTGGACGAATGATTCGCTGGGCCAGTTTGTCGCAGTCCAGCGGCTTTCCGTCTCCGAGGTGAAAAATCACTCCCGTTTTGGGATTGCCCATAGAACTGCGATATGCATTCAAGATGTCAGCCAACTGCCGGATCACAGGAACAGGCGCGGCGCTGGCACGCGTCTTTGCATGCCGGCTCAGCTTATGCCGAATTGTGCCTTAGAGGGTGTCACCGAGCAACGACAGGAGAATTCACCGGCTCTTAAGCTTGACACTCCGACGCGGTGCGCGCACATCCCAGATACGAAGTTCAATTTAGAGCCCTGCTGACGGGGCGCTGGAGCGATGTACCAGACGTGTTTTGGATCAAGGTGCAAAGCATTGGAGAGGGTGGAATTGGAGCTGAAGTTCCGGTTTCCTTACCCCAAGGTGAGATCGTGCTGCTCGATCTGATGCTTCGGGAGCGAATTCTATCGCTTCCGGCGCTTGTCCGTTATCAAAATGGGCTTCTACATGGATTCCAATTCATCGGCACCACGGAAGATCAACGCACCGTCATTCGAAACTACTGCCAAAACGAAGGTTAATACCGAGACAGTCGCTGGATTGGGTGGAATGAAACTAATGAAGAAATCGAATGGAAGCATAGAAGTTTATTCCAGGCAGTAGCTGAAACACTCTGCTTCACAGGATCGCGCGCCACGCGAGTTAGATCCAAAAAAAAAGGGATGCCAGATGTGCTGGCATCCCTCCACTTCAACATTCCGGGGGCAAAATTGCTCTCACATAAGAATCGTGGTGCTGCTCACCCCACCACTATCGAGGAGCCGATCACAAAGTACGGAAGGACAGTATTGCAGCACAGCGCCGTACTGTACCTCCGAGATGTGGCCGGACCGCAGCTTTCAATGTTGAATCTAGGTTGCGCCTGCTCCGAACTCTCATCGACGCGCAAGACTGTATCGACGAGCAAGGAGGCCATGTGGTGCAAGGTATCCAGCGGCAGCGGAGTATTGGAAATCTAGTCAGGCCCTTCGCGAAATGCGACATCGAGGAACGGCTCGGAAGTTATTCACGTGCAGCAGTCCGAGCTAATATTACAGCCACCACTTCTCAGGTGGCGGCGACCGAAGCGGTTTCGACACTGCGTCGCGCTCCATGCGCAACTGGACGTGAGCCACTTCGTGGTCACAATCCAGCACGTGCTGCGAGTCTCTTTTGCTGCATTGCTGCAGCCGTTTTATGCGCCATCGGAACCGGTTGCGGAGTGGCCTCTGTCACGAACTCGACAAACTCGGCCGCTTCGGTACCGGACTTCAACGTTTCAGAGAGCCCTGCATCACAATCTGTGGTCGCGGGCACCAGCACAACTTACGCTGTACAGATCACACCGAGCAATGGATTCAGCGGCGCAGTGTCATTGAGTGCGAGCGGCTTGCCGGCGAATGCGACCGCGAGTTTCTCTGCCTTGAGTTCGTCGGGAACTTCTACCCTGACGGTGACGACTGCGACCACGACTCCGGCCGGCACTGCTAACCTGACCATCACGGCAACCAGTGGCAGCATCGTTCACTCCACTGCGGCGACGTTGACCGTGTCGGCTGCTCCGACGCCTGATTTTAGTATCGCAGCTACGCCTGCAACCGCGTCCGTGGTCGCGGGCAGCAGCACGACTTACGCGGTACAGATCACACCCCGCAATGGATTCAGCGGCGCAGTGTCACTGAGTGCAAGCGGCTTGCCGGCGAATGCGACCGCGAGTTTCTCTGCCTTGAGTTCGTCGGGAACTTCTACCCTGACAGTAACGACTGCAACCACGACTCCGGCCGGTACTGCTAACCTGACCATCACCGGAAGCAGCGGCGGGCTTGCACATTCGACATCGGTGAAATTGACCGTCTCACCAACTCCGGATTTCGCTGTTACTTCCACTCCTGCGGCCCAAACAGTCGTCGCGGGCAGCACTGTGACTTACACACTCACGACGTCTGCTACCGCTGGATTCAACGGCTCCATTGCGTTTGCTGCAACAGGATTGCCATCTGGAGTGACGGCGACGTTTAATCCCTCTTCTGTCATCGACAGCGGTTCGTCGACCGCTGCAATCACGACGGTATCGACAGTGGCACTCGGGAGTTACGCATTCGCTTTCACTGCTACCAGCGGTAGTCTCGTCCATACATCGCCTGGAACTCTGACAATCGATGCGCTGCCGAGTGGACGCAATTACTACGTTTCGCCGACGGGCAGTGACTCGAATAACGGCTCTGCGTCCGCGCCTTGGCAAACGCTCCAACAAGCCGCCAAAGCCATAGTCGGGGATTTAAACGGCGTAACGGTGCACGTAGCAGCGGGGACCTATACAGGTAGCCTCACAACTTCGCTGAATGGGAGTGCTTCCGCGCATATCCAATTCATATCCGATACTCCGCTTGGGGCCAAGCTGGATGCGCAAGGAACCGATTACGCGTGGACGATGACTGGCGACTATGAGGACATTGTTGGCTTTGAGATAACCAATGCCGCTCGCGCGGGTGTCCGAATCACTGGCAGTCACACGCGGGTTTTGAACAGCAAGCTGCACGACATTGCGGTGAACACGCCCTGTGATTCTGGTGGAGGGGCAGCCGTCGAGCCGGACAGCTACTCCAATAGCGATATGGAGGTCAGCAACAGCATTATCTATAACGTCGGTCCTGGTGCCGGCACAACTCGCTGCAACAGTATTCACGGGATTTACTTTGCCGTGCCGACAGGGAGAGCAGTGAACAACCTGATCACTACGATCACAGGAGACTGCATTACATCGTGGCATTACGCAACGACCCTAGCCATCGCGAACAACACCGTCGAGGGGTGTCTGGATGCCGGAATCCTGATCGGTGCCGATGCCACAACGATGGATAATACCGTCGTCGCTAACAACATCGTCCTCAATTCCAATTACGGAATTGCAGAAGAGGGCAACCTTGGTTCCCACAACACGTATGTTGACAACCTGTTAAGCGGCAACGCAACTAATTTTCAATGGGTGACGGGCTCTGCCTCGGGCACCATTGTTGCCAATCCTCTCCTTATCAACAACAGCAACAGCGCCGCTAGCGGCAATTATCGCCTTCAAAACTTAAGTCCCGCTGTTGATCATGGAGCAAACCAGTACTGTCCTACGACCGATCTTGATGGATTTGCGCGACCGCACGGACTAGCGTGTGACATTGGAGCGTACGAATGGCATCCCTAGTGCGGCCGCTGACTTTAGTGTTTTGGAATTGCCGGTTCGTTCTGAGGTCGTCAGCAGCTCATCTACGTAAAAAATGCCTTTGCGAGTCGAAAGAACGAACGGCCGATCATTGTAAGGTGAAGTTCGCGGTCGTCGTTACGCCGCCCGCAACGGTGACATCTTGTGTGGACGTCTGGTAACCAGCCGCCGATACTGAGACGGAAATCGTACCGACTGGAATATTCTTGAAGGTGTAGACACCCTTCGGATTCGTCTTCGTCGAGCCTCCACTGTACGAAACGACCGCACCATTGATGGGCTTTCCGCCAGAGTTCACCACTGTGCCGGACATCGTTCCAGTGGACGGCGTCAAGGAGAAGTTTTGCGGCGTCGTCGCGCCGCTGGAAACTGGCGAGGATTGTGTCACAGGCAGATATCCAGTTGCTGGACGCGCTGCACCGTTGTGTCGTCGCTGTTGCAAACGGGAACATCTGGGCGAACACAACAGAAATTCAGTACTTAATCGAGGCGATCGGACCCGCATCTCGCATTGTGAATTCAAAAGGCGAGCGGCTGCTGACATCACGAGAAGAGCAAGTCAGGTTGCTTGTCACAGAAGGTCTCTCGAATCGCGACATTGCCGCGACCTTACACCTCAGTGAGCACACCGTAAAGAATTATATGTTCCACATTTTCGACAAGCTTGGTGTCTCCAGCCGAATCGAGCTTATCCTCTACGCCCAACACCACAGCGCAGCGACTTATCCGACTTCGAGCGCCCACAGTTCTATGAGCTCTCGTAATGAGAGCGTTAATAAATTGATAGATATCGAGGAGATGGTTTCGGTACCGGCGCCGTACAAAGCGTCATAAAATTTGAGCTGGGGTCAACACTTCGGATGCATATCGGCGGCGGTTTTCCGCACCCGAAAGCCAAACCATTGAGATATCAGGATCGGAACGCTGGTTTTAACGGCCGGGAACTGCTGCACAATTGCTGCACGCTACGCTGCAATGGGGTGTTTTGGCGCAACTCAGAAGGGGTTAAATCAAACAAAACATTGGAAGGATAGTTGTACGAACCCGGCAGGTAGAATTAGCAAACCGGTGCTTTCGTCTTCGCGAACCATGAGCTGCGGCGTTTGGGATAGAGCTGCAACAGCCAGAAAACATCTGGGGGATCGCCTGCCCGCCTCCCGACTGGTCTGCATGAATTAACGATCACAAAACCGCTTCATCGTGAGAAAATTCAGCTACAAACCTTTGAACGGGGAATTTCTGTGCCGCCGCCGAAGCCTTCGGACGAGAAGCTGTGTCTCTGGAAGCGCAGCCCTTTCCATTCGGCGCTACTTGAGTGATATTGCCATTGCTGCGGACTGCTGATTGGGGCAAGCTCAAACCATTACGTGCTGCGTCTGCTGAGCCGAATACATGTCTGTCCGGTGTATTTCAAATATTTAAAACCAGCAGCCTAACTTGCGTTTTCGCCGTCTGGGAGCAGCCCAGGGAGCGAGGCGGTAATCTGAATTGATGGAGCAAATGTGTTTGCGCACACATCACATAAGCCAGATGATTTCGCGGAAAGCGTGCAAAGACTTCTTCAAGAACCAAGCGAGCGGCACTGAATCGTGTACCGCTCGTTACCGCAGATAGCGGTTCCGTACTTGTGCGTTGAGCGTCGGCCCGAATGCTTCACTCTTCATTGACTAGAGAGATCGGCTTCTGGTTCCTTCCATTCCCCATCCAGGTGTCCACGTAGTTGCCATTGAAAAAGTCATTTAAATCGGAGATCTTTTTTAGCGATTCAGTCGCCTGAAGACCGATCTGCCCTTCGGTGGCTTTACTTTTCTCTCCGCACCAGATAACGCGAAACGGAACCTTATGCGTCTTGAACTGAAGAATCATCTGCTGGCCAACGCTGACGTTTCGTCGGAAATTGCTGATGCGAGCGCCGTTTGCGCTGAGATCGAGAGTGCATACCGGTTCGCGGAAATACTGGCCATTTACATCGGTTCCGAACGCCATCACTGAAAGGGCAATGAAGCGACGTTCATCCATGCGCTTGGCCATCACTGCTGAATCTTATCCGGCAAGTTGGGACGGGTACAGTTACACAGGTAATAAGGACTGAAGCTGTCTCATACAACCCTAGGCCGCACAGTTTCTGAGCGCGCCCAGCACTTGCGCTGGTTTCGAAGCACTGACGACGCAGTCAACGCCAGGAGGCAATTCGGCGTGAGCGCCAGGGTCACGCGCCATCAGCACGATTGGAGTATTGGGCGAAACGCCTTTGAATGATCGTGCCAGCGACCAATCCTCCACATCGCTGAGCATGCCCTCATCCATAACGACAGCGGCGATGCGGTTGTGAAGACAAACAGCAACGGCCTGGTCTGTGGTGGAAGGCGCGACGATCGTGTATCCCGTCTCTCGAAGTACGCGCTCCAATTCATCGTAATGACCCGCGACGATTAAGACGATGATCGAGCCGGAGGCGCTGTCATGGCTGGTCTGGGTTCCCATTCGGCTCATTTTCCAAAAGACACACGAAGAGCGAGTCGAAGTGGGAGCGACTGATTATGTCACATTCAGAGACTCTGGATGGGTGCTTTGCCCGATCTTCCTTCCTGATTTCCACAGATTTGTCACGAACAATGACAACGAAAGTTGCTGAATTTGAATCTGAACGTCGCATGCACGACCAGCTCACGTGGGAGCAATTCACACAGAAGTTCCGCGAAGCTTTTGGGCGTGAGATGACCCCCGATGAGTGCCACTGGTTTCATTCAATGTGGGCACAGACAACAGCTCAGAAGCAGGACAAGGCGAAGGGTGCCGCTGCCTAGCTCATTTTTTTTCTTTTCTTCACCTGCTTTTCCTATTTAACCAGTGCACTCTGAGTGGCGCCGGACTCCGGTTTCGCCATTTGCATAGATGTCACGGAGTATTCGTGTTCTTTGTCGTCGAGCTCGGGCATAGCGAGCAAAAGCTTATCTTTCTTAATACGAAACTCGGCGCGCTCGCCGACCGGCAAGAGCACGGGATGCTTTTCGTCACGCGGACGAATACGATAAATCACACGATCGGTTTTCAAGACGTACTCTTGGCAAAGCAGCGCACGGGTTTTCTTATGTCCCGCATCCGTGCCCAGGACTTCTCCAGCGAAACTTTTGCCGCTATTTTCGTCGACACCGCATTCCACCGCATCCATTGCCGTGATCGTGCCTTGTTGATGAAATACGGGCTCTTTTGCAAACGCCGAGCCCGCAACGAACAGCAATGCTGTCGCGAATATGGATTTCATCTGTCCTCTCCTGATAGAAAAGGTCGCTTGGATGGTCAGATTAGCAGTGGTACGACCCGATTCGGAGTTACGCAAGTTACTACCCAATGTTCAGGACCTGAAGTGTCACAAACCAGACAACCTGAGTAGCTGATTTAATCATCAAACCCCTAATGCCATTGGTGTATGCAGGTGACGCACGGAGTCTGGAAGAACTAGAGTGCGAATTCGATACCGCTCGGCTTGAGGTGACTGCCAGAACCCAAAATGGTACGGTTTCGTATCTTGTGCTTAAGGAAACGGCAATCACGAAGTGCCCAATTGGCCCGGTCCGTACTCACGACATATCCTAGAGGTTCGATTCAATGATGACTCCGGAAACAATGGCAATTGCAGCCAGCAAACGTGATGCAACTCAACGGGACTTTCGTCTCAGCGGCTCTGGAGATAATGTAGCTTATGAACTTTTATTTGATAGTGAAGATCAAGCGACTGGCGACGGACTAAGAAATTCCGTGATCGCTGCGCGCCAATTGCTGTTTCGTATCGGTTCGGTTTTTGTGGATCTGGAGGTGGGGAGAGAAACCGACTCGAATCAGGCTTCGATCACTGGCCAAATGCTTGATAGCTCCACTCCGGGACATCCTCCGGCGGGCATTCGAATTGCTTTGCTGGACCGCAACCGCCTGGTCGCGAGTGCCTCCAGCAACGATCACGGAGAATTTCGACTGCAGTTCGCGCTCAAGGACAATCTCAAATTGTCTGTTGAACTTGATCGCAACAAGCCCGTTCACCTGCCGATCACGAATCCTCCTGGAGGAAAAAGGAGAAGCAGCGGATCCGCAAAGAGATGTCATCCGTTAGGCGACGAGGAAAACCGTACGCTAGCCTTGTGACCACTTCTTCAGAATTGCGCACCTAAGTATGCGCTGCAATATCGTTCGCCACAGCTTAGAGCTAATTTATCGCGTGAAGCTGAGCTTGCCCAAACTCGTTTTGGCCCTGCTGTGTTTTTCGCTGTCGGCGATTCCCGCAAAAGCCGATACCCAGATTATTGTTCGAAGCACGCTTGGGCTTCAGGCTCTTCAGCAGCTTTGTCTGCTGCAGAACTGCTCTGTGACTCGGAGTGTTGGAGATCCCCAGAACCAACTTTTCGTGTTGACCACTCCGCTCGACGCGACGACAGTGCTGCATACGCTTCTCTCGTTGCCGGGAATCATCGATGCTGAATTGGACCAGTTGATCAGCCTGATTGGCGGCCTGAATGTGGTTCCAACACCGATTCCTTCCGGGCTGATGGCAGACAGGAGCCTTATCAGCCCTTGCGGCTCTACGCAGGTGTGGAACTCGTATGCCAACCAACCTGCTGCGAGTATTGTCCATGTACAACAGGCTCAGGCTCAATTCTGCGGCGCAGGAGTAGTCGCGGACATCGATACCGGAGTCGATCCTAATCATCCAGCATTTGCCGGTGTCCTCCTGCCCGGCTATGACTTCACTCGAAATCAGCCGGGCGCCTCCGAGCTGAACGACATCAATCCGTCCGATTTTGCAACCTATCCTCCCCCGCCATGCACATCTACCACTTGCCCATCGGCGGCGGTTGTTAATCAATCGAGCGCGGCGATCATCGACCAATCATCCGCGGCCATCATCGACCAGAACCCGAAATACGCCGGCTTCGGTCACGGCACGATGGTCATGGGCGTCATTCATTTGGTTGCGCCCAAGGCAATGCTGCTCCCACTCAAAGCCTTTCATTCCGATGGTACGGGCTACCTCTCCGATATCCTGCGCGCCATTTACTACGCGGCGCAGAACGGGGCCAATATCATCAATATGAGCTTTGATTTCAAAACAAGTTCTGCCGAGCTTGCATCCGCTTTGCAATACGCAAGCGAGTCGACTCTGATCGCAGGCGCGTCTGCAGGAAATGATGGACAGAAAGAAGTCGTCTATCCCGCGGCACTGCAGACCGTCGTAATGGGTGTTGCGTCCACCACTGATCTCGACACTCGGTCCTCCTTTTCCAATTTTGGGAATGCGGTCGTTTGGGTCGCAGCTCCGGGCGAAGCCATTGTTACAACATATCCATTCGGCACGTATGCTGCGGGATGGGGGACTTCGTTCAGCGCGCCTTTTGTTTCTGGCACGGCATCGCTACTTTTGAACAAACAGGCGAAAACGGATGAGGCCCAGGCCGCCGCAGCTGTGGCTCATGCCGTAGCGATTGGTCCAGATATGGGCAATGGCCGTTTGGACATTGTTCAAGCTCTCCAGGCCCTATCTCCAGCAGACTTCTTGCTGTCGGGCACACCCGCCAGCGCAACAATCAGTTCCGGACAAAGCGCCACGTATAGCGTCACGCTTACGCCAGCAGGCGGATTCAATCAATCCGTTACTCTGAGTTGCAGCGGTTTGCCGATTTCGGCTACGTGTCTCATCACGCCTCCGGCAGTCGCGCTTGACGGTACAAACAGTGCAACGGTAACAGTCACCGTGCAGACAACAGCGCGAGTGAGCGCAGCAGGAACAACTGCTGCAGCGAATACTCAGGGGCCATTCTGGAAATTTAGGACGCTCGGCTGGACGCTGTCTTATGTGATCTGGCTTGGGCTCAGCGCGATCTCAACGAAGTTTTTCTGGAACACCAGGTTCCGGCCGGCATTCATTTCCAGCCTTGGTCTAT